>Ga0316227_1000071_pt1 | contig 160743 bp, 163 predicted proteins | sample TBH18019metaG_FD_206012 | JGI IMG/M metagenome (GOLD analysis project Ga0316227, IMG submission 206012) | Freshwater microbial communities from Trout Bog Lake, Wisconsin, USA - TBH18019 | ecosystem: Environmental > Aquatic > Freshwater > Lake > Hypolimnion/Profundal zone | place: USA... | reverse complement strand
ACTCATAGCGGCATTAAGCATCTCAAGGTATATCGAACGCATGGCCGATCACGCCACAAGGATAGCCCGTGAAGTCATTTATCTGGTAACCGGCGAAATCGTCCGTCATAAAGGGGATTTCTATGAACATCTCCTCGGATCTTTAGATGATTGACCGCATTTTTGTTTTTTTCTTGGAATTAATCCTGCAGGTCTGCTAAATTAGCAGCACTTTGTTTTTTTTATTTTTAACATAAGCATGGTGTTTGAACTCTATGGCTAACCTGTTAGGCAAATTTTTCGGCGACTCACCGAAATCCACAGAAACCCCGCAAGCATTTACCATCAAGATCGATCCCGACAAGTTCGGTCTTTCCATACAACCTCAGGGTACGGTCTATGTGCAGCTTGAATCCCTCAAGCAGAAGCTGACCAAACTTTCTTCCAATGTTGAAAATAACCTGATGCTCAGTATCCGGGCTTCAACAAAGGGGAACATCGAGCTTGCCTCTTCGGCTTTCAAGTTTGATGAGGCATATATCAGGAAAGGGAAGTTCGAAGTCGAATATCTTACCCTTGCCTATGCAACCTTCCAGAATCTCGGTGAAGAAGACCTCAAAGCAATCAAACAGGCCCGGATGATTCTTTCCGAGCTTGAAAAACTTGCTCAGCTGGCACTCAATATTGCCGACAAGGCCGAGTATGTAAAGTTCGCCAATGTGCAGGAGCTGCATAAGGACGAATATGGATTGAAACCCATGGGGGACATAACAGCTGAAATGATCAAGAAGGCAGTTGAGGCTTTCGTGAGCGGCAACGCCAAGCATGCCAGTGAGACGCTCGTCATGATGACCGAGATCCAGGGCCTTTATGATAAAGCCCTTGCAAAGATCAAGTTATCCGTCACTGACCAGAACATCACCAATCTGACAGGCATTCTTTCAATTATTGAGCATGTCAAGGCTTCTGCAGACATATCGTGTTCCATTGCAAGCCACTTCTGCTGAGACACATCCTCCTGTTTCCGATAAAGAAAAGCGGGTGACGGTTTCATACTCATGAAGATTGCTCAAACAATAGCCGGAAGGCTCAAAGAAAACAAGCTGTTCTCTGCCATCCTTCTGATGCTGCTTTTTCTCCTGCTCTTCTGGCTGGTTCAGCATCGCGATCCAAAAAAAGCTCAGGTGCAAAAGCCTCCGGAGCTTATTCCTGTGTCAGTGGCCCAGGTTTCAAAAGCAGCGGTGCGCGACAGCTTCAGTACCGTCGGCACTGTTGAGGCTTTCAGAGAGGCCGACATTTTTTCAGAAACCGCCGGCCAGGTTCGCAAGGTATCGGCTGAGCCGGGGGCACACAAAAAAGCCGGAGATGTCTTGTTCACCGTCGATGATGAACTTGCAGCCTCACGGCAGAGAAAGGCCGATGCTCATTACCGCCAGACGAAACGCGATGTCGAGCGCTATAAAACCCTCTATGCTGAAGGAGCTGTACCGTTGTCAGCCTTTGAGGCCGTGCAGCTTCAGAACGAAGAGGCACAGGCTGAATTTGTCGCGGCCAACCGTCAATTCAGCAATACCAAAGTCAAGGCCCCGTTTACAGGCACAGTGACCTCCCGCTTTGTCGAGCAGGGTGAGCTGCTGCACGAGGGGCTGAAGGTTGCACACATGGTTGATATGACGAAGGTCAAGGTCATCATTCTTGTGCCCGAGCGTGAGATCATCAAATTTGTCCCGGGCACGATGCTTTCCGTGACCAGCGACACCTATCCCGGTCAGCTGTTCAGCGGCAGGGTCAGTGCGGTCAGCGACAAGTCAGGCCGCGACCATACCTGCAGGGTGGAAGTGCTTCTGCAGAACCCGCAGAAAACCACCTTCAGATCAGGAATGTTCGTCAGGACAGTCACCACGGGCGCAGGCCATCGTGAGGCAGTGCTTGTGCCCCGTATCGCCCTTGTTTCAGGAATAAGAAAGCCGGAAGTGTTTGTGGTCCGCAACGGAAAGGCTTTTTTAAAGCCTTTTTCAGCCGGCATGGAGCTGCAGAAGGAGCTGGAGGTGCTTGATGGGCTGAACGTGGGCGACAGTGTTGTGACGAGCGGCCAGACAGAGCTTCTCAACGGCTCTGCTGTTCTTGTTATCGGCCGGAAGAAAGGGCCGGCTGCACCATGACGCTTACCGAGCTTGCTATAAAACGGCCGACGCTTATTGTCGTTCTCTTTACCGTGCTTGCCATTCTCGGTCTCTTCAGTTATGGTCAGCTGCAGTATGAGCTTCTGCCGAAAATGACTCCGCCTGTTGTGACCGTTTCCATCCGCTATCCCGGTGCTTCACCCAGCGAGGTCGAGACATCGCTGACCAAACCGGTCGAAGAAGCTGTTTCAGCCATTGAAAAAATTGCATCGATCACCTCAACGTCAACTGAAGGATTATCGGTTGTTGCCATTGAGTTTTCGAATTCCGCCAATATCGAAAAAGCCCTGCAGGATGCTCAACGCAAGATCAATGAGGTGCGTGACCGCTTCCCTGATGAGGCAAAACCGCCTGTTATCACCCGTTTTGCGCTTGATGAGGTGCCTGTTCTGCGTATCGGCGCCACATCATCCCTCTCCGATACGGAGTTTTACCAGATGCTCAAGAACGACATCAAACCCCTTCTTTCAAGTGTTGCCGGCGTCGGGCAGGTTTATCTTCTCGGAGGACGTGAACGTGAAATCAGGGTCAATATCGATCTCGAGCGCCTGCAGAGCTACAGCCTGACGGTGCCTGATGTGCTCAAAGAGGTCGGGAAGGCCAATCTCGATTTCCCAACCGGCAAGATTGATGATCGCGACCGGCAGTTTGTCGTCAGGCTTGCCGGGAAATTTGCAAACCTTGAAGAGCTTCAGGATCTTGTTCTGCGCTCCACCCCGACAGGAAAAGTCGCGCTGCGTGATGTTGCCGAAGTAGAGGACGGATTCAGGGAGATTACCACTCTCACACGATTGAACGGCCGAGCCTCAGTCGGCATCATGATCATGAAACAGAGCGACGCCAACACTGTTGACGTGAGCCGGCTCACAAGGGCTGCGCTCTCCCGTCTCGAAAAACTGTACAAGGATAAAAACCTCTCCTTCGATATTGCCCAGGACGCCTCGACCTTCACCCTTGAAGCAGTTACCGCCGTACAGCACGACCTTATGCTTGCCGTGCTTCTTGTCGCCCTTGTGATGATGCTTTTTCTGCACAGCCTGCGCAACTCCCTCATCGTACTCGTCTCCATACCGACCTCGCTCATCACCACCTTTACGGGCATGTACCTCTTCGGGTTTTCGCTGAACCTCATGACGCTTCTCTCTCTTTCGCTGGTTGTGGGCGTTCTGGTGGACGACTCCATCGTGGTGCTCGAAAATATCTACCGCCACCTTGAACGTGGTGAGGAGCCACGCAGTGCAGCTCTCATGGGGAGAAACGAGATAGGCTTTACAGCGCTCTCCATTACCCTTGTTGACGTGGTCGTCTTTCTTCCGCTCTCTCTTGTCAGCGGCATAGTCGGCAACATCCTGCGTGAATTTTCCGTGGTCATGGTCATTTCCACCCTGGTCAGCCTGTTTGTCTCCTTCACGCTGACACCGCTCCTCGCTTCACGATTTTCCAAAGTCGAAAAGCTTTCGGGCAAAAACCCCTTCGAAAAATTTGCCATTGCTTTTGAGCAGAACTACCAGCACTTTCGTCAGCTCTATCTCGATCTTCTGCAGTGGAGTCTCCGTAATCCCCGAAAAGTTATTGCAAGTGCTGCACTGCTGCTTGCCGCCTCATTCAGCCTGCTTGTTTTCGGCAGGATAGGAGGGGAGTTTATCGAAGTATCGGACCGGGGCGAGTTCTCCGTCATGCTGGAACTTGAACCGGGAACCAATCTTGAGGAGACCAACCGCCTGACCAGGATGGTGGAGCACCGTCTCTTCTCCATGCCTGAGGTGAAAAAACTGCTCGTCAATGTCGGAGCTTCCAGTGAAGGCTTTTTCAACCAGAGCGCCGACAACATTTCCGAACTCAACGTCAGGCTTTCACCAAAAGAGGAACGGAAGAGTTCAACGGATGACGTCATGCAGGCTGTCCGAAACAGTCTGAAGGATGTTGCCGGCCTCAAGGCAAGCATCAATCCCATAGGTATTTTCGGAACTGCCAATGAAACACCGGTTGCCGTCATCATCAGCGGCCCCCTGAGAAGTCAGGTCACCCGAGCTGCCGAAGCATTGCGTGACAGCATCAAAACAATACCCGGCACAGCTGATGTCAAGCTCACATCCCGGGTCGGCAATCCGGAAATGCGCATTGTTATTGATCGTGAAAAAATGGCCACCTTCGGTCTCTCCATCGCCGACGTCGGAGCAGCCCTCCGCACGGCCTACGCAGGCGACGAAGCAGGGAAGTACCGCGATGGAAACGATGAGTACGACATCAGGGTCATGCTCGACAAGTATTACCGTCAGGATACTTCCACGCTTGCCGACATCACCTTCCGAACCCCGCAGGGCGATATGGTCAGGCTCGGTCAGTTCGTGAGCTTTGAACAGGATCGCGGCTATACGCAGCTGCAGCGCAAAGATCGCAACAATGCCGTCTGGGTCAAGGCACAGGTTATCGGCCGCCCTGTAGGCACTGTCGGGCAGGATATCGAACGCGTGTTCGGGAATATGAAAAAACGCGGCCTCATGCCCTCAACGCTCTCTTACGCCTACGAATCCGACCTCAAACGCCAGGGCGAGTCCTTTTCAACTCTACTTATGGCTTTTATGGTCGCCATTATTTTTGTCTACCTCATCATGGTTGCTCTCTACGACTCCTACGTCTGGCCCATGGTGGTGATGTTCTCTATTCCGCTTGCCATTATCGGAGCGCTTTTCGCCCTCGCCCTTACCGGCAAATCCCTCAGCATTTTCACCATTCTCGGCATCATCATGCTTGTCGGCCTGGTTGGTAAAAACGCGATTCTTCTTGTCGATTTCATCAACAAATACCGACTTGAGGGAATGGGAGTGACTGAATCGATCATTGAAGCGGGAAAGGAAAGGCTGCGCCCTATACTCATGACCACCCTTACACTCATCTTCGGGCTTCTGCCCATTGCGCTTTCGGGAAGTTCCGGTTCTGAATGGAAATCCGGCCTTGCCGTAGCGCTTGTCGGCGGTCTTGCCAGTTCCATGTTTTTAACGCTGCTGGTGATTCCGGTCGTCTATGTCTGGTTTGAATCACTGCGCAGCCGGGTTTCAACTATTCGAACGTTTCGCTTTGGTAAAGGGAGTGCGAAGGCATGATAATTTTTTGTAACATGGATTTGTAACAAAGAGGAACAGCAATGACATATTTTTCAAACCAGACACCCGTTTTACTTCTCTGCAGGGCTGCTCTTGCCTTTTCATGGATATACCAGGGGGCAGTGCCTAAAATAGTGTGCCAGAGCAAGGGCGAGGTCGATCTTCTCGGCCATGTCATTCCGGTTTATCAGTGGGTGTGCGAGGCTATTTTCTGGATAGGAGCAGGCGAGATACTCTTCGGGCTTCTGCTGCTTGCCGCGGCATGGAGCTGGGTGTTCTGGCTCAACATCGTGACGCTGACAGGGCTGCTTCTTTTCGTTCTTCTTTTTGAACCTGCCATGTTCACGCTGCCGTTCAATCCACTGACGCTCAATGTTTCGCTCATTGCACTCTCTGTGATTGCCCTGATAGAGATGAACAACATAAAACACGGCCACCCGAATGAAAGCGCACCCTTATGATGGAAAGCTGAGCGCCGTTGTCCGGCTCTTTCTTGCTGTTTCAGTCATCGTCATCACCGTAACCTCTTTCATTGCCGCCGGAGGAACGATGACGGGTACTCACGTTCTCCTGAAACTTCATCCCTATATCTTTTTTATCGGTTTCGGCAACCTTGCCATACTTATCCTCAACCGATATCTCACTGCGGCCATCTACCCTGAACTCACCATAGATCCCGTAAAGCAGCAACGTTATATTTATACGGTCATTCTTGCTCTTGTCATGATCACCGTAGCCGTCGTCATGGAGTGGCCGCTGCTCAAAGCCTTGACCGGTCTAATGCTTATGCTGCTCATTGCAGGGCCGATCAGGGAGATTTTCACCACCCTTTCAATTCCTAAAATCTGGAAAGAGGTCTCCGTCCGCTACTACATCTTTGATGTTCTTTTTCTCCTTAATGCCAACCTCGGTCTCTTTACTCTCGGACTTAAGGAGGCTTTTCCCCATCAAACAATCATTCCGTTTTTCGTCACCCAGTCCTCCTATTTTCTCGGCTCCTCGTTTCCTCTGAGCATCAGCGTCATGGGCTTCCTTTACACGTACGCATGGAGCAAATCCTCAAAGCGCGAGCTTATCAAACGGCTTTTCAGCCTCTGGTTCTATATTTTTGTCGGCGGAGTGCTGCTCTTTCTCATCGTTATCCTTGCCGGCTACTATTCAGGGATGATGCTCATCAGCCATATCCTGCTCTTCGGCGTCATGGCACTCCTTGGAAGCTTTGCCATCTACCTCTACAACTTTTTCAAACAGAACTTCCATCACCCCGCACTTGCTTTTCTCCTCAGCGGCCTTGCACTGCTCTTTGCCACAAGCGGATTCGGGATCATGAATATCTACTTCATGAAGGGGCTGCCCTTCGGCACTTTTCCTCCGCTGCGTCCTGACAGGATGTGGATCTATCATGCGCATACCCATGCTGCGCTGCTCGGCTGGATAACCTGTTCATTCATCGGTATGATCTATATCGTCCTGCCATCCATTGTCCGCTCCAACTCCCTGGAGCTGCTCAGAAGCGATTCAGTACTTTCCGCCATTCTCAGCGAGGGTAGCAGAAAAAAAGCGTTCAGGCAGCTGACCGTGCTTTTACTTGCGGCAACCGCCATCATTCTGGCATTCTTTCTTGACAATCACATGATGCTCAGCGTCAGCGGGTTTATTTTCGGATGCTCCGTGTATTTCCTGAACATCAATCTTCAGCAGGAACAGTGATTATGAGAGAGCAAGATTTGAAAGATAGCTCTTTATCGATTCGTGTTTCCCCAGCCCAAGCTTGTGATGCATTCTGTATCGTATGCTTTCCATTCCTCTTGTCGTTATACCGACAGAACGTGCAATTTCCTTGGTATCGTAGTTCAACCTGACAAGCACGGATATTCTCAGCTCCCGCTGGCTGAGGTTGGGGTGTTTTTTCTGCAGTTTCGATAAAAATACCGAATCAGACTCAGTCAGTTCCATGTTCAATCGTTTTTCGGTAATTTCTTTGTCGATAAGATGCAGACAAGTGCCTGTCATCACCCTCTTGACGCCGGGATCAATTTCAAGCGCATAAATCTGATCGAGCAGACTCCGCAGAATTGTCGATTTTTCCGTAATTGCCGTCGCGACTCTCGTCAGTTCCTTCTCCTGCGTCTCAATTCTTGTTTTAAGAGCTGAAATCTGGTTCTCAACATCTTCAGCAGCGTGTTTGTTCGTTGTCGTTTGCGGGCACATAGTTATAACAATAAGGAGTTTGGGTAAATGTTTGATACTTTCAAAATATGAAAGTACCTTGCAAAAATGAGTCTCCTTGTTAAAAAAATTCAGCAAGCTGACTTGGCTGAGCGTGTTATTACAGAAAGTCAGTTGGCTCGTCTGATTGGGGGAACACCGCAGCGTCGTTATAGCCTGGTTAACCGTGCCTTGCATCAGGGTGAGCTGCTGCATTTGCGTCGTGGTCGTTACCTGCTATCTTCAGTCAGGCAACATAGAAAGGTTAATCTCTTTTTTTTAGCTTACTTGGTCGGATTTCTTACAGGATATTCTGAATCCGCAGGGAGGATATATGATGATTTTTTCTTTCACGTTGCTACATCTAACCTTATTCTGTTCGGATATAACGATGGCAAAGTATAATGAATGCTTTGGCGGCAGGAAGTACACATAGTCAACAACGTCTATTCTCAAGATCTCCAGATCATCGCCCTGACCCTCGATGACCTTTTCTGAAAGAGCTAACTATCAGGGGGAACTCAGTCGATGTTTCTGGTTTGAATGATGCGTCTTTCGGGCAGGATAATGGCTGTTAATGTGCCCAGGAGCGGATTATCCTTATAGACACAACCTGTATCAATGGCTATGAGTCGATCGATTGAAACCGGAGCAGTTACAGGGGTGTGTGCACAGACAAGAGTTTTTTCCCAGTTGTAGGCGCTGGTGTTCAGGAATTCCGGGCGCATATGTATCCGTTGAAAGCAAAAATCCTGCGGCTGATAGTACAGCAGGTTATTTTTAATGGAGAGTTCAGGATCAAGACCGCCATGCGTAAAGAAATAGTTTTCCGTTTCCAAAGTGAATTGAAAACTTCGTAAGAAAGCTATGTGATCCTGAGGAATATCGTGTATTGCGGGGCTGCTGTAGGATTTCAACGTTGCCTCTCCACCGTTGGCAAGCCATTCGGTCGAGTTGTGGTTTTCAAGGTAATCGAGAAACATCAACTCATGGTTGCCCATGAGAAAATGGCAGGAGTGAGATGAGTCGAGTTTGATCAGATAGTCAACCACCTCTTTTGAGTGATCTCCCCGATCAATAACATCGCCCAAAAAAACCAGCTGGTCGTCGGGTTTGAGGTGAATCAGCCTGACCAGCTTTTTCAGAGAAAACAGACATCCATGGACATCTCCTACGGCTATTATACGTTTTCTTTCAGATAACACCATATGCATAGTTCTGCTCTTACGAAAAAAAAGGATAAAGATTTTTTAGATATACTTGAAATATTTAATATATTTTTCCAACACATTTATACCCCTTGATACAGTGAGAAATAAAACAAGTTTGACATTGACAGTGTTGAGAATGCAACATAGCAATGTTTGCTCAGGGATACAGGCATAATGCAAATTCCAAAGAAATATTTATATTTCACTCCACAAGGATAGATGTAACAGAGGCTTTAATATAAACAGGAGAGGCATGAGTATTGTTATAAAGAAATATGTTGCTGCAGTTGCTACGCTCATGATTACTTTATCAGCCGGTAGCCTGCATGCTGAGGATCCAGTGGCGACCTCTTTTTTTCTTCCGAATATTTATGGCAAATCACTGACCACTCCTGTAGGCTGGGGGGCCGCATACGGCACCCTTTTTGCCGGAGCTGCTGTTGAATCCCGCGCTCCATACGCTCATGGTGCGGCTTTCAGCAACCACACAGGTGACGGAGGCGCGGCGATAGGTCTGGGGATTGGCAATCCAGTCGACAACATTGGTCTGCAGGTTGCACTGTCACAGTATGATATGACCAGCTGGAATCGCTACGGTATGTCTTTTCAAGTACATCGCTATCTCGGATCAGCAAGTTCTATCGGCGTGGGCGGACAGAATTTAATGCTGAGTTCCGGCACAGATTCAGAACAAAGTTATTATATTGTTTACAGTAAAGGAGTTCTTTCATCTCCCTTTCTTAATGAAGACAACAAAACAACAAGACTCCATTACAGCATAGGCGCAGGGAACGGATTATTCGGCAATAAAACTCCGCAGGATATCCTTGCGGGCAAAGGAAAGCACGGCACCTACGTTTTCGGCAACATAGCCTACGAGCTGTTCAACCAATTCAATGTTATCACTGACTGGAACGGAATCAATCTGAATGCCGGCGTTTCGAAAACTTTTTTAATAAGTGACTCTTTTCCTTTAGTGATTACGGCAGGTGCGGTTGATCTGACAGGATATTCCGGTGATGGTGTGCGCTTCATTGTTGGAGTTGGAACTGGTATAACGTTATAACACTGAATAATCATGAGCACTTCTCTTCATAACATAGCAGTTCGGGCATCGGTATTAAGCTTTGCAGCCTTATCATTGTCAACACCAGTGCTCGGAGCAACAAATGGCTCTGACAGTTTTATACAGGGAATTATTTCACCCCTTACTCCCAGCTGGATTGAGATTCCTGTATTGGCAACGGTAACTCCTACACCGCCAACGCCGACGCCGACACCGACACCGACACCGACGCCAACGCCAACGCCAACGCCGGAACCGACGCCGGCACCAACACCAACACCAATCGAGCCTCAGAAAGAGGCAGTTGTAGTACCACCGCCAGCAGTGCCTGAAACAGAGTATCTGCCGCCAAAATCAGCGCGTAATTAACCAAACAACAAAGAGTTAAAAAAATTTATGGTTTGACAGAAACAGTTACAGGTGATTATTACCGGAGAGAGTTATTGTGATTGTTTCTGGTCGGCCAATTATTATTGTTATAACATGAATAGTATGCGTGGGTTAAAAATTTTTACAGTTATTACGCTTTCACTCCAATGCCTTTTTCTAACATGCCTACCCTCAAAAGCATCAGCAGCATCAGCAGCATCAGCAACTCAGACTGGCACTGATGCGTTCCCCATTTCTTCTGAACAATCAGCCGGTTATAAAGCACTCGCGGGCCCAAATTATCCTTTAATCCAGGACTCTTATTTTACCGACGATGTTGGAAACATTCTCATGATTGTCAACATACTCGGCGCCGTTAACCATCCGGGTCAAATAGTTGTCCAGGAGAGTGCGGATTTTGCTTCCCTTCTTTCTGTTGCAGGAGGTATAACAGAGAATGCAAATTTAAAAAACGTGCTTGTTTCGAGGAAAGAGCCCGACAGTAATGGAATACAGGCATATAAGGTTGATTTGAGAGCGTACTTCAAAAAAGGGGATCGTTCTTCATTCATTGTTTTTAAACCGAACGATACTGTCATCATACCGGAAAAAGGTTTAACTGTCGAAATGGTTGCCCGTTATTTCGGTTTAATTGTTTCAGGAGCCACCGGTGTTTACTATATCAAAAACTTGTAACTGTTGAAATAAATTGTTTTTATGATTGAACACACGGAGCGCCATAACGAAGAGTCTGATTTCGAGCAATCACGAGGATCGGAAATAAGCATCAAAGAGATTTTTGGATATATTGCACGCAGAAAGTATACGATATTTGCGATTTTTTTAGTCTGCCTTTCTATCGCTTATGTTAACCACAAGCTTACCACTCCTCAATATCGTGCACAAGCGATTCTGATGATTACTCGCACTTCCAACAGTCCATTTGACACCTATTTCTCTTTCCAGTCTGAATCCGATGCCAAAAAGGACATTGAGCTTCTTAAGTCAATGCCTGTCGCAGAGCTTGTGGTTCAAGAGCTTATGAAAAGCCCTCAAAGGGATTCGCTCGAATTCTTCAATAAACGCCGCTATCGTGCACCTCTTTCTCTGTGGGCTTCAAAAAATCTACCAGGTTTGTTCAGCAATACAGAAAAAAACACAAATCAGAACCAAACACACTATAGTGAGGATCGCCTTCGCCAATATGCGGTTCAGATGAGCGAACGAATCAATGTTCAAAATGTCCGTGAAACAAATTTATTAAAAATCTCAGTTGTCAGCCCTTTTGCTGACGAATCAGTTTTTTTAACCAATACTCTCAGCAGAGTCTATAAAAACACAAGTATTGCCCGCAATTCCGAAAAGTACTTTCAAACGAACAGGTATGTAGCTTCAATGCTCAAAGAGCAGGCGAAAGAGGTTGAACAAACCGACAAAAAGCTTGCACAGTATATGAAAGAGAATGAAATTTTTGAGAATACCGGCAACGTTCAGCAACTGCTTGGCCAAGTTACCGATACCGATGCCAAGTACAATGAAATTATGGCTGAATACCATATTGCACAAAACAGCCTTGATTTTCTGGAAAAGAAACTCTCCGAAACCGACAAAGCGCTCAGTTCGCGTATAGCACAGAGTGTCAATGCAAAACTTGGCACTATTCTTGACGAGATCAGAACGCGCGAAGCAGAGTATGTTCGTATGGCATCCGAAAAAGGCGCAGATAACTCTGACGTTAAGACTAAAAAGCAGCAGCTTGATGGTGTCAAAACCCGTTATGAACTTCTCAGCCGCAGTAAAATAGCCGGTGAAATAGGGTATGCAGGCAAGACACAGAAAAACAACTTTGATCTGATTTCTGAAAAGCTTCAGACTGAAAGAAAACTCAACAATCTATCCTACAGCGCCGGAGAGTACAACCGACTTAAACAACTTAACGAGGCCAGAATAAAATTATTGCCTACAAAACAACAAGATTATTTAAAACTGCAGAGAGACGCTGATGTTGCAAGAAAGACCTACATTTCTCTTCGCGAAAAGCTTGATGAAAGCAGGATAATGCTGGCATCAGAAGTGGGAGAGGTCTCTATTATCGGTAAAGCATTCCGTCCTTTTGTACCTGAAAATGCCAGTCCGAATATAAGTATCCTGGCGGCACTTGTCTTTGCCGGCTTACTCTCGTTCGGGTATGTCTTTGTGGCAGAGACGCTGGATGATACGGTGAAGGATGAGCTGTTTTTCAAGCACTGCGGGTTCAATACTTTTGCGATCATTCCATTTATTTATCAAAACGGCGATAAGCCTTTTTCTGAAATGCAATCACTGTTCAGTGTTTTGTATAGATTTAAACGTAAAGCATTTAATAACCCCCCTTTTGTAAACAGCCAATCATCACCATCAGGGATTCCCAAAAAATCTGTAAGGTTTACGCCGCTGTTAACTGAAAAATTATCTTCACGCTTTGCGGAATCTTTCCGCATGCTTCGTACGGCACTGATCTATGCCCGTATTGATGATCCCCTCAAATCAGTCATTGTAACAGGCACAGCAATCGGAGAAGGAAAATCCACTATCTGTTCCAATATTGCAGCTGCATTTGCTCTCAGCGGTAAAAAAACCCTTATCGTAGATGCCGATCTGCGTCTTGCCATGCAGCACAACATATTCAATCTTCAGAGAGAGCAAGGAATCACCGATTACCTTTACAGCGAGCAGAAAACAATAGATGACAGTTTTTTCAAGCAAACTCATATTGATAACCTTTTTTTACTCACTGCGGGTAAAAAAATTCCAAATCCTAATGAGGTGCTCGGGTCAGTAAAGATGCAGGAGCTTATCAAAGTACTTGAAGGGAAGTTTGATAAAGTGTTTTTTGACAGTCCACCCTTGTTTCTAAGCGATGCAGCGCAGCTTGCTCACTCGGTTGACGGCATTCTTCTTACTGCCAGATTGAACTATACAGAAAGAGGTGGTTTGAAAGAGTACGTATCGGATGGTTTTTTAAAATCGCATATTCTTGGCATTGCCCTTATTGACCCACGTAAACCAAAAGCTTACGGGTATGGAAAGTACGGGTATGGAAAGTACGGGTATGGAAAGTACGGGTATGGAAAGTACGGGTATGGTGATAATACAGAACATTGATGACAAGTATTTATTCTGCAGCCTTTATGAGATCGCTCTTGTCAAGCATTCTTAAAAATCTGTTTAAGCTTTCCCGATTTCACAAACGTCTGCTTGCCGAATGTTTTGACATTGTTGCAGCACTCCTGACTGTCTGGCTGGCATTCACGCTTCGTTCAGACGTTTTACACTGGCCATCAGGAGGACAGTGGATACTCTATCTTTCAGCTCCTCTCCTCACTGTTCCGATTTTTTTCTATTTTGGTTTGTATGATGCTGTTTATCGTTATAATGGATTTTCGGCATTCAAGACCATTTTAAAAGCCGTATTTGTCTATGGTGCTGCATTTCTTACTCTCTCTCTGATTCTCCATATCGACACAGTTCCCCGTTCAATAGGATTGCTGCAGCCGATTATCTTTCTGCTGTTTACAGGAGGCAGTCGAGCACTGATTCGTTATTTATTTTTATTGGAAAACAGAAAAGCAGCGAGATCCTTCTCCCCGTCAGAAGCTCTTCTGATCTATGGTGCAGGCTCAGCGGGTATACAGATCGCCATAGCTCTTCAACGAACCGGAAAATATCGTATTGAAGGTTTAATTGATGATAATAAGGAGCTTCACGGTCGTCATATCAATGGTTTAGGAATAATCAGCCCTGAGAAAGCTCAAGTGCTTATCGAACAAAAGCACATTAAAAACATTATTCTCGCACTTCCATCAGCAGGCAGGAGCCGCCGCAATGAGCTCATAACCTTCTTCAGCAAATACCCGGTACACCTCAGGACGCTTCCCTCAATAGAAGAACTTGCAGACGGGAAGGTTACCCTCTCCGACATTAAAGAGATTGATGTCGAGGAACTCCTCGACAGAAAACCAGTATTGATCGATCATACACTCATAAAAAACAACATCGGAGAACGGGTGGTGCTGGTCACGGGAGCCGGTGGAAGTATTGGAGGTGAACTTTGCCGTCAACTTCTTCTTTCCCGACCCTCAAAGCTTCTTCTGGTTGATAATGCTGAGCACAACCTCTATTCCATCCATTCCAATCTTGAGCAGCGCCTTAAAATACCAGGTTCAGGGACAGAGCTTTTTCCATTACTGTGCGATGTGACCGATGAGCGTCGAATTGCCGAAATATGCAGGGAATTCAAGCCCGCCATTATATACCATGCAGCAGCATATAAACATGTTCCTCTGGTTGAGCATAATCCTGCAGAGGGAGTTCGCAACAATGTTTTCGGGACACTCTCCATTGCAAAGGCTGCAAACAGCTGTGGTGTGAAAAACGTTATTCTTGTCAGTACCGACAAGGCAGTTCGTCCCACCAATGTAATGGGTGCCAGTAAACGCCTTTGCGAAATGATCATCCAGGCGTTTGCCGATACATCACAAACCACATGTTTTACCGCGGTTCGTTTTGGAAACGTCCTCGCTTCAAGCGGTTCAGTCATCCCTATTTTCAGGCGCCAGATCCGAGATGGCGGTCCTCTGACCATTACCCATAAAGAGATTACCCGATACTTCATGACTATTCCCGAAGCAGCCCAGCTCATTATTCATGCAGGGGTCATGGCTACAGGAGGCGATATCTATCTCCTCGACATGGGCAATCCCGTAAAAATTATGGATCTTGCCCGCAACATGATCAAGCTCTCAGGCCTGACGGTGCGAGATGAGCACAATCCTGAAGGTGATATAGAAATTCACGTTACAGGTCTTCGTCCCGGTGAGAAACTCTACGAAGAGCTTTTGATTGACAACAATCCAGAATCAACAGCCCACACTCAGATTTATAAGTCAAATGAACATTTTCTACCATGGTCATCACTTCAGCATGAACTGACTCAATTGAAGGTTATCATCAACAACAACGATGTTCACAACGTCAAACTTTTCTTAAAAAAACTCATACCAGAATATCAACCCATTGCTACTACGAGCGATTTTCTGGCCATACAACAAGAGAAGAACTTCTCAAGCAAAAGTACTCAGTTCGTTAAAACAGTATGAAGAGTTAACTCTTTATTTTATATTACGTACATTGAATCTCAAGAGTCCCCAGCAAACTCTTTTATTAATAATACTTACTTTCATCGTTCAGTCCGGGAATACCTGTTGTGACTGAAAGTAGCGGAGCTTTTGGGAAAGTTGGCGGTGGGGAGTTGGCGGTTGGCGGTGGGGAGTTGGCAGTGGGCAGTTGGCGGTTGGCAGTAGGTTGATTTCAGATTTTTGATTTAGACTCTCAATGCTTTTTTGGCTTATAATGCTCTTGGAGCATTGATTTTTGCCTACCGCCCACTGATTACTGTCTGCTTGCCTACTGTATAATGCCTTTGACTGATCACATAGAATCCAGCTTCAAAGATCTTGTTGTTTATAAGAAAGCATTTGAAATGGCTATGGACATCTTTCGGATTACCAAATCATTTCCAGTAGAAGAAAGGTATTCACTAACAGATCAAGTAAGGCGGTCATCACGGTCAGTGTGTTCAAATCTTGCTGAAAGCTACAGGAAAAGACAGTATCCTGCACACTTTTTATCCAAAATTTCAGATGCAGATATGGAAAATAGCGAAACACAAGTATGGATTGATTTCTCCTTACAATGCGGCTATATCACTTCTTATACACATAACACCCTCATGGTAAAATCATTTGAAATAGGACGAATCCTAAATCATATGACTCGTTATCCGGAGAAGTTTGTTTTGAAAAGTGGGGGGTAGGCAGTGGGGAGTTGGCGGTAGGCGGTTGGCAGTTGGCGGTAGGCAGTTGGCGGTAGGCAGTTGGCGGTTTAAACTGTTGGTTGATTTCTAAATTATGATTTAGATTCTCAATGTTTTTTTGGCTTATAATGCTCTTGGAGCATTGATTTTTGCCTATTGCCAACCGCTAACTGCCTACTGCCAACCGCTTACTGTTAACTGCTGACTGATTTCAAGATTTAGAGTGTTAACCATTTATTTTTATGTCGTTTATCAATATTGCAATAATCGGATTAGGTTATGTAGGTCTTCCGCTTGCTGTTGAATTTGCAAAAAAATATCCTGTAACAGGGTATGACATCAAAAAGAAAAGAGTTGATGAATTAAAGCAGGGCCGTGACTCTACTCTTGAGGTTTCTGCTGATGAACTTCGCAGCGTCTTACGTGACAGCAATTCTACTCATACGGATAGATCAGAAGGACTTTATATCTCAAGTGACGCTAAAGATCTTGAAGAGTCTAACTACTATATCGTCACGGTACCTACGCCAACTGATAAAAATAACCGTCCTGATCTGACGCCGCTTTTAAAGGCAAGTGAAATCATCGGGAAAGTGCTGAAGCCAGGGGATATTGTCGTTTACGAATCAACAGTTTACCCCGGAGCCACTGAAGAAGAGTGTGTCCCCGTACTCGAAAAATATTCCGGACTGAAATACAAAACATCTCATTGTCATACTGAGCAAAGCGAAGCATCCATTTTTGCAGTACCAAGCACTCAGTACTTTTTCTGCGGTTACTCTCCGGAACGCATAAATCCCGGCGACAAAGAGCATACTGTTACAAAAATCAAAAAAGTAACCTCAGGTTCAACCCCTGAAGCAGCTCAAAACATTGACCAACTCTACCGCTCAATCATTACAGCAGGTACCCATCTTGCCTCATCCATCAAGGTCGCCGAGGCAGCAAAAGTAATCGAAAATTCCCAGCGTGACATCAACATTGCGTTTGTCAACGAACTTGCCATGATTTTTAACCGACTGGGCATCGATACCCATGAAGTGCTTGAAGCTGCAGGTACCAAATGGAACTTTCTTCCGTTTAAACCAGGCCTTGTCGGAGGCCACTGCATAGGAGTAGACCCCTACTATCTCGCACAAAAAGCACAGGAAAGCGGATACCATCCCGAAATAATCCTTGCCGGCAGAAGGCTCAACGACAATATGGGCACCTATATTGCATCCGAAGTCGTCAAACTCCTTATTGCAAGGGACTGCAAAGTCAAGGGAGCGACCGTACTCATGCTCGGTATTACCTTCAAGGAAAACTGCCCCGATATCCGGAATACACGTGCCGTCGATATAGCAAAAGAGCTGAAACAATACGGTGCCGCAGTGGAAATCTACGATCCCTGGGCTGACCCAAACGACGTTATGAGCCAATACGGCCTTGAATCCCTTTCTACGCTTAATAGCAATCATTACGATGCAGTCATTCTCACTGTTGCGCACAACCACTTTAAAACCATTGCTATCCGCCAGCTTCTTGCCAGTAATGACGGCATAGTATATGATGTCAAAGGGGTGCTACCTATTGATCAAGTTGATGGAAGATTATAAATAGTTGGCAGTGGGCGGTGGGGAGTTGGCAGTGGGCAGTTGGCGGTTGGCAGTTGGCAGTGGGCGGTTGTTTGTTATCGGTTCAGAACTTTTATTACAAAAATGTATTCCGTTATTAACGACAGAAAAATACGTATTGCGTTGGCTGGATGCGGTCGTATATCCAAAAACCATTTTGCGGCTATCAACCAACATGCAGAGTCTCTGGAACTTGCTGCCATCTGTGATACTGATCACCATAGACTTCAGGAACACCAGAATCACTATAATGTTCCCGGGTACCATCGGTTAGAGTCAATGCTCAACGCTGAAAAAATTGACCTTATAGCTCTCTGCACTCCAAGCGGACTACACCCGGCTGAAACCATGCTTGCTGCCCGTTACGGGGTCAATGTCATGACCGAAAAACCAATGGCTACCCGATGGCACGATGGTGTCAATATGGTTAAAGCCTGCGACGAGGCTGGTGTGCGCCTCTTTGTCGTTAAACAAAACCGCCGCAATGCCACACTGAAGCTTCTCAAAAGCGCCGTGGAAAAGGAACGATTTGGAAGAATTTACATGGTCAACATCAATGTTTTCTGGTCGCGTCCACAGGAGTATTACGACAGTGCCACATGGCGCGGTACCTGGGAGTTTGACGGAGGCGCATTCATGAACCAGGCCAGCCACTACGTCGATCTTATCGACTGGCTTATCGGCCCGGTAGAAAGCCTTCAGGCATATACAGCCACCCTGGCCCGCAACATAGAAGTTGAAGATACCGGTGTTGTCAGTTTTAAATGGCGCTCAGGAGCTCTTGGATCTATGAATGTTACCATGCTTACCTATTCAAAAAACTTCGAAGGCTCCATAACTATTATCGGCGAAAAAGGAACAGTACGCGTTGGCGGTCTCGCTGTCAATGAAATCCAGCACTGGGAATTTAAAGAAAGCGACCCAGACGATGACTACCTAATAACAGCCAGTGACGAAACAACATCAGCCTACGGCTATGGCCACCCGTTGTATTACAAAAACGTCATTGATGTGCTCCAAGGCAAAGCAGAGCCAGAAGCAGACGGGCGCGAAAACCTCCATTCCCTCGAAATACTGACTGCAATCTACATCTCCAGTCGCGACGGAAAAAGGGTCTCCCTTCCTCTGGAGTACTAGTTATAGGTAATAGATTTTGCAATGATAACCATCCACCCAACCGCCATAGTTGATCCAGGTGCCCAGCTTGGTACCGGCACTCGCGTCTGGCACTGGAGCCATATCTCCGCCGGAGCTACAATCGGTGAATGCTGTTCCTTCGGTCAAAACGTCTACGTCGGCAATGAGGTCAAAATCGGCAACAACGTCAAAGTTCAAAACAACGTCAGCATTTACGACGCAGTCACGATCGAAGATGACGTTTTCTGCGGTCCCAGCATGGTGTTCACAAACGTCCACAATCCCCGCTGCGCGGTAATCCGCAAAGAGGAGTATCGTCCAACCCTCATAAAAAAAGGGGCCACACTAGGAGCAAACTGCACCATAGTATGCGGAGTAACCGTAGGGGAGTATGCTTTTGTTGCAGCCGGAGCTGTTATCAACCGCAATGTAAAGCCTTACGCACTTATGGCAGGTGTGCCCGCCAAACAAATCGGCTGGATGAGTGAGTACGGCGAAAAGTTAAATCTTCCCTTAACCGGTAACGCCCAGACAACCTGTTCGAATACTGGTCAACAGTACAAACTTAAAGACGGCAACTGCTCCTGTTAAAAATCCGTGACAGGTCAACAACTTATGAAGAATATGTATTATGTTATAGTATACTTATATACATGCGTCTTGAATTTTTAGCTGTGACTGAAAGCAGCGGAGCTTTAAAAACTACAGATGGCGACCACAAGGAGGGGCTCCTATATATATGTATCTGCATTGTGTCTGCCCTGTTTTCTTGCGGAAACATTTTCTGTGAAGCGCTTAACAGTATTGAACGCTACTGGGCTGGGTTGGAAAAATCATGGGATGGTTATTTCCTTGAGAGTGTGACAACGGTTATCAATCGTGCCAGCAACTTTGCTTGGCGAGGAATATCGGCAACAGCAATGCTCATCGATACGGTATACCAAAAGGGTATAAGGCTCTGCGGTAAAGAAAAAAAGAATCTTGAAAAAAGACTGATGCGATCAAAAGACCTACAGTGGTGGGATATAAGCATCAGACCTAAAACGGTATTTTTATAATGACTGAGTCCCTAAATGCTTGCATATTTATTGTAAATTGCGGTCATTGCTATCGTGAATAATAAAAATCGCAAGACTCTCGATAAGATATACTCGGATCCTATATGTGGCAATCTGCCATGGAATCATATCGAAGCACTACCTATAGCAGTTGGTTGCAATGTGGTCGAAGGAAGGGGCTCATCGGTGACCTTCGAGAAAGATGGCCGAAGAGCCTATTTTCACCGTCCGCATCCGCAACGAGAGGCACTTATCTACCGCGTCAAGGTGGCGCGTGAGTTTTTGATAAAACTGGAGATCACCCCATGAAAAACACAATGACCTACAGCGGATATATGGCCAGTATGGAATTTGACCCTGACGATAATATTCTGGTCGGGCGAGTTCTTGGTATAGATGACCTGATAAGCTTTCACGGAGACTCAGTATCAGATTTCACGCAGGCATTCCACGAAGCGGTAGATGATTACGTATCAGCCTGTGAAAAATTGGGACAGGCGCCAGAAAAGCCCGCGTCCGGACGTCTCATGTTGCGCGTTAATCCTGTGGTTCATGCAGCAGCTCTCAAAGCAGCCGCGCATACCGGACAAAGTCTCAATCGATGGGCAGAACAAGTGCTTCGCCAAGCAACCCATTCATAATTCCGCACTATCTTTCTTTCTTGTTTTTACTCAGAACTCAGCATTAAGAAAGACCTATAAAGGAGATTATTTATGTTGCAAAGTTATGAAGCCAAAGTTAAACAGTGCATCTGAACAGGCATTAGAAGCGTCCCCAAATACTAAAATCCATTTTCTTGTCCTCAATTCCTTTCACTCCTCACCAATTCGTGTAACGCCATGCCCCACCGAACACCACGAAAACTGATCACTTTCGACTGGGCAATGAAACGGCTGCTGCGCAGCAAAGCCAACTTTGAGATCCTTGAAGGGTTTTTAAGCGAACTTTTGGGCGAAGATATTCTGATCCTTGAAATCCTGGAAAGCGAAAGCAATAAAGAGAGTAAAACCGACAAATTCAATCGTGTTGATCTGAAGGTAAAAGACAGCAAAGGCGAGATAGTCATTATCGAAGTTCAGTACGAGCGAGAACTTGATTACCTGCAACGCATGCTCTATGGCACATCACGAGTCATAACCGAACATCAACAGGAAAGCGAGGCATATTCAAAACTGGTAAAGGTCATCTCCGTCAACATCCTTTATTTTGATCTTGGGCACGGCAGTGACTACATCTATCATGGCACTACCACTTTCATCGGTATCCACGACCACGACAAACTGCAACTCGATATACGGCAGCAGAAACAGTACGGCAAGATCCAGATAAACCATATTTATCCTGAATACTATCTGATCCGGCTTAACAACTTTAACAGCGCAGCAAAAACATCGCTCGACGAATGGATATACTTCCTGAAAAACGAAGAGATCAAAGAGGAATTCAAAGCCAAAGGAATCCAGAAAGCAAAAAAGTCATTCTCCATCCTGAGCATGTCTGAAACAGAACAGTTGGCCTACGTTCGTTACCAGGATGATCTTCGTTATCAGGCCAGTCTTGTAGAGTCCAACTATGGTCTTGGACTGAGGGAAGGCAGAGAGGAAGGCAAACTTGAAGTAGCCAAGCGGTTGGTGAATAATGGTATGAGCGTTGAAGAAGCAGCAGCCGTCGCAGGGATAAGCGTAGAATTGTTAAAGCACTGAGTTCTAAAAAGCCATTTGACACAGGAAGCTGTTTTTAATACAGCTGCTTTCCATTAAAATACCCGGTTTCAGAAAAGTGAACTGTATGCCGCGCTTTGGCGGTAACTTCACTTAGTCAACAACGTCCCCCCAAAATACTCCATTTTGAAAAGCAGCAGACATTCGATATTTAATCTTTTATTTCGTCTCTGGCATCATATTACCCCATGGCGGCGCACACAGGTTGGGTTATTGCTCATCTTGATGTTTGCGGCCTCATTTGCTGAAATACTCAGCATAGGGGCTGTGCTTCCGTTTCTTGCCGTGTTGACCGCACCGGAACGCATATTCAAGCTTCCTGCAGCCAGGCCATTCATTAATTTTATAGGCTTCACCTCATCCAACCAGCTTCTGCTTCCGCTCACCATTGGATTTGGCGCAGCGGCACTCCTATCCGGCGCCATGCGCCTCCTTCTCCTCTGGGCCAGCACAAGAATCTCTTTTGCTATAGGAGCAGATCTCAGTATCAATATCTACCGCAGAACTCTCTACCAGCCATACGCAGTGCATGCAGCCCGCAACAGCAGCGAAGTCATCAGCGGTATATCAGGTAAAGCTAGCGGTGTCATAGGGAACATTATTATGCCTTCTTTGACACTTATCAGTTCGGCAATTATGCTTATTGCAATTCTCTTAGCTCTTATATCTTTAGATCCCGTCATTGCATTGGCAGCTTTTGGTGGATTTGGTTTGATATACGCCATCATTATCAAACTTACACAAGGCAGGTTATTGATCAATAGTCAAAGTATTGCCCGCGAATCAACACAGCTCATCAAATCACTACAGGAAGGATTAGGTGGTATACGCGATGTCCTGATCGACGGCTGCCAGGCAGTCTACTGCCAGATTTACCGCAATGCCGATCTTCCTTTGCGCCGGGCACAGGGCAATAGCAATTTTATCAGTCAAAGTCCGCGTTTTGGCATCGAAGCTCTCGGGATGATGCTCATCGCAGCCTTGGCATATCTCCTTGCCCGGCAGCCCGACGGAATAGCCAAGGCGATTCCAGTCCTTGGTGCCCTTGCCCTTGGCGCTCAGCGCCTATTACCAGTACTGCAGGGTGGCTATGTTTCATGGTCCAGCATTCAAAGCGGACAAGTCTCTTTGAAAGACACCCTCGAACTGCTCGATCAACCACTACCGGAATATGTCGACCAGCCCCCCGCAAAACCAATTCCGTTTCACCAGCAAATCACCCTTAAACAACTCTCGTTTCGTTACACACACCAAACACCCTGGATACTCAACAACCTGGACCTTACAATCCCGAAAGGCAGCCGCATCGGATTCATAGGCCTCACCGGCAGCGGCAAAAGCACCCTCCTCGATATCGTCATGGGATTGCTCCAGCCCAACCAAGGAACCCTTCAAATCGATAATGAGGAAATCACAACAAACAACACCCGCAACTGGCAAGCCCACATAGCCCACGTCCCACAAGCCATCTTCCTGGCCGACAGCACCATCCAGGAAAACATAGCCTTCGGAGTCCCGATAAACAAAATCAATCAGGACTTAGTAAAACAAGCCGCCGAGCAGGCCCAAATCGCCGACATCATCGAAACCTGGCCAAAAAAATACCAAACCTTCGTAGGCGAACGAGGCATCCGCCTCTCCGGAGGCCAACGCCAACGCATAGGCATAGCCAGAGCCCTCTACAAAAAAGCCGACGTTATCATCTTCGACGAAGCCACCAGCGCCCTCGACAACAAAACCGAACAAGCCGTAATGCAATCCATAGAATCCCTCGGCCAAAACCTAACCATACTTATTATAGCGCATCGTCTCACTACATTGAAAAACTGCACCCAGATAGTAGAACTAGCAGACGGCGGCATAAAACGAATCGGTACCTATCAAGAAATAGTAGGCGAGGAAAACTTATCATCAACACCAGCAATTCTCAGCACTCAGCCCTGAATACTCAGTACTTTCTTTCCTCATCACTAAGAAAATCGGCAATTAAAAGACTGCCAACATCCAACTGCCTTCAATCTAAATGAAATATTCTGAATACAGGTATTTAATTCTCTCAGATCTTTATCGAATTACAGGAGATATTAAAATTCTGTCATTTTTACGTTCCATTATATTTGGTTTATATAAATACAACTTCTGGATGCGAACATGTTTTTATACGAGATCAAATGTAATACTAAAATATACCATACACCCAATCGCAAATCTTATACTTCGCCACATAGTCTACAAGTTAGGAATTCAAATTCCCAGTTCAACCAAAATTGGTAGTGGCTTTCATATTGGACATTTTGGAGGAATCGTTGTTAATGCGGAGAGTGTGATTGGTAAAAATTGTAATATCTCTCATGGTGTCACGATAGGTAAGGGGAATCGCGGGAAAAATAAAGGATGTTCAATATTAGGAAATAATATTTACATAGGACCCGGAGCAAAGATTATTGGTGCGGTTAAAATTGGAAATAATGTCGCAATTGGAGCAAATTGTGTTGTGACAAAAGATATTCCTGACAATTCTGTAGTTGTTGGCATTCCGGGAAAAGTGATATCACAAAATGGTTCAGTTGGATATATCAACAGAACTGATTATGATAAAAAGATCGGCTACGTACAGAAAGCCAATAAAACATAAGGGCACCACCGGTTATATTTTATTTCTTAGCTCTATTTTTAAACTAAGCACTTAGAATGTTGCCATCTGCCGACTGTCAATTTTCTTGATTTCCTCATCACTTAAAAAACCATGACCCTCTCAATACCCGAACAACCTCACAAACAAACTCGATCCGATCACTGGGAAAGGATATGGCAGGAACCATCCAACTCTCTGGGTGGCTACTATCATAAATGGCTCCATCGGGTGTATGGATTTGTCATTCCAAAAGGTGTACGGGTACTTGAGCTCGGTTGCGGCAGTGGTGATCTCTTAGCATCGCTGTTGCCGGAATATGGTGTTGGTATTGATTTTGCAACATCTGCGATAGCAAAGGCGCGTCAAAGTCATCCCGGTCTGCGCTTTGAGGTGATGGATGCGGAAGCGGTTAAACTTGGTAGTGAGCAGTTTGATTTTATTATTCTTTCAGATCTTGTCAACGACATTAGGGATGTACAGGCCGTGCTGGAGGGTCTTAAGCCATGCTGCCATTCAGGAACAAAGTTAGTTGTGAACTTTTACAGCCACCCCAATGCTTTCCCAGAACTGGCTTACGGTTCATGATATTCGTAATCTCCTGACTCTTTCAGGGTATGAGTTCCTCCATGACTGGTCAGAAATAGTGATTCCACTCGCTCTTCCTGGAACCAACCTCTTCAACCGTTTTTTTGCCAAAATCATACCATTTCGCTGGTTAGCGTTAACCAATTTTGTTGTTGGGCGACCGTTGGGAAAGAAGTTCACTGCAGAGCCAACCTGCACTGTCGTTGTGGCTGCGCGCAACGAAGAAGGTCATATCGAAGAGTTGTTTCAGAGAATTCCAGAACTTGGCCCTAATACTGAAATTATCTTTGTTGAAGGCAATTCACAGGACGATACCTTTGGCGCAATTGAACGAGCAATCCCAGCGCATCCGGAGCGCAACTGCCGTCTCCTCAAACAACCAGGAAAAGGGAAAGGCGATGCTGTGCGCACAGGTTTTGCTGTAGCGACAGGAGATATTTTAATGATTCTTGATGCCGATATGACGGTGCTTCCCGAAGACCTTCCGCGTTTTTATAATGCAATTTCATCAGGAAAAGGCGAATTCATTAATGGAGTGCGCCTTGTATATCCTATGGAGAACGAAGCTATGCGCTTTTTTAACATTATTGGCAACAAGTTTTTTGCTTCTGCATTTACCTGGCTTTTAGGGCAACCGATTCGCGATACACTTTGCGGAACAAAGGTGATCTGGCGTAAAGACTATGAGTCTTTGGTCGCAAATAGACATTATTTTGGTAATTTTGACCCATTTGGTGATTTTGATCTTCTTTTTGGCGCAGCCAAGCTAAACTTGAAAATTCTTGAAGTCCCCATCCGCTACCACTCACGCCGTTATGGAGAGACCAATATTTCTCGCTGGAGCCATGGTGTACTATTGTTGAAAATGGTCATTTTTGCCTCACGGCGTATTAAGTTTTTTTGACCTTATGGCAGGATTTCTTCGCCGATGTATTGCACACCCTCTGACAAGAGGCATGGACATCGACGACCCAGACACAACGGCATTACGCCTGCAAATTATTCAGTCAAAGCCATTTCTAAGAAAGCTTTATGAAGAGTGGTATCAACAAATTGCAACTCATTTCTCTCCATTGGCTCACGTTTTGGAATTAGGCTCAGGGGCAGGATTTCTTAAGTCATTTATGCCGAATCTCATAACAAGCGAACTCTTCCCTACGCCCGGCGTCGAGTTAGTTATTGATGCTCAGTCAATAGCCCTCTCTGATGCTTCACTTGATGGCATTGTAATGACTGACGTACTGCATCATCTACCTGATTGCAACTCTTTTTTTCTTGAGGCAGCTCGAGTCATTCGATCCGGTGGGCACATAGTGATGATTGAACCATGGAATACTCCATGGTCAAGCTGGGTATATACTCATCTCCACCATGAACCTTTTAAAGTGAATGCAGTAGACTGGCGGATCCCGTCTGCAGGGCCATTGTCGGGCGCAAATGGAGCCCTTCCATGGATCATTTTTCATCGTGATCGTGCAATTTTTGAAAAACTATATCCGAAATTGCGTCTTGTAAGCATAGCTCCGTTTATGCCGTTTGCCTATCTGCTTTCCGGAGGTGTCTCTTTAAGAAGTTTATTGCCTGGATGGATGTACCGGTTTATCAGGTCTCTTGAAAAGCATACCAATGAATCATCCCATGCTATGTTTGCCATGATTATTGTAGAACGGATACGATGAAAAGTACGCAATGGAAACGTTTAGCAATTCTTGTGGCAGGTTTTGTACTGAGTATAGTTTTTTTATGGCTGGCCTTGCGTCAGGTAGATCAAGCTGGATTACACTCAGCTTTTTATTCTCTCCGGATTTTCTCTATTTTTTGGTGTGCTATTTTTCTTGCTGCGGGTGTGGCGATGCGTTCAGTACGATGGGGCACCATTGCCAGACTAGGATGGACAGAACAAACACATTTTTTTAGAGCATCAACGCTTGGTGTCTTTTCTAATCTGATATTTCCCATCCGGGCTGGTGAAGTTGTTCGTGTTTTCACACTTACAAAACTTAATGGAACTTCGCTAACTCTCCCGATAGCCAGTGCATTGCTTGACCGCCTTGCCGATCTCTTTATGCTACTGTTGGCAGCACTTGTAGTTTATTGGATTTCCCCAATTGGAACTCTTGTGGGAAGTTGGATGTCCACAATGTTCATAGTCGCCTCTACCATACTTGTACTTGTTGCATTGTATGCAAGGAGTTCCGGTTTTGGGGAAGCGTTAGTAACCTCTTTGCTCAGTCGCACTCTCAGGCGTTGGCCTGTTCGCCCCGACCTGTTTTTATCAGAATTCAGAACGGAACTGCACCATCTTCTTAAGGGCTTGTTCTCTTTAAGGCTTGTTACTATTGTCCTTGTTATCATGGTGCTCGACTATGCAGCATTTAAGATGCTCTTGGATGCTTTCCAGCTTCATCTTGCACCCGAAGCACCACTTGTTCTCTGGGTCTTTCTTGCCGCAGGCTCAGCCCTTCCCTCTGCACCCGGCTATGTTGGAGTCTATCAGGTAGCTGCCGTATGGGCTCTCTCTCTTTTTGCGGTACCAGCCTCAGTTTGCGTAGCACTTGCCACAACACTGCAATTGACCATACTTGTTGTTTCTGTTTTGATGGTAGGTCCCGGTGCATGGAGTATCTGCCGTCGAGCACTCAACACTTCCAAATGATAATGAAGATAATGTAACAATGAAGATAGATACCAGACATAAAATTAAGCTTGCATCAATTGCCTACAGAATTGTTTCTCTTGTTCGCGTAGTTTGGGTAAATCTGATGATGTTATCATCAAACGTGGAGGAATCTTATGGGATATTGATCTTCATGAGGGAATTGATTTTTCAATATTTTTTCTTGGAGGATTTGAGCCCAGAACTCTAAAGCTATACAAAAAGCTACTTTGTGGAAGGGATGGCGAAATTGTTATTGATATTGGTGCCAATATTGGGGCACATACCTTACCATTAGCGCAACTGGTTGTACCTTTAGGTGATAAGGTCTATGCATTTGAACCAACGGACTATGCTTACGGCAAATTATTGCGTAATCTAGCGCTCAACCCTCTCATCACGGGGGACGGGGTAGAGGCAGTTCAAGCCATGCTTGTTGCAGAAGATGGGGTTAGTGTTGATCATGAAATTTATTCCAGCTGGCCCTTAGTAAACGGACGCACTCTTCATGCCGATCATCAGGGAGAACTCAAAACTACGAAGGGAGCTCAAGCGGTTTCCTTTGATTCTTTCGTTCGTATGCAAGGGATTCAACGCATTGACTTTATCAAGCTTGATGTTGATGGACATGAACCTGATGTATTGAGAGGTGCTGAGCTGAGTTTGAGAAGATTTCATCCGACAATTTTAATGGAGTGGTCGCCGAACCTCTTTACTGATGATGCTATGAATGTTGCGCTGTCAAGGTTGCTCGAAATAGGATATGAGCTGTTTGATGGCACATCGGGCAAGTTTATCTCTGGTGGCTCTAAAGAGCTTGATCGAAGAACCCCCCACAAAGGATCGTTGAATATTCTTTTAAAGATGCCAAAATAAATAAAACAAAACATGGCGCAACCGCAACTGATAAAAAACATTGTAACATCTTTCTTTAGTTATTTGGTGCTTGCATCGGGAGTTCTCACAGGTTATTGTATTGGTCTAAGCAGTATCGGTCAGTTTTTACCTCGACTACTCGCAGTAGGGACAGTTGTCTCTTTTATTTTTGCGGTTTATTTTTCCCTTCATACTTCGCTGATAAAAAATGATGGCTCTAACAACATCTTTTTTCTTTTTTCTCTTTTTATTTGTGGAGCAGCACTTGCAAGCTCAATTTCAGCACCTCCTCTTGGGCATATGGCTGAAGATCGTTTTGCGAGATTTATTCCTTTTTCCGATGCAAATGGATACTACCAGCAAGTTTTAAACTGGCCTGATAAGAGCTTGGATTCATGGAATTCGAGGCGTCCCATGAATGCTGTGCTTAATATTTTAGAATTTAACATAGGCGGATCAACCTTATTAGGTATGATTTTGCTTAGAGTGTCGTTGGCAGCTTTCGCCATTGTGGCATTCATTACAGCTCTTGCTCGGCTTGTTGGCCGTTCATCGGCACTGTCTGCAGGCTTTGCCCTTCTTATCTGGACTTGGCCTTACGCATCAAGCATGCTTTCAGAAATCAATGGTATCACAATTTCTACAGCTGGATACGCATTGCTTTTGATCGCATTAGCTGAGAAAAGTAAAAAAATAGCCTGGTTGGGTTTATTTTCTTTAGTGCTGGCTTATGCCTTCAGGCCATATAACCCCTTGATGCCAGGTTTCTTTGCCTTTTTTGTTACAATTATTATGGGTCAAAACTGGCATAAAGCCTTTAACAAAGCCATTCTTTCTGCGTTTGCATGTACAGCACTTGCATTTGTAATACCGCTGATAATATATGTTGCCTATGGTAATCCTGATGGAGGTATAAACACAAATACAGGTTCTACTGTTCTTGGGCTTGCTCGTGGAACCGACTGGGATGAGGCCTCTCGATATATTGAATCAAAAACTCCAAACCTCTCAGAAAGGCAAACTAATGCCCTAATGTATGAAGAAGCTTTTAAGACAGTGCAAAAAGATATAAGACCAATGGGAAAAGCGATAATGAATAACTCGCTTCAAGCACTTTTTGTGCCCCAACGAGAGTTTGGGTTTACAATGGGATTTTCAAGAAATATTCCTGACAGTGCTAAAAAAACTCATGCAGGTATGATTCGTTATCTTACAACCACACCATCCATTTGGTTGTCTTCTCTGTTTATGCTTATCAGCTCTGTGTTGATTATTAGAAACATGAGAAAAGGAACAGTTTCTGATGTTTTATGTGCTATTACTGCACTCGTATTTATTTCTATTGCCCCATTTATTTTTCAAGATGCTGGTTGGCGGGTAGTTGCGACACTCTATCCAGGTTTTGCCCTGCTCATAACAGCTATACCCATGAGTATCAGGTATAGGCAAAAGAAGGGGATCTCTATTGAAAAAATTCCAGGAGAAACTCCCTATCCATCATATCTACCAATGGCTTTAATTGGGTTTGTGCTTATTGCCATACCTTATCCAGCAATTTCTCGTTTTCTTTTCAACGATGCCAAGTCAGAAGCCCAGACAGTAACAGTTGATGTAAAAAATGATGAAGTCGCACATTGGACAGGTCTTAACCGTGCAGTAATCTCAAGTAAGGAAATGCTTGCTTGGTCAATTGACGGTGGGTATAAAGATTTGTCTGCATTTATTCAGAAGTATGGCAACTCGTTAAGACAAGTACGTCGTGAAAATGGCAAATATGTTCTAATATATCAGCCAACGCAGGATATGCATGATCGTCCTGTTTTATCTAAAATCCCATGGATAAAACTTCAAACGATGCCGCAAATAGTGCAATAATTGATGACTTATCTTCGCAACTTTAGGATTTGTTCTGATTTTTATGAGAATCCAATTCAGGCTCCAGTTTGACATCAAACATGCCAAATTCTTGCTCCTCCAACTCTTTTTTTTGTTTTAAGTTCAGCTGCCATCCATCCATCTTAACTGTTCATTCTATGGCTTATCTGCATGGGCTTGACTATCATCACAGGTTTACCTTCCGACTCATTCTATGAATTGATATTACGCTTAGCTAAACTTTTATTACTCTGTTCCCTCTAACTTCTTTGAAGAGGCGAAAATAGATGGGGGAGGGAAGATACTCGAGATTGGAGGCTGAGATGGAATAAGTCAGGCCTGGTTAAAAAATAATCTCAATAGTTCATTGCTATGTAATTGATCCTTCAGCTCAAGCTGCTGACGTTGCTTCATCTAAAGGAATCAAACTACTACAGTGTGCCGCAGTATTACTTTCGCTTGAAACGAGTAGTTTTGATGTCGTGGTATTTTGCTTTTGTCTTTCCCCTTGTGACCGTGATGATTTGTTTCGAATTGCAAGCCAAGATAAGCCCGTATTGCGTTCACCTCGCCGGCTTAAAATTACGGGTTCCTTTCGTCAAAAACCACGTGTAGATTCATATCATCATCTTCCGTATTTAAAAAGTTATAAAATGGATTATAGAGGTTTATTCACTTGGTATCCTAATTATGAATGTATGACACATAAAGTCAGGCATCATGTCGAGCAAAAATATACTTATTCTCAAGTCGAATGGGTAGCAGTTTCAGTATTAAAGAAGCAAAGTCACGAAGCTTAATCATAAATCGAATTACACTTGGTACAGTACAATTCGGTTTACCCTACGGAATTGCTCATAGCCAGAGCACTGTATAAAAGAGCTGATGTTATCATCTTCGACGAAGCCACCAGCGCACTCGACAACAAAACCGAACAAGCCGTAATGCAATCAATAGAATCCCTGGGCCAAAACCTAACAGTCCTAATAATCGCCCACAGACTAACCACCCTACAAAACTGTGATCAAATAGTAAAACTCGGCGATGGAGGAATAAAACGAATCGGAACGTATCAAGAAATAGTAGGGGAGGACAACCAACTAAAACCTAAGTTGAGCTATTCGTAATAATCAAGACAGTTCAGAGTGCCATAAAATGCAAGAAACTCAGAGCGAAAGCTGAAATGAGCAAAAATCATGATCTGAGACATTGAGAAAAGCCAGTTTTCTTCGTGAATCATCTGGCAAGCATACGTTCGGCCCTACATCAACACGGTTTTTGCTCTTTCTGAGCGTACCTCTCCCATGATAAACGAGGCTCTTTCTCCCGTCAAGGCTGGTTTTTTAACCGGTCATTGCTGGCGCACTCTGACAGGCTGCAAACAAACGATCGAGCTGTAATCGTTCATAAGTAGCTCTTGGTACTTTCATAATCAGTTTTCCTGCATGGCGGACAATCTTGCCTGCCGTATCAATGAGCTGACGACGGATGGTGTCAGCGTAAACGCTCACTGAAATGACCGGTGCACTGACATCTTCCTTGAACGCCTCGAACAGGTTATGGCTCACACACATCAGATAATACCAGGCAGTGTTAGCGGCAAAACGCTTGAATGGTAACTGCTCATGCCCAAAGTTTTTCAGCGCTCTGTTGGCCAGTTCATCAGCGCCCCGTTGATGATACTCGGCAAGAATATGATGAGCTGACAGAAGATGACCTTGGTCAGCCTTACGGAGCTGTTCGTCAATTTGGCCACCCATTCCGAGGTTCGTGATGATGATGTTATCTTTGACCAGGCCCGGCAAAGCCAACTGCCTGCCATGCTGGATCAAGCGGCTATAGATGGTTCGGCGGGCTTTGTGCCACCCACCCTGTCTGGTTTTGAATTCAGTATACTCCCAGATCTCTCTTTTATCCTTGGAAGAAAAAGTCTGCCTGTCTGTGGCCAACCCTGCGGCATTCATGACATTGGGATAGCCTTGCCACCACAGTAATAGCCGACCTTGAGGTACTCCATGATTTCAAACAACTCATGATCAAAAAAGCCAGCATCCATTCGTACGATAATCGGTACATCGGCACGATACTCTTTTCTGATTTTCTCAACGATATAAACCAGCATGCTATCGGCGGTATCACCATGATTGGAGTGCTTCTTGCCGCCCCGGAATACGGCGTCAACAAAGTATCGGCCCCAATTCAGCTGCAGGGGTTGGAAACCTTTGACTTTTTTATAGGTCGGTTGTACTCCGTGCCGTTTGGGAGCATCATCATTGTCGAGCACCATGGTATCCATGCCGAGCATAATGACCTTCGGCTTTGTAATCTTGAGTCTCCAGATGAAGAGGTGCTGCAGCAGTCGCCGAAACAGGTATCCACGCACAAATGAAAACTTGCTGAACAATCGTTTGATCGTATGAGACGAAGCCAGATTGTTGCTGCCAATGACTCCGGCATAACCCTCATCTGCCTTGAGATGATCAAACCAGGTGATATGGCGACTGGTGCCGTCCATGAAAAAACAGAACAACTGAACAAACAACTCAGTGATGGCAAGACCTTTGCTGTTTTTGCGCATTGAGCCAAACCATCGATCAATCAGAGGCAGAATCTGGATGTTGCGAATATATGCCTCAAACAGGGCCAATCCGGCTCTACCGGTCATGCGTTCATCAGTTGGCTGAATTGCACTGATTTTCTGTTCCTATTTATCCTGAAACCTTGTATCTTTTGTCATGAAGCTCTCTACCTATTGGGTTGGGTTATATTGGGTGGTAATTTCGACGTTACCCATTTCAATATAACACTTTAGCCGTTAAGTTGAGAGCTTTTTTTATTTCTTATCGATCAACTTAGGTAAAAGTAAAAAATCTCAGCACATAGAAAACTACCAACTGCCAACTATTTTCTTCAAATGCTTCCTAACTCCTCAATATTAATAACCGGAGCAGACGGTTTCATCGGCTCACACCTGACAGAAGCCCTAGTACGAGCTGGCCATAAAGTCCGTGCCTTTGTTCTCTACAACTCCTTCAACTCATGGGGCTGGCTTGACCATTGTGCTCTAGACGTTAAAGGAAAGTTTGAGATCTTCTCTGGCGATATACGTGATCCGCATGGAGTCAAGGAAGCGATGAAAGGGTGCGATGTCGTTTTGCATCTAGCAGCACTGATTGCAATTCCATATTCATACCACTCTCCCGACACCTATGTAGATACCAACATTAAGGGTACACTCAATGTCCTTCAGGCAGCTCGTGAACTTGGAGTTAACAGGGTAGTGCATACTTCAACGAGCGAGGTTTATGGTACAGCGCGTTTTGTCCCCATTACTGAAGAGCATCCCATACAAGGGCAGTCACCATACTCAGCTACTAAGATAGCTGCAGATCAATTGGCATATTCATTCCATGCATCTTTTGGATTACCGGTAGTGATCGCACGTCCCTTCAATACCTACGGCCCTCGTCAGTCTGCACGTGCCGTTATACCAACAATCATTACACAGATTGCTAATGGGAAGCGACAGATAAAACTTGGCGCAGTATCTCCTACGCGCGATTTCAACTTTGTTCATGACACCGTCGCAGGATTTATAGCAGCAATGAATTCAGATAAAGGCTTAGGCCACGTTGTTAACTTCGGTAGCAACTTTGAAATTTCTATCGGCGAAACAGTAAAGCTTATTGCTGAAGTCATGAAAGCAGATATTGAGATTATAACGGACGAGAATCGAATACGTCCCGAAAACTCTGAGGTGGAAAGATTATGGGCCGATAACACCAAAGCAAAAGAACTCTTCGGTTGGCAGCCAAGCTATGCTGGTCGTGAGGGTTTCAAACGAGGTCTTGCTGAAACAGCAGAATGGTTCTTGGATCCAGACAATCTTAAAACGTATAAGTCAGATATCTACAATCAGTGAACGTATTGAGCACTCAAACCTCATTATCGGATCAAGTCATCGCAGCTATTCGAACTGTCATTGGTTCTGACCCAGGGGTTCTGCATGAACCAAGCGTTAACGGTAATGAGTGGCTCTATCTTAAAGAGTGTCTCGATTCAACTTTTTTCTCAGCAGTTGGAAAGTTTGTAGATCGCTTCGAAGCCGATCTGGCAGCCTTTACTGGTGCAAAATATGCGGTTGCCGTGGTCAATGGTACAGCAGCTCTGTAAATCGCCTGAGTTAATCTTGGTGATGAAGTTTTGATTCCAGCGCTTACCTTTGTAGCTACAGCCAATGCAGTGACATATTGCGGAGTTACTCCACATTTTGTCGATAGCGAAGAGCGGACTCTTGGTGTAGATCCTATAAAGTTGCGTGACTATCTAAAAAGCAACAGAGGAGCGTGCCGGTCGGCGTATAAACTGTACAACCGGTCGAATCATTCGAGCCATTGTGCCAATGCATACCTTTGGACACCCATCAGATATTGATGGGCTTATGGCAGTAGCACGCGATTTCAATCTTATAGTTGTCGAAGATGCAGCCGAGTCACTGGGTAGTTACTATCAGGGACAGCACACCGGAACCTTCGGATTAATGGGTACATTCAGTTTCAATGGAAACAAAACCATCACCACAGGTGGTGGGGGAGCAATTCTGACCAATGACCTGGAACTTGCTCGCCATGCAAAACATCTCACAACAACGGCTAAGCAGCCACATGCTTGGGAGTATCGGCACGATGAAATTGGTTACAACTACCGTATGCCTAACATCAATGCTGCTTTAGGTTGTGCGCAGTTGGAGCAACTTCCATATATGCTTGTAGCAAAAAGATAACTATTTCAGCGTTATCAATCAGAATTTTCTTCAATATTTCAGCGTTATCAATCAGAATTTTCTTCAATATCTGGTGTCAGGCTGATGGTCGAACCAGAGCAATGTCAAAGTAACTATTGGTCGCAAACTCTCGTACTTGATCCAGAACAGGCTGATCAACGTGACGCTCTTTTATTAGCCACCAATAATACAGGTATTATGACGCGTCCTGCATGGATACTTATGCACGAACTTGCAATATTCAACACTTGTCCTTGCATGGAGTTAGCAGGAGCAGAATCTCTTAGGAAGCGGTTAATTAATATACCGAGTAGCTCAGGGTTTAATTAAAAAAGGAGTGTAAAAAAATGGCAAATAAACAAAGCACGGCAGATATATGGGAAAATATATTTCGCGAAAATGAATGGGGAAAGTATCCTCCGGTTTCTGTAATAAAGTTTATCGCAAAAAACTTTTATAAAGTTGAAGACAGAAGTAAGATAAAAATACTGGAAATTGGTTCAGGACCAGGCGCAAATTTGTGGTTTATGGCTAGAGAGGGATTTACTGTTTATGGAATAGATTTTTCAAAAAGTGCGTGTGATCGATTGGTTAAACGATTTGAAAATGAAAATCTGTCAGATAGAATTGGTGGGGGGGGGGTGTTTATTGGCGATTATGAAGAACAATTGCTGGAGTTTGAAAATGGATTATTTGATGCTATTGTTGATGTAGAAAGCTTGTGCTGTAATTCTTTTGAAAAAAGCAAGAGAATTATAGATATCTCGCTTGAAAAATTGAAAACAGGCGGTAAAATGTTTAGTCAAACATTTAGCGAGAAAACATGGGGGTTTCAAGATATATTAGATATTGAGTATCATGCAACCTACCCTAATGAAGGCCCTTTAGCCTCAAAAGGTTATGCTCGGTATACTACAAGAGAGGATATTGAGAAATTATACAAAACTAATAACAGTGTTATAAGTAATATAGAGTTATGCGAAATACATCAAAATAATGGAAAGTTAATTAGTGAATGGATAATAGAAATTGAAAAGTTATAATTTATTGGAGGATATTTACTACTCGAAAGAGTATTCCTCTCTTTATATACATGAAGGGGAAAGTGTTTTCGAATTTCATTACCAAGAAAATAAAGAACTATTTTATAATATGGCAATAAAAAAGCCAATTAATAAAATTGGTAGTGTAGATGTTAACGATGGTTATTATGATTTAGAGACCGCATATGGCTATGGTGGTTATTATTCAACATCTGATAATCCCGCGTTTTTAAGTCGAGCAATTGATGCGTATAAAAAAAAATGTCTAAATGAAAATATAATAGCTGAATTTATTCGCTTTCACCCTTATAATAAATTTCCTTTTAAATATTCAAATCTTCTGGATTTTGTCGTTGCTGATAGAGATGTTGTTGTTATAGACTTATCTATTTCTAAATCAGAAAGATGGAGTAAGTATAACGAAGCTACTAGACGCAAAATTAGAAAAGGTTCTTCGGCTCTTTTATTTGAAGAATCTATTGATATCAATAGATTTATTGATTTATATCAATCGACAATGAGGAAAAATAAAGCCGAAGAATTTTACTATTTTCCTTATCACTACTTTGAAAATCTTCTTTCATTAAAAAATGTAAAGTTGTTCGCTGTTAAAAGTGATGATCATATTGTTCATATGTCAATATTCTTTTTTTGTAAAAATATAGTTCATTATCATCTTGGAGCAAATGATAACAATTATCTGCATCTTAACGCTAATAGCTATGTTTTCGATTCGGTGTGCGATTATGCTAAAGATAATTATATCACGCCTATGTATTTTAATCTTGGTGGTGGTCGATCAAATGCTAATGAAGATTCTTTGCTTGCATTTAAATCAGGTTTTTCTGATATAAGAAAAAAATATTTTATTGCAGGAAACGTGTATGACCCGTCAGTATATTTTAAGTATACAAAAATATATGATCAATTATATCCTGAATATACTTCAAATAAATATTTCCTAAAATACCGTATGAGTGCTTATGAATAAGGTATTTATTATAGCTGAAGCAGGTGTAAACCATAACGGGGATATTAACCTGGCCAAGCGTTTGGTTGATGCTGCAGTTGACGCCGGTGCTGATGCAGTTAAATTTCAAACATGGAAAACAGAACTTATAGTTACCAAAGAAGCTATACAGGCTGATTATCAAAGTATAAATACTGGAATAGTTGAATCTCAGTATGATATGTTAAAAAAACTTGAACTTTCATATGAGCACTTTCGTGAATTAAAGAAGTACTGTGATTGCAAAAAAATAATCTTTATGTCTACCCCGGATGAAGAAGAAAGTGCCGAATTTCTTATAAATCTGCAGAATGTCTTTAAGATAGGGTCAGGTGAATTAACGAATAAACCATATTTGCGCTATATCGGTCAACTTGGTAAAGAAATAATATTATCATCAGGTATGGCTGACCTCGGTGAAATTGAAGATGCCTTGATCGAGTTAACTCAGGCTGGGACGCCTAAAGATAAAATCACAGTGCTCCATGCAACGACAGAGTATCCCTGCCCTATAAATGAGGTGAATCTTAGAGCTATGCATACTATTAGCATGGCGTTCCAAGTTAGAGTTGGATATTCCGATCATACGAAAGGAATTGATATTCCGATTGCAGCTGCAGCCTTAGGTGCAAAAGTGATAGAAAAGCATTTTACTCTTGATTGTTCAATGGAAGGGCCCGATCATAAAGCAAGTCTTGAGCCTGAAGAACTCAAGGCTATGGTAACGGCGATTCGAAATATTGAAGTTGCTCTTGGTGATGGTATAAAGCGTCTTACTCCCAGCGAAGCAAAGAATAAATCTATTGTTCGTAAATCACTTGTGGCGAGCAAGGCCATTAAAAAAGGTGAGATATACAGCCATCAGAACATCACAGCCAAGCGTCCTGGTTACGGTCTCTCTCCTATGTGTTGGGATGATGTTATGGGTCGCGTTGCTCTTAGAGATTATGAAGGAGATGAAATGATTACATTATGAGGCGCAAGATTTGTGTTATTACAGGTACGCGTGCAGAGTACGGTTTATTGCGTTGGGTTATGCAGGGAATTAAGGATGATCCTGAGTTAATTCTTCAAATCATTGCAACTGGCATGCATTTATCCCCTGAATTCGGATTGACGTATCGCGAAATTGAGCACGATGGCTTTTGTATTGATCGCAAAGTTGAAATGCTGACAAGCTCCGATACCTCCGTTGGTATTGCAAAATCAATGGGTTTGGGAATGATTGGATTTGCTGACGCATTGCACGAATTAAATCCTGATCTTATCGTCGTACTTGGAGATAGATTTGAAATATTTTCCGCAGTGTCTGCCGCTTTGGTAGCGAGGATTCCAGTTGCTCATCTACATGGTGGCGAACTGACAGAAGGCGCTTTTGATGATGCTTTTAGGCATTCCATTACCAAAATGTCTCATCTGCATTTTGTTGCTGCTGAGGAATATCGAGAGCGTGTTATCCAACTGGGCGAACAACCTGATCGCGTCTTTCTGGTTGGTGGACTTGGTGTTGACAATATTAAAAGTCTGAAGCTTCTTGATCGACCAGCCCTAGAGGCGGCACTAGATTTTAAGCTTGGCTCAAAGAATATTCTTATTACTTTTCATCCGGTCACCCTCGAAACAGCAACAGCGAGTGAACAGATGGCTGAACTCCTATCTGCTTTGGATCATTTGAAGGATACTCAGCTTATTTTCACCATGCCGAATGCTGATACTGACGGAAGAGTGTTAATTAAAATGGTTGAACAATTTGTAGCACAACACTCAAACGCCTGTGCTTATACATCTCTTGGTCAATTGCGTTATCTGTCGAGTATTGCCCAAGTTGATGGCGTTGTAGGAAACTCGTCAAGTGGATTGGCAGAAGTTCCAAGCTTCAAAAAAGGAACTATAAACATCGGCGATCGCCAGCGAGGTCGTCTTCAGGCTGCAAGTGTGATCAATTGTGATCCGACTCGAAAGGGTATATTAGCTGCCTTTGAAAAATTGTACTCCTTTGAATTTCAGAATGAATTGATCAATGTTAAAAATCCATACGGAGATGGCGGCGCCAGTGAAAAAGTTGTTGACGCGATAAAAAGTTATACTTTTGATGGTAAGGTAAATAAGTCGTTTTATGATATGCATCAACCAAAACCGACTAAAATTAGAAAGGCATAGTGACCATTAGTGAGAAAATATGGCATCAAGCAATTCTCCTTCATAACTCCTCAATACATGATGCAATAAAAAACCTTGATAAAGTTGCTATAAAAATTGTATTGGTTGTTAATGATGAGGGAAAGCTAGAAGGCACAATTTCGGATGGTGATATACGGCGTGGTTTACTTCGTGGGTTGGATCTCAACAGCCCCATTGAAAGTATCGTTTACCGTAATCCTATGGTTGTTTCCCCCAATATAGGGCGCGAAACAGTTCATCAATTGATGGTGGTTAATAAAATTCAGCAGGTTCCAGTTATTGACGAGCGGAATAACGTTGTAGGGTTACATCTTTGGGATGAAATTATCATACCACCGTTACGTAATAATGTTATGGTTATTATGGCAGGAGGGAAGGGGACTCGGTTGCGTCCGCAGACTGAACATTGCCCAAAACCCATGTTGCCTGTATCGGGAAAGCCAATGTTAGAGCATATTATTGACAGGGCAAAATCGGAAGGATTCAGCCAATTTGTATTAGCTATTCACTACCTTGGCCATATTGTTGAAGATTATTTTGGTAATGGCGACCGTTTGCAAGTCAAGATTGATTACCTCAGAGAACAAACTCCGCTTGGCACTGCTGGTGCATTAGGATTACTTAATACTCGCCCCGAAGCACCCTTTGTGGTAACCAATGGCGACGTTCTCACTGATATTCACTACGGTGAACTCCTTGATTTCCATATTCTCCATAATGCAGCTGCAACTATGGCCGTGCGCGTTCACGAATGGCAGCACCCCTATGGAGTGGTCCAGACCAAAGGTGTAGACATTATCGGTTTTGAAGAAAAACCAATACACCGTAGCCATATCAATGCTGGTGTTTATGCACTCAACCCTGAAGCATTGAGTGTTCTGGAGAAAGACTCTCGATGCGATATGCCTATCTTGTTTGAGCGTCTTCAAGCCAAATCCAAACGAACAATAGCTTATCCCATTCACGAACCTTGGTTAGATGTTGGTAGAGCTGATGATTTAATAACGGCTCGTTCAAACTTCAGATAAATAATACGTGAAAATACTTGCTTTGATTCTTGCTCGTGGCGGTTCTAAGCGATTACCAGGAAAAAATATTCGATTGCTGGGAGGCAAGCCGCTTATTGTTTGGTCGATAGATGTTGCGAAAGATATACCAGACATTTGTAACATTCTTGTCTCAACCGATGACAAAGAGATAGAATCAGTATGCAAAGATGCTGGAGCTATTATCCCGTGGCTACGTCCAGCTGAGTTAGCCACAGATACAGCAAGTTCAGTTGATGCAGCTTTACATGCGCTTGATTGGTATCAAGCGGAGTTTTGCCCAATTGATGGCCTTCTTTTGTTGCAGCCAACATCACCATTTAGATCCAGAGAAACAGTGCTTGGAGGGATTGAGCTATTTAAAAATAATTCTCGATACTCTATCGTTGGAGTTTCACAAACCCATACACATCCAATGTGGACCTTTAAAATGGAAGGTGGTTTTTTAGTCCCGTTTATTAATAAAAATGGTTTGCAAATCAGGTCTCAAGATCTGCCTAAAGCTTATGTTGTTAATGGTGGTTTTTATTTAATATCTCCAGATAATCTTAAAAAGAATAAATCCTTTTTTGGTGATAAGACAATCCCTTTGGTTATAGAGTCACAAAAAGAGTTTTTGGATATTGATACAGAGTTTGATTTCCAATTCGCTGAATTTTTGATTAACCAGTCAGTTTAAGTGGATTAAAAATATCATTCAAGGGTCTGACATTTAATGTCATAAAATGCGGAAATATTTTGCAAGTGATTACCCAAGCTATGTTCTGTGAAAGAATATAGTCAAGATAGTAGTTTTATATATGCTTGCATGATAATTTTTTTCTAAAGAATATCTGAAATAATTCATGAAAAATAAAGCATTACTTATTACAGGTGGAACAGGCTCATTTGGCAATGCGGTACTAAGACGTTTTTTACATACAGAGATATTTAAAGAAATTCGAATCTTCAGTCGTGATGAAAAGAAACAAGATGATCTAAGAAAAGAGATAAATAGTGATAAGGTTAAATATTATATAGGCGATGTTCGTGATTCTTTAAGTGTCGATAATGCAGTAAAAGGTGTTGATTACATCTTTCATGCAGCAGCGCTAAAGCAAGTGCCATCGTGTGAGTTTTTTCCTATGGAGGCGGTTAAAACCAATATTATTGGCACTGAAAATGTTCTTAATTCTGCTGAAAAATATTCAGTTAAAAAGGTAGTTGTTCTTAGTACTGATAAAGCAGTTTATCCAATTAATGCCATGGGAATGTCTAAGGCGCTGATGGAAAAAGTTACTATTGCAAAATCACGTAATTTAGATAATAATACAACTGTATTTTGTTGCACGAGATATGGTAATGTGATGGCCAGTCGAGGTTCAGTTATTCCCTTATTAATCGATCAAATTAAATCAGGTAAGCCACTTACGATTACGGATCCGAACATGACTCGGTTTATGATGACGTTGGATGATGCCGTTGATCTTGTCTGGTATGCGTTTGAGTATGGAAACCAGGGAGATCTTTTTGTTCAAAAGGCTCCAGCTGCGACGATTTCAACTCTTAATCAAGCTTTATTGGAAATATTTAATGCAAATAATGAAATAAAAATCATTGGAACGAGACATGGTGAAAAACTCTATGAGACGCTTGTTAATAGAGAGGAAATGGTGAAAGCTAAAGATTTAGGTCGTTACTACCAGATCCCCGCAGATAATAGGGATCTTAATTATGAAAAATATTTTTCAGAGGGAGATAAAACGACTGCTGTATTTGAAGAATACCACTCTCATAATACAGAACGCCTTGATGTCGAGGGCATGAAAATGTTGCTCCTGAAAATACTTGATTAAGCAGAAAAATACGGAGGTTAAGTTAATGTCCGATAAACCAATCTACGTTACCCAGCCATATCTCCCCCCCCTTGAAGAGTTTATTCCATATCTTGAACAGATATGGGAAAGCAAGTTTCTTACAAATGGGGGCCCATTTCATGAACAACTAGAAAAAGCTTTATGTGAATTTCTCGGCATAGAGCATATTGCCTTGTTCACCAACGGAACCATTGCGTTGGTGACAGCATTGCAGGCACTCAGAATCACTGGTGAAGTTATAACTACCCCATATTCATTTGTAGCCACATCACACTCATTATTGTGGAATGGCATCAGGCCAGTATTTGTGGACATCGATCCAAACACTCTCAATCTCGATCCTGAAAAGATAGAAGCGGCTATAACACCGCAGACCACCGCTATTATGCCAGTGCACTGCTATGGTCATCCATGTAATGTTGACGCAATACAGAAGATTGCTGACAATTACAATCTCAAAGTTATTTATGATGCTGCCCATGCGTTTGGTGTGCAAGATGCACAAGGGAGCATTCTTAGGCATGGTGATCTCTCAGTATTAAGTTTTCATGCCACCAAAGTGTTTAATACCTTTGAAGGTGGGGCAATCGTATGTCCCGATGCTAAGACTAAATTGCGTATTGACCAATTAAAAAACTTTGGTTATGTAAACGAAATTACAGTTGTAGCGCCTGGAATAAACGGGAAAATGAGTGAATTTAATTCTGCGTTTGGGCTCTTACAGTTGCAACACATTGATAAGGCATTATCTAAGCGTAAAGAAATTGATAAAGTATATCGAGATAGACTGAAAGGAGTACCAGGAATCCGATGCATGAATAAAGCTGGTGAAAAGGTTGCGAACTATTCTTATTTTCCTGTGTTAGTTGAACCTGACTACCCGATCAGTCGCGATGAACTCAATCAGAAGCTCAAAGGAATAGGCATTCACCCTCGACGCTATTTTTATCCATTGATTTCCAACTATCCTATGTATCGAGGTTTACCTTCAGCCAATAGAGAAAATCTTCCTTTGGCGACAATTGCAGCGCAACGTGTGCTTTGTCTACCAATTTATCCTGATTTAAACTTATCAGTAGTTGAAGAGATTACTACTTTTATTAAATTACTTACAAAGCAAACTATATCCTCTACGGAGCATCATAGATGAAGCTTGCCATCATGCAGCCATACTTTCTTCCTTATATTGGATATTTCCAATTAATAAATGCGGTTGATAAATATGTGATATATGATGATGTGAACTTTATAAAAGGTGGCTGGATAAATAGGAATAAAATTTTATTGAATGGGGCTGAATTAAGAATTAATCTTCCTATAGAAGGCGCAAGCTCATTTAAAAAAATAAATGAAATTAATGTTGGTAAAAATAGAGATAAATTAATACTTACGGTAAATCAAGCTTATAAAAAAGCACCTTATTATAATGATGTATTTCCTTTGCTTCTTGATATTATGTCTTGTGAAGCACCTATCCTCTCCTATTTTCTTAAAAATAGTATAATAAAAATATGTGAATATCTTGAAATAAAAACAAACTTCATATTGTCATCTGAGATAAATAAAAATAATGAGCTAAAAGGAGAGGAAAAAGTAATTTCAATATGTAATATATTACGTGCTAATGAATATTATAATTCTATTGGAGGTCAAGAGTTATATAATAAAGATACATTTAGCGACAATAATGTTGATTTAAAGTTTATAAAAACACTAACTGTAAACTATAAGCAATTTCTAAATACATATATATTTGGCTTGTCTATATTAGATGTGATGATGTTTTGTTCAAAAAAAGATATTACTTGTATGTTAAAAAGTTATGAAATATTATAAAGATAATTAATATCCGAAATTCAATCATTAGGAACAATTTGGTAAAGTTCAGCTTCCTAAAAGTATGTCGTATAGTGTGATTAAATAGGCTAAAAGAATCTCAATCGGTGTTAATAAAGATTGAATGAATTGCAATTGATCTAAGTAATCAAACACTTGATATGTAGTCTATATTCTCTATATTGTATTATTGAAAATAAACATGTTTATTGAGCCAGATTATTATGTAATCACTTTTCTTATTTTAGAAAAAAAATAAATATATGAAAACTGTAATGATATTCGGTGCAACAGGGACATTAGGTACATATCTGGTAGATCATTTATATGAAAAAAAATATAAAATATGGGCAATAGGAAATAGAAATGTTAAAGAAGACTATTATTCTCGCCGCGGAATAAATTGTGCTAAAATTGATATTAGTAATAAAGATGATTTTGAAAAACTCCCTCAATCAGATGTAGATTCTATTGTATTAATATCAGGGGCAATGCCTTCTCGAATGGTTGGTTATAATCCGCAGAAATATATAGATATTAATATTACAGGTACTTTAAACGTACTTGAATATTGCAGAAGGATAAAGGTTTCCCAATTTCTTTTTACACAATCACATTCTGATGTTTCTGGTTATTGGAATACAGGTGAGTATATAAAACCAGATGCTCCTCGAAAAATAAATTTAAAAGGAGATCATGCGGTTTATATTATATCGAAAAATGCTGCTGTTGATTTAATTGAGCATAATCGGTTGTCATACGGAATTAAAACATTTATATTTAGATTGCCAACTATATATAACTATAGGCCTATTTATGATATGTATGTTAATGGTGAAAATGTTAAAGTAGGATACTATACATTTATACATAATGCCATTAATTCGAAATCAATTGAAATTTGGGGCGATCCGAGTAAGGCTAAAGATATTGTTTATGTAAAAGACTTTAATCAAATGATAACAAAAGCTATAGAATCAAATTTGGCGAAAGGCTTTTACAATGTTGCATTTGGTTCTCCAACAACTTTAGATGAACAGGTAAAGGGAATTATTGATGTTTTTTCACCGAAAGAAAATCCATCAAAAATTATTTATTGTTACGAAAAAAGGAGTCAAGACTCTTATCTGTATGACATAGAAAATTCAAAAGTTGAATTAGGATATCAACCGGAATATAGTTATATCAAAATGCTTGAGGATATGAAGAATGAGATGAATGGGAACAGATTTGATCACCTTGTAGGGTGTGATGTTACAATTTAATCTGCAGTTGGAAATACATAGTCGTTTTTAAAAAGAATCAATAATTATTTAATTAATACATAGTATCCCAGTAGCGAGCATATTGTTCTTTTAACTTTCTTATAGAATGATACAAAAAACAGAACAAGAGATTATGATTAATTGGAAGGGCGATATAACCATTCCAATTGTTAGTGTATCTTGCCTTACATATAATCATGAAAAGTACATAGATGATGCAATTAATGGATTATTAATACAGGATACAAATTTCCCTATAGAAATTCTTATACATGATGATGCATCAAACGACAATACCGCTGAGATCATTCGAAGATATCAAACGCTTTATCCAAATATTATAAAACCAATTTATCAAACAGAAAATCAATATTCAAAAGATAAAGGTGTCATTCGAAAAATTCAATATGGCAGAGCGCATGGGAAGTATATAGCTTATTGTGAAGGTGATGATTATTGGACAGATCCCTCTAAGCTACAAAAACAAGTAGATTTCTTGGAGTCTCATTTGGAATATGTTGCTTGTTTTCATTATACAGATACGGTAAATGAAGACAATGAAATAATGAAAATGAGTGGTGATAAAAGTATGGTATGTTATATTGGTGATTATATCTCAGCAATACAGGGTTGTTTTGGAAAAGGATCTACATTGTCAGTTGTTTTTAGAAGTAATAAAATTTCAATAAATGAATTAAATGAGTTAAATAAAGACTGCAAAATCGGAGACTGGCCTTTATTTTTGTATTTATCTTTAAAAGGGAAAGCCTATACACTTCCTGAAGCAATGGGTGTATATCGTAATCACAATGCTGGTGTAACTAAAATAATTAATCATCTGGATTTCTTTCAAACTCGTATTCTTGTAATGCACAGGATAGAGAAATATATTTCAGATACTGAAAATATCAAGATTTTAAAATCATATCAGCATAGAGTATATTTTAGAAAATTAAATTGGTTGATACTTTCCGGAAATTGGCATCTTTTAATAAAGACTCTTATTCCGCTTATCAAAGCTAAAAAAGAACTAAAATTAATCGATGGATATAAGCATGATATTAAGTGGGTACCTGAATTTGATTTGGATATAATGAAAAAAAATATCATAAAAACAATAGTGATTGGGTTTAAGAATTTCATAGTTAGGTCGCATAGAATAGATGAAGATCCATTGTATTTGAATAATAAATGAATAAAAAACATCTTTATTATTTTAACTGGCAACTACAGAGTCCTATATGGGGAGTTGTTATAGATGATTTGATAAATTCAAATATTGATGATGAGATATACTTCTTATCCTGTAAAGGTGCATTAAATCCATGTTGGAGTAACTTTACGGGTTTAAAAAGCTTATGTGAATTGTGTCGATTTAATCACAAGACAGCATTCCAAACAGTAAGACATAAAATTAATCAGATTTATGTCGATGATTTTATAAAAGATACTGATATTGAATCAATTTTTATTGAACAGGATTATAAATATTCATCAACTGCAGAAATAAAAAAAATTAAATATAAAGATATTTCAATAGGTTATGCTGGATTATCTTCATATATCTCAAAGACTCGTAATAGCGAGCCTATAATTGATAATACGTTTAAAAACTATTTTGATCAACTCTTAAAATCTCAAATATTATTAAAAACAGCAATTGATCAAGTAATAGATCAATTGAATCCGGATATTATTTCAGCTTTTAATGGCCGAGTTCATGATACTCGGCCAGTATATGAAACAGCTATTCAGAGAAATATTCCTTATAGAGGTATTGAATCTGAAGTAAAAAGTACTTATGAGTTCAATAGGCGAATTTTTCATAATGCATTACCGCATAGCGTTGATTATCATACGTATACTTGTTTATCACTATGGAAATCAACAAAATACAATGATGAAAAGAAAATAGAGTTAGCTAAACAATTTTACGATGGTAGAAGGAAGTCTCTGCTTATAAGAGATGTTAAGATTTATACAGATATTCAGATTGAGGGAGTATTGCCTTCTGACTGGAACTATGGAAAGCAAAATATCGTTATTTTTAACTCTTCTGAAGATGAATTTGCTTCGATAGGTGATGAATTCGATTCACTATCCTTATTCCAATCACAAGAAGAAGGCATAAAATACATTCTCTCTTCGACTAAAGATAATGATATACATTTTTATCTCCGGATACACCCAAATTTAAAGAGTGTAAATTATGGATATCATACTCGATTAAGTAATTTATCTAATATATATAATAACATAACTGTAATTAGCGCTGATTCTCATGTATCTACTTACGCACTTATGGATAATGCTGATAAAGTTATTGTATTTGGTTCTACGACTGGTATAGAAGCAACTTACTATGGAATTCCAGTGATTCTTTTGGCTGGAGCTTTTTATTATAATTTAAATGTTGCATATATTCCAAAACACCAAGATGAAGTAATTCCTCTGATTCTTAACAATAATCTAAAGCCTAAACCTCTTCTTGGTGCCTTTCAGTATGCTTTTTACATTATGAACTTCGAAGAATATAGTGTACCTGTATCTATAATTGCAAAACCATATAAACTGTTTTCAAAAACTATTTTCTATACATTACCGCACTTAACTGTTTATGGCTCTCCTGTTTTACAAAAGTTAATTACACTCATTATCAGGTTAAAGTATAAGACGATAAACTTTTTTGTTAAGGAATCACAATATGTTATACCAACAAAAGGTATCTAAAATATTACAATGATTAAAATATTAACCTTAATTGGTACACGTCCAGAAATAATTAAGCTTAGTCGTGTTATTAATGAACTTGATAAGTATACAAATCAGGTAATTGTTCATACAGGACAAAATTATGATTATGAATTAAATGATATTTTCTTTAATCAACTGAAAATTAGAAAACCTGATTATTTTCTTAATGCTGCAGGCAAAACATCGGCGCAAACTATTGCTAATGTTATCCAAAAATCTGATGAAGTGTTTGAAGTTGAAAAGCCTGATGCTTTTCTAATTTATGGAGATACAAATAGTTGTCTATCTGTTATTTCTGCAAAGCGTAGGAAGATACCAATATTTCATATGGAAGCAGGTAATCGATGTTTTGATCAACGGGTTCCTGAGGAAATCAATAGAAAAATTGTAGATCATCTCTCTGATATTAATATGGTTATATCAGAACATGCCAGACGAAATTTAATTAGCGAAGGAATCAGGCCAGATACTATTATTAAAACTGGTTCATCCATGCACGAAGTATTGTCATACAATGCTGAAGAAATAGCTTCATCTCTAATTATCGAACAAGAATGTTTAAAACCTAAAGAATATATAATAGTAAGTGTACATAGAGAGGAAAATATTGAAAATGAAGAGAATTTTAAAAGTATAATAGATTCTATAAATTCAATTGGAGAACGTTACAATAAAAAAGTTATTGTATCAACTCATCCACGTACAAGAATCAAATTAGAACAAATAGGTTTTGTAAATCAAAACTCACTAATTTCTTTTATGAAGCCTTTTGGCTTTTTTGAGTATATAAAATTACAGGAAAACGCTTTTTGTGTTGTTTCCGATAGTGGGACAATAACAGAAGAGTCATCGCTATTAAAATTCCCTGCGGTAACGATTAGACAGTCCCATGAACGTCCTGAAGGTATGGATGAAGGAACTGTTATTATGACAGGATTAAATAAAGAAAGTATCCTTAATGCAATATATATCACTACTGAACGTTTCAAACTATCATCCGACCCGTTCAAGACTGTTAATGATTATAAAGCAGTTTATGTTTCACAAAAAGTTCTTAACACTATACTTTCTTATACTGATTTTATTAATAGGACTGTTTGGCTGAAGTAACAATATGAAAAATAATATACTTATTTTAGGCGCTGCTGGCATGGCAGGACATATGGTCTATTATTACTTACTTGGAAATAATAATTATAATCTAAGTAATTTAGTCTATCATGATAAAATAAACAGTGAAAGCATTGTTTGTGATGTTCGTGATCAAGAAACTCTATCACTTGTAATTGATAGAGTTCAACCTGATATTATAATTAATTGTATTGGTGCTCTTATTGACGAGTCTAAACGGTACCCTGAAAATGCAATATTATTAAATTCTTGGTTGCCTCATTATTTGGTAAAACAATGTAGGAGAATTAATGCAAAATTAATTCATATCAGTACTGATTGTGTTTTTAACGGAGTTAAAGGCCTTTATACAGAAACTGATCTCACAGATGCAGTAGATATTTATGGCCGTTCCAAAGCCCTTGGTGAAGTTATAAATACTTATGACACTACTCTCCGTGTTTCAATAATTGGACCCGAACTCAAAAGTCAGGGAAAAGGGTTATTTCATTGGTATATGAATCAGATTGGAGAAATTGAAGGTTATCAAAATGCATTCTGGAGCGGTATAACAACATACCAACTAGCAATTGCAATAGAGTATGTTATTGAACATAAATTAATTGGATTATTCAATGTATCGAATGGAGTTCAAATATCTAAGTTTGATTTATTGCATTTATTTAATAAATACTTTCAATCATCTGTTGAGACAATCAATTTAAATAAATCGTTTAGAATTAATAAATCATTACAAAAATCTCAAAAGTTTGATTTTAAAATACCAGATTATGAGCAAATGATTCTTGATTTAAAGCAGAGGATGGATAATCATCAAGCACTTTATAAGCAATATTATATATAAATATTATATATGAATATTATATTTATAGTTGATAATCTTAAAAATAATCCTTCTGCTATTGTTGCTAATCAATTTATAAATGGTTTAAATGTAATAGGTGTTAATCTCTTAGTTATTACAAGTTCAGCGCAATCTGAAGACAATCTAAATAACATCTTGCGTCTTTTAATACCTGTTCCATATAAAATTAATACAACTAAAGAAAAAATCTTATTTATTTTATTATTTAGTAAGTTTTATTCAAAGATTATTAATAATTGTACTCTTAATAAATATTTAGATACAATATCTAATTTTCATCCTGATATTGTATTGACTTTTTCTTCTTGTGATGCATTTAGTATTATCCAATTGGGGAATCTAATATCAAAACAGTTTTCAATTCCACACCATGTTCACGCTGTTGATGCATTACCAGCTCCAGAATGCTGGGGTGAAAATAGATTTTTACGTGAATCAAAGATAAGCTACATCAGACGTCTTTCTACTGATATACAAATATTTACATCATCAAATAAACAGATGTTAGAGTACCAGTTGGGTCTAATTAATAATCAAAATTTATTATCCGCTGTTATTTATAACCCAATTAATACGGAATTTATCTGTAGTCATAAAAAAACAAAAATAATTACTATACTATATGTTGGTAGTTTGATGTCTAATTCTAAAGGAAGAAATGGTCTTCAATATTACAAATCCATTATTCATTTTAAAGACATTAGCAAATACCAGTTTATTTTTTTAGGAACAGGTTTGGATGTTAAAAATACATTTAATGATATATATCCATTGCCGAGTAATGTTCATTTTATTTCATGGACAGATAATATAGACGAATATATCAAAAACTCATCCCTATTAATTGATATTGATATAGATGCTGATAATGATGTTTTTTTATCTTCAAAGTTGATTAAATATTTAAATTCAGATTTGCCTATAATATCTATTACTGGTGCTAATAGTCCAGCGACGAATCTTCTGGCTGTCAATGGTTTGGGAGCTCACATTATTTCACATGATCCTGAATTAATAAAAAATTCTATAATCAATTTTGATTCTATCCATATAGATCTAAATACAAGGTCTGAATATATTCAGCAATTCATGATAGATAATATTATTTCTTATATTATGAATATATATGCCTCAATTCTATGAAAAATAAGCAATTAACTTTTACTTTACTTGCCTTTTTTATCTGGCCCCTATTTACGCTTATTTATTCCCTTGTTTATTATAAAAATCAAAGTTATAAATATATTGTCCCTCTATTTGTTGTATTTCTCTCGCTTTCAATTCAGATAGTTCCTGGTTCCGACTTAAGTTCAAACATTTCTGATTTTAGTGCTTTGAATATAGATAATCTTTCCTATTATATTATTAATAGGTTTAACGGTTTGGAGTCTGGCGGTGTTGAGTTATATATTCTTACGTTATCGGTTCTTACAAAGCTGATTTTTTTTGGAGATATACAGTTATTTATAATTCTTCAAGGATTGGTAATTGGTACAATAATTATTTTTTTCCTTAATCATTTTTATAGTACCTATTCTTATTCCGTATCTAAGCTAATATCTTCAAAGGTATACATTTTTTTCTTTATTTATTTTGTTTCAATATTTACTGCATTGAACGGGAGGTTTTGGACCGCCCATTTGATTTTTCTTTATTTATGTATTAGTTATCTAAGTACAATGAGGAAGAGTTATTTATATTATACTGTGCTTTTAGTGTTCGTACATCAAGGATTTATTTTTGCTCCTCTAATAGCACTTTTTTATTTAATAACGAAGGAAATATATAAAATACATTACTTTTATTATTTTTTATTAATCATTTCTTTTTTTTATTCTTCTTCAGGTTTTCAGTTCTTTCATGATACTGCTTATTTATTTGATAATGCATATTATGCTCATATCTCCACTTATTCTTCAAAACAACTTACCTCTCGTGATTTTGCGATAATCAACAATAATACTTCATGGTTTCTTGTTCTCAATTCGCAACTCTTATTCTTTACTTTAACATTCTCTTTGTTTTATTATCGTTATATTTCTAGGTTATCTTACAGTAAAAAGTCTGAGAATTTATATTTTTTTATAATATTGTTTATGTCTTTTCGTAACATTACTCACACTATTCCATCTCTTGGTGGTCGATATGAATATATTCTATGTTCTTTAATGCTATTATTATTTTTAAATCTTTCTTTAGATAATTATATTAAAATATATAACTTTCCTTTTATTGTTTCATTCCTTGGTATCGCTTTTAACTTTGTTATTCAATTTCGGATGGATTCGGAGATGTTATATGGTTACTTCTGGACTTTATTTCCAGTCATAAATTTTATAATGTTTCCTCATATTAATTTTTTGGAAGTTATCTATCATTAAATATTAAAATAATTTGGCTAGTTTAAATTACTTATTAACATTAACTGTTCGTAATATTCTTGGCTTTTCAACAAAAAGAAGAATTATTGTTATTGAGTCAGATGACTGGGGCAGCATTAGAATGCCATCAAAACAAGCCTTTGTCTCTATTAATCAGAAGGGACTTGATTCATTGGGTGCGTCTCTTCGTTACAATAAGTATGATACCCTTGCTGATAAAACTGATTTATCGCTTTTATTTGAAACGGTATCTTCATTTCGTGATGTTCAAGGTAATCATCCTGTAATTACAGCACTTAGTGTTGTTGCCAATCCGGATTTTGATAAAATTCGTGATAGTGAATTTAATGAATATCATTATGAACTCTTTACAACGACCCTTGAGCGCTACTACGGCTCTGATACCCCATTTCCTTTATGGACAGAAGGGATTCACAACAAGTTATTCTTTCCTCAGTTTCATGGTCGTGAACATCTGAATGTCGCTGTTTGGCTGAATGCTCTTCGCCAGAATGACCTTGAAGCACGCATTGCCTTTGATGAAGGTTTATGGGGATTTAATAATAAGCATCCTTTTGGCATTACTTATCAGGCTGCCTTCGATTTAGAGTCTCAAAATCAACTTCCCCTTCAAGCTGAAATTATAAAAGATGGATTGAGGCTTTTTGAAAAGTTATTCGGATATAGGGCATCATATTTTGTCCCTCCAAATGGCCCATTCAATAACCATCTTGAGGCCGTTGCTGCATCAGAAGGGATTCGATTTATGTATGCCTCTAAAATACAGAATGAGCCACAGGGAGAAGGCAAAATAAATAAAAGATATCGTTATCAAGGCCAACAAAACAGTCATGGTCAGTATTATCTCTCACGCAACTGTTTTTTCGAGCAAAGCGAGCCTGGAAAAGATTGGGTTGACAGTTGCCTGAATGATATCAGAATAGCGTTTCGTTTCCATAAGCCTGCAGTTATCAGTTCACATCGGGTTAATTACATTGGAGCTCTTGATTCTGCTAACAGGACAAGAGGATTGCAACAGCTAACAGTTCTTTTGGGTAAAATACTTAAAACATGGCCTGATGTTGAATTTATGAGTTCGGTTGCTCTGGGTGAATTGATGGCGGAGTCACAATGAGTTTTAAATCTATCAAATCTGTTGTTTCACACAATCTTATCAATATTCCAGGTTGGCGTACTAAAAGAAAAATTGTGGTTATTGAGTCTGATGACTGGGGTAGTATACGTATGGGCTCTAAAGATGCCTATGATTATTTCTTGAATAAAGGGCTCCCTGTTGATAAATCTCCCTACAATACTTACGATGCTCTTGAGTGCAATGAAGATCTTGAAAGGTTGTTTGAGGTGCTTGGATCTGTTATAGATATATACGGCAATCCGGCGGTAATGACTGCTAACTCTGTTATGGCTAATCCTGATTTTGAAAAGATTCGGGAAAGCGAATTTCAGAAATATTATTATGAACCGTTTACCAAAACACTTGATCGTTATCCTGCACACGACAGGGTGTTCAGGTTATATCAGGAAGGGATTCGCGAAAAGCTTTTCAAGCCACAGTTTCATGGAAGAGAGCATTTGAATGTTGCTCGTTGGATGCGAGCATTGCAGTGCGGTGACGACTATGCTCTAATGGCTTTTAATGCGAATATGTTCAGTCTTCATACAGGTATTAATTCAAGTTGTCGCACTGAATATTGTGATGCTTTTGCCGCTGAAAGTTCTGATGAACTTTTGCAGTTAAAAACAATCCTTATTGATGGGTTACAACTTTTTAATCAGTTAATGGGTTACCGATCGCTAACGTGTATTCCACCATGTTACACATGGAACAGAGAGGTTGAAGATATTCTTTCTGATAATGGAGTTCGAGCATTACAGGGGATACAATTACAGTATATGCCAATTTTTGGAAATGGCGGTTCATACAACAAAAGGTATCATTATACTGGGCAAAGAAACCATCGAGCGCAGTACTATATTGTTAGGAACTGCTTTTTTGAACCATCACTAACAGTCGGTCTTGATCTGGTACCTAACTGCCTTGCTCGAATCCAGACTGCGTTTGCATGGCATAAACCCACCATCATCTCTACTCACCGTCTGAATTTTATGGGTTTTTTAAATCCCTCAAATAGAGAACAAAATCTTAATCACCTTAAGAGGTTGTTGCTTGCAATTACAAACCGCTGGCCAGATGTAGAGTTTCTTTCCTCAGATCAGTTAGCCGATCTGGTTTCAGGAGAAAAAAAAGAAGTAATCACACATGATGAACTCTGACGTAGCCTACACCAAAGGAGATAGTGAATATCCCTCTTTTCCTTATGAGCCATCTGAGTCCTTTCCTTAACTCATCAAAATTAAATTTTGCTGACAAGCACAACCCCGGCTGTATATCCAACGAAGTCTATAGTTCTGTCCGTCGCATCCTCGCAGGTCTTGGTCTTGATTCTGCAAATATTGGAACAGAACGCTGGAATCCTTTTGCCGGTTTCGTATCCCGTAGCGATATGGTGCTACTAAAGCCTAATTGGGTAATGGATTACAATACTAATCATTCAGCAGGCACAGACTCTCTTTTGACGCATACCAGTGTGATTCGCCCCCTTATTGACTACGCAGCGAAAGCGTTAGAGTACGATGGCACAATTGTCATCGCCGATGCTCCACTGCAGAGTTGCGACTTTAAGCAATTACGACAGGTTACACGTATTGACGAACTGATTAATTTCCTGCAGCCACGTTATCCGAATATCCGGTTTATCATCGAAGATTGGCGATTAACCGTTATGGACAGGCAGCGCTTTGTTGGCAGAGCTGCGGGGCTGCGCTCGAATCAAGGGGATGAGTCACGCTGTCATGTGGTTGATCTGGGGGATAGAAGTTTCCTGACGGATATAGAAGACTACGCAGAGCAATTTCGCGTAACATGTTATGAACCATCATTGATGTTGCCCCACCATACCGGTGGCCACCATAAGTACCTTGTCACTAAACGCATATTTGAGGCGAATTTGATTATTAATATCCCAGTTCTTAAAACTCACATCAAGGCAGGCATTACTGGTGCGCTAAAAAATTTGGTAGGTATTAATGGGTATAAGGAATATCTGCCGCATCACTGTAAAGGGGGATATGAGACCGGGGGCGACAATTTTTACTCGGGCTCGAGTTTTAAGTCATCCGTGGAAGAAATGGATGAGTGGTATTGGAAAAATCCTAACCGCTTTTCCCCCGTTATAAGAGCACTACTGAGCAAAACCCTCGGTCTTGGTTGGAAGCTCTCTGGGATGTTGAGTTATGATAAAATTACCGGAGGTGGATGGTCAGGCAACGATACCTTGTGGAGAACTATCATTGATCTCAATCACATTCTCTATTTTTACGATCCCGCCACTGACTCTTTGAACGATCTTCCCGTGCGTCCTGTAATCACAATAGTCGATGCCGTAATTGCTGGTCAGGGTGAAGGCCCCCTATCTCCGACACCCAAACCGATAGGTATGCTATACGGTGGATTTAACCCGGCAGCAGTGGAGATGCTAAGTTTAAAAATAATCGGGTACAACACAGCGCGAATCAAATCCGTTTCCGCAGCCCTCTATGATGTCCGAAGTAAATTCAACATTAGCCTGCGTGGCGAAGCACGTTTCCTTGATGTGACCCAGGATTCACCCCGGCAAGTCCCCCTTTCCGAAGTCCCATCATACAACTTCAAACTTCCAAAACAATGGAAACGATGCGGCATTATCCCAAATATTCATTAGCTCCCCTCTAAATATTAAAAGTTATTGCCTCCCATAGGTTGGGGTAATTCCTAAACCACAACAAGCCAAAACTTGTCCACACCAACTATATTGATTTCGATTGCCAACTGAAGGCTGCCAATTGCCAACTAATTTCATCCCTCCTCAAACTTTATATTCCAAAATACTGAATCCAATTGGAGGTATCAGCGGCGATATGTTTCTTTGTGCCGCCTATTCCGCCAAGGTTTTTACTGTCGATGATCTGACGGCATTCATAAACGCATCTCCGTTGAATGGCATCTCATTCGGTTTTAGAGAAAAAACAACAGTTGGTATATCATCAACACAACTTAAACTTGACATAGACGAGAGACACAAATCTAAAGACCACCATCATCACCATATTGATGAGGTTCTTGACTACGCTCGTAAAAGCGATTGGACTCGTCATCAAAAAGAGATTTTCATAGCAATATTTTCTTTACTTGCAGATGCTGAGGCACGTGTTCATGGTTTATCGCCCGACTTGATTCACTTCCATGAGGTCGGGTCCATAGATTCAATTTTTGATATTGCCGCCGCAAGCTTTATTATTGATCGCCTTGGAGATTCAAACTGGTTCTACAATCCCTTACCACTCTCTGATGGAACGATAAGGATGAGTCATGGCGATTACCCTGCGTTTGCTCCTGCTGTGAGACTTTTGCTGCATGGATTTGAATTAGCTGCTGGCGCAAATTCTGGTGAATGCATAACCCCTACAGGAGCAGCAATTCTTTCATATCTGAAGCCCCAAAAAATACAAAACTGGCAAGGAGGTACGCTATGGTTCACCGGCTCAGGTAAGGGTACGCGAGAGCGCAAAGATCGACCGAATGTTCTTTTTCTTGACTTGTTTGAATCTAATAAGGGTGGTAAGTCCGATTATAATCAGTTAGCTGAGTATATTCAGGAGATTTGTTTTGAAGTGGACGATATGACTTCCGAATCCATAGCTCTCGCGTTGGACTTATTGCGTAAAGCCTTGGGGGTAATAGATGTGATCAGTTACACTGTGCTCGGTAAAAAGGCGAGGATTGCTACATCAATTCGTATTCTTGTTGAATCGCCAAAAGTAGAAGCTGTGAGTTGCCTTTGCTTTGAAGTAACGTCAACTATTGGTGTCCGTCTGCGTGGTCTCAGCAGGAAGGTGCTCCTGAGAAAAATGGCAACAATTGCCGATCTCCCGGTTAAGATTATTGAACGACCATCAGGGGCAACGGTGAAACCAGAGAGTGACGCTTTAATTGGTTTAAATTTTCGTGAATCTGAAGTCCTGACTTCTAAACTGAAAAACATGTTTTACGATAAAGAGGATAGAAAAGATGTCTGAAACCGGTCTAATAATAATATTCACATATTTCAAGAATACCTTTCGCAACCGCAAACTCTTGTTGTCGCTGTATCTGGTGGTGTTGACAGCACCTCACTTGTTCTTCTTCTTCAGCGGCTCTCAAAAGTCAAAAATAAGCTTGTTTGGGTACATGCGAAGACACCTGCAGTACCAAAGAAGCACACCGAGAATCTTAAGGACATTGCTCATGATGCAGGAGCTGATCTGAAGATTATAACACCATCTGAATTTCAAGATGAGCGCTATCTCGAAAATACAATTGATCGTTGTTTCTATTGTAAGTCTAATCTTTTTGAGGAAATCAGGCGTAATTTTCCTAATGCCATAATCCTGACTGGTGCCAATCGAGACGATTTGGATGATTTTCGTCCTGGGTTGAAAGCGGCAGCTGATTTTAACGTTCGACATCCTTTTATCGAGGCAGGTTACGGAAAAAATGAAATTCGCATCCTTGCCGGCATCATGGGTCTGTCGGAACTTGCCTCAGCACCATCATCACCTTGCTTGTCAAGTCGTATTTTTACAGGGACTCGTATCAGTTCGGCTGTGCTCGATAAAATTGAGGTGGTGGAAGAGATGCTATCATCAGCTATTGGTGAGGGAAACCACCGCTGCCGTTATGGCATGGGAAGGGTTGTTTTGGAAGTTGACCCCATCAAACGAAATCTGATTAATGATGAGTTCAAGGATAAACTGAAATATTCTGTTAGTGAACTGTTTGGTCTAACTCCGCTAGATATCTCATTGGGCGCGTATCAGAGGGGTAACGGCTACGTCTGAATCATTAAAATTGCATCTTAACATCGACAAACAACGGTTTGAGCGGATTGGACAATCCGAAGTAGTTCTCGCTGAAAACAAATCTAGGGTTCAACTTGAAACTATCTGCAACATTTTTCAGGAATCTGCTGAAGAAGCATTGTTTACAAGAACGAATCCAAGTGATGGGATTTATCTTGCAGAAAATTTTTCTTTTGCAAAATGGATTGAATGTGCTGGATGCTTGTTGATAAATAACGGTGATACTCTGAAGCGTTATTCGCAAGTTCATAGTGCAGAGAATTATCAGGTATCCATTGTAAGTGGAGGTACATCCGACTTTCATGTTTGTAACGAAGCGGCACTGACACTCTCTTACCTTGGAATACAGTCACGCATTTTCCCTGATGTTGGCGTAGCAGGAATTCACCGCTTTTTTGATGCAGCAGACGCAATCTCTCTCGCCAAAATCATTCTCGTAGTTGCTGGGATGGATGCTGCGTTAGTTTCTGTCTGCGGTGGTTATTTTCATCAACCGGTTATTGCAATTCCAACGTCCACAGGGTATGGCACTGCATACCAAGGACAAACGGCAATGAATGCATCACTCTCTTCATGTGCTCAGGGTGTAACTGTGGTAAATATCGACAATGGATTTGGTGCTGCCAGTGCTGCTGCTCGAATGCTCTCTATTCTAAAGTAGGTAACGGAGCTGGACTCCACAACCATAAATATATAAAGAAGTTTGATCGGCATACATCATTCAACATCAGGGTTTAGTGATCGATGGATAGCATATTGTGAGGCAAACCATGTCGAATATAAAATTGTAGACTGTTATCGATCGGATATCATAGATCAGCTCAAAGATTGCAATAGTCTGATGTGGCATATTAATCATCAAAATTCAAAAGATGTCTTGTTTGGAAGGCAACTTCTTTACTCCATTCAGGCGGCAGGAAAAACTACTTTCCCCGATTATAACACAGTATGGCATTTTGATGATAAAGTAGGTCAGAAATACCTGCTTGAAGCACTTGGAGCACCATTTGTTCCAACATCTGTTTTTTACAGTAAAAAGGATGCCTTTCAGTGGGCAGAGAATACAACTTTTCCTAAAGTATTCAAGCTAAGAGGAGGTGCTGGATCAGCTAACGTGAGACTTGCAAAAACAAAGCAAGAAGCTCTACGCTTGATTAAGAAAGCATTTGGGAGTGGCTTTAGTCAATATGATCGAGTTGGTAATCTGAAAGAAAGAATTAGGAAATATCAATTAGGCAAAACTGATCTATTTGATGTTGTCAAAGGTTTTATACGATTTGTTTATCCAACAAGATATTCAATAATTGCTGGTCGCGAGCGCGGATATGTATATTTTCAGGAATTTATACCAGGAAATAACTACGACATAAGAGTTATTGTGATTGGTGATAAAGCGTTTGCAATTAAACGTATGGTGCGTAAAAATGACTTTCGGGCATCAGGAAGTGGAAATATAAAGTATGAAAAAGACAATTTTAACGATGATATGGTAAAATTATCATTTTCAATAGCAAAAAGCATGAAATCTCAATGTGTAGCATTTGATTATGTCAGTAGTGAAGGGAAGCCATTGTTAGTTGAAATAAGTTATGGCTTTGTAAAAGATGTGTATGATCCTTGTGTGGGATATTGGGATAAGAATATGAACTGGTACGAAGGTAGATTTAATCCTTATGCATGGATGGTTGACGGATTGCTTAAATCAGTATAAAATGAAACGTCTTGCACTAGTTATTCCTTGCCTTGGCCTTGGAGGTATGGAGCGAGTTATGGCAGAGCTTGCAACATATTTTGTTCAAGACCCAGAGATCGAAGTGCATCTTGTCATTTATGGTATGAATCGTGATATATTTTATCACATTCCTTCCAATGTAATAGTTCACAAACCATACTTTGAGTTTAATAATCAAAAAAGAGCGTGGTACTCACTAAAAACACTATATTTTATTCGTCGCACAGTTAAGGCACTGAAGCCAGATTCTATTTTAAGCTTTGGTGAATATTGGAACAGTTTTATTTTGCTTGCACTATATAGATTGCCATTTCCTATATTTATTTCAGATCGGTGTCAGCCGGATAAGACTTATGGCCTGGTACATAATATGCTTCGTCAATGGCTTTATCCTAAAGCAAAGGGGATTATCACACAAACAAAAAAAGCAGAAAATCATTACAGGGAAATATTTAAGCAATCTAATATTCAAACTATAGGCAATCCAATTAGATTTATCAATGTTAATCCAGAAATAAAAAAGGAAAATATAGTACTTACTGTAGGACGTTTAATAAAGTCTAAGCACCATGATGAACTTATAAGGTTGTTTGTGAGCATTAATAAGCCTGATTGGAAACTTATAGTTGTTGGCGGTGATGCTTTAAAGCAGAATAATTTCGAGCGCTTACAGATACTTATTAAGGAACTTGATGCTCATAATAAAGTTGTATTGATCGGTAAAAGTCAAGACGTTGATCAATATTATCTGATGAGTAAAATCTTTGCTTTTACCTCAAGTTCAGAAGGGTTTCCAAATGTAATCGGTGAGGCAATGTCAGCTGGGTTACCTGTTGTCGCATTTGATTGCATGGCCGGTCCTTCTGATATGATTAGAGATGAAATTAATGGGTATCTTGTTCCTTTATTTGATTATAAAATCTTTAAAGAAAAGCTTTTAATTCTTATGGATAGCGTTGAACTACGTGATGAATTTGGATATAATGGAAAAGAAAGTATCCATAAATATTCCGTTAATCTTATTGGTAAAGGATATTATAATTTTATTTTAGGCGCTCCAAAAAAGGCTAAGATTTAGTGTCAATGAAGTTAATTATTAACGCTGCTGGAACTTGTGCTACTGGACCTACACAAGTTGTTATATCTTTTTTACATGAATGTATAGCTTATAAAAATAACGAATATCATGTTTTTTTAAGCAAAACAGTTTCAAAAGAAATTAATCAGAGTAATTATCCACCTAATTTTATTTTTTATGAAATGCTTTGGCATCCTATGCATGATGGCATACTACATTCATTTCTATCAAGGAGATTACTGAAAAATCTTGCAATAATAATTAAACCTGATGTCGTGTTCTCTGTTTTTGGTCCATCATACTGGATTCCTGAATGTCCTCATCTTCAGGGTTATGCTCAACCACACTATGTCTATCCCGACTCTCCGTTTTTTCAACACTTAACTTTATATAAAAGAATCAAGTGGGCCTTTATACGCTATATTCACATAAAAGCCTTCAAAAAATGTGGAAAATATTTTGTATGTGAAACAAGTGATATTTCCAATAGAGTTTCAGTTTTATTTGATATTCCTAATTCATATGTATTTACAGTGACAAATACCTGTAGTTCTGTTTACTATGATCGCAGCAATCATAGAGATATATTATTGCCTGAAAAACAATCTAATGAGTTTCGTTTACTGTCTTTATGTTCATATATGTCACACAAGAACTTAAAAATAATAAATTCACTTGTCCCAGTTTTAAAAAATACTTTACCTGATCTTAAAATACTATTTCTACTAACAATTGATGAAGATAATTATAATCAATCATTTACATTAGAAGCAAAAAAATCAATTATAAACCTCGGAAGAGTTTCAGTGGGTAAATGTCCCCAGCTTTATTCAGAGTGCGATGCTCTATTCCTCCCTACATTATTAGAATGTTTTTCAGCTAATTATCCTGAAGCCATGATTATGCGCAAGCCAATATTAACTTCAGATTTGCCATTTGCAAAAGCAGTATGTGGTGATGCAGCATTATATTTTGATCCATTGAATCCAGAAGATATAGCTATAAAAATTGCTATGATTATAAATGATAAACTATTACGAGAAGATTTAATTAAAAAAGGTGAAAATAAAGTAAAAGAATTTGATTCTCCGAGCACCAGAGCTATAAAATATTTAAATATATGTGAGGAAATTGCTATTCGTTAAGCTAATGTTAAAAGATAAGAAAGTATTGCTTTTCGTTCCAGGAGGTCAAGGGATATATGGAACTGAAATTAAGAAAAAAATTGAAAATCAAGGTGCGTTTATTAAAGTATATAACGAAAGGCCGTCTTCATCTGTTATAGGTAAAATATTTACAAGAGTTTCTAAAAATATATCAGATATACCGTTTAATACTTATATAAATAAAATAATTCATAAAAATAGAAATATCAAATTTGATTATTTGCTTGTTATACGAGCAGAGTCTTTTCACCCCTCATCAATTAAGTTATTGAGACACGCTTTTCCTAATGCAAAATTCATATTATATCTTTGGGATTCAATAAATAACACAGACACTCAGAAAATAATACCTTATTTTGACAAGGCTTTTTCCTATGATCCATTTGATGTATCTAATAATTCCCTTCTTCAATATCGTCCCACATTTTATCTAGACCAATATCGTAATATTACTCAAAATAATTTCAATAATTTATCAGATATCTTTTTTATTGGCACCATACATTCCGATAGATACATGATTTTACAATCTATTAATAAAAGCTTATTTGAAAATGGAATGTCCATGTATACATACATGTTCTTTCCTGGTAAAATAATGTTTTATAAGAAATATTTATTTGACTCTAAATTTCGACCAAAAAATATTACAGAATTTAACTTTATTATCCTTGATCTTGAGCAGACCTTACATATAGTATCTACTCATCGTGCTTCACTTGATATACAACATCCAGTTCAAACTGGTTTGACATTAAGACCTATTGAAATGCTTGGAGCCAGACGGAAATTAATTACTACAAATAAAAATATTAAAAACTACGACTTTTATGATGAAAATAATATTTTGATTATTGACAGGAATTCTCCTGTAATTGATAAAGAATTTCTTTACACTCCATATAACCCTGTCAAATCTTATATTTATAGTAAATATTCATTACAATCTTGGGTTTATGATATATTTTCTTAATAATGTCTTAAATTTATATGTATTTATTACTTTTTAAACGAGTATTTGATTTAATCTTTTCAGTTGTTGGGATAATTATTTGTTTACCTTTATTCTTTGTTATTAGTTTTATTTTATTTTGCACTTATCATACATCTCCAATATATCTGCAGGACAGACCTGGAAAAAATGGTAAAATTTTCAAGTTGATTAAATTTAGAACTATGTCCGATAAACGTGATAGCGCAGGCAATTTGCTTCCTGATGTCCAACGTCTTACAAAGTTTGGTAGATTCATGCGTTCCTTATCCCTTGATGAATTCCCACAGTTGATAAACGTCATTAAAGGTGACATGAGTCTAATCGGCCCTCGCCCTTTACTGGTTAGTTATCTGTTACTTTATAATTCCCGACAGTCAAGACGTCATGAAGTTCGCCCAGGCATGACTGGATGGGCCCAGATAAATGGACGCAATTCATTGCTTTGGAGTGAGAAATTCGAGCTTGATGTTTGGTATGTTGAACATCTTTCATTTTTATTAGATGTTAAAATCTTATTTAAGACTATTGGTAAAGTTATTATGAGAGAAGCAATTAATACATCTAATGCTTCTACTTCTAATCCTTTTCGTGGTAATACATAATTAATTCCTTTGCTATGGATTTAGTGATTTATGGAGCTGGTGGTTTTGGTAAAGAAATTGCCTGTCTGATTCGTGCGATCAATAAAGACTCTAATCATTGGAACCTTATAGGCTTTATTGATGATGGTATTCAGCCTGGTGAAAAAAATAGGTATGGCACTGTTTTAGGTGGTTTATCTTTTTTAAATGAATATTCCCAAAAACTTGCTGTTGTTTTTTCAATAGCCTCTCCCTCTATTTTACAATCTCTTGTTTCTTCAATTACAAATCCTCTAGTTACCTTTCCAAATATTATTGCCCCTAATGTAAATATCTTTGATGCAGAATCATTTTCGTTAGGAAAGGGGAATGTCTTCTTTTTTGGATGCCGGATAAGTTGTGACGTTCAAATAGGTGATTTTAATCTTTTTAATGGTTTTGTCTCTTTAGGTCATGATGTGACAATGGGAAGTTACAATGTACTTGGACCTTCTACAAGAGTGTCAGGTAACACTATAATAGGTGATAGTAACTTATTTGGTGTTCAGTCTATTGTTCTTCAAGGCTTGAAGATAGGCGATCATACAAGGATTGGTCCTAATTCTGTAATTATTCGAGATACTAAAAATAACTCTCTCTATTACGGTAATCCAGCAAAAAGGGTTAAAATGTGATTATAGTAGGTAAATTTGAAAGGAGTTTGATAGCATGGCAATAGTACATTGTAATAATGTGGCTATTAAAGGAATAGCAGCTTGTGTTCCTGAGCACATCGAAGATAATAAGACCCTGTCATTGCTTGGTGGTAGTGATGAAGCCGAGCGGTTTATTGGAACCACAGGTGTAGAATTTCGCCACACTGTTAATGGAACCGGTCTTTGTACTTCAGATCTTTGTTTTGAAGCTGCTGATCGTTTACTGAAAGAACTAGAGTGGGGGAGTGATGAGGTGGATTGCTTGATTTTTGTTTCGCAGACACCCGACTACATTCTTCCGGCTACATCTTGTATTTTGCAGCATAGGCTTGGGTTATCCACGGATTGTTTTGCCATAGACATATCGCTTGGTTGTTCAGGTTGGGTATACGGTCTTTCAACTATAGCCTCCCTTATGGCATCCGGGACGATGAAAAAGGGGTTGCTTTTGACTGGGGATACAACAACAGTAACCAAGTCACCAAGAGATAAAAGCACCTACCCCTTATTTGGTGATGCAGGCACTGCTACAGCACTAGAGTATACTGAAGGTAGCGGAAGTATAATGTTCCACATGGGTACTGACGGCAAAGGTTTTGATTCCATTATGATTCCCGACGGAGGGTTCCGCAACTTTTACAATGAACACTCATTACAAATTGAAGAAGTAGAGCCGGGAATCTATCGTAACCGCCTTCAAAGCATCCTGAATGGCCCGGCAGTTTTTACATTCGGCATTACCAAAGCACCGCGTAGTGTCAATACCTTGCTTGAACATTTCCAACTCAGCAAGGATGACATTGATTATTTTGTCTTTCATCAGGCAAATTTGATGATGAACGAAAAAATCCGCTCAAAGTTAAAAATCGATCCCTCAAAAGTCCCGTACTCCCTACGCGAATACGGCAACACCTCATCGGCCTCAATCCCTCTTACCATTGTTGCCGAATTGGCCCCAGTATTGAAGACGGGCAATCACCGCATCCTCGCCTCAGCATTCGGTGTGGGGTTATCATGGGCCAGTGTCGTCTTCGATACAACCAACTTGGTATGCCCTGACGTAATCTTACTAAACGCGACACCCAAAACAATTCCACAATAATACACACCATCCGTAGGGGGCAACCCTTGTGGTTGCCCTCCCTGGTCGTTTTCCATTTTTCCATTATCCCATAACCCTTAACAAAAAACCATTATGTCCGACAAATTCATTGACCTTTTCAAGGAAACCCTCGAAATCACTGATGATTCCGTTCAGCTCGACACAGAATTCCGCAAGCTCCCCCAATGGGACTCCCTCGCTTTCTTATCCGTAATAGCCATGATCGACGAAGAGTACGACGTAGTAATCGAAGGCAACGATTTCATAAAACTGATCACAGTAGCCGACGTAATCAACGAAATCAAAAACCGCTCATAAAACCCAACACCGCCTCTATTCATTCTATGTATGTTGGGGTGATTCCCAAACCCCAACATGTCCTGAAACCGATGCAAACTATCTTAACTTTTAAAAAGTTGCCAACTGCCAACTGCCAACTGCCAATTGCAGACTGCCAACTTTTCCCCTTTTCGCTCGGCACTCAGCACTTTCTTTCTCATTACTAAGAAAAAAGGATCATGATTGACAAAATCAAATCCGCAGTTATCAATGGTAATATTGAGTGGCAAAAGCATGCACTTGAAAGAATGTTGGAAAGGGGAATTGCAACCAATAGCGTAAAAGAGGTATTGCTAACAGGAGATATTATTGAGACATATCCTACAGATAAACCATATTCCAGTTATCTCATTGCAGGAATTGATGGTTTGGAAGTATTTCACGTTGTCGTAGCTTTAGATGAAAAAAGTGAAATTTGTTATATTATTACAGCGTACAGGCCTGATTTGAAGCATTTTAAGTCCGATTTAAAAACCAGAAGAACATGACTTCACTCAGCACTCAGCACTCAGCACTCAGCACTACCAACTGCCCTTTGTGCGGAGGCGACAAAGCACTCGGCAAAACAACAATGACGGTAGAGCTTGGTTACGGTATTGTCGTTATCAGAGACGTTCCCGCTAAAGTCTGTGCCTTATGTGGAGCTGATTGGATTGATGATGCCATTGCAGAGAAGATTGAAAACATCGTAGACGAAGCCCGAAAAAAACACAGTCAAATGGAAGTTATCAGCTTAAAAGCCAGCTAACCTCAACGTTCATTTGCCAACTGCCGACTGCCGACTGCCAACTTTCCTGCTTTCACTCAGCACTCATCCTTTATCCCTTTTAAAATGGCCCTGTTAAAATATACCGGAGTTGGCATTCGCGGACTTGCAGCTGCAGTACCGCGTAACGTCATTAAAAACTATGAGTACACCACCTATTTCCCAGCTGAAGAGGTGAAGCAGGTTGTCGATAAAATCGGCATTGTTGAGCGCCGTTTTGCCGATCCACATATCTGTTCTTCTGATTTATGCTTTGCTGCAGCTGAAAAGCTCCTTACTGATCTCTCTGTAGCTCGTGATGAAATTGACCTTCTTGTGTTTGTTTCGCAGACGCCTGACTATCGTATGCCGGCTACCTCAATTCTTCTTCAACACAGGCTTGGACTTTCAGAAAGTACTATTGCGTTTGATTTGAACCTTGGGTGTTCAGGGTTTATCTATGGGATGTCGGTTATCTATGCCATGATGGAGCGCAGTGGGCTTCGCAGGGCCTTATTGCTGGATGGAGAAACGCGTTCACGTATTTATTCGCCAAAGGATAGAAAAACTGCTTTTATTTTCGGAGATGCTGGTGCTTCTGCTCTTATTGAGCGGGATGACACTTATGGCGAGAGCTTTTTTTCTCTCAATTCTGATGGTTCAAAAGAGGATTTGATCAAGATGAATGCAGGAGGGTATCGCAATCCGACGACAGTTGAAACCCTCAAGGAGCGTGTTGTTGATGAGTTTGGCAATATTCGTAGCGATGAGCATGGGTATATGAATGGTGGCGATGTTTTTAATTTTGTCATCAGCAGGATTCCCGCAGATATCAAAAGAGTGATGGGTTACTCCGGTACTGATATTACAAGTCTTGACTATTTTCTTTTTCATCAGGCTAATGACTTTATCAACTCGTATCTTGCTCGCAAGCTGAAGCTTGATCCCGAAAAAGTACCAGCCACCATTGCAAAGTTTGGTAATACTTCGTCTGTCTCTATACCGCTGACCATGGTCTCTGAACTCCAGGGAAAACTGTCAGGCAAAAAGGTTCTTCTCTCAGGTTTTGGCGTTGGAATGACCTGGGCTACCGCTGTGATAAAACTTGGCGACTGTTTTGTCAGTGATCTTGTTGAAATTTGATTGGTAAGGATATGACCTATAATCCGTTTTCGTTAACAGGTAAGACCATCCTTGTAACTGGTGCATCATCAGGGATTGGCAGAGCAATAGCAATTGAGTGTTCAAGGCTTGGCGCCAATTTGGTTATTACAGGTAGAAATAGAGAGCGGTTGGAATTGACTCTGTCGGCAATGGAGGGTAAAGGTCACTCCATAGTGCTGGCTGATATAGCGAATAGTGAAGGTCTTGAGTTATTGGTTGCTGCTCTACCTCCCTTGGATGGAGTTGTTCATTCGGCAGGTGTTCTCAAGAGATTACCCTTGAAATTTGTCAATGAAGCTAATCTTGCTGAGCTAATGCAGATCAATTTTATGGCACCCGCATTATTGACTCGTTATCTTTATAAAAAGCAACTTCTGACAAATGAGGCCTCTATTGTTTTTATTTCTTCAGTAGCCTCATCCTATGCCTCGCTTGGCAATATTATGTATATGGCATCAAAAGGAGCGCTGAATTCATTTATGAAGGGTATAGCGCTTGAGCTTGGACCATCAGGAATCAGAGCAAATGCTATACAACCTGGTATGGTAAAAACACAGCTTACCGTCTTAATTTCAGATTCGGAAATTGAAAAAGATGTTAATCGATATCCCTTAGGCCGATATGGTACACCTGAAGAAATAGCCTATGCCGCCATCTATCTGTTGTCTGATGCTACAAAATGGGTAACTGGAACGCTACTGACCATTGATGGGGGATTGACGTTACGGTAGGCATATGGGTAACAGCGAATCCTAAATGTTGATGTGTATAGAAGGGAGTATAGGTACATGGTAACACCTCTTGTTGTTGATCTTGATGGGACGCTCATACGTACTGATCTGTTGTATCAGTCGTTGTTTTCGTTTATCAAAGAGAGGCCGCTTCAGCTGTTAGCTCCGTTTTTCTGGCTTGCAAAGGGAAAGTCACATTTGAAAACGGAGCTTGCCAATCGCGTCAGTATTGATGTTTCCGTGTTACCGTATGAGCCAGCAGTCATTGCTTTGATTGAAGGTGAAAAAGCAAAACAAAGGCCGGTTATTCTTGCGACAGCCAGCCACAAAATATATGCTGATCAGATTGCAGAGCATTTGAACCTTTTTGACCGGGTTATTGCTACGGATGGCAGCCATAATATTTCTTCCCATGCCAAGAGGGATGTTCTTGTAGAAGAATTTGGTCATGGTGGATTTGATTATGCCGGAAACTCCCATGCAGATGTCCCGGTATGGGAATCGGCCGGCAAAGCCTATCTTGTCAATCCTGAGCGCGGGGTGGAAAAACGAGCCATGAAAAAGGGTAATGTTGAGCGTGTTATCAAGAGCTCATCCAACCAGTTTGCTTTATGGCTCAAGGCATTGCGCCCGCACCAGTGGATGAAGAACCTGCTGATTTTTGTGCCGCTTCTTGCTGCTCATGATTTGTTCAATAGCTCTGCACTTTTGCTCGGGTTGCTTGGGTTTGTTTTTTTTTCACTCTGCGCTTCAAGTGTCTATCTTCTCAATGATCTTCTGGATCTTGAGGATGATCGTCATCACCCGAAAAAACGCAATCGGATGCTGGCTTCAGGGACACTCTCCATCAAGACAGGCACCATTGCCATCCCCCTGCTGCTTCTTGTTCCTTTTGCCGGTTCGATGTGGTTGATGCCCTGGCGCTTCAGCCTTGTTCTTGGTATATACTATGTTGCAACACTTGCGTATTCTCTTGTTTTAAAGAAAGTTACTGCGGCAGATATTATTGTTCTCTCTTTACTCTACACCATTCGGATTCTGGCTGGTGTCTATGCCTGCAGTCTGACCCCTACGTTCTGGATGCTGGCATTTTCGATGTTTATTTTTCTCAGCCTTGCCCTGGTCAAAAGATATTCCGAGCTTCGGGATGCTCGTGTGCATGGCAATAATGAAAAAGCAAAGGGGCGAGGCTACTACCCTGATGATCTTGAGATGATCTCTTCTCTTGGCGCTGCATCCGGTTATCTTTCAGTGATGGTGCTTGCTCTCTATATTCAGGATAATGCAACAGTGGCAATGTACCGCCAACCGCAAATTATCTGGGCGGCATGCCCTGTCCTGTTGTTCTGGATTACCAGGCTGTGGCTGCTGACCAATAGGGGAGAGATGCATGCCGACCCGGTGATCTACGCCGTCACCGATAAAATCAGTATTCTCTCGGGTTTGATTTTTGGAATTATTTTCTGGCTGGCACTATAGGCTTGTCACAATCCTCTCTTGCCATTGATATAAAAAGGATACAATGAAACCCTTACAACGCATTCATGGCTGGGGTCGCTACCCGATCATAGAGGCAGAGGTCAATGCTCCACTCGTTGTTTCCGGGGTGAAAAGTGCTGTTGCGAACTTTTTGACGGGTGGTATGATTGCCCGGGGTCTCGGTAGAAGTTATGGAGACAGCTCGCTTGCCAAATGTGTTATCGATACCCGATACCTAAACCATCTGCTTGATTTTGACAAGAACACCGGTATTGTAACCTGTAACGCAGGGATATCTCTGGCCGATATTCTCGAGGTGTTTGTTCCGCTGGGGTGGTTTTTGCCGGTAACCCCGGGGACAAAGCACATCACGGTTGGCGGAGCTGTTTCGAGCGATGTGCATGGCAAAAACCATCATGTCAGCGGCTGCTTTTGTGATTTTGTTGAACATATAGAGCTTCTTGTCAGTCCGGACAATGTTCTCTTGTGCTCCAATACCAGTCATTCCGAACTTTTTCATGCGACGTGCGGCGGGATGGGCTTAACCGGCATTATTCTTTCAGTCAGTTTTCGACTGAAGCCGGTCAGCAGTGCCTATATCGACCAAAAAACCATTAAGGCCGTCAACCTCACCGAGGCTCTCGAATTGTTTGAGCAAAATTATGCAAGCACCTATTCCGTTGCCTGGATAGACTGCCTTGCTACCGGTTCATCTCTCGGGCGTTCACTGCTTATGATTGGTGAACACGCAACAGACCACACTCTTTCGAGCCCTGCAAAACATCCCATTATTGTTCCGGTAGAGATGCCTTCAAGTTTGCTGAACCGTTATTCGATTCAATTGTTCAATACCCTCTACTATAATCGGATAACCAAAAAAGAGGTTGCAAACACGGTACACTATGAACCCTTCTTTTATCCATTGGACGGCATTCAGCAGTGGAACCGGCTCTATGGAAAAAATGGATTTACCCAATACCAGTTTGTGATACCTAAAGAGGCCGGTCAGGAAGGCATGACGAAAATAGTAAAGGAAATTGCCGCGTCAGGCAAAGGGTCATTTCTTGCTGTGTTGAAAGTGTTCGGTAAACAAAACGATAATCTTCTTTCTTTTCCACTTGCAGGCTATACCCTTGCCCTTGACTTCAAGATTGAAGAGGGACTGTTTCCTCTGCTTGACCGGCTCGATTCCATGGTGCTTGATTATGGGGGCAGAATTTACCTGACAAAAGATGTGCGCATGAGCGAACGTACCTTCAAGCAAAGTTACCCTCGATGGGAGCAATTTCAGGCAGTTCGGGAGCAGAATGGAACGAAAGGTATTTTTGCCTCTTATCAATCACGACGATTAGGACTTGACAGATGAAAAAAATTCTCATTATCGGTGCCACTTCAGCCATAGCCGAGGCCACGGCACAGCGTTTCGCAAAAGAAGGGGCGAGTCTTTATCTGCTTGCTCGAAATGAAGAGCGGCTTGCCTCGCTCGCGGCCGACCTGAAAATCCGGGGCGCATCATCTGCATCGTATGCCCTGCTTGACGTTAATGACAGAGTGCGCTATGAAGATGTGCTTAAGGAGGTTATAAAAACACTGGGTACCATTGATGTAGCCCTTGTTGCCCATGGCACTCTTGGCGATCAGAAAGCCTGTGAAGATGATGTTGACCGAGCGCTGCTTGAATTTGAGACCAATGCCGTCAGCACTATAGCATTGCTTACCAGACTCTCTAATCTCTTGGAAAAGCAGCATGGGGGAACGATTGCCGTGATAAGTTCGGTTGCCGGCGACAGAGGACGACCGTCAAATTATGTCTATGGAACAGCCAAAGCCGCCATAACAACATTTTGCGAAGGGCTTCAGGCACGAATGTTCCGCTCCGGCGTTCATGTGCTCATTATCAAGCCGGGTATGGTTGCCACGCCTATGACCGAAGGGCTCTCCATGCCGGGTTTGCTTGTTGCCGAGCCTGATCAGATTGCCGCTGATATTGTCAGGGCAATTGAAAAGAAAACAGATACACTCTACACCCCGTGGTTCTGGAAATATATCATGGCTGGCATTATCCATCTGCCGTCGGCTGTGTTTAAAAAAGTAAATCTTTAAGCCAATGAAAGAGAGGCAGCAACTGAGGGAGCCACAAATAAAAAGCAGCTCTCTCTGGCTTTATTTTGCTTTTATTTTTATTGTGTTCGGGGCCAAAGCGGTGATTATATCGAATTTCGGCAGTTCTATTCCGTTCTGGGATCAATGGAGCGCTGAAGGTCTTGGTCTCTATTGCCCACTGATTGACGGGGTCATAAGCTGGACTGACATGTTTGCAAGTATCAATGAGCACCGGATATTTACCACAAGAGTCCTTCACCTCTTGCTGTTTAAACTCAATAGTGGAGTGTGGGATCCGATGCTTCAGATGTACGTTAATGCGGCTATTCATACCACAGCATTAGCTTTGTTGGTCTTCTTTCTTCAGAAAGGGATAACGGGAGCTTCAAGGTTTGCTTTCTTTGCTTTTGCCATGCTGCTTTTTGCTGTTCCCTATGGGCATCAAAACACTCTTTCTGGATTTCAGTCACAGTTTTATTTTTTGCTTCTTTTCAGCTTTCTTTTTTTATGGGCAATTTCACGGTACCGAACTGGATATTATCTGTGGTTTTTGGTCATTGTGTTTGCAGCTTTTATGAGTTTTTTCTCCCTCGCCTCTGGAATCTTGACCATAGCTGCTGGTATTGGGACATTAATGATCCGCTGGATTTGTGGAATTGAAAGAACACGATGGACAGCTGCGCTTATAATTGTTCTCGCCGTTGTTTTTTTTACTGGACTTTACTTTACTCATGCAAAACCCGAATCAACATCTTTTTTTGATTTTTTCATAGCGCTTATATTTGCTACAGGGGGAGGGCTTCTTTACGCTCCTGTCGTGCTGTTCATGATCAGGCATGTTCAAGATAAACGGACTGTAACTGATTACTCATGGTTTGTTTTTGCTCTCTCTCTTTGGGTTTTACTACAAATTCTCGCCACAGCCTTTAGTAGGGGTTCCGGGATATTGACTTCAAGATATCTTGATATTTTGTCCGTAGGTATCTTACTCAATGGGTATTGCCTTCTTTTTATGCTGCAGGAATATGGAAACAGCTGGAGATGGAAAAGAATTGCAAACATTTGGTTTCTGCTTATTGCAGTAGGGCTGGTGGGTATAATTCCTTCTACATTAAGGTCGTTGGAGAACAAAAAAGCTGTGAGTTTGCGTCAAAAAAATAATGTTAACAGCTACCTTACTACAGGGGATTATGCTTTTTTACAAAAGCAACCAAATTTAAGTGCTTTATATCAGCATATCAATTTTTTGTTTTACAATTCCGGTGGGGGGATATCAAATAGACTGAAATCAATACTTGAATATCTGGATATCAAAACTCCGGGACATAAAATACCTTCTTTTGATTCTGATCGTTTAAAATCGCTGTTAGAGTATCTAGAGAATAAAACGCCAGGTCAGGAAATACCTTATCCGGATGCAGCAGGTCTAAAATCCATTCTTGATAATAATACAATCAGCTCTATTCTTACTCCTGAAGTTAATAGTCGAAATAGTAACAAAGGATTTGGGCTATATACTGAACAGTCAAAACAAGTTTTTATGCTCATTGGCATTAGCTTATTCTTTATTGGGATTTCGCTGTTAGTATTTGAAGCGTTTATGTTCAATGATCATCGTAAACAACCACGGTAAAAGTATTATTAAAATACATCTCTGTAATTCCTGTGAATTGCTTTTAATGAAAGAAAAGAAAATACTGTTGCCTGGTGGTGCCGGGCTTGTCGGTCAGAATCTTGTGGCATTCCTTAAACGAAAAGGCTACCGCAATCTTGTAGTGCTCGACAAGCATAAGAAGAATCTTGAAGTATTGCGTCGCATGCATCCCGATATTACGATTGAGGAGGCTGACCTGGCGGTGCCTGGGTTATGGGCAGAGCATTTCAAAAATGCAGATGCGGTTGTGATGCTTCAGGCCCAGATAGGTGATCTTCATGAGGAACCATTTATCAGGAACAATATTACAACGACAGAGCACATCATCAATCTGATCAAGAAATACCAGATTCCCTATACGGTGCATATCAGCTCCTCGGTTGTCACCTCTGTAGCTGATGATCATTACACCAACTCAAAAAAAGAGCAGGAAAAAATAGTTCTCGCCAGCGGTATCAATTGCGTTGTTCTCAGGCCAACCCTGATGTTTGGCTGGTTTGACAGAAAACACCTTGGCTGGCTGTCGCGATTCATGCAGAAAGTACCGGTTTTTCCAATCCCGGGCCATGGCAGATATATGCGTCAGCCTCTCTACGTTGGCGATTTCTGTGCCATCATCATCAGTTGCATAGAATCAGGCATTGCAGGCAAGGTGTTCAATATCACCGGACTTGAAGAGGTCGATTATGTCGACATTATCCGCCAGATAAAAAAAGCTGTCAACGCCAAGTGCCGGATTGTTCATATTCCTTATCTGCTCTTTTCCCTGCTGCTCCGGTTTTGGGCTCTTTTCGACAGCAATCCTCCGTTTACCGCCTCTCAACTCAAAGCTCTCACTGCCGGGGACGCATTTGAAGTGATTGACTGGCCGGCCATATTCAGCGTCAAGCCTACACCGTTTGCAACGGCAATCCATGAAACCTTTAACGACCCGGAGTACAGCAGGGTTGCGCTGGAGTTTTAACCCGATGACACAAAGACGTATTGCAGTCATTGGCGCAGGGCCAATGGGTCTTGGTGTGGCCTATCAACTGGTGCAGCAGGGATGTATACCGGTTGTGTTCGAGTCGGATGACCGTGTTGGAGGCATGACTTCAACCTTCGATTTCGGCGGCATCGATATCGAGCGTTACTACCATTTTCACTGTACCTCTGACAGTGCATTTTTTCAGGTTCTTCAGGAGCTTAGCCTCGAGGAGAAGATGCATTGGGTTAACACCAGCATGGGGTATTACTATCAACAAAAGCTCCAGCCCTGGGGCAATCCAGTGGCTTTGCTCCGTTTTTCAGGTCTCAGCCTGGCTGCAAAATTTCGGTATGGGCTTCATGCGTTTCTGGCAACCAAACGAAAAGAGTGGAAACCGCTTGATCAGGTTGAGGCTACCGCCTGGATAAAGCGCTGGGTTGGAACGGAAGCTTACGATGTGCTGTGGAGCAAACTCTTTGAGTACAAGTTTTATGACTACAGCCGGGAGCTTTCGGCCGCATGGATATGGAGCAGGATCAGGCGGATCGGGCGTTCCCGCTACGATATATTCCGTGAAAAACTTGGCTATCTCGAAGGCGGGTCATCAACCCTCTTGAACTCCATGAAGGCTTGTATTGAGCGTGGCGGAGGAGAGTTCCATCTGAAGAGCGCGGTAACAAAAGTTGCAATCAGCGGTGGCAAGGTAACCGGAGTACATACCGATGGAGCGTTTCATCCCTTTGCTCGAGTGGTCAGCACTATTCCGCTGCCCTACATTCCGGCGATGATACCTGATCTGCCGGCGGAACTTATGAAGAAATTTGCAGCGGTCAAAAATATTGCGGTTGTCTGTGTCATTGTAAAACTCAAAAAACAGGTCACCGGTAATTTCTGGCTGAACGTCAATGATCCTGCCATGGATATTCCCGGTCTGGTTGAATACACCAACCTGAGGCCTCTGGGTGAAGAGCATATTGTGTATGTGCCGTTTTATATGCCAGGCGAACATCCGAAATACCAGGACGATGACCAGGTCTATGAAAACAAGGTGAGTCGATACATCAAAGCGATTAATCCTGCCGTCACCGACAGCGATATCACACAAATACATGTCAGCCGTTACCGGTATGCCCAGCCGATATGCGGGCCGGGCTACCTCGATAAAGTGCCATCCCCTTCCCTGCCCATAAAAGGATTATGGGTTGCCGACACATCCTATTACTATCCTGAAGACCGGGGGATATCCGAAGGCATTGGTTTTGGAAGGGAACTTGCAAAACACGTTACGGAATGATCAAAAAATTCATGTCAAGGCAGTTCTTTTTTTTCCTCTTGACAGGTGGCCTGGCTGCGCTCGTAAACTTTGCAAGCAGGATCGGGTATAGCCAGATTGTCGGTTACTCAACAGCCATTGTTCTGGCCTATATCACCGGTATGATTACCGCCTTTACTCTGGCCCGGCTTTTTGTTTTCAAAGAGAGCAGCCAGAGTGTCCACCGATCTGCTTTTTACTTTGTTTTGGTAAATGTTGTTGCAATCGCCCAGACATGGCTCATCAGTCTCGCTCTTGCCTATTATGCTCTCCCCTACATAGGCGTTCAGCATTTTGTGCCTGAAATCGCCCACGCCATCGGATTGGCAGTGCCGATTTTCACCAGCTATATCGGCCATAAAAAATTATCTTTTAAATAATTGCAGCCGTGGATAAGCATTGTTAAAAGTTTAATTACAGATGCAAACAGTAAACAATTTATCTTACCGTCTGGATATTGACGGCCTTCGGGCAATCGCAGTATTGGCCGTTATTTTTTATCATGCAGGTGTTCCTGGCTTTTCTGGCGGATTTGTCGGAGTTGATATTTTCTTTGTTATTTCTTGATTTCTCATTACATCCATTATTCTCAAAGAAATTCAGGTCGGCAAATTTTCAATCGCTCGGTTTTATGAACGAAGAATTAGACGGATTTTCCCGCTTTATATCCTGTAATCCTTGCCAGCTTTATTGGTGCTTGGTGCCTATTTCATGTTGTTCCTTTTAAGCAGTTTGACGAGAGTGTTGCCACTACAGCTCTTTTTTGTTCCAATATTTTGTTCTGGCTGAAATCAGGTGATTATTTCGCAGCTCCTTCAGCTGAAATACCCTTACTGCACACGTGGTCGCTTGCTGTTGAAGAACAATTTTACATTGTGTTTCCGCTTTTTCTCGTTGCCATTAACCAATTTTTAAAAAGAAAATATTTTCCATGGATACTTGCCATGGCTATTATTTCATTTGCGGTAAGTGTATATGTAATGCACATAAATAAGTCAGCAGCGTTTTATCTGGCTCCAACCCGTGCATGGGAGTTATTGGTTGGTGCTATTATCGCATTGAATGCCATTCATTCGATTAAAAACAACTTTCTGAGAAACGGTTTTAGCGTATTTGGTTTGGGAATGATCGGGTATAGCATTTTTTTCTATACAGAAAAAACATTGTTTCCTGGTTCTGCAGCGCTTTTGCCTGTTTTAGGAGCAGGGTTGATTATTTACAGTGGACAGTGCGGTGGAACAGGTATTGGCAGATTTCTTTCTCTGCGACCGTTGGTTTTTACGGGCCTTATATCATACTCACTTTACCTTTGGCATTGGCCTTTACTGGTATTTTCGAAATATTTTCTGATGAGGGAGCTGATTCCTCCGGAAACTGCAGGCGTAATTATTCTGACTTTTATTTTTTCGTTTTTCTCCTGGAAGTTTATTGAGCAACCTTTTCGTTCGAAACCACCACTCCTTGTGCATCGAAGCGGACTGTTTGCTGTTTCGGGATTAGTGATGGCTGTTGCTGTTATTGCGGGTGTTTTAGTGTTTAAAAAAGATGGGTTACCTAAACGGTTTCTCGGTAATCCTATGATATATGCAATGGAATATGATCCTTTTTGGAAACCTGAATCATGGAGCCAGGGGAATTTGGTGACTGACAATGTCAAGGCTATTCGTTTAGGAACACCCCAAGAATTTTTGATTCTTCTCCGTAATATAAAAACTCTGGGTTACGGCATCCATTGCTGGAGGGAGCGGCCGGTAGCTTTCTGGTGGCACTGACCCCGTTTAGGAACATGGTCCAGGGCTTTTTGCGGACTCAGCAGTGGCGACATCGTTAAGAAGATCCCGGACAGGAAAATGATGGTACTGCAAGCCCGCCCTTCAGCTATCATTATTCAACGAATAGCAATGGGAAAATCAAAAGCCTCATCATCAATGCCGGTGGTTCACCCAAATGCTGCAGGCATCGATATCGGATCGCAGTTCCATGTCGTGGCGGTTTCGGCAGATCGAGATGCAGAGCCGGTTCGAACCTTCATAAGCTTCACCGGTGAACTGCATGCCATGGCAAAGTGGCTCCAAGCCTGTCGCATTGAGACCATAGCCATGGAATCGACCGGCGTTTACTGGATTCCTGCATTTGAAATCCTCGAGAGCTATGGGCTCGAGGTATTCTTGGTCAATGCCCGTGAAGCTAAAAATGTGCCAGGCAGGAAGACCGATATCAATGACGCACAATGGTTGCAGAAGCTGCATCAGTTCGGGCTGTTGCGGGCAAGCTTCCGGCCAGCAAACGATATTGTCGAGCTACGGGCTTACATCCGCCAACGTGAACGGTTGCTTGATTGCAAGGCAGAGCATATCCAGCACATACAGCAAGCCATGATGGAGATGAACGTGCAACTGCATCATGTGGTCGCTGATATAACCGGGAAAACCGGCATGGAGATCATCAGGGCCATCGTTGCCGGTCAGCATGATCCTGAAGAGTTGGTCAAGTTCCGCGACTGCCGATGCAAGAATCCTCTTGAGCCTTCCGTAGCCGCCCGGTTACCGCACACGGACCATGAACAAAAAAGCTTTAAATTGCTGGCGGTGAATTCACTGCAAGCAGTGTTGCCGCTTTTTACTCTGGTGCCCATAGCCCGGTCTTGAGAATGGTTCTGGCCACGTTCCTGCGCACATTTTGGTGAGCAAAATTTGCATCCCGCTGGAAAGATTTACAATGCCCTAAGCGTTGCCGGGCTTGCAGGTGAATTCAGTTGTCTTTTGAAATTTGCAAATCCAAAAGGGGGTTGGTGATGAAGGAGTTACCGGTTCTCGATTCTCGGGCAGCCTTCTGTGATGTGGGCAGCGAGCATATGCATGTTTCCATCGCTGGAGGCCTGCCAAAGGTTTTTGGGACGTTTACCAGCCAGTTGCACGAATTGCGCGATTGGCTGTTGGGAGAAGGTGTCCACTCCATAGCAATGGAAGCTACCGGGGTCTACTGGCTGTCGCTCTATGGTGTACTCGAAGCGGCTGGTCTTGAAGTGGTGATGGTCAACGGACGGCAAACACGCAACCTGCCCGGGCGAAAGACTGACATGAAGGACTGTCAATGGGGTGCTACCCTGCATGCGCACGGTCTGCTGAAGGCAGGGTTCGTGCCTCCAGCGCATATTCGCAAGCTTCAGGATTACCAGCGCTTGCGTACAGATCACATCACTTCTGCTGCCAGCCATGTGCAGCACATGCAAAAGGCGCTTGAGCGCATGAACATCAAGCTGCACAATGTCATCAGCTCACTGATGGGAGTCAGCGGCCTTGCCATAGTGCATGCCATTCTGGACGGAGAGCGTGATCCGGCAAAACTGCTGGAGTTGTGCTACTCGACGATTCGGCACAAAAAGGCGAAAGATGTCATTGAAGCACTTCGCGGCACCTGGGAGCCGGAGCACCTGTTTGCGCTCAGGCAAGCCCTGCAGAGCTGGGAACACTATCATCGCCAGATCGCCGAATGTGACCAGCAAATACAGTTGCTCCTGCAAGAGATCACGTTTAATGACACGCAGGGTGGCGGCATTGGCGAAAAACCCAAAGCAACGGCAGGTAAGCACCCCAGCGCCAATGCGCCTCAAATCTCCGGCCTTCACCGTATGCTCATTGATCTGTGTCAGGGCAAGGATCTGTCGATACTGCCCGCACACACCGACTACAGCGTCCTGCAGATCATCAGTGAGGTGGGAACTGACCTGAGCAAATGGTCAACAGAAAAGCATTTCACGGCTTGGTTAGGGCTGGCTCCCGGAACAAGCCAAAGCGGCAAGCGCAAGAGCAACGTCAAACACAGTCGCAGCAGGGTAGGCAGGTATTTTTGCGTTATGGCCCGATCACTGGCTCGCAGCAAAGATATGGCGTTGGGCGGCTTTTACCGTCGTCTGGCGGCACGACGAGGGGGATTGATTGCCAATATTGCCCTGGCTCGCAAGCTTGCGGTATTGTTTTGGCGAGTCATGGTCAAAGGGACGGAGTTTGTCGAGGAAGGACTGGCCGCTTATGAAGCAAAGTTCCTCGAAGGCAAGAAAAGAAGCCTTCGCAGGTTAGCCAGAGAGCTTGGTCAAACCGTTTCGCCTATACCTGTAACAGTATAAAATAAAGGAAATTACTATACTTGTTCATGGAAAGGTGATGATTGCGGCATTGACCGGTAACTATAGACCCGAGCATCTCTTTACCTTGAAACAGTCATTGGCGCTGGTTGATTTCTATGCCAGCCAGTTGATTGAGTGTGACGAAGCGATTGAGCTGAAAATGAAACAATTGCAGCAACAGATCGAGCCCCCGCAAAAGCCGTTGCCCAAGAGAAGACAAAGTCATGGTGGCAATGCCATTAACTTTGACGTACGCACCGAGTTGTACAACGTCCTCGGGGTCGATCTTACGGAGATCCATGGTATAGGGCCAACGCTTGCCTTGAAGTTGATCGCCGAATGCGGAACCGATATGTCACGCTGGCCGACATCCAAGCACTTCACCTCATGGCTGTGCCTGGCTCCAGCCAACAAGATATCTGGCGGTAAGGTACTCTCTTCCAGAACAAGGAAGTCATCCAACCGGGTTTCAGCGTTGCTCCGATTAGCGGTTCCCGTTCTTGGCAAGACCGATAGCGCATTGGGGGCTTTCTACCGAAGATTGGCAGCTCGATCAGGTAAGTCAGTAGCCGTTACGGCGACGGCACGAAAAATCGCTACGATCTTCTACAACACCCTCAGATACGGCGTGAAGTATATCGATCCGGGTGCTGGTTATTACAATGAAAAGTATAAAGCTCGCGCCCTTGAGGGACTGCGAAGAAGAGCCGATGCCTTTGGGTTTACCCTGCAAGAAAAGCCTGTTGCTGTGATGGCATAGTTGAGTTTTTCAGGAAAGAGAAGGTTTTGCCTTCGTTTTAACTATGGGGCGATTCTCATGCTGGGGCCCTATTACCAGGTCTTTCGGATGTTGTAATCCTGCATGGATTGTCTGGACTATATATAGGTAGGGGAGGTGTTGCGCCACTCTTTGAACAGAGAATAAATCATGATGATTATTCTGAATACAATGGTATCCTTCAATACATCTCATCGAAAGCTTAACACTATCATTCTTGCAGCTTCATGGGGTGGATATGCACAGCGTAAGGATTTTGAGGGTTCCTTACATAGAGTTGTCAGTAAACTCCTAAGCATGAACCGTGAAGTTGTGCTGGTTATGGATGTTCCAAAAATGAAGTATGATTTACCGCATGCCATGTTCATGGCAACTCTGACCAACCGTGATTTTAAGTCAATTATACCTTCCCCGTTACAGGACTTATTGCCAACAAGAGCCGATTATATTCAACAAAATAATGACGTCCTTAAGGTCTTCATCAAACTGGCTGAAAACCCCAAAGTTACGATTGTCTATCCCGATTCCATTCTTTTTAAGAAGGGCAGGTATATGGTGTTCAGGGATAATGAGCTATTTTATAAGGACACTGGCCATTTAACAACTGCTGGATCGCGTTTTATAGCACCAGTGTTTGAACCGATTTTACACAAAAGGTAAAGTATGCGTGGCTAAAACTGGATTGGTTGAGGAATCGTTCCTGATTTGATATGAACCCTCCCACTTTTCTTTGGCCGGATAGTTGTTTGTTTGGTTTATTTCTCTCTCATGATATTGATCAGATTCATGATAGGGAATTGTTCCGAATTTTGGGTGATGTAAACCATATCCGTCGTCTCTGGATGCTGGGGGAGAGGGGAAGCGTGGGTTTGGCTTTGCTGCGTTTATTGAGGGCGGTGTTTGTTCCAAAGAGAGGTGAGGGGGATTTCAGGACAATTCTTGAGATTGAGGCACAGTATGGGTTTCGGTCGTCATTTTATGTACTTCACGATCCCTATTGGAGTCGGTATGGTCCTCGATATACGCTGAGGTCTAAGGTTTTGCACCGGATTGTTCAGTTGATTACTGAGGCGGGTTGTGAGGTTGGGCTGCATGGCGGGTATTACCGATTTAACAATGCGGAGGGGTATCGGGAGAGTTGTGATGCGTTGAGGGTGGCGCTTGGGATTGAGGTGACGGGTATTCGTAACCATTTTCTGCGGTTTTCATTTCCGGAGACCTGGCTTGCTCAGGAAGCTGCCGGGTTAAGGTATGATGCTACATTCGGATACAACGATGTTCCCGGGCCTCGTGATGGGAGGATATTGCCGTTTTTTCCGGTTGATCCTCAAACAGGAAGAAGGATTGATATAGTTGCCTTGCCGTTGAAGGTTATGGATGTTACCTTATTTCGAAGTCTGGGGCTCAATGGTGAAAGGGCGCTGGCAGCGGCGTGGGAAGTTATTGAGCCGGTGGTTAAGGCTGGTGGGCTGGTGTCGCTGTTGTGGCATAATAACTATTTTAATGAGCCGGAATATTGGGATTGGCAGTGGGTATATGAACAGCTGCTTGAACGGTTGGCTGCTTTGAAGCCCTGGTGCGCTACCGGGGCTGAGATTGCGGAGTGGTGGAGGGTGAAGGAAGGGTTATAACAACCATGGAGTTTCTGGAAATACCGCTTGAGGGCAATGAAGAGGCTCTGCTGCAGCTTTATCGTGATGTCTATGCTGATACACCGGATCGCATACCTTCGTTAGAAGAGCTTCGCTGGCGGTTTGGGGGACGATTGCATCCAGTGAGGCTATGGATTGCACGTGAGGCTGGAAACATTGTCGGGCTTCGTCCGGTGGTTGTGCATTCTATTTATATTGGGAGATCGGTCTATTCTGCCCTTCGCCTGCTTGACGCTATGGTTCATCCGGCTTATCAAGGTAGAGGTGTGTTCAGGTCGCTTATGCGCCTTGCCTGGGAGAAGCACGGTGAAGAGGGTGTATTGGCCTTTACCTATCCGAACGAAAAATCTATAAAGGCATATCGGCAATGGAAGGAGTGGGTTCGGCTTGTTGAACTGCCACTCTATGTCAGAGTGGTTCCGCCGTATGGCGCTGTTTTTGCCCGGGTGTTGCGGATTAACAAGCCAGAGGCAAACGGGATGACGGTTCAGCGGGTTGATGTTTTTGATGGGGGGATAGAGGCGCTTTGGCAGAATAACAAGCATTATTATGATCTTATAATTCCACGGGAGAGGGTGTATCTGATGTGGCGTTATGTGGAACGGCCTGATGTACGATACTTGATATACAAGGCTGTGACGCAGGGAAAGACGGTTGGGTTTCTAGTTGCGCGAACGAGGATGATGTTTGGTTTGCACCTTGGGCTGATTGTTGATTTTTTTGTTGAGAATAGTGAGCGGGCTGTTTTAGCTGCATTGATTGAGAAGGCCTCTGCCGATCTGACAGGGCAAGGGGTGCATGCTATCGGGCTTCAATTTATCGGGCCTGAATCGCTGAAGCGCAGTTTGTGGGATACAGGTTTTATTGCGGTACCGAAAATATTACTTCCCAGAGAATTTTCCCTTTACGTCCGGCTTGGACTCAACGCTGTTGATAATAGTTGTCATACTGATTGCCGGAGTATGTTTTTTACCTGGGGAGATAATGATGCGGTATAGCGATTATCAAAGGAAGCAAGGGAATGCGAGTACAGTTGTATCATCAGTTTTATGCCGGAGCCGAAGCGCCTGGACCGGCGCAACCACGGAAGTTGACAAGGCTGCTTGCCGACAGGGGGCATGAGGTTGATGTTATAGCGTGTGATTTCAATGTGTATAATGAGCAGGATGAGCTTTCTGAGGACTATAGAAGTGTGAGTGGTGGCAGGGTAACCGTCCATCGTCTGCCTGCGCCGAGGGGGCTTCGGTCAAGTCTTCAGAACCGGTTGAAAACCTACCTGAGCTTTGCCTGGTCGGCTTATTGGTATGGAGGTCGTCTGGCTGTTCCGGACGTGCTGATGGCCAGTATACAGCCTCTGTTTGTAGGGTATTCGGCGCTGCGCCTTGCACGGCGATGGAAAAAGCCCTTGCTGCTCGAAGTGCGTGATTTATGGCCTGATGCGCTTGTGGTAAAAGGGGCTCTTGCTCCGTGGCAGGCAGTGCCGATTCAGGCAATGGCGCGCAAACTTTATCATGGTGCGGCACGTCTTGTGAGTTTGACTCCGGGTATTAAGACGGAGCTGGTTAAAAAAGGGATTGACCGGAGGGGTTTGGATCTTTTTCCTAACGGGTTTGATGAGGATGCTTTCAGGCTGGAGCCGGGGACACGGGAGCTGGTGAGGGAACAGTACGGATGGGGAGAGACGTTCGTCGCGATCTATACAGGTATTCATGCCGAGGTTACGGCAGTTGAGGTTATTGTGCGGGCGGCATCTCTTTTGCGTGAGCGGCATGATATCCGGTTTGATCTGTTTGGTTCCGGGCAAAGCAAGGCAGGAGCTGTGGCATTGGCGGAGCAACTTGGTCTTGAGAATATTCATTTTCACGATCCAGTGGCGAAGTCTGTGATTCCTTCGATTCTGGCGGGAGCTGATGCGGGGATAATGACGCTGTTTGAAAGTCCGTTGATTCACATCTATTTCGAAAATAAATTTATTGACTATATGGGTGCTCATAAGCCGATTCTTGCGGCTATGGGTGGTGTTCAGGCGGAGTTGATCACTCGCTTCGGGGCGGGTATGGTTGTACCGGCATTTGACCATGAAGGGCTGGCAAAGGCAGTTGTTGATACTGCCGCTGATCCGGAGCGGTGCAGGGAGATGGGGGAGGCCGGATATCGGTTTATCAGTAAGAACCTTGTGCAGCGGGAGATTCTGGAGCGGTATGCTGATGTGCTTGAAGCTTTGGCGAAGGGTGAGGTTGACCGGATGCCGACATGGGATCCCTTCACATGCATATAGTTTTGTTTATTCTTGGCGGGGGATTGCTCGCAGTGGTGGCGGGTGCCCGATGTTTGTTTCTTGCCCGATGGCGTGTGGGCTGGGCCATGTATCTCTGTAATGTGGTGTGGGAGTTCGCAGAGAAGAGAGGGCATATAGGGCGATTCTGGCTTGAGTCAGTTGCTGCTGTTTTGGGTCTGGGGTTGCTGTTGGTTGCTGGGGTTGTCTGGGGAGTTGTGATGACTTTTGGTGTGTTACTTCTGCTGCTGGAGATTGTCAATCGTTTCCGTGAGAGGACTCTTCTGACTTCAGCCTATACACGGCTTAATCTTGTCGGTACAGCTCCGTTTCCATCTGCCAATCCGGATCTTATTGTCACGCTTGAGGCGCCTTTTGTGGAGCGAAAGCCTCGCTATCGGCTTGGGGTGCTCTGGGTTGGGGTGCCTTTTGATTTTGAGGTTGTGGTTGGAAATCACACCATTGTACCAACGCAAACGCCGGTGAAGATCAGGATTACGGCACCATCATCGTGGCTTGCTGGAGAGGATGCGGAGCGCTCTTTGGGGCCAATCACCTTTGGTTCTGTTGACCGGTCGAGCTGGAGACTTTGTCCGGATGCTGGTTGCAGTGCTGGACGTTTTGAGCTTACGGTTGTATGGGGTGGGAGCTCTCTCTGTATTCCAATCTGGTATGATGGGTGTCGGTTGGCAGCTGACGTTAAGATTGAGCGGGCTGTCATTACGCGATATCCCGGTGGCAGGCGAAGCGCTTTTGCGTGGCGCGGGGATATGGATTTGTACGATACGTCAACCCTTCAGTCGATTGAGGGTCTGGAGAGTGCGCTCGGTCTGGCTGCACGATATTGTTTTCCACAGACAATGTTCCTTTCCACACGCCTTTCCCTTGATGAAACAGCCGCCATGGAGTGGGCTGAGCACTATGGTGTTGATCGGGGTGCATCGGACATTCCCCGTTTTGTCTGGTGGCTGCGGGAGAGGGTGGAGCTGCGTCATAGTTGTGCATACCCGGCAGTGTCCGATAAGCCGTATGTGATGGAGCTAGGGAATCACGGACATCTTCATTATGATACGGCTACTTCTGCTGCGCCCGGGAATGCATGGAAGTCGCATGCGCGTATGGGTGCAGGGAGGTATCCCTGGATTGGGAGTGATACCTCCTCATTCGGCGAGCAGCGGGACAATGCTCTGGAGGCGCGGCACTGGTGTGAGCGCCTTTTTTTGTTTACACCGCGTTCATGGGCACAGCCGGGACGATGCAATGATGCTGATACTCCCCGGGCAGTTGAGGCTGCTGGATGCGAAGTGTTGAGTGGATCCGACATCAGAGCCATTGATAACGTCCTGTTACAACCGGTACCGCACCATCCGGGAGGGAGTGATGCTGTAGAGCTGACGTCACGCTATCCGGGTGATCCCCGGCATATTTATCATGTAGCAATGCTTCTTTTCTGGCTCCATCGTTCACAGCGCCGAGGTTTACCGATGGTTTATATGTGCCATCAGCATTTACGTCAGTTTGAAGGGTATGCCTGCACCCGTTTTACGGAGTATCTGCTTCGCACCGTGCTTGCAGATTGTCATGGTGATTTTTACATCAATACTCTTTTTGGGATTGGTAAATACTGGCGTGAGGTGCTCAGCCAAAAGACGAGAAGGGTTACCGTTTTGTTGGTTGGGAATCGCATTGTCGTTGAGAACCGCAGCGATATTGATGTTGAGCGTGTACCGGTTGATCTTTATCTGGCAGATGGTGCCAGATCAACTCTCCTGGTCTCGGTACGGAGTGGAGCGGGTGTCACTATTGATTTGGCGAACGCGCAATTTGGCCATGGGAGGTAGATGAGTTTTGTCTGTACCGTGGATGTGGAGGATTGGGCGCAATCTACGCTTGATACGAATCTGCCGATTACCGAGCGTGCGGGTCTTCAGGTTGAGCACTTACTTGATCTGCTGGCGGAGGAAAATGTTCGGGCAACCTGCTTTATTCTGGGTAAATTTGCCGAAAAGTTTCCCTCATGTGTGAAACGAATTGCGGCTGAAGGGCACGAAGTGGCTTCACATGGGTATGGGCATGTGGAACTCTTCAGGCTCTTACCTTCTGAGTTTCGTGAGGATGTGCAACGTTCCAAAGGGCAGCTTGAGGCGTTGACAGGATTGGCAGTTAAGGGTTATCGTGCGCCATGCTTATCGCTTATTAAGGAGTCGCTGTGGGCACTTGAGGTTCTGGCGGAGGAGGGCTTTGTGTATGATTCAAGTATCAATCCCGGGGTTATGGCACGTTTTGGCATCTCTGACTGGCCTCCGCAACCCGTCAGGGTCAAACTTCCATCCGGGCTCAGCCTTGTTGAATTGCCTTTGGCGACACTTCAGCTGCCGGGTTATCGGTTTCCTGTGGCGGGGGGCGGATATCATCGGCTCTTGCCCTGGATGGTCATTCGGTTTGCTGTTGCAAAGAGGCTTGCAGGAGGAGAGGCTTTTGTGGCCTATTGCCATCCATACGAATTTGATTGTGAAGAGTTTTCACATCTTACGTTTCCTCTTCCTTTGAAAACCCGCTTGCATCAGGGGTTGGGGCGAAAGGGCTTTGAGGCGAAATTTAAAAAGATGTTACAGGAGTTCAAGCCGGATCTGGCTCTTCACGTGGCAGAACAGGCTCAGTGGCCGCTCTATCTTCCTGCCATATGACTGCAAGGACGAGGATACCTTTAAAAAAAAGCTGGTGGATCCCTAAACGGATATTTGACTACACAGTCTCTTTAATGGGTCTTGTTGTGCTTTTGCCACTTATTGCGACTATCGCTGTTGTCTTGCTTGCAACATCTCCAGGGCCGGTGTTGTTTGTTCAACTCAGGGTTGGCCGGTATGGGCGCTTTTTCAAATGCTATAAGTTCCGGACAATGGTTCCCGGGGCGCATGAGCTGGGCAGTATTACTACGGCAAATGATTCCCGCATTACCGATGTTGGACGTGTGCTTCGTCGATACAAGCTCGACGAACTTCTGCTTTTATGGAACGTTGTGACGGGAACAATGTCGTTTGTAGGACCTCGCCCCGACGTCCCTGGCTATCTTGACCGTTTACAGGGTGATGACCGTCGGATACTTGAACTGCTGCCGGGTATTACCGGCCCTGCAACCTTGACTTTCAAAGACGAAGCGCTACTGCTCTCGCAAGCTGAAGATCCCAAGGCATATAATGATAAGGTCATTTATCCCCAGAAAGTACGCATCAATCTACGCTATATGCAGGACGGTTCTTTCTGGCTCGATATTGGTTACATCCTAGCCACTCTCTTTCCATATTTCACCAAAAAAACAGGACTTAATAAGTACCTTAACCTTAATTACGCCATAGACATTCGGAATGTTGTACAGTAGTATTCCTTTACCTCTTATGAGGCATGGGGTTGTAAGTAAGTTTCTGATCGCAATTCACGATGGGGCAGCTTAGGTATGGATACAGATTTGCGGACGACGGTTGAGGATCTTTTTATCATAACAGCATCAAAGACATCGTTTTCGGATCGTGATATTCTTCTGCTTAAAGAACTTTCTGAAAAGATTGATGATTGGGAGGCTGTTTTGCAGACGGCGGTTCAGCACAAGGTTGCACCTCTTATTTATTATGCTCTAAAAACGTATGCGCTTACGAATCTGCTTCCTGCAGATGTTGCTGAGGAGTTACGAACGATCTATTATACAACGGTATCAGCAAACCTGAAGCTGCTGCATTTGATGGAAAAGATTGCTGTATGGGCGGATGAAAAAGTAGTGCTGCTAAAAGGGATTGATCTGGTTGAATCTCTCTATCCAAAAATCGGGTTGCGCTCAATGTGCGATGTGGACCTGCTTGTTGAACGTGATAAAGCAGAAATAATTGTTGAGCGGTTGCAGGCCAGGTCACACGAGGAGAAGGTTGTGATGACATTTGGGGTGAGCAAGTCCTTAATCCATAGAAAACTTGACATAGAAGAAAAGGGGCATCTACCGCAGATGCTTTTTCGCAACGGATGTGTCGAAATAAACTGGAATCTGTTTGAAGGGAATAGTCATCGTTATGCTATAACTCAACAAGCGTTGAACTCAATTGTTCCCTCACCTAAAGGTGGGAAGGTCTATCGATTGAGCAACGAATTCATGCTGCTGCATCTCTGCACTCATTTTTATGTTGATGCGCCTACTGGTCTTATTTTGCGGATGCTTTGCGATATCAATGAAATTGTAGTGAAATATGCTGAAACTTTGGATTGGGATGCTCTAAGAAGGATTTGCTGTGATCCGGAACTGCGACATGAAGTGAATACTGCGTTAACCTATACGTTTATATATTTTAATACTATAATCCCACAGGACTTTATACTTGATGGAGTGGTGAAGAGTACACCGGTCAGCCTTGCTGCATTATCGAATGGAATACCGGATATTCCACAAAAATCCCTTCAGGTCTTGTTTGTTGATCTGCAACTTCTGCATCGTTTTACTGAGAAAATCGAGTTGATGTATAAAACTGTTTTACCGGACAAAGATTGGGTTATACTCAATTATTCAGAAGCAAAGAAGCGCAGTGTCATTCGATCGTATGTTTTGTATTGGAAGTACCACTTTTTTTTGACGATTCGCCCTCTTTTTCGAAAGGGCAGCCTTTGAGTGTTCCAGACACCATTGCTGCGGCTGAATTTTTTTGGCAAAAAATGGGCTTTTGCTTACATTAAAAAAATAAGTTATTTATGTTGTTGAAATTGGACTGTTTTTATCTTTATTAAGCATAATTCTATATCCATGAAGAGTGACGATAGGCCTCTTGCTGATCCGATGCTGGTGCTTCGGGAGGAGTTTGATGACTGGGCTATACTGTTCGATCCTGATACGGGGGATTCGTTCGGAGTGAATCCGGTCAGTGTTTTTATCTTCAAGCACCTTGATGGTAGAAACACCCTCGACGATATTATGCACAAACTTAGTGTAGAGTGTGAGGATGCTCCTGATGATGCTGAGCAATATGTTGCTGAGTTCATTGATAGTCTTGTTCAGAAAGGGTTTGCCGGGTTTGAGCAGTGAATAAAGGATAAAGGATAAAGGATGAAGGATGAAGGAAATATCAGGGTGATGAAGAGCCCGAAGACAGTTGAACTCTCGATTACCAACAGGTGTAATCTCCGGTGTATTTATTGCGCCCATTTTACAAGTGATGGCGATCAAGGTAGTGATTTATCAACTGCGGAATGGCTTAAGTTTTTTGTGGAACTCAACCGTAGTGCAGTTCTGGATGTGACTATTTCAGGTGGTGAACCCTTTATGCGTGACGACCTTAGGGAACTTATTGATGGTATTGTCCGGAACCGCATGCGGTTCAGTATTTTGAGCAATGGGACGTTGATTACCGATGAGATGGCTGCATATCTTGCCTCAACTGGCAGATGTGATTATGTTCAGGTATCTATTGACGGATCTTATTCTGGTCCGCATGATGCATTTCGTAATAATGGAAGCTTTGACTTGGTTGTTGCGGGTCTTAAACACTTGCAGGCCCATCATCTTAGAGTTAACGTAAGAGTAACCATCCATCGCCACAATGTTCAAAACCTCGATGCCATTGCTCGCTTTCTCTTGGAAGATCTTAATCTTCCCGGTTTTTCAACCAACGCAGCTTCCTACGCTGGCCTTTGTCGCTCTTATGCTGACGAAGTACAGCTCACTGTGGATGATCGTTCACAAGCAATGGAGACGCTCCTGAGGCTTAACAAGCAATACAACGGGCGAATCAGTGCTTCTGCTGGCCCTTTGGCTGAGGCGAAACACTGGCTTGAAATGGAGGATGCGCGAACGGAGAATCGGGCAAAACTTCCTAACTGTGGCTCTTTGCGCTCATGTGGCGGAGTTTTTTCAGGTATGGCTGTTCGGGCAGATGGAATAATGTTGCCATGCAGCCAGATGCCCCATATTGAGCTTGGCCGTATCAATCAGGATCACCTTGTGGATGTCTGGCTGACTCATCCGGAATTCAAAAGATTGAGGGAACGGCGAGCTATTTTACTTGAAGATTTTGACTTTTGTCGGCAGTGCGATTACATACCATATTGTCGTGGTAATTGTCCTGCATTGGCCTACAACATTTTAGGTGAGGAGAACCATCCCAGCCCCGATGCATGTCTGAAGCGTTTTCTAGAAGCAGGGGGAAGATTACCAACGAATAATGGACAGTTGATAATTGATAATTGATAAATTGACAATGGAAAACGGCAAACTGAACTATCCTTTGAGATCCCTCTATTTTTATTTGACTGAGGGGTGTAACCTCAAATGTCGTCATTGCTGGATAGCTCCGAAATATTTGGCGCCGGGTAAGGTAGCCCAAGGTTTGGATGTTAAGCTGTTTCAATCAATTATCAATCAGGCGAAACTTTTAGGACTTGGAAGTGTGAAGTTTACTGGTGGTGAGCCGTTGATGCATCCTGCAATTTTTGAACTTCTGGAAGTAGTTTGCAATGAAGAACTTGATCTAAACGTTGAAACAAACGGTATACTTTGTACGTCCGAGCTTGCTGAAGCATTGAAAGGCGCAAGCAAAAATACTTTTGTCTCCGTTAGTCTTGACGGTGCTGATGCTGATACTCACGAATGGGTCAGAGGCGTAACGGGTTCATTTGAAGCAGCACTTGATGGTATCAGGAACTTGGTGCATGCTGGGTTGAAGCCACAGGTGATCATGACTATAATGCAGCGGAATAAGAATCAGATGGAAGCAATGGTCAGGCTTGCTGAACAAATTGGCGCTGGTTCAGTCAAGTTTAATCTTGTACAACCTACTGAGCGAGGTGTTGCCATGCATGAAGCAATGGAGACGCTACCTATTGAGGAGCTTGTGGAGCTTGGGAACTGGGTTGAACATACACTTTCAGCCTCCACAAACATTCGGTTGGTCTACTCCCATCCATTGGCTTTCCGGCCACTCGGAAAAATGTTTGGAGATAAAGGAGACGGCTGGGGACTCTGCGGGATTTTAGGTATACTCGGTGTGCTTGCCGATGGTTCATACGCTTGGTGTGGAATAGGTGAGTCAGTGCCAGAGCTGGTTTTTGGACATGCAGCGATAAAAAGGCTTGAAAAAGTTTGGTTAGAGACTAATGTGCTTGAGAATCTTCGCGAAGGATTTGCCACTAAATTGGAGGGTGTTTGTGCAGAGTGCTTGTTAAAAGGCATCTGCCTTGGAACCTGTGTTGCACAGAACTATTATAGGAGTAAAAGTTTATGGTCAGCCAACTGGTACTGTGAAGGGGCAAGAAAAGCTGGTCTCTTTCCCGAAACTCGATTAAAACCGAAAGTAGTGAAAGAAAAAAATTTGTGACTTGTTTTATTTTTTAATGTTTCAGGGTTGAATTCCTCGCCACTTTTGTCGAAAGTATTTTAGTATTTCTAAAACCGATACCCTTTTGCTTCCTGCAGGGTGGTTTCATTCTTTAGAATATTCAATTTTTTTACTAATTGGAGGTTAATATGAAATGGGAAAAACCAAGAATTGTCGATTTTTCTGACCGAAATATATCCTTAGGGTTGTTTTGTGCTTCAAATGGCAATAGTCAATATGAAAATATCTGTAAAGATTTTGGAGGTTCAACTCCTAACGAGTGCGAGTCTGGATTTGCTGCTGGGGGGAATTGTGCTGATGGTACTTCAGCATTGCATGAGTGTCTCTCCAGCGGTCTTTCAGTACGCTATTGTACGACTGGTGCCGTTGCTAAATATGGCTGTGTAACTTTAGGTACATAATTAAGATGTGATTTATTGAAAAAGATGTAATGAAAAAAAAAGACAGTAATACACCAACCTATACTGTAAAGTTAAGCAATAACCTTATCTGGTCTTTTTCATCTGAAACTGAAGAGTTGAAGCCATGGCTGAAAAAAATTGGAATAATTTTTGAACTTGTTGATGTAGAATACGATAACGCAGAGAATAGAGAAACACCTGATATTGGATGGCATTGTCATGAAATGGATACCTTCAATGCACATTATGAAATAGAAAAGCGTAAGATACTTTATAGCATTAAACCATTTTCACGCCACAATGATGAAATTCTTGCCATCAAGAATGCATTTTATCCGATTTACAGGGAGATCATCGATCATGGTGGTCAACTTTTTCATGCTGCCTTGATTGAATATGATGGTAAAGGCGTTTTCCTTGCAGGAAAAAGCGGCGTCGGTAAATCCACTTCCTGCCGTCGACTTCCTGAACATTGGAATGTTCTTTGTGATGATGAACTGCTTATGATTCCTACGGATCAAGGTATTTATCGTGCCCATCCATTACCGACGTGGAGCGAATACTCTATGAACGGGTCTGAAAAAACTTGGAATCTTCAGCACTCTGTTCCAGTTTACGGGATTTTTTTTATTGAGCAGTCGGATGTTGATTCAGTTCTTCCTCTCGGTGAAGGCCAGTCAGTTGCACAAATGTCGGAATCCGCATATCAGGCATATCGAAATTATTGGGCTATTGTTAAAAATGAAAACAAGAAACTCCTCCAGAGAAAAATGTTTCATAATTCCATAACAATGGCCAAAAAAATACCGGTATTCAAGCTTCGTGTCTCATTGCATGGTCGTTTCTGGGAGGAAATAGAGCGAGCACTTGGATGGTAGATGTACGTACGATGTATTTTGAATTTAAAGGCTCAAGTATGCTCCCCACGCTTAAGCCAGGTGACAAACTTATGGTGGCTTGTGGTGGGGTTGTGCGTGTTGGAGATGTGGTTGTTTTTCAGAAGCATGGCAAACTCCATATAGCACATCGTGTTGTCTCAGTTGATTCTCGCGGTATTGTAACCAGGGGTGACAATGTTCATACCCATGATGCAAGGATATTGCAGCAAGAGAAAATTATCGGCAAGGTTGTTTCCGTACAAAGAGCTTCCAGACAAAGAGTGATCAGGGGAGGGAAACAGGGCATTATCTATGCGAGAATCCTCTGGACTGTAAAACACTTCTCCAACATCGTTGTCCGATTACTCAGTCCGGCCTATCAGACTCTTTCCAGTTTTGGTGTTTTCAGAAGGATATTGCCTGTATCGGTAAAACCACGAGTCGTTTTTTTTAAGATAAAGGATGGCGTTGAGATGCAGCTGCTTCTTGGCAGACTTGTTATAGGACGTCGTATGCCTGGTTGTGACAAATGGCAGTTGCGACCTCCCTTTCGTCTTTTTATTGATGAGTCAGCGCTTCCTTAGTGGACAAGCAGGGAATCAGAGAGATTATCCATGCACTTGGCAAGGCGGTCAAGCTTATCTGGGCGAGCAGTCCCCGACTGGTTGTTGTTCGTGCCCTGTTGAATGTTGTACAGGGTGTTTTGCCGCTTGGTTCACTCTATACCATTAAGCTGCTGGTTGATCTGCTTTCTGAAAACAAGGGATTGCTGCATAGTTCCAGCGGTTGGAAGAGGATCCTTTTTTTAGTACTGCTTACAGGTTTTTTTATGCTGCTGCAGCAGGCGAGCAGTTTCCTTGCTACTTTAGTAAGCACTCGACAGACTGAACAGGTGCTCGACACTGTCACCACCATTCTCCATAAGCACTCCATTGCTATGGATCTCTCCTATTATGAACATGCGGGGTATTATGATGCCCTTCATCGCGCCCAGCAGGAAGCGGCTTATCGCCCTCTCGGTATTATCAACGGGATGTTCACCCTGTTACAGTCGCTGGTGACCATTACCGCTCTGGCGGGTTTGATTGTCAGTGTCCACTGGACGGTTGCTCTCTTTCTTTTTCTTGCGCTTCTGCCGGCGTTTGGTGTGAAAATGTTTTTTTCGAAAAAAAATTATGGTCTCCAGTATAAACAGACGCCGGAGAAACGCCATCTCTTTTACCTTAACTCGTTGCTTACTTCCGAAATTTTTGCGAAGGAGTTAAGGCTTTTCAGCCTTGGAGCCTATTTTATAGGGAAGTATAATACCATACGGGCCCGGCAGCGTCAGGAAACTATTGAGCTGGCGGACAGGGAGGCATTGTACGGGTTTTTCAGTCAGTTTATGGTGCTTGTGTCACTTTTTCTTTCTCTGGGCTTTCTGCTGTTCCGCTCGTTGGCCGGGGCGTTGAGTATCGGGAGCCTGGTGATGATTTATCAGGCAATGCAACGAGCGCAGTCTTCTACACAGAGCATCCTTAATGCCGTGGCATCGCTCTACCGTGATGCGCTGTTTTTCGGGAACCTTGATGCCTTTTTAAAACACATGCCTCTTATTGTTTCTCCTGCAGAACCCAAGCCTTTTCCTGTGCCCATTGTTCAGGGGATCAGGTTCAATCATGTTTCGTTCCGTTATCCAGGGAGTGAACGGGTTGTACTTAAGGATTTTACAGCTTCGATAGGTCCCGGGGAGCATGTTGCACTTGTGGGGGAGAATGGGTGCGGCAAATCAACGCTGGTGAAACTGCTCTGCAGACTCTATGAACCTGATGAGGGGCAGATTCTTATCGACGGCATTGATTACCGGATGTTTGAGCTTGAAGAGCTTCGGAAGCGTATCGGGGTTATTTTTCAGGAATATGTCCGGTACCAGATGAGCGGAAGGGATAATATCCGTATGGGGAATATTGAGGTTTCTCGGGATGACCTGAGGGTTGAGGAGGCGGCAAGGCTGTCGGGTGCTCATGAGGTTCTGGAGAGGCTTGAAGGGGGGTATGAGGCTATTTTGGGGAATCTTTTTGATGGCGGGCGTGAGCTGAGCATGGGTGAGTGGCAGAAAATTGCCATAGCGAGGGCGTTTCTGCGTGATGCTTCAATCATGATTCTTGATGAGCCTACCAGCTCTCTGGATGTTGAAGCTGAATATGAGCTGGTCGGGCATTTTAATGAGCTGACCAAGGGGAAAGCTGCCCTGATTATCAGCCACCGCCTTTCTACCGTGCGCATGGCCGGTCGGATTATTGTGCTGGATGATGGGGTTATTGCTGAAGAGGGGAGCCATGAAGAGCTGATGCTTGCCGATGGGGTCTATGCACGCTTGTACAGGATGCAGTCGGGGCTTTATCATGCAGAAAATATTCGACAACACTGATTCGAAGAGGATTTTCGTGGGTAAGCTGTTTATTTGAGTATTCCGGGGAACTAAACAAGTATGTTCAGGGTTACAAGTGTTTAATTTAGCATTAGTTGTATGCGGTATTTATTTTATATAGTTATTTTAGCTTTTACGGTTACCGGATGTTCCCCCCATTCCGGTAACAGTTCTGCTGACAGAATAGCAGCGGTAGTCAATGGTGTTGAGATTACCCAGCTTGAAGTCAGAAGTCTTTATGAACGCACTGCTGCTCCTGCAGTCAGTAAGGAGGCAGCACTTGAACAGAAGCGTAACATACTGGCAAGTCTTGTGCGCAGTGAGCTGCTTGCACAGGAAGCGGTAAAGCTCAATCTGGATAAGTCCCCTGAGTTTCCCCTCTTACTGCATGAGGCACATCGGCAGGTTCTTGCCGGACTGGCTCAACAATCTCTTGCCTCAGCTACCAAGCCTTTGGAGATAGAGGCTGTTCGCGATATTGTTGCTCAAAATCCTCGTCTCTTTGCAGAAAGAAAACTTCTGGTTTACGAAGAGGTACTGATGCCTGTAGTTAATGTGCCATTACTTCTTTCACTTAATGTCAAGGCAGGGAAAGGTGCATCGCTCGATCAGCTTGTTGATGAGATAAAGGCGAAAAATTTTCAGTTTCGTAGGCTTACTCAGACACAGTCTACCGATCAGCTGGATCCCGCCATTGTTAAAGTATTAACCAGTTCCAAACCTGATGTTCCGGTTGTTGCCCGTGTTCAGGACAAGTTTGCCATGATTTTGATGCTCCATAACGCGGTTCCAATTCCTTTAACAGGGGAACAGGCGGAGCAAGCTGCGCGCACTATGGCAAGCTCACAGATGCGCAACATGGTAATTCAGAAGAAAATGAAGGATGCGCTCGACAAGGCTGCAATAACTTATTTTGGTGAGTATGCCCAGGATGCTTCAGGCAGGAAGATTGCTGCTTTACCTCTTCCAGATACAGAGCGTGCAGAGAGGATGAACTTTCATCGCATGATTTTAGTTTTATCGATTACTGGTACTTTTGCATTTATCATGCTGCAATTATCGGCATCAGTGAGTGTGCTGCTTGGCAGTATTTGGGCTCCAAGGTTCTGGCCTGCACCGAAGGTTCCGGCTGTAGAGAAAAACGTTGATGCATGGTTATCTGAGTATTGGGTGCCTGCTTATATCAAGTTTTTTATTTTGTGCTGTGCATTCGTAAGCTTGTTTATACTGGGAACGCAGATTATGCTGGTCTGGCCAATACTTGAGGTATGGATAGTTCTGGCGAGTGCTGTGACAGGAGTGCTGCTTGGAACCGGATTGAGCCATCTCTATGCTCGTTCTCCTTTGCCCAGGTGGTGGGTAACTGTTGTTTTATTTATCTTACTATCGTTGGCGGCTGCGCTGGTGGTAACGCAACATTATGCAAGCGTATGAGTTTGAGACCTCATGCCACCTGGTTTCTCTGGCTGCTTTTTGCTGCTGTTACGCTTCATTCGGTAGAAAGGTACATTCTTACGCTTACTCTCGGAAACGACTTGCTGTTGTTATTCCCGACTCTTTTAGCGGTCTTATGGATGGAACGCAGGAGCATTGTCGGAACGTTCCGCACTAGTGCATTGGGCCATCCTTTGTTGGGAACTGTGTTTTTCGTTTTTGGATGTTTTTTCTTGTTAACCGGTGGGCTGACACCTTCATTAGTTGTTGAGGTTTTAGGGTTGTTTTTTATTGCGGCAGGTTTGGTAGCTGCCTTTGCTCCGAATGCCTATCTTCGATCAGCGTACTTCATCGCTGTTGCTGGAATCGTTATTGTAACCTTTGGTTCGATTGCTCCTTCTCTTTTATCGTCTGAATTGGCTGTCGCTTTAGCCGCACTTTCAGCAAAAGTGCTAAGCGCGACAATTCTGCCTGTTGTCGCCAACGGCGTTACCCTCTATTTTGGTCAATATGTTGCCACAGTGACCAAAGAGTGTTCGGGTATGAATTCCATATTTTCATTGACAGCACTCTCTGTTTTATACCTTCGAAAGGGGGTTAATAGAAAGCCTTTGCATATTTTTTTGATGGTTGCCTGTGTCATTCCAGTTGCGGTACTTACCAATTTAATGCGGGTGATGCTATTGGTACTTGCAACCTGGTACGTTGGGGATTGGTTTGCCGAGAGCATTTTCCATGAGACAGTTGGCGTTGCAGCTTTTATTCTGGCACTTCTGCTCCTCACACTCATCGATAGATTATTGCTTTTTGCAAACTCTCTTGTAAAGCCTAATGCGGGGAGCTTTCATGCGGCCGACTAAATACACTTTTCTCGCTATAGTGTTTGGACTCATGCTTATTTGCTCTGAGATACTGGTTCACATCAGGCAGAACCCTTCTAAGGGAGCGAAACCTGATCTGCAAAGCATCATAAAGCAACATCCCGAAGGCTGGCAGTCAGTTCCCGGTTCAACGGTGGATCCAAGTGCCCAGAACGCTCCATACGACCTGGCTGCTACTCAAATCTATAAGCGTGCCGATGGAAAGGCTGCCTCTATCGTCATGACCTGGAGTTTCGACGGTTTTCATCAAGCAGGACACCCTCAGGAAGTTTGCTATAATGCACATGGATTTCATGTCTCTACGCCCCGGAACAGTTCAGTTATGGTTGGTGAGCAGAAGCTTGATGTCGTTACATTCGAAGGCCGCTACGGAGATATGATCGAAGATGTCATCTACTGGAGAGTCAACGGAGGAATCCACGACGCCGCACTCCAAAAAAACATCCCCATGACACAGCGTTTCAAAGAAGTGCCACGAATCCTCATCGGTGATATTCCTGACAACCTCATGGTTCGCATATCCACGTGGCGCCGAGAGAGTGACCCTCCTTCGACGGCCCATATCGACTATATCAAAGCTTATTTACAAAGTGTTTCACCCTCAACCCGCCTTTTCCTGACTGGTGTCGGGGATTATTAAACTTACCCTGCGCTATCTGCGACGTTAACGCTGTTCTGCCACGACAGGATGTCGACGGGCGGCTCTAACGAAGAATTTGCTATAAACATACAATGCTCAATACCTCTTTTCCCGCATGGCCTTCATACACCACTGAAGAGGCCGATGCTGTTACCCGTGTTCTCTTATCCAATAAGGTAAACTCCTGGACCGGTCACGAGTGCCGCGAATTTGAGAAGGAGTTTGCCGCATGGAGCGGATGCAGCTACGCCGTAGCGCTCGCCAACGGCACCCTGGCGCTTGAAATTGCGCTCAGGGCCCTGGGAATCGGGCAGGGGGATGAAGTGGTGGTCACTTCGCGCAGCTTTATAGCTTCGGCCTCATGCATTGTAGCCGTGGGCGCAATTCCGGTGTTTGCCGATGTTGACCGTGAGAGCCAGAACATTACAGCCGAAACGATCGAAAAGGTGCTGAGTGCCAAGACAAAAGCAGTGATCTGCGTCCATCTCGCAGGGTGGCCGTGCGATATGGATGCTGTAACACAGCTTGCTCATAAACATGGACTTTTTGTGATAGAGGATTGCGCACAGGCACATGGGGCACGTTATAAAGGACGACCGGCAGGATCGCTTGGAGACATTGCCGCCTGGTCGTTCTGCCAGGACAAGATTATGACCACCGGCGGAGAAGGGGGGATGGTCACCACCAACAACCGGCAGCTGTGGTCAACAATATGGGAGTACAAGGATCATGGGAAATCGTGGAATGCGGTTTATGAACGGGAACATCCGCCAGGGTTTCGCTGGGTGCATGAGTCGTTCGGATCGAATTACCGAATGATTGAAATGCAGGCCGTTATCGGCAGGATACAGCTGCAGCGCATGGCAGAGTGGACGGCTGAACGCCGGAGAAACGCTGACAGGATATGGAGTGCCGCTCGCGGGATTCCCGGATTACGGGTGCCCGTTGTGCCTGAGTGGGTGGAGCATGCGGCTTATAAATGCTATGTGTTTGTTGAGCCGCGCGCTCTTAAGGAGGGATGGAGTCGGGAGAGGATACTTGTTGAGATTAACAGAAGGGGAGTGCCGTGCTACAGCGGATCGTGTTCGGAAATGTATCTTGAAAAAGCATTTGACCATACGGGATGGCGACCTGCTGAACGGCTGGCGGCTGCCCGGGAGCTTGGGGAGACGAGTCTGATGTTTCTTGTTCATCCGACTCTTCGAGAAGAGGATATTGAGAAGACGACTCTGGTTTTAGGGGAGGTAATGCAGGAAGCGGTGTAAAGAAGCGAGGAGATGACAGCTAAACAAGCAATTTTGTTGTCACTTCCGGTCAGTGTATATTTATAGGAAAAATGTGGTGTATGCTGCTTGTTAATAAAATTCTTCCGTTGTTTCTGCTTCCTCTGGGGTTGAGCCTGATATGTCTGGTAGGGGGAGTTGTTCTGCGTAAAAGGTTGTTGCTGTGGTCCGGAGTGCTGGTATTGTGGATGTTCAGTATGCCGCTTGTCAGCAATGCGCTGATGCGGTTTGTTGAGGGGCCGGCCAGGAGAGCTGCTGTCCGCGGGGTTGTGAAAGCCGATGCTATTGTTGTGCTGAGCGGGATGCTTCATCAGGTTGACGGGGCTCCGTTAGGGGAGTGGGGTGATGCTGTTGACCGGTTTGAGGGAGGAATTGACCTTTTTAAGGCCGGGAGGGCGCCGGTGCTTGTGTTTACCCGCGGGCAGATTCCGTGGAGGCCCGACAGAATTCCAGAAGGGGAGCTGCTGGCAAAGAGGGCGGTGCAGCTTGGCGTTCCTCACAAGGCGATCCGGTTGACAGAGAGAGTGGGTAATACCGCCGAGGAGGCTGCGGCAGCAGGGAAGTTGCTGGATAGAAGAAAAAACATTATTCTTGTAACCAGTGCCTATCATATGCCGAGGGCTCTTCTGCTGTTTGAAAAGGAGGGGTTCAGGGTTGTGCCCTACAGGGTGGATTATCAGGTTGATGATACGGCTCAATTGACGGTATTAAGCTATCTGCCCAATGGGTCGGCGCTTGCGCAGTCGGAGACGGCTTTGCGTGAGATGATCGGGTGGGTTTATTATTGGTGTCGGGGGTTGGTGAGGTGAGGAGGAAAGAGAGATCCCTCCGTTGTCGGGATGACATGGGGGGGAGTGAGGGATGACATGGAAGGGGGTGATGGGGGGAGGATATTTTTTTAATCATGCGGGAATTAATGCCGGAAACCAATATTGCTGTTGGTCTTGATATAGGTACTTCAAAGGTGTGCATTGCCGTGGCTGAACAGGATGCGTCCGGCAGCCTTAAGGTGCTTGCCGAGGGCTTTGCGCATTCGGAGGGCATCAGGCGTGCTGCCGTTGTGAACATCAATAAGACGGTGGCTGCCATCAAGGCTGCAGTTGCCGAGGCTGAACGTGCATCATCGATTGTGATTCACGGCGTCAATGTCGCGCTTTCGGGCGCGCATGTGCATTGCATTCAGAGCAGCTCGGAAATCAGCATCAACCAGTCGGGTATTGTCAATGAGTCGGATGTGCACCGGTTTCTGGAGAAGGCGAGGGCCAATATCCAGAATCTGGACATCAACCATGAGATTATCCATGTGATTCCCCAGGAGTTCATCGTCGACGATCAGGACAGGCTGCTTGATCCGACAGGCATGGCCGGCATGACCATGAGAGGGAGCGTCTACATTGTTGTGGGGTTGAAAACAAAGATCCGCAATATCAGGCAGTGCGTTGAGAGGGCCGGCCTGAAGATTGTCGGGCTGACGTTCAAGCCTGTTGCTCTGGGTATGGCGGTCATCAAAGAGCGGGAGAAAAGGGGCGGCGTTGCTGTTATTGATATCGGGGCAGGAACCACCGAGGTCACTCTTTTTCTTGGCGGGGCGATTCATTATTCAGAGGTTATAACGGTAGCGGCCAATGACATCACGCTTGATATTGCTCATGGGCTGCAGGTCGATGAAGAGATTGCAGAGCATCTGAAAATAAAGCATGGCTGCGCGGACAGCCGTATAAGCAGCGGGAATGAGGATATTGTTATTGAGGCCTGCGAGGGTTATCCGCAGAAAACAGTTCAGAGGAGCCTGCTGAACCTGATCATTGAGGCGAGGATGATGGAGATTCTGGAGCTTGTGCGGGATGCCTTGATGGCATCGGGCTCCTATGAGGCAATCAATGCCGGCGTCATCCTTACCGGAGGGGGCTCGCTGCTGCAGGGAGCGGTGGAGCTTGCCCAGCTTGTTCTTGGTCTTGATGTCCGCATCGGGTATGCGGAAGGTGCAGCGGGGGGAATGAACAGGATCGGTGCCGTCAACAGCGCGGTGGATGCTACTGCTCTGGGTCTTGTGGCTTATGTTTATCGGAACAATATGTCAGGGAAGAACAGTTTTGCGACGTCAGCGGCAGTGCCTGAGATTGCTGAGCCCAAGAGTAAAGCCTCTCAAGGGAGTGAGGATGTTTCTGCGGTGCAGGAGAAGAACGTTGCCTGGAAAAAAGTTGTTGACGGGCTTCAGGAGTGGTGGGAAAAGCTGTGATGCCCCAGAGCGAAGCCGATGTGTCTGCTGCGCTTCGCAAGGTGTTCGGGTTTCGCGAGTTTCGGCCTAACCAGGAACAGATAGTTCGGGCAATCCTTGAGAAGAGGGATGTTTTCGCCGTCATGCCGACCGGTGGAGGAAAATCGCTCTGCTACCAGCTCCCTGCCGTTCTTATGGCGGGTACCTGTATGGTGATAAGCCCGCTCATCTCATTGATGAAAGACCAGGTTGACGGGGCGAGGGCTAACGGGATTCGTGCCGCATTTCTCAACAGCTCTCTTTTGCCTGATGAGCGTGACAGAGTGACGCAGGAGCTGCTTGCAAACTCCCTCGACCTGATTTATGTCGCACCTGAACGGTTTGTGCTTGACCACTTCAGGCAGATGCTCGGGAGGGTGAAAATCAGCATGGCGGTGATTGATGAAGCTCACTGCATATCGGAGTGGGGACACGATTTCCGGCCGGACTATCTGTCGCTGTCCGATCTTGTCACCCTGTTTCCTGACCTGCCTGTAGCTGCGTTTACCGCTACAGCGACCCACCTTGTGCAGCAGGATATTCTGGACAAGCTAGCTCTGCGCACTCCACTTGTCGTCAGGGCTTCGTTTGACAGGCCAAACCTTTTCTATGACGTCCGGTTCAAAGAACATGCTGATATCCAGCTTGTTTCGCTGATAAAAAAAAATGCTGGAAAGGCCGGCATTATTTATCGGACCAGCCGCAAAAGCGTTGACGAGACGGCAGCCATGCTCAAGGCAAGAGGGTTCCGTGCGCTTCCTTACCATGCCGGCCTCAGTGATGACGATCGTCAACGACATCAGGAGGCGTTCATTCGCGACGAGGTGGAGGTGATTGTGGCGACCATCGCGTTCGGTATGGGCATTGACAAGTCCAATGTCCGGTTTGTGATTCATGCCGATCTTCCCAAAAGCATTGAGAATTACTATCAGGAGACCGGCAGGGCCGGGCGCGACGGTGAGACGGCGCAGTGCACGCTCCTGTTTGCACAGGGCGATATCAGCAAGCTGCGCTTTTTTATAGATGGGATGACTGACGACACTGAACGGAAAAGAGCGTTTGCAGCTCTTTCGAAGGTTATTTCGTTTGCGTCGACCTCGGTCTGCCGGCGCAGAAGCCTGCTTGATTATTTTGGGGAACACTATCCCCTTGAGAACTGCAGCTCCTGCGACATCTGCCTCGGCACACGTGAAGCGGTGGACTGCACCCGTGATGCACAGATGCTGCTTTCAGCCATTGTCCGCACTGAAGAGCGGTTTGGAGCAATGCATATTGTGGATATCGTGCTTGGAAGCAGGAACCGGAAAATCCGTGATTTCGGACATGACCGGCTCAAAACCTATGGAGTAGGCAAAGGGCGCAGTAAACAGTACTGGAGGCAGCTTGTTGATGAGCTTCTGGCACAGAAAGCTATTGCAAAATCGGAAGGGCTCTATCCGACACTGTTTCTGCTGCCGAAGGGTGTGCAGATTCTAAAGCAAGAAGAGAGCATCGCCATGGTGCGGGTTGCGGATCATATTGAAGATCATATTGTCGATAAGAGGAGAGAAAAAGAGAGTTACGGAAGGGCTGAAGCGCCGGCAGAAGGCTGTGATCAACAGCTGTTTGAACTGCTCAGGATACTGCGCAAGCAGATAGCCCAGGAGCAGGGGATTCCGCCGTACGTGGTTTTTTCGGATCGTTCGCTTCATGATATGGCTTCAATTGTTCCAAGGAGCGCTGAAACCATGCTTTCGGTTTCGGGAGTCGGAGAGACCAAGCTTGAGCGCTATGGCCGTCGCTTTCTCCGCCTTATCGACCGTTACTGCAGCGACCACCCCGAACGGGCAGCGTAATGGTATGGGAATGCACAGCAATGAATGTTTTTTGCATGTAAAAAAATCACTCTGCATATCGTAACTTACAAGACTTGAGCATCAAGACATTCTCGTAAAGTCATGACACCCCGTTCTGAATGTTTTGTGCCGGAACGGGGTTTTCAGTTTTTATATCACAAGGACAGATCATAATGCCATGCAGCTTACAGCAAAACTTACAGCACTTCTTCCTGAACAGACAGGCGCGGGAAAGAACGGGCCGTGGAAAAAACAGGATATTATTGTTGAAACGGAGGGCCAATACCCCAAGAAGGTGTGCATCTCTCTGTGGGGTGACAAGGTTGACAGAACACTCTTAAGGGTGGGAAACCGGCTGGCGATTTCATATGATATTGAAAGCCGGGAGTTCAACGGGAAATGGTATACTGATGTCAAGGCATGGAAGGTGGAGTCTGCCAATGAGGCGGCTTCCTTTCAGGCTCAGCAGGCGGGCTCTTCTTTTGAGAGTGCCGTTACAGATGATGACTGTCCATTCTGATGCTTATGAGACTGACTGACAGGGTTGCGCTCGTTACAGGAGCTGCGGGGGGAATCGGCAGAGCTGCTGCTCTCTGTTTTGCAGGGGAGGGAGCAGTTGTGATCTGCAGTGATATCAATGCGTCGGGATGTTCTGAAACTCTTGATCTCATTGAAAAGGCGGGAGGAAAGGGCTGGCCGGTGCAGGCTGATGTGATGCATGAAGAGGAGATCCGGTTACTGTACCGGCAGATTGCGGATCGGTTCGGCAGGCTTGACTGTGTAGTGAATATTGCCGGCGGCGACTGCGAGCCGGCGGCTGACGTTGAGGATATCGATTATGTGAAAATGAGTGCCAATCTTGATCTTAACCTCAAGTCCTGCATTCTTTCGTGCAGGGAGGCGGCCCGGGTGATGAAGCCGCAGGGTTCCGGCAGGATTGTCAATATGAGTTCGCTTGTGTACAGGGGGAGTCCGAATCAGTTTTCGTATTCTGCAGCGAAAGGCGGGATTTACGCGTTTACCCGTTCGCTTGCCATGTCGCTCGGGCGCTATGGCATAACGGTTAATGCGCTCGCTCCGGCGCTTGTGGAGGTTCCTGCTTTTGTCAGGGCTCTGGGTCAGGAACGGTGGGAGATGCTTCGGAAAGATTGTGCAGGACGGTATCCGCTTGGACGGGTTGCAACGCCGGATGATGTTGCCCGATGTGCGCTTTTTCTGGCTTCGGATGATGCGGCGTTCATTACCGGGCAGATTCTTGAAATTTCGGGTGGTGCACGACTGTGAAAGCTTTCAATATTGATTTCATGACGATACGGACAGGTGCCGACAGAGAGAAACCATCAGCAACTCTGCCAAGAGAAATTCCTTTTAATTATACCTCTGCCGGTGACCGGCAGGCGATATCGTTTCTGCTGGGCCCGGCTGTCGTTCATATCCTTGATGAACTGCGTGATCTGCGGGTGACCGGCAGGTCGGCCCGTCTCCTGATGGGCATTATCGGGGAGATTCTCATTCACCGCCGTAATCCTTACCTCTTTCAGGAGCTGGTTGATTCAGCCGCCCGCCGCCAACGCCTGTTTGAACGGGCTTTTCATGAACTGGATACCATTTCGGAGACGGCAAACGGCGAAATCCGCGTTTCGGCCATTGTGGCGGCGGTGCGTGAGCAGCTTGAGCAGTTCCGGTCGGTTGTTGAAAAAACACCTGAATTACGACGCCGCATGAAGCGGGAGCTCGGTGCGGTTGTCGGGGTAAAAAATGTTCTGTTTGACCCTTTTTCGCTTGCAGCTCACGCAACCGATGCCACGGACTGGAGGCTGCATCTCCCTGTTGCGGTTGTGACGCCGGATGAGGAGCAGCAGGTTGCCCCCCTTATTACAGCGATTGCCGGGCTTGGGCTCAACATTATTCCCCGAGGTGCCGGTACGGGGTTGACCGGCGGGGCTGTGCCGCTGCGGTCGGGGTGCGTGATCATCAATATGGAAAAACTGAACCGCATCAGGGGGATTTCGGTTCAGGATTTTCAGCTTGAGAACGGTCAGACAGTGCAGGCATCGGTGATTGAGGTGGAAGCCGGAGTTGTTACCGAGAAGGCTATGGAGGCGGCGGACGAGCATGGTCTTGTGTTCGCCACCGACCCTACCAGCGAGTGGTCGTGCACCGTCGGAGGGAATATTGCCGAAAATGCCGGCGGAAAGATGGCTGTGCGATGGGGTACCTGCATCGATAATCTGCTTGAGTGGCGGATGGCAATGCCCAGCGGTGAAAACTGGACGGTAAAACGGGTTGACCATCGGCTCCGGAAAATCCTTCATGAGGATACGGTTATTTTTGAGGTGTGGAATCCGTCGGGGAAGAGAGTCGAGCGCATTGAGCTGCTCGGTACGGACATCCGCAAGAAAGGGTTGTGGAAGGACATTACCAACAAGGCGCTCGGCGGTGTGCCGGGCCTTCAGAAGGAGGGAACTGACGGTGTGATCACGTCGGCTGTTTTTGTGCTTTATCCGAAATATCCCGAAAAGAGAACCCTGTGCCTTGAGTTTTTCGGGCCTGATATGGATGAGGCGAGCCGGGTGATACTGGAGCTTTCGAAGCTGTTTCCCCTCTCTTCAGAAAACAGGGAAGCACTGCTGGCGCTGGAGCATTTTGATGATGAGTATATCAGGGCCATTGACTATAAGGTGAAGGCTCCCCGTGCTCAGACTCCGAAAGCCGTCCTGCTGATCGATATCGCCGGTCATGCTCCCTCTGAGGTGCAGAGCGGCATTGAACGGCTGGAACGTCTGCTGAAGCACCATCCCAATACCATGATGTTTCCTGCAAGGGACAGTGCGGATGCTGTCCGTTTCTGGGCCGATCGAAAAAAGCTTGGGGCTATTGCCCGGCGGACCAATGCCTTTAAGCTGAATGAGGATATTGTGATTCCCCTGGAGGCGCTTGCTGTTTTTTCGAGATTTATTGATGACCTCAACAGTACGGAGGAGCGATATGCGCAGCATTGCTTTGCGGAGCGGTCGCGCACTATTTTCGCAACGACAAACGTTACCGGAGACGGGGGCCGGTTTGCCTCGAAGATTCCTGCAGGGCTGGAGCTTTGCCGTGTGTTTGATGAGAGGATTCTGCTGGCGCCGGAGGAGAGACTCCGTTCACTTGACATTGTGCAGGAGCTGAGACGTGAACTTGGCGAGCTGGTGCAGGGGTATCCCGAGATGGAGGCGGCTTTTGAAAACGCATATGCTTATGTGCGCGACAGGCGTATTGTGCTGGCGACGCATATGCATGCGGGCGACGGCAATGTCCATGTGAATGTGCCGGTGCTTTCGAATGATCGGCCGATGCTTGACAGGGCGGACAAGGTGATCGACAACGTCATGGATAAAGTGGTTTCGCTTGGCGGGGTAGTGTCGGGGGAGCACGGTATCGGGGTGACCAAGCTGAAGTACCTCGATCCGGCGATTGTGGAAAAACTTACCCGGTATCGCCGAAAGGTTGATCCGAAAGGGATTATGAATCCTGGAAAGCTTGAGGATTATGAAGCGCTTGATCATATCTTTACACCGTCGTTCAATCTGCTTGAGCTGGAGGCGCATATTCTCCGGCGTGCCCAGATTGAGGAGCTTTCAAAAAAGGTTGACTACTGCATCCGGTGCGGCAAGTGCAAGACCGACTGCTGCGTTTACTATCCGTTCCGGGGCATGTTCTACCATCCGCGGAACAAGAATCTTGCCATCGGCTCATTGATCGAGGCGCTTCTTTTTGATGCCCAGCGGGAGCGTTCCACTGATTTTGCGCTTCTGAAATGGCTGGAAGAGGTTGCCGACCATTGTACGATCTGCCATAAATGCCTGAAGCCGTGCCCCGTGGACATCGACAGCGGTGAGGTTTCGGTGCTGGAGCGTGAAATTCTTTCGGAATGGGGCTACAAGCACACCTCGCCGCTGACTGAGCTGACCTTGCGTTATCTTGACAGCCGGTCGCCGGTATTCAATGCGATTTTCCGCCGGACGGTGCTCAGGATCGGCGGGGCCGTTCAGCGGGCAAGCAATAAAATCTCGTCACCCCTGCAGCCGGAACCTGATGCGCCGGAGCTTTATCCACTGAGGCTTCTGCGTTCGCCGGTTCCGCCGGTGCCTGAAGAGACGCTGCGTGATCTGCTGCCTGAGTGCGGCCCTGACCAGGTGCTTGTTTTTGAACCTGCCGGCGAGGTAAAGAGCAGTGTGTTTTATTTTCCCGGCTGCGGTTCGGAACGCATGAACTCCTCTATTTCAATGGCGGCTCTTCATGTGCTGCTTGAGCTTGGGGTGAGGGTTGTGCTGCCGCCGCCGTTTCTGTGCTGCGGTTTTCCTGCTCATGTCAATGCCAAGAATGATCAGTATTCGAGTATTGTGCTTCGCAATACCGTGATGTTCAGCCAGATCAGGGAGATGTTCTCCTACCTTGAATTCGATGCCTGCGTGGTGACGTGCGGAACCTGTATGGAGGGGCTTGATGCCATTGAAACCGGCAAGCTTTTCGGCGGAAAAATTACTGACGCTGCAGCTTACGCTCTTGAAAAAGGCCTGAAGCTTGAGGGGAGAGAGGATTGCCTGTATCATGCGCCGTGCCATGATTCGCTTGCCGGCAAAGCAGATCAGACGCTTCGCCGTCTGGGAGGGTTCGGAAGCGTGACGGCTGTGCCGCACTGCTGTTCGGAGGCAGGGACTCTGGCGCTTTCCCGGCCTGATATCACGGATTCGATGCTTCATCGAAAAAGGGATGCCATTATGGAGATTATGGAGGTCGTTCCTGGAAAAAAGAGGGCAGTTATTCTGACCAATTGCCCATCGTGCGTGCAGGGGCTTGGACGGAATCCTGATCTTGGAATTGAACCGCGGCATATTGCGGTTGCGCTGGCTGAAAAACTGTCGGGCGACGGATGGAAGGAGGTTATGCGACAGCAGGTTTCAAAGGCATTGGCGGTCAGTTTTTAATGCAATATTTTTAGAGTCAGGTACCTTTCTTTTTATGAACTTTATGAAGTGGAGTGAAGTTTAGTTTTTTTGTAAGAATGATTCAGCCGGCTGAATAACCTTTTTAAATGTAAAAACTATGAGAAAAACAGTCTGGATTGCTGCAGGAATTGCAGGTATGTTTTTAGGAAATCCTGTTACGGATGCTCGTGCGGAGGTCGGTGTTCGTATCGGAGATGTCCGTGTAGGGGTCGGGGACAGACCGCATTTTGTCATCGACAGACGCCCGAGTTTTGTCTACCTTCAGGATCAGGGATTTTCAGTGTCTGTGGGGAGTCCTTATGATATCATATACTATGGTAACCTGTATTACCTTTATCGGGACGGCAGCTGGTACCGTTCCGCATATTACCGCGGCCCCTGGGATTTTGTCCGGGAGCGGAATATCCCTTACAGGATAAGAAGACATCGCTGGGATGATCTCCGGAGGTATCGTGACATTGAGTACCGCAGGCATGACCGCAGTTACTGGGAGGAGAGAGACCGCCATGACAGAGAGCGTTATGACAGGGATGACCGCCGTGATGATCGCAGGGATGATCGTCGTGATGATCACAGAGATGGTGATCGACATGATGGAAGGGGCAGATAAGAGAGAAGGGATTTTCGATCAGGAACATTTCAAGGGAGCTGAAAATCTTTTCAGCTCCTTTTGTTTAACAACTGTATATTTGCTGATGAGGAACTCTATCCCGTAAGTTTAACATGAGGAGAGTGCAATGGGGGTTGCTTCAAAACTGCAGCTTGCTGCGGATGCAATTGAGGATGCAAAAAAACGGCTCAACAGGGCAAAGGATGACAGTGATGACGATTATGAGATACGTCAGGCTCTGAAAATCCTTGAAGATGCTCTTGACTATATCCATGGTGCCTCTTCAGAACTCCGGCAGTAAACGGGAGTACCGCCATAAGCAGCCTGTGGGCTGCTACAGGGCAGGGGGTTATATTCCGGTGAAGGGTCAGCGTGTCACATAGAAACAGGCAAATTTAAGGTAGCCTGTTTCCGGCATGGCGAGCAGGACCGGGTGATCGAAGGGCTGCGAGTTTTTGTGTACCAGCCTGAGCTGGCAGCCGGCTGAGAGTGCCGCCTGGTGAATGGATTGCAGAAAGTCCTCTTCTGAGACGTGATGACTGCAGGAGGCAGTTGCAAGAAACCCGCCGCTTTTCACGAGCTGCAGTCCGAGTTTATTGAGCCTTTTATAAGCTTTAAGGGCACCCGGGAGGTTTTTGCGGCTTCTGGTGAAGCTTGGCGGATCGAGCACGACAAGGTTGAATGACTCTTTTGACTCAACCATCTGATCGAGTGTATCGAATGCGTCGGCTGCAACGAGACTGTATTCTTTGAAGTTGTTCAGCTGCGCATTGCGATCGGCTCTTTCGAGCGCCTCTCTGGATGCATCGACAAGAATGGCTGAACGTGCCCCCCCATAGAGTGCATTGAGGGCAAAGCCTCCATCGTTGGTAAAGACGTCAAGGAGTTCGGCGTTTTCGGCAAATTTTCTGATAATTCTGCGGTTTTCACGCTGGTCAAGGAAAAAGCCGGTTTTCTGGCCCTCGAAGAGATTCACCTCGTAGGTTATGCCTGCGTCGTGAATGGTCTGTATCATATCAGATCGGTCGCCTCGAATAACATCTTTGTAAAGGGTCAGTCCTTCCAGCTCCCTCAAGGGGGATTCGTTGCGGACGATAATAATGCACGGATTCAGGAGTTCCTGCAGGACATCGCAGATCAGCTGCAGGTGAATGTCCATGCCGGCTGAAAAGGCCTGTACGACGATACCCTGGTTGAAACGATCGACTATCAGCCCTGGGAGGCCGTCTGATTCTCCATGGATAAGACGCCAGGCGTTGGTTTCTTCACTCCTGTAGATTATGTCCCTGAGTTTGAGGGCTTCAAGAAATTTTTTGCGGAAAAAATCGCGGTCCGGCTGCTCATCTTTGCGGGAAAGAAGCCTGACGGAGATGAGGGAGTGCGGGTTATAGAAACCGGTTCCCATGAATTTCCGGTCGTGGGTGAATAGTTTTACGGTTTCGCCTGAAGCGATATTGTGCGGAACATCGGCAAGTTCATTGCTGAACACCCAGAGATGGCCTTTCTGGATCCTGTGGTGTTCTTTTGGCTTAAGGCAGAGGGAGTGCATGGCTTGAAAAATGGCTTATGGTTTTGATTGCGTTTTATTTTACTGTAACATGAATTCAGCCTGTCCTATCGAACGTGTGCATGGTGAACATGATGCAATGTGCAGATTCAATGTGCAGATTCAATGTGCAGTAAATGCGATTATTCTCAAAGGAATGATTCTCAACGGAAATAAATAGATGAATCGATGAATGGAAAGGGAGTGCTTCTGCCGGCACTGCTGATGCTTGTTCTGGGTGGCGGGTGCGCTGATTTCAGAACGGTCGGCCGTCAGGAGCTGTCGGGTGAACAGGTTGCGCTGAGTGCTGAGCAGACTGCGCTGTTTCGTGAGGTTGCCAAAGCATCTCCGATTGTTGAGTCGCTGGATGGGTATGCGGATGTCTGGATTAAAACGCCGAAAAGACAGAATCGCGTCTTCTGCAACATCCGTATAAACAGGGGGCATGAAGCACGGATGATTGTCAGCGCGGGGCTTTTTGGATGGCCGGTTGCTGATATGTTTTTCAGTACCGATTCGCTCTATGTGCACGATATGCACAATAACCGGCTTTTTCTCGGCAGTAATAACGGATTGAATCTTGAAAAAATTATAGGGGTAAATTCCGGTTTCCGGCTTCTTTCGGAGTCTCTCCTTGGGCTGGTGAATATTACAGAGCCTTTAAGTGCCATAAGGTCGGTTAAACAGGGGGCAGGTGTGCTGATATTCACGCTGGCAACCTCCGGGGGGAGTAAAGAGGTGGTTATCGATCCATCGAGCAGGACGCTCAGTGCGCTGCTTGTCATGAACCGGCAGGGAAAAACAACGACTGAAATTCATTTCAGGAATTACGAGACAATCGCGATTGACGGGCACAATACGCCTCTGCCGAAAGATATTGAGATGGTGCTGTATAACAGCGGCGCGGACGGTCCCGTCGAGCATCAGCTGGTGATAGCTTACGATGAAAGGATATTCAACAAGAGCGTGAGCTCTCTGAGGTTTTCGATGCCGAAAAAAGCCAGGGTGGTTAATCTTGATGACGCTGCAGTTCTGCCATGGATGTAACAGAACAGGGCACTGCTGTTGTGCCCTGTTGTGCTGAATCGTCAAAAAAAATGATGTACGAATGAAGTACGGCTATTGTGCAGCTTGGAAATTGCCGGCGGCGAACTCCCAGTTCAGGAGGTTGTCAATGACAGTGGCTACATAATCGGGTCGACGGTTCTGGTAGTCGAGATAGTAGGCATGTTCCCAGACGTCAATGGTAAGGATCGGTTTCTGGCCGCTGGTTGCGGGGGTTTGCGCATTGCCGGTTTTTACAACTTTCAGCGTTCCGCCATCGAGCACAAGCCATGCCCATCCGCTGCCGAACTGAGTAGCTGCAGCACTTTTGAGCTCTTCCTTGAATTTGTCGAAGCTTCCGAAATCCTGTGTGATTTTTGCTTCGAGGTCTCCGGAGGGTTCGCCGCCGCCGTCCGGGGTGAGGCTGTTCCAGTAAAAGGAGTGGTTCCAGGCCTGCGCGCCATTATTGAAAATTCCGATTTTCTGAGGGTCTGCAGCGGTCAGGGCAATCACCTCTTCGATGGTCAGGTTATCAAGAGGGGTGCCGGCAATGAGGTTGTTGTAGTTTGTTATGTAGGCGACGTGGTGTTTGCCATAGTGAAACCCAATGGTTTTTGCGGAAATAAAGGGTTCCAATGCATTTTCTGCAAATAAGAGCGGCGGTTGCTGGTAGGACATAAAGGATTATTATTTAGAGTTATAAGAGTTACAAGGGAGTTACAAGGGAGTTGACAGCTGTCATTCAACATCGATTCAACAAGCAAAGAAGCATCAAACATGTGTTTCAGCTTGTTAACTTGCAATCCGGTGATTAAGTTCATTATTTGTGTCTTAAGTTTCTTGAAAAAGCTGAAATTCAGGCAAATGACATTGCGCGATACCTTCAGGAAATCTTTTTTTTCCCTGTTGTTCGGTCTTGTTCTTCTGGGGTGCAGCGAAAAAAAATCGTTTACCCTTGATAACGATGATATCCGTTTTGCGGGATTCTACAGCGATTATCTTCTGCTTTCGGGAGCGATGGGCGAAAAAGAGGGTGCTGCGCCTGAGCCTGTTGACACTGCGGAGCTTAACGGGCTGCTTGTGCGTCATGGGTTCAGCCGCGAGAGTCTTACCCGTAAGAGTGCAGCGTACAAAGAGAATCCTGAACTCTGGAGAGCAGTGCTTTTGCAGGTGAGGGAGAATATTCGCAAAAAATCAGCTGTCGTACCATGAGCAGACGCTATCCTTTTCTTGTCGGGGTTACCGGCGGGCTTGGCAGCGGTAAGTCGACGGTCTGCCGTTTTCTTTCGGAGCTGGGCTGCGCTCTTTTTGAGGCTGACAAAGTCGCCAGGGAGCTGCAGCTTAAGGATAGTGAGGTGATCGAGGGAATCAGCGGGCTTTTCGGTGCCGAGGTCTATTCGTTCGACAGGGCCGGAGAGCTTGTTCTGGATAGAAAAACAATAGCTTCTATCGTCTTTTCGTCTCCCGAAAAACTTGAAGCGCTGAACAGGCTTATTCACCCGAAAGTATTCAGCGAGTTTAGAAAAGCGGTGCAGGAAGCATCACGGCACGGCATAAAGATTCTGGTGAAGGAAGCGGCTATTCTGTTTGAATCGGGCAGCAACAGGCAGCTTGATGTGGTTGTGGTTGTGACGGCTGATGAAGAGCAGCGGATAGAAAGGGCTCTGCGGAAAGGGTTGGGCAGCCGTGAAGAGATTATGCAGCGCATTGCCCCGCAGTGGCCTCAGGAAAGGCTTATTGCCGAAGCAGATTATGTGCTTGTCAACAAGGGTTCTCCTGATGAGCTGAAAAAAGAGACGGAAGCGCTCTATTCCAGGCTGCTGGGTGCAGCTTCTTCAGCCTGCGATGGCCCCTGAGAGGGCCGGCCGGGTATTTCATTCAGGATGCCTTCCCTCATCGCTTGAGTGCGTTGTTTTTGCGGTTGACGTGAGCTGATATCAGGATGCTGAGCTCGTAGAGCAGTATCATCGGGAGGCCGATGACGAGTTGTGTGACAATGTCGGTCGAGGGAGTTACGACCGCGGCTACTATCAGGAGAAAAACAATGGCATGTTTGCGGTAGAACCTCATGAAAGCGGGTGTCAGGAGCCCTATTTTTGAAAGGATATAGGCGATGAAGGGAAGTTCGAACACCAGACCTGCAGTCAGGAGTGCACCGATAAAAAAGCTGACATAATCCTGGACGGAGATGTTGTTTTTGATGAGCGGGGTGCCGAATGTTGCAAAGAACTGGAGGGTGACCGGCAGAAAAACAAAATAGCCGAATCCTATGCCTGTAAAGAACGAGAGTGAGATAAAGAGTATTGAAAACCGTCCTGCCTTGCGTTCATTTTCGTGCAGGCCCGGTGCAACAAACTGCCAGATCTGCCAGGCAAGAAAAGGAAAGGAGATGATGAATCCTGAGAAGACAACGACCTGCAGGTAGAGGGAGAGCTGCCCGTAGGGAACAAGATTCTGCAATACCAGGGTTTGACTGCTCCGTTTCAACGGTGCAATAAGCACGTCGTTGACAAGAAAATCAGAATAGACTGTACAGAGGCCTGTAAGGAGCACCAGGGCGATGGCGGACTTGATCAGTCGTGAGCGTATCTCTTCAAGATGCCCCATAAAGTTCATGCCGCCCCCGGATTCGGACTCTGCGGTTTCGATATGGTTTGCTTCGTCAGGATCTTTTACGACAGGGATATATGGTGCCGTGACCTCTCTTGCATTTTGAGGGGTCCGGATTGCAGGTATGGGTTCTTTTTCTTCGCTCATTACTCTGTGGTAAACTGAAAATAACAGGTTGCTAAACTATCAGGATGATGGTAATAAGTACAAAACATAGCAACAAAGATGCTTGCCGCCAAAAATTGTTTTAGCTTAGGTATCTTTATGCTTTCTGTATCTTTGTCGTCCATTGTCATTGCATGTTATCTCTGCTTTTATGAAAACAGGATTGTGGATTGCGCAACGTTTCAGTTTTGCCCGAAAACGGTTCAGGGTCATCAATGTCATTTCGGCTATAAGTCTTGCCGGAATCATTGTCGGCGTCAGCACTCTCCTTGTGGTTATGAGCGTCTTGAATGGATTTCAGAAACTTGCACGCGACCTTTTTATCACCATCGACAGCCCTGCCCAGATTGTTCCTGTCAATGGCAGAACAATAGCTGTATCCGAAACGCTTCTGCAGGCTTTAAGAGCACTTGACTGTGTCGGAGCGGTTGAGCCCTATTCCGAAGGTGAGGCTGTTATGGCCAGCGGGGAGAAAAGCGAACTGGTCGTTGTTAAAGGATTCAGGGATGCGGCTCATCGCCGCCTGATGCTGCAGACCCATGCTACTCATCCCTATTTCACTGCTGAAACCATTGCGGCAGGGGAGATGCTGGCCTACAGGACAAACCTTCATGCGTTTCAACAGGTTAAGATTTTCAGTCCGGAGCTGATTTCACTGGGTCTTGAATCGCTGTCGCAACCCTACCTGATACCGATGCTCGGTATTCCTGAAACAACAGTTTCATCTGTATTTTCCCTGCAGAAGATATTTGATGACCGGTATGTCCTTACCTCGGATCTGTTTGCCCATAAAATTCTGCTGCTTGGAAGGGGTGAGTATTCGGGGATTGACATCCGGCAGAAGGAAGGGCATTCGCGTGATGCCTTCACCGCCAGCCTCAGGCAATGGCTGGCTGGAAGCCCTATGAAAGAGATTTGGAAAGTCAGGACGCTGGAAGAGAAATACAGCAGCATTTTCACGGTGATGCAGCTTGAGAAATGGGCGAGTTTCAGCGTGCTGATGCTGATTATTCTTGTAGCGGCTCTCAGCCTTACCGGGTCGCTTGCCATGACGGCCATCGACAAGCAGCGCGAGCTTTTTTATCTGCGCTGCCTGGGCCTCGAAAAGCCTCAGTTCATGTCGATATTCATCATACAGGGCGGGATGACGGGGCTTGCGGGCACCACTGCCGGAATAATCATTGCGTGGAGCATCTGCAGACTGCAGGAGCTTTATGGGATTGTGCAGCTGCCTTCAAAAAGCGCATTTATCATTCCGGCCTATCCTGTCAGCATGCACCTTGATGATTTTGTCATTGTGGGGATAACAGGCGTTGTGCTATGCCTGGCAGTAAGCCTTTATCCTGCACGGAAGGCGGCCATGATTGCAACGAGCAATTCTCTCGATCAGAAGACCAACTGATGCCGGTATTGACGGTGACGGAAATACATCTGAATACTCTGGAATAAGCCGGGGAAGAATGGCTGAAGTCCGTTCAACTCTTGGCAGGGGAGGCAAAATCAATATATTGCATCATGATAACAGAGAGTATCGACAAGCAGATCAGGGATGTACTTGAACGGCACAATGCCATTCGTCTTGCGCTGTTGTTTGGTTCGCTGGCCAGAGGCACTGCTCATTATGGCAGTGATGTCGATCTGGCGGTCGGTGCCGATCATCCGCTCGATGTTCATGAAACAATCAACCTGATTTCAGACTTGGCAGAGGTAACAGGACGCCCTGTTGATTTAATTGATCTGTCAACTGTTGGAGAACCCCTGCTGGGTCAGATTATCGCCGGAGGAAGGCGAATAGCTGGCAGCAATACGCTTTTTGCTGAGCTGGTGCTCAAACATCTTTATAACATTGAGGATTTTGTGCCTTATCAGAGAAGAATTCTGAAGGAAAGGAGGAAGGCGTGGATTGGTCTTTAGGGGCACCTCTATTTATTGCTGAATGATATATATTTTTAATAGAGATGCCCTTAGGCCGGTCAGATATTGAGCTCTTCGAGGGCGTCATGCAGTGTTCTGCAGCCTGCGATGGTTATCGGGAGCTTGAGGAGTGAGGGTTTGAGCTCGCGGGTGTTGGCTTCGGGGAGGACAATGCGTTTGAAGCCGAGATGGGCAGCTTCTCTGATGCGCCGTTCGCTGTCGCTGATGGCACGGAGTTCGCCGGCAAGCCCGATTTCACCGGAGCAGACTGCTGCGGGATCAACCGGGCGGTTCATGAGCCCTGAGGCAATCGCGGCTGCGATGGCGAGGTCGGCTGCGGGTTCAGCCAGTTTCAGGCCGCCGGCTATTTTTACAAAGACATCCTGCCCCCAGGTTTCAATTTTCAGTCTGTTTTCGAGCACGGCGAGGATAATCGACATGCGTTTCAAGTCGAAGCCGGTGCTGATGCGTTGCGGCATGGAGTAGCTGGTTTTTGATACCAGGGCCTGAACTTCAACCAGAAGCGCCCTGGTGCCCTCAATTGCGGCAAGTATCGAGTTTCCGGGAACATCTGTCCTTCGTCCGGAAATAAAAAATTCAGATGGGTTGCTTACCTCTTCAAGGCCGGTTTCGTCCATGCGGAAGACGCCGATTTCGTTGGTGGAGCCGAAGCGGTTTTTTACGGAGCGGATAATACGGTAGCGCTGGTATCCTTCACCTTCAAACTGCAGGACGGTGTCGACCATGTGTTCAAGGGCTTTGGGGCCGGCAAGTGCGCCCTCTTTGGTGATATGGCCGATGATCATCAGAATGACGTTCTGCTGCTTGGCTGCCCGGATCAGGGTGGCCGCACACTCCCGGATCTGGGTAATGGTGCCTGCGGAGCTCTGGTATTCGGATGAATGGATGGTTTGAATGGAATCGATTATAACCAGGAGCGGTTTTTCGTGTTCAATGACGGCAAGTATGCGCTCAAGGTTGACTTCGGGGATCAGCCAGAGGTTGTCGGCTTTGATGGAGAGCCTGCGGGCGCGTTCGCGGATCTGGTTTGGCGACTCTTCACCGGAGATATAGAGCACTCTGGCGGGTGCCAGGCGAGGTGCAAGCTGCAGCATGAGGGTCGATTTGCCTATACCGGGTTCCCCTCCCACCAGCACCGCTGATGCCTGCATGAGTCCTCCTCCGAGCACCCGGTCGAGCTCTCCGATGCCGGTCATGATGCGCTGGAACTCTGATGGAACGCAGTCGTGCAGGTTCTGAACAACAGTGGTTCCTTCGGGAGCGCCCGGCTGGCGGTGCTTCCGGTCGGTTTCAACCCGGGTTTCCTGCAGCGTGCCCCAACTCTGGCATTCAAAACATTTTCCCTGATATTTCAGGGAAACGGCGCCGCAGTTTGAGCAGATATATCTGGAAGCTGTTTTTGCCATGATGCGTTACAGGCCGTTGATACGCTGGAACGACTGCAGCGTGTTTTTCATGAGCATGGCAATGGTCATCGGCCCGACTCCGCCGGGCACCGGGGTCATGGCGGATGCAACACCCGAGACGCCTTCGTAATCCACATCCCCGACCAAGCGGGAGCCGCTCTTTGCTGAGGGATCTTCAATGCGGTTCATGCCTACATCTATCACTACTGCTCCCGGTTTTACCATATCGGCGGTAATAAATCCGGCCTTGCCGATGGCTGCGATGAGAATATCGGCCTGTCTGGTGTGGAAAGCAATATTCCGGGTGGCGGAATGACAGATGGTGACTGTGCAGTTTGCAGCTTCAAGTTTCTGAAGCATGAGGTTGGCCATGGGTTTGCCGACAATGTTGCTGCGTCCGACAACAACACAGTGTCTGCCACTGGTTTCAATGTTGCAGCGTCCGAGCAGCTCAAGTATTCCATAGGGGGTGCAGCTTATAAAACATTTGTCGAGATGGCCCATGACAAGGCGCCCGAGGTTTTCAGGATGAAAGCCGTCTACATCTTTTGACGGGTCGATGGCGAGAGTGACGGCAAATTCATCAATCTGCTCTGGCAGGGGCTGCTGGACAAGGATGCCGTGGACGGCTGGATCGTTGTTCAAGGCATGTATGGTCTCAAGCAGATCTTTTTGGGTTGTTTCGGCCGGCATTTCAATCACGCTGGAAATCATGCCGATCTCTTTGCATGTGTTGGCTTTATTGCGTACATAAGCCTGCGATGCCTGATCATCTCCTACAATGATGAGGGTGAGTCCCGGAACTTTGCCGGTGATGGCTTTGCAGGTGTCGACGCTGGCTTTCAGTTCGTTTTTCAGGTCGAGAGAGACCTTTTTTCCGTCGATAATGAGCATTGTGATGTAACCTGGTTGTGTGTGTTCCATTATCAGCTGCTTGTCTAATATAACGCAGTCATTCGCTATGAAAAATTCATTGAAGCAGCAAATCCGGTATTATTCATATAAAGATAGTTTGTTATGTCGCTTGTTTCCATAGGTGATGTTCTTGTTGATAAGGATGTTCTGGGGGCTTTTTTTGCCTGCGATCTGCATGAATGCAAAGGAAGGTGCTGTGTTGAGGGTGAGCTTGGTGCTCCGTTGTCTGATGGTGAAGCCCTGCAGCTTCAGCATCTGCCGGTTGAGCTGCTGAGGATGCTTCCTGAAAAGAGCGTACAGTATCTTCATCGGCATGGCTGCGTGGAGGTCTATCAGGGAAGAGAGTATACCAGGACAATCGCCGATCGCGAGTGTGTGTTTACCTGTGTTCGCGAGGGGATTACTGTCTGTGCAATCGAAATTGCATTTCGGGATGGTCTGCTCAGCTTTGACAAGCCGTTATCGTGCCGATTGTTTCCGATAAGGGTAAGAAAAAAGTTTGGTTTGGATTATCTTGTTTATGAACAGCACTCCATGTGCCGCTCTGCCAGGAAAGGGGGGGGGGAGCGGCATGTTAAACTTATTGATTATGTGCATCACGCTCTTTGTGTTTTGTATGGTCATGACTGGATAAAGAGTTTGAAAGCATTTGTCGATTCTTCTTCCTTGAAGTAATGCCAGATTTCAGGCTTCAGCAAAAACAAAAGCAGCTGCTTTCCACTCAGCAGATTTTGAGCAGCCAGCTTCTTCAACTTCCGATGCTGAACCTTGAACAGCGGATGTATGAAGAGCTGCAGGCAAATCCGATGCTGGAGTTTGTTGAAGAGCGAAAGGACACCGCCGGTGATGTTGCTGATGACAGTTATCGGGAAGAGAGTGACGATATGTTCGATTCCGTTGAGCGCTTCAGTAAAAGTTCTCTTAAGGAGCGTTATGAAGCCCCTCCTTCTGGTGAAGCTGCTGAAGGACGGCTCAGTTTTGCCTATGAAAGCGGGCCGAAGGAGAGATTCTTTCAGGCGGTTCAGCATGACAGTTTTCATGAAATACTGCTGAAACAGCTGACCTTGCAGGAGGGGGTCGGCAGACGTGAGGTGATGATTGCCATTGAGATTCTCGGTAACCTGGACGGTGATGGTTATTTTACAGAGGAGTACAGTGTTCTTGCTGACAGTCTTCAGCTTGAGGGGGTTGAAGTGAGCAACAAAGAGCTTGAGAGGGTATTGCGCAAAATCTGGTTTCTTGATCCTCCTGGGATCGCCGTAAAGGGGTTGCGTGAGAGGCTTCTTGTTCAGCTTGAGTTTTCTGCCACCCGTTATGATCCGAAGACATACGATGTTGCAACCAGGATTCTTCGTGATCATTTTGATGATTTTATTCACAGGCGTTATGAGGTGCTGGTCAAAAAGCTTCTGGAGCCGAGTGCAGGCGTTGAATCAGCTATCTCTCTCATCACTGACCTTGATCCCCATCCCGGTATTTTTCAGGATGAAGGCGGTTACTATATTACTCCTGATTTTGTGGTGAGTTATGAGCATGGTGCGTTGACTGCGGTTCTTAATGACAGGAGCGCTCTTTCAGTGAGGGTCAGTGATGTTTATCTTGACCGTCTGAAAAACAGGAAAGGCCCGAAAGAGGAAAAGCAGTTTATCCGCAAGAACCTTCAGCGGGCAAAAGAGTTCATCAGTGCGATCGAGACCCGGCGCCAGACGCTTCTGAAGGTTATTGAGGCTCTGATGAAGCGTCAGTATGGTTTTTTTGTTTTCGGCCCTGAGCGTGTGGTTCCCCTCGGCATGAAAACCATTGCTGCCGAGACCGGTCTTGATATTTCGACAATCAGCCGGGCAGTGAATGGTAAATATGTTCAGACTCGGTTCGGGGTTTTTGAGTTGAAGTCTTTTTTCAGCGGGGGACTGTCGACTGATGATGGCGATGATTTGTCGAGCAAGATTATACGGCAGTATATAACTGAAATGATTAAGGAGGAAGATGGAGCCCATCCGTTGAGTGATGACACTATGACGGAGATGCTGATGGAGAGGGGAGTGCATATAGCGAGAAGAACGGTTGCAAAATATCGTGAACAAATGCAAATTCCAGTTGCAAGATTAAGAAAAAAAATATTTTAATTGAATGTAGACTGATGAAGAATAATGAGAGGCCACTTATCCGTTCAACAACGGTCATCGGGGTTATAAGGGACGGGAAAGCAGCACTTGGCAGCGATGGCCAGATGACTCTGGGAAATACAATTCTTAAACAGTCCACACGGAAAATCAGAAGGTTGTATCAGGGCAGACTTGTTGCAGGTTTTGCCGGGGCAACTGCTGATGCGGTGACGCTTCTTGACCGGTTTGAAGAAAAACTTGAAGCGTTCAACGGGAAGCTTGATCGTGCGGCGGTTGAACTTGCCAGAGACTGGCGGACTGACAAGTATCTCCGGCGGCTGGAGGCTATGCTTGCCATTGTCAGCAAGGATAAGGCGCTTATCATTTCCGGTACGGGAGATGTGATAGAGCCGGAGGATGGCATTGTTGCCATCGGCAGCGGCAGTATGTATGCGCTTGCTGCGGCACGGTCGCTTATGAAACATTCGGCTCTTCCGGCCAGGGATATTGTTCATGAGAGTTTGAAGACAGCTGCCGATATCTGTATTTATACCAACGATCATATTGTTATCGAGGAGGTCTGAGCAGCATTGCATTTAATGTTCGTCCGTCGTTCGTCCGGGTTGCCGGATTGAGATTTTTTTTTTGTAATTCACAATTTTCAGCATGGAAATGACTACAAACAGCGAGGGAAGTGCCCTCGTATTGCCCGAAGCCAAAAGCGGTGTTCAAAGTTCAATTGCGGCGAGTAATCTGACTCCTAACCAGATTGTTTCGCAGCTCGATAAATATATAATCGGCCAGAAGGATGCGAAAAAATCTGTTGCTATAGCGTTGCGCAACAGGCTTCGCCGCCAGCATGTGAGTGAAGATCTCCGTGATGAGATCATGCCCAATAATATTATTATGATCGGCCCGACCGGGGTGGGAAAAACTGAAATTGCCCGAAGACTTGCCAAGCTGGCAAAAGCTCCGTTTGTCAAGGTTGAGGCATCGAAATTTACCGAAGTCGGCTATGTCGGCCGGGATGTGGAGTCGATGATTCGTGATCTTGTCGATCAGTCTGTGGCTATGGTGAGAAGCGAAAGGTCTGAGGATGTTCGTGAGAAAGCTGCGTTGCTTGTTGAAGAGCGCCTGCTCGATATTCTGCTTCCTCCGCTTGGTTCATCGCCTGGTTCCCGGAATAATGATATCCAGAACGAAGATGATGCTGCTGCCGGGGTTTCGAGTGACGTGCCTGATAAGTCACTTGAGGTTAACCGCCGGAGCCGGAAGAAGATGCTTGAACGTCTTCGCAACGGGAAGCTTGATGATCGTCTGATTGAAATGGATACGACAGGTGATAATCCCGGCGGGATGATGCAGATTTTCGGTCCTCTCGGACAGATGGAGGAGATTGGCGGGATTATGCAGGACCTTATCAGCGGGCTGCCTCGCAAACGCAAGAAAAGAAGAGTTTCCATTGCCGAAGCCCGCAAGCTTCTTGAGCAGGAAGAGGTTCAGAAGCTCATCGATATGGATAGTGTCGTTAAAGAGGCTATCAATAAGGTCGAGCAGTCGGGTATTGTTTTCATTGATGAGATTGATAAAATTGCCGCACCATCGTCCGGTGCCGGTGGAAAGGGGCCGGATGTGAGCAGGGAAGGCGTGCAGCGTGATCTTCTGCCGATTGTCGAGGGTTCCAATGTTGCAACCAAACATGGCATGGTGAAGACTGATCATGTGCTGTTTATTGCTTCCGGCGCATTCCATGTTGCAAAGCCTTCTGATTTGATTCCCGAGCTGCAGGGCCGGTTTCCTATCAGGGTTGAACTGAAAAGTCTGACTGAGGAGGATTTTTATCTGATTCTCACCCAGCCTGACAATGCTCTTATCAAGCAGTACTCGGCTCTGCTCGCTACGGAAGGGGTTGACCTGACTTTCAGCGACGGATCAATTGGCGAGATTGCCAGAATAGCGGCAAGAGTCAACGAGAGTGTTGAAAATATCGGAGCCAGGAGGCTGCATACCATTATGACCAATCTGCTTGAGGAGCTGATGTTCAATATTCCTGAAAATTTTTCCGATACTCATGTCGAGATTGATGAAGCCATGGTGAAGGAAAAGCTGAACCATGTGGTAGCCGACAGAGATCTCAGCCAGTATATCCTTTAACCATAATCATGGCAGGCATTATGTCAATACTTGTCCTCAACGGCCCGAACCTTTCACGGCTTGGAAAACGCGAGCCTGACGTTTACGGGTATCAGACTCTTGATGATATCAATAAGGGGCTCGTTGCGAGTTTTCCGGAACTGACGTTTGAGTTTTTTCAGTCGGAAGATGAAGGCGCTTTGCTGGAGAAACTTTTTCATATTGAGGACAAGGGCGGCTACCGAGGGGTTCTGCTCAATGCCGGAGCGCTCACTCACTATTCGATAGCTCTTCGTGATGCCATCAGCGGAGTGCGCATTCCCGTCGTTGAGGTTCATCTTTCCAATATTTATGCCCGTGAGGAGTTCCGCCGCACCTCAGTCATATCTGAAGTATGCGTCGGCGTGATCAGCGGGTTCGGAGCGAACAGCTATCATCTCGGCGTCAGGGCTCTCCTGGGGATGTCCGGTAAACAGTAACCTACTCTTTCGTAAGTTTTTTCAGGAGTGCGCGCATCTCCTCAATGCGTCTCTTGTCGCTTTCTATCAGGATGGGTTTGTCAAGGGCGGTTTTCATGAGCGTGACTGCTTCCTCCTTGTTCCCTGAGTCAATGCAGATCAACGCCAGTTCGTGGTAGTTTCTGATGATTCCGGGATCAATGCTGATCGCTTTCCGGAAAGCTTTTTCTGCCAGGGTATAGTTGCCTTTCGGCACCTCGCCGATAAAGGCGTTGCCTACCATTCTTCTGAACCATCCGATATTTGCGGCTTCACGATAATAAGAGCCGAGCATGGAGAGCGCAGTCTCATCGTTGGGGTTTAAACGAAGCGCTGTATCAAGTTCCCGTTTTATCTCCTGTGCCCGCCTTAATTTTTCCTTGGTGCCGATTTTGTCGGCCATCATGCCAAGTGATGCGGCAAGCCATGTGTGGCTTTTTGCGTTGGTGCTGTCGAGAGCTATGCCGTTGCGTGCATATTCCGCTGCTTTGCGGTAATGCAGCATACGGGCATCGGATTTTCCCTTAGGAAACGATTCCCCAAGGCTGACCTGCAGCCGGGCCATTTTCCAGTAGAGATCAACATTTGATGGATTATTGCGAAGCTCTGAGGAGTATATCGAATCGGCTTTTGAGTAGTTCATCTGCCATACCGCCTCATCTGCTTTTTCGACTGGTGGTACCGTTGGTTTGATTGCAGCTTTTTTTGTTTTTTTTGCAAATACTGCAGGAAGATTTGCCGTCAGGGAAAAGAGAAGAAAAATAGAGGCCCATCGGTAAAGGGAGGAACAGCGATGTCCGGAGGCAGGCATTTTCAGTTATTTGAACCAGATGGAATCGGGGTATCTGTGGTGAAGCTGCTTGTCCACCCCAAGCCAGTGGCCTGATGGGAGCAGCATCATCAATACCGAAAAGATCATAAACGGAGGAAGGGAAAGATTGTAATAGCCGCCCGCCGCAAAATTCAGCACCAGAAATAACGCCAGAGCAGCGTTGGCCCTGACGGCAAAACCGGCCAGAAGCGAAAGACCGATGATAAGTTCGCCGACGGTAACAATCCAGGCAATCGGAAATGCCAGCGGTATGGCAAAGTGCTCAAGATAGCCTGCCTGAAAGGAACCTGCAGGAAGTTCCGCAAAACGCTTCGTAAAAAATCCCAGCATCAGGTCGCTCCAAAGCCACCCCTTTGTCAGTTTGCGCCAGAAGCCGTAGAGAAAAAACGCTGCAAAGAGATAACGTCCAACAAGGAAAACAATAATCCCGACTTTCTTTAATGGATTGTGTTTCATCTCCCTGTTCATGTCGTTGATGGTGTTCTGCTTCAATATCGGGTATGGCCCTGATTGCTTCTTATCGGTATATGCTCTGCAATATATTCATATTTAAAAGGTTTTGAAAAAGAGAGGTCAAATTCCTCAGGCCAAACCCATAAAATTTTTTTTCAAATTCCCTGGTGATATATCAGCTCATAGAAAGGTTTTATTATTGGATAATAATTTATAGATGAGCGATTATTTTGCAAAGGCACCCATGCCACTCACTGTTTCACGGGCGCTTAAGAAGTTCGGTTCGGATTTATCTCCGGCCAGAAGACGGCGTTCGATTTTTTCAATCAGGAGTTCGTTATCATTCATCAGTTTTCTCCGAAAATAATTCTAATGGAGTGACAATTTCCGGTGTCGGCAGGTTCAGTCGGGCATTGATCACACGAATATGCTGGTGTTTGCTGGCATTCGCCTGGTGATTGCAGTTCCAAGTTAACTAAAAATCAATTTTATAGAACGAGGCATAGGCAAAGTGCAGGGCATCCCGCCATGGTGAGCATGACGAAGGAGCCGAAAATACGATTCGTCCTGAAGTTTGTTAAGCGTGTTCAGCTTAGAGATGAGTTACATAAGGTTCAGAGGATCGACATCGACTGTGAAGGCGAGCCCTGAAGAGCGGAAGCGGGCAGTAATGTCGTCGCTCATTTGTTTGACGAACAGGGGGGAGAGTTTGCCGTTGAAGAGTTTAACCAGAACGTGGTATCGGTAACGGCTTCTGATTTTTGCTATGCCTGCCGGTGCCGGTCCCAGCACAATGCCCTTCTCTTGCGGCAGTTGATGTATCAGGGTTTCTCTGCAGTAGAGTGCGGCGGCTTCGGCCTGTTTTTCGTCCGTTGAGGTGCATTCGAATTTTATGAGTCGTGATGCCGGCGGGTAGCGGAGCGATTTTCTGATTGCGGTTTCTTCGAGAAAAAACTTTTTATAGCTCTCATTTCCCTGCAGAAGGGCGGTGAATACATCGCTCTCTTTGTTGAAAACCTGGAAGTAGACCTCTCCCGGCATTGAGGAGCGGCCTGCGCGTCCGGCCACCTGGGTGAGCAGGGAAAAGGTGCGCTCGGAGGCTCTGAAGTCGGGAATGTTGAGCCCTATATCGGCCATAAGAACTCCTACCAGGGTGACTGCCGGAAAGTCGAGCCCTTTTGCAACCATTTGTGTGCCGAGAAGGATGCGCGCTTTTCTGTCGTGAAATTCTTTGAGAATACGACCGTGTGAGCCTTTGGCGGTTGTGGTATCGACATCCATCCTGAGGATTTTTTCTTCAGGAAACAGAGTGTGCAGTTCTTCCTGGATGCGCTCTGTACCGCTGCTTTTTAAAAAAAGATCGGTCGAGGAACAGTTCAGGCATGAAGCAGTGTAGGTTTCGGCATGGCCGCAGTAGTGGCAGCGGAGATGGTTCCGGGCTGCATGGTAGACCAGCGGGATGGAACAGAACCGGCAGAGAGGGATGTGGCCGCATGCAAGGCAGAAGATGCTTCCGGCAAATCCCCGTCTGTTCTGCAGAAGAATGACCTGCTCATTTTTTTCGAGGCGAAGGGCAATCTGGCGATAGAGCAGTTCAGAAATTGAAGCGGAAGCTTTAGGACTCTCTCTCATCCAGATGAGGCTGATTCGGGGCATGGCTGCTCCGTCAACGCGTTCGGGCAGATTGATAAGAGTGTATTTACGGGTAACGGCATTGCTGTATGATTCAAACGATGGCGTTGCAGATCCGAGCACACAGATTGCGCCGCTGAACATTGCTCTCATGACCGCGGTATCCCGTGCGTTATAGCGGGGATTACGGTCCTGCTTGTAGGCGCCGTCGTGTTCTTCGTCCACAATGATGGCGCCGAGATTGTCGAGAGGAGCGAAAATGGTTGAGCGGGCGCCAAGGGCGATTTTTGTTTTGCCGAGCCGGATGCTGTGCCATGCGTCATATTTTTCCTGGTTGCTCATGGCGCTGTGCATGATGGTGAGGCCGTCATGAAAATGCTCACGGAACCGACCGGCAGTCTGCGGAGTCAGGGCAATTTCAGGAACAAGCACAATTGCTGTTTTGCCGGAAGCGATGACTTGTTTGAGCAGTTCGATATAGATCAGGGTTTTTCCGCTGCCGGTAACCCCGTGCAGAAGAAAGGTGTTGTACTGCTGCTTTTCATACGCGTCGAGAAGCTGGTCAAGAGCTTGTTTCTGGCCAGTTGTCAGGATTTTCGGCGATTGAGGTTTTTCTGAAAAAGCGGTTGTGAAATTGCTTGAAATCTCTACCTGGATCTTTTCGACAAACCCTTTTTTAACGAGGGCGTTAAGGGTTTCCCTGGAGGCGCCTGTGGTTTCTGCATAAGCAGGCGTTTTGTCGGTGGAAGTGAGCATTTTGAAGGCTTCAAGCTGTTTCGGGGATGCCTTGAGACTCTCCTCAACCTGTTCCGGCAATGACCTGCTCAGCCGGTAAGCAGTTTTCTGCCTTGGTTTTGTGGCGGAGAACTTTTTTGTAAGCGTCAGATGTCCACCCCGTTCAAGCTCCGCCAAGGTACGATAGAGCTGCTTTTTCCCGAGTCGTCGCTGAAGCTGAACAACAGTCAGCCGCTTCTCTGCGATCATCATCCGCATGATGGAACGACGGAGTTTCGTATTGATGATTTTCGTGCTTTCGGCCTGCAGAGCAAAGCCGGTTATCTCAACAACGTCATGAACCGTCGTCCTTACTGCTGCAGGAAGAGCGGCAGTAAGGGCATCAATTCTCCTGGTCAGATAGTAATCCGCCATCCACTCCGTAAGCTTCAGGAGGTCGGCGTTAAGAACAGGACGTCCGTCATAAAGCACGTCCAGGAGCTCCATGCCCGACACCTCTTCGGCATGCTGTGGCGTGAGGCTGATCATGTAGCCGATTGAAACGGAGCCATTGCCTCTGGTTGAAGAAAGAAGCACCATGCATCCCGGGTGGATACCTTGTTCCAGGGTTTCGGGCACCAAAGCGTAAAAAGGGTCGCCTCTGAAATATTTTTCTGCTACTATGAGTGCATGCATGGCAATGAATGAAAAAAGTCAGTGATAGGGCACTGACTTTTTTTTAACTGAATGACTTCTGGAGAGTATCAGGATGTTGCGAGTGCTTCAAGAATCCTGTCGCGGATTTCCTCCACTTTTCCTGTTCCCTCTATTCGATGATAGTGCGGTGCTTTGACGGAACCGTTCTTTGATAAGTTCAGATAGTAGTTGATCAGCGGAGCGGTTTGGGCATGATAGATTTCAAGCCGTTTTCGAACAGTATCCTCGTGATCGTCCTCTCTTTGAACAAGTGGCTCTCCTGTTTCATCATCAATATTCTCTGTTTTCGGGGGATTGAAACGCACATGATAGGTTCTGCCTGAAGCAGGATGTACACGACGTCCGCTCATCCGTTCAATTATCTCTTTATCATCGACATTAATTTCAACGACATGGTCTATGCGGATTCCGTCTTTTCCCAATGCTTCCGCCTGCGGAAGAGTGCGGGGAAAACCATCAAAAAGGCATCCATTGGCGCAGTCAGGTTCTGAAAGACGCTCTTTGACCAGACCGATAATGATTTCATCGGAGACAAGCTGGCCTGAGTCCATGATTTTTTTGGCGGCGATGCCGAGGGGTGTTCCTGCGGTTACCGCAGCACGCAACATGTCGCCGGTCGATATCTGCGGGATATCGAGGGATTTTGAAATATAGTTTGACTGTGTTCCTTTGCCTGCACCCGGTGCTCCCAGTAAAATAATTCTCATCAAACTGATGTTATATGGTTTTTTTTGATGTGACAATCATGATTTTCGGCTTTGAAACTCTTGCCTGATCGACTGCTGCCGTGACTTCAGAGTTGCCTGCCGATGATCCGATCTGTTCGGCACCATCTGAAACAGGTGCGGAAGAGAGGGATGTTTCATGAGTTTTTGAAGAGGTCAGGAGCTGGATAGTCTGAACGGGTGCTCTTTTTTTGAATTCGATTGCTTTGGCTTTCGGGGTGCTTTCAATTTTTTTATGATTTTTCTGCAGCCTTGCTTCATTAAAAATCTGCTGGCATGCTGCTGCAGCTCCTTTTGGATCCAATGAACGGTATTGATAGTCTTCGTCCTTGACTACCTGTTTTCTGAATTCGAAATCGAGGGCTCCGAGCATCATTCTGATCACTCTGCGGCTTTCTCCGAGATCCCCCCTGGATTCAATCTGGGTTTCAGCTTTGGCGTTGACTGAAGTAATAGGCCGACCATTGACATCCTTTTCTTCAAGGAGTCCGAATGCGACATTTATTTTCAGCCCCAGGAGAATAAATGAGCTGACCTCGGCACGAATGGAGGTCATACCGCCTACTGCTGTTTTTTCGCTTGTCAGATTCCATCCAACCCAGTGATCAATTTTGCTGAGGATAAACCCAGTGATTGCAGCGACGGGTTTTTCGTATCGTCTCACCTTCAGTTCATGGAAAACAGGGCGTTCCGATGTGTGTGTCGCATTGCTTGTTACGCCGTAGTACGCTTTGTTCAACTCGTTTTTGAAAGGAATCAATTCAGTCAAATCCATGATTGTTGAGACGGTTAAAGATTATTGCGGGTTAAGTGTGCTGTTTGCTGCCAGTTGTCCGCATGCCGCATTAATGGTTGTTCCGTAGCTTTTTCTGACCGTGACATGTAGCCCTGACGTCAGGAGGTGTTGCTGAAACATCTCTCTGGTTGCGCCGTAAACAGGCTTGAATTTAATATTAATGATTGAATTGTAATCAATCAAATTTATTTTACATAAAAAGGTCCTGGCAAATCGGGCAAGCATCCTGGCATCATCCAGAGAATCGTTGATTCCTCTCAGGAGCATATAGACGATGGTGACAGGCATTCCGGTCAATTCTGTATACTCGGCAAGCGATTTGCCCAGTTCTCTGAGCGGGTATTGCCGGGCGGCAATGGGCATGAGTGATTCACGTTTCTGCTGATTTGCGGCATGAAGCGAGACGGCAAGTTTTGTTTTCATGCCTGACCTTGCGAGCCTTTTAATTTCGGGGATTATCCCTGCCGTAGATATGGTTATTTTTTTCTGCGAAAGGCAGAAACTGTAATTTTTTGTGCTGAGGGTATCAATGGCTTCAATAACGTTGTCGGTGTTCAGCAGCGGTTCACCCATGCCCATAAAGACAATATTGGTGATTTGGTTGCTGGAATCTTTTTGTGTGACAAGGTTGTCGAGGGCATAGACCTGTCCGGCAATTTCTCCGGCGCTGAGATTCCGCCTGAACCCCATATTGCCTGTAGCACAGAATGGGCATTGAAGCGGGCACCCGACCTGCGATGAGACGCAGGCAGTCATCCTGCTGGCTGAAGCAATCAGGACACTTTCCACCATCTCATTATCGGGCAGTTTCAACAGTATTTTTTCTGTTGGATTGTCGCATGCCTCTTCGAAACACTCCTGACGATCAATGAGCTGCAGCGGTTGAATTGAGAATATTTCAGCAAGCTTTTTGCGTAACTCAAGACTGAGGATGGTCATTTCCTGAAAGCTTGTCGAGTGATGGCTGAAGAGCCACTGGTGTATCTGGGCGGCTCTGAATGGGGGCTCAGACAGGGCTGCCAGAGCTTGCTTGAGCTCTTTGAAGGTGAGGTCTATTATATTTTTCTTTAACAGCTGGGTCATCGAAATGTGATGGATTTGTGGAACACAATGGTCACTGATGAAAAAAGTCCGGGTTGAGATGGAGCCTATCCATAAAAATATATGATCTCATTTGTTCTTTTGCTTGTCCAATTTAAAAAAGTACTTTATACCGGAAAATTATACTGCCGTGAAGCTCTTTCTGTGCATGACAACAGAAGAATTTCTGCTTTTGGCAGCGAGTAAAAAAGGTATAGATTACGTTTTAATTTTTTGTTTAAAGTTACCTCAAACTCATGATATTACCTGAGTATGGCCGGACACTGCGTTCCGCGGAATGGTCTCCGGTCATCGACGAGATTCTTGAAGGGCAGCATTTTGTTATTACAACCCATGAAAATTCCGATGGTGACGGTCTTGGCAGCGAGGTGGCTCTTGCACTGGTACTCAAGGCGATTGGCAAGGAGGTCACTATTGTCAACCCGACGGAAATTCCCCCGAATTACCAGTTTCTCAAACAGCTCTATCCTGCAAGTGTTTTCAATAATAAAAGTGAAGAAGCTATTCAGGAGCTGTCGCTTTGCGACGTTGTTATTCTGCTTGATGCCAATTTGCATGACAGGATGGGTTCGCTCTGGCCTCATGTCAGTTTTTCCAGAGAACTCGGCAGTCTGAAAATTGTCTGCATTGACCATCATCTTGAACCGGAGGATTTTACTGACGTGATGGTGTGCGAAAGCTATGCTTCATCGACTGGTGAGCTTGTTTATGGTTTTGTCTGTGCCCTTCAGGAGCGGTTGGGTCTTGAGCTGTTCACTCCTGACATTGCTGCCGCGCTTTATGTCGCCGTCATGACGGATACCGGTTCGTTCAGATTTCCCAAAACAACGCCCTACGTCTATCAGCTTGCCGGAGATCTGGTGAGCAAGGGTGCTGAACCTGCGGAAATTTACGACAGGATCTACAACTCTCTGTCTCCTTCAGCACTGAAACTTCTCGGGGCTGCACTGAGTGCCATTTCCATTCTCGATAACGGGGAGATTTCTTGGCTTTTCATATCGCAGGATATGCTTAAAGCGACAGGAAGCAAATTGTTTGATACCGATCTTATTATCCGCTATCTTTTAAGTGTGCCTTCAGTGCGTATCGCTGTTCTTATGGTTGAGATGCAGGACGGAAGAACCAAGGCAAGTTTCAGGTCGCGGGGTAATATCTATGTCAATCATCTGGCTAAAAAATATGGGGGAGGCGGGCACATGAATGCCGCCGGATGCCTTTTCCAGTTCTCATCCGACAAGGCTCAGAATGTATTGCTTGAAGATCTGAGGGCATTTCTTAAAAATTATGATGAAGCAGGTACACCATCTTTTTAACGATCGTCAGTGAAGCTATGAAAATATCAGTAGTAAAAAGTAATCTGCAACAGGTCGGGACTGATCTTCTTGCATTGCCGTTCAGCAGTGATTCATTGAAAAAAGAGGCTGGAGAAGTGCTTGCGGCGTTAGGGTTTGATGTTCAGGTGTTGAAAGATTTCAAAGCTGAGGCCGGCGAGGTTGTTGTTTTGTATGGTGGAGCCGGAAAGCATGCTGCAGCAAGGATTGCTCTGCTTGGTCTGGGAGAGGGAAAAACTCTTGAGGATTGGCGGAAGGCTTCCGTGTCCATAGCAAATAAAGCTGTGGAGATGAAACTTGAAAAAGTTGCTGTTGACTGTTCCTCTTTTGAGACTCTTGCGGTATCAACCGGACAAAGTGTTGCAACGCTGGCTGCCGCCCTTGTGGAGGGCTGTGCTGTCGGTTCGTACCGTTTTAATCGCCTTAAAAGCGGCAAGCTGGATAAAAAGAAGTCTGCAGGGAAACCTGAAGAGATTGCTGAACTTGTGCTGAGGGTTGATGAAGGAGGGGTTGAGGAGATCAAGAAAGGGGCAGCTGAAGGCAAAATTGTTGCTTCTTGTCAGAAGATGGCCAGGAATCTTGTGAATCTTCCCGGTAATTATCTGCAGGCTGAAGATATTGCAGAAGCAGCGGTTGAATCCGGCAAAAAACATGGTTACGATGTCACTGTTTTTCATAAAAAAGAGATAGAATCTCTTGGGATGGGCGGATTGCTTGCGGTCAATAAAGGCAGTTTTCATCCTCCGACCTTTACGGTGCTCGAATACAAGCCCAAAGGGAAAGCCGGGATGGTTGTCGCCCTTGTCGGTAAAGGGGTCACCTTCGATTCCGGTGGCATTTCGCTCAAGCCTTCTGAAAATATGGGTGAGATGAAGTCTGATATGTCAGGTGCGGCCAGTGTTCTGGGAGCGGTTGAAGCTGCTGCCCGACTCGGGCTTTCCCTCCATGTTATCGGTCTTATTCCGGCAACTGACAACATGCCCGGCGGTAAAGCTCAGAAGCCCGGCGATGTTATTACCACGTATTCAGGTATTACAGTTGAGGTTGGCAATACAGATGCGGAGGGTCGTCTGATTCTTGCTGATGCCTTGACTTATGCAAAAGAGAAATACAAGCCGGATGTGATTATTGATGTTGCGACGCTTACCGGAGCCTGCATTGTTGCACTCGGCTATGCTGTTGCTGGTCTTTTCTGCAATAACGACAAGCTGGCTGATGAAATTTTTCAGGCCGGGCAGCAATCCGGTGAAAAGGTATGGCGGATGCCGCTCTGGGATCTCTATGATGAGCAGATAAAGTCGGACGTTGCCGATGTGAACAATACCGGCGGACGCGGTGCAGGCTCCGTCACTGCAGCAAAATTTCTTGAGAAATTCATTGATGGCCATAAAAACTGGGCTCATATCGATATAGCCGGTCCGTCATTTATTCCGAAAAGCGGTGGCAAGGTGAATGGAGGAACAGGTTTCGGCGTGAGCCTGCTTGTTGAACTGATGAAAAAATGGTCATGAACAATTCAATCTGAATGCATCATGAAGAGCGTATCGCAAAACCCTGTTGTGATCATTCCGGGTGTGCTTTTCTGGGACTCCCTGTACGACATTATGAAAGATGCTCTTGCAGTGTATATTCCAAAAGAGAGAATCTCTATAGCTCCGGTATCGCTTGTTGACTGGATAGGTTTTCCACCTTCACCCGAAAAGTCCACTAACAGGGTCATGAAAGCAGTAGACTCTGCCGTGAGGCAGATGGAGCGAAAATTTCCAGGAGAACCCGTAACCCTTGTGGCTCACAGCGGGGGAGGGACGGTCGCGATGGTCTATCTGCTTGAAAAACCATTTCAGGGTGATCTTTATTATCCTGGAAAGCGGATTGCAAAGCTGATTACTCTTGGAACACCTTTTCATACCCAGGAATATTATGCGAAAATAAAGACAGATTTTATATTCAAGCACCTTCAGGCGGATTTTTTTGCTCGTTTTCGTGTTGTTTCTGTTGTCAGTGACAAGTATAAGGGTAATGCCGAGGGAAGTTTTGTCGAAAAAATGTGTTACAGGTTTTACAAAAGCGTTATGGATGACGGTAATGTGGGCGGTGATGGAATAGTGCCTGCAAAAAGTTGTTTTCTTGAGGGGGCTGAAAATGTTACTATTCCTGATGCAGAACATCTACCAACACCGCATACCAGGTGGTATGGGACAAAAGAAGGGGTTGAACAATGGATTCAGTGGCTTTAAGTGAAAGAAGACTCAGGGCTGCCGGGGTTGTATTTTTTGCATTTCTTCTGGTTCTTTCGGCGTGCAGTCAGGAGCAGCAGAAGAAGGATCCGAGGCAGGAGCATATCGAATCAATGATGGCTATTCTTGCTCAGGTTCAAAAGAATCTTGGCAGGATTCAGCAGAAAGAGGCTGTTGTTGAGCGTCTTTCAACCGGGATTGAGGGGCGTGATACAACAAATGTCAAGCAGATTGGTCGTGATATCAGCAGCAGTATCCGTTTTATTGATTCCACGCTGGCTGCAAGCAAAAATCTGATCAAGAAGCTTGAGGCGGAGAACAGGACCTCCTCTTATCGGGTCGCATCCCTCGACCGTCTGGTTTCGGAGATGAAGGTCGCCCTCAACACCAAAGACAGTGAGGTAACGGCACTCAAAGGGCAGATGAAGAACCTGAACAAGCAGATTTCATCTCTTACGGCAACCGTCGATGTGCTTGACAGGTTCATCCAGGATCAGGAAGTTCAGCTCTATACCGCATATTACATTTCCGGGACATTTAATGATCTTGTCGCTAAAGGTATTCTGGTGCGTATCAATCCGCTTGAGAAGTTGTTCGGCAACGAGTATCGTCTCGCATCCGACTTTAATGTGAATCTTTTTAAAAAAGTTGACATTACCGAAACAAGGGATCTTTTCTTTGACAAGCCCCTCTCAAGCCTCAAAATCATAACACCTCATACCGCTGGCTCTTATGAGCTTGTGGGCGGAAAAACTTCATCAATTCTGCTTATCCGCAATGAAAATGATTTCTGGCAGAAATCCCGCTGTCTGGTCGTTGTTATCGAATAAAAATTAACATTCATGAAAATAACCATTTTTGGTTCAGGGTATGTCGGACTTGTTACAGGCGCATGTTTTGCAGAAGTCGGTAATGATGTGCTTTGTGTTGATATTGACCAGCAGAAGATAGATAGTCTCAATAATGGTAAGATTCCCATTCACGAACCCGGTCTTGATGAAATTGCTGCTGAAAATATCAGGGCAGGTCGACTGAGGTTTACCTCTGATATGCAGGAGGGCGTTGATTTCGGGCTTTACCAGATTATTGCTGTTGGAACTCCTCCCGATGAAGATGGCTCTGCGGATTTGCGCCATGTGCTTGCCGTTGCTCACAGTATCGGCATGTCTATGAAGGAGTACCGGATTGTCATCAACAAATCTACGGTTCCTGTCGGTACAGCAGACCGTGTCAGGGAAAAAATACTCTCTGTTCTTGCTGAAAGAAAGGCTGATATTGATTTTGATGTTGTTTCAAATCCCGAGTTTCTCAAGGAGGGCGATGCGGTCAATGATTTCATGAAACCCGAACGCATAGTTATCGGGGTTGATAACCCGCGGACCAAGGAGCTGCTGCGTTTTCTCTATTCCCCTTTCAACCGCAGTTCCGATCGTTTCATCGCTATGGATGTTCGTTCAGCTGAACTGACCAAGTATGCGGCAAACGCCATGCTTGCAACAAAAATCAGTTTCATGAATGAAATTGCCAACATCGCTGAACGGGTTGGTGCTGATGTTGAAGCGGTGAGAAAGGGTATCGGGTCTGATTCAAGGATCGGCTTTTCGTTTATCTACCCCGGCGTCGGTTACGGGGGCTCATGCTTTCCCAAGGATGTTCGTGCGCTCGAAAGAACAGCTCACCAGCATGGTTATCATTCACGAATTCTCCAGGCGGTCGAGGCGGTTAATCATGACCAGAAAAGCACTATCGTCAGAAAAATAAGGGATCATTACAGCAACGATATCGAGGGTCAGGTTTTTGCGATCTGGGGACTTTCCTTCAAGCCGAATACCGATGATATGCGTGAAGCTCCAAGTCGAAGGGTTATTGAAGAGCTGTTGAACGAGGGCGCAAGTGTCAGACTCTATGATCCGGTTGCCATGGATGAGGTCAGAAGGATATATGGTGAACGTGACGGGGTTTTTTATGCATTGAACCAGGAAGATGCTGTGAAAGGCTCAAACGCTCTTGTTGTTCTCACCGAGTGGCTTGTTTTCCGCAGTCCCGATTTCGATATGATTAAAAGAGATCTCAGCCATCCTGTTATTTTTGACGGCAGAAATATTTACAGTCCGGAATTTATGGAGCAGTCGGGATTTATCTATCATTCCATAGGCCGCCCTTCAAGGGGGGTGTTCTGACCTACAGCCAGAAACGGTGGAAGTGATGCAGCGGACCGTTTCCATTGCCGAAACGATATGAGGCACCTGCCTGCAGAGCATCATCAATATAGACTTTCGCCTTTGCAACAGCACTGTCTGTTGTTTCCCCTCTGGCCATAAATGCAGCAATAGCCGATGAGAGCGTGCATCCGGTGCCATGGGTATTGCCGGTCATGATTTTTGCTGAGCTGTACCAGAAAAACCGATTATCGTACAGAAGACAGTCACGGCACTCGTTACCGTCACGATGCCCGCCCTTGACCAATACAGCGGCTGTTCCGGTTTCAAGCAGGTGTGTCGCTGCGCTTTCTATTGCTTTCTGAGTTCCCGGGGGATGTTTCATGCCTGTCAGCAGGGCGGCTTCCGGCAGGTTGGGTGTAATCAATGAGGCCAGCGGGAAAATCTCCTTCTTCATGAGGGGAATAGCATCGGGTGGAAGAAGGGGGGTGCCTCCGGTAGAAGCGAGCACCGTGTCAAGAATGACGGGAGGATTTCCTTTAAGTTCCCTCAGCAATGCCGAGACGGTTTTGATGGCGGCAGCACTTCCAAGCATCCCGATTTTTACAGCATCAATTGCAATATCCATAGAAATGCTCCTGAACTGCTCTCTGATGCAAGTTTCGTCAAGAGGGTATATTGCATTGACTCCTGTCGAGTTTTGCGCTGTAAGGGCGGTTATGACCGATAATCCGAAGCACTCAAGGGCGGCAAACGTTTTAATATCCGCCTGTATGCCGGCTCCGCCGCTGCTGTCTGATCCTGCAATGGTAAGGACGGTTGTATAGGCTTTGTTCATTGTCTGCCTGTTTTTATGGCGCACAGGAGTTCATACGCAGCCTTTGAGGGCTCTTTTGCCCTGCTCACTGCCGATATGACTGCTACAGCGGAAGCTCCACGCGAGATAAGCAGCGGTGCGTTTTCAGCATTGATCCCTCCTATGGCAATAACAGGCAGAGATATACTTTCTACGCTCTTTTGTAAGTTATCAGGGCCCAGGGGAGCATGCTCTTTCTGTTTTGATATGGTTGGATAGATATGGCCGAATCCTATATAGTCTGCTCCATCTTTTTCTGCCTGCAGCGCTTCTTCCGCACAGGAGGCGGATATCCCGATAATCCGCTTGTTTCCAAGCAGTTTTCGGGCTGCAGCAGCAGGAAGATCATCCTGCCCGAGATGAACACCGTCAGCGTCACATGCCAGGGCAATGTCCACCCGGTCGTTGATGATGCAGAGTGCGTTGTATTGGCGGCAGCGCTTGCGGATTTCAACAGCCCACGAATAAAGCTGGCTGCCTGAAGCAGTTTTATGCCGTAACTGAATCATGGCGGCCCCTCCTTTGAGGGCCTCTTCTGCAAGAGTAATCGGGCAGAAAGCTTCATCGGTTATGACGCAGAGAAAAGGTGAAGATGGAATCATTGGCAGATGATACTATAAAATTGTTCAAGGGTTTCAACAAGTCGGGCAGTATCTTGAAAGACCGATAATCCAGCCGCTCCATAAGCACCCTCTTCCATGCAGAGAGCAGCATTGTCTGGTATTATGCCTCCCAGTGCATAGACTGGAAGTGATGTTGCCATGCAGATTTCACCAAGTTTATGAAGGCCTTGAGAAGCGCCGTATCTCCTTTTGGAAGGTGTATCGAATACTGGGCCGAACAGCAGGTAATCAGCGCCTGAGCGCTCTGCAATGTGCAGTGCTTCCAACGAGTGAATACTGCATCCAAAGATTAAATTTGGCGCAAAAGTCCGAAGTTTATCTGCCGGACAGGCGTTTTCCGGCAGATGGACGCCATCAAGCCCAGCAGCAAGGGCAATATCAAGCCGATCATTGCAGAGGAGCAGAGAGCCTGCGGGGAGTTTGATTGCCCGAGCCCTTTCTGCCAGATTAAACAGCTCTCTTGCTTCAAGGCGTTTTTCTCTGATCTGCACCATACAGGGCAGAGTCTCAGGAAGGAGATTCAGCTGAGCAAGAAGAACTTTTCCCTGATCAGCATCAGCCTCTCCGTTGCTTATCAGGCAGATGCGCGGCAGGGGAGTCACCTTGAAATTATTATGCTGCATGCAGCCAAAATGATTTGATTTTTCACACTCTATAAGTAATATTAATCGTCATGGCATCAGATACGTTAACCTTTTCAATCGTTTTTCATGAGCATTATTGAAGAAAATATCATCAAAGCGGGATTTATTCTTCCTGAACAGCCAGCTGCAGTCGGCCTGTATTCGCCAGCTGTAAGCTCCGGCAACCTTGTCTTCACATCCGGTCAACTTCCTCTCAAGGATGGTAAACTGATAGAACCAGGTGGAAAAGGCAAGGTCAATGACTTTCGAAAAGATGATGCTTTTCATGCATCAAAAGTTGCTCTTGTCAACGCACTTGCAGCCATAAAATCAGTGACAGGTTCGTTGGATAATATTGAAAAAATTGTCAAGCTTACCATCTATGTGTCAAGCGAAACCTTCTTTTCCAGCCAGCATCTTGTAGCTAATGGAGCCTCTTCACTGCTGCATGAGATTTTTGAAGGAAGGGGAGCTCATGCAAGAAGTGCTGTTGGAGTTGCCGAATTACCTCTTGGTGCAAGTCTTGAACTCGAACTTATTGTTCAATATAAATCCCCCGCATGATAGCTGTATCATCAAGCAGTTACTTCGTATATCCTTCCCGTTAGTTACGCAATATACCTGCATTATTGTTCTATTACTCACCATAAAAACCACTCGATGATTTGAGATAACATACGTTATTTAAACAATTTATAATGTTTTTTAATATTTACGATACTCTCGTTAAGATTCTTGTTAAAAATCATTTTTAATAACAAAAAAATATATTAAAAGTTGTTTATAATTATTTTTTTATAACATTTTAAAAATTATAAAACATATTAAAAATAACTTTATATAAGTATATCTATAATATTATAATAAAATAAGTAATAGTGGTTTAGATAAATTTATTTATACTATGTTATAATGTTTATTAACTATAGCATAAAAAAGAATAGTATTCGTTTTACTATTGACTTTATTGGTTTTCAATATTATATGTAACGATAAGTATTTTGTCTGTTTATGGTGGACACTATCCCTTTGATTATGGGATTAATGATGCTTATTATGAATATCATATTTTCTTGTTGTTGGTTATTACGTAATGCCATCTCTCTTGTTTTGTATGTTCTTAACCTGTTCTGGTTTTGTGTTGTTTGCATTTTTTCCCTGACATTGCAGATGGTAGTCTTATGAGTTATGTGTCATCCTTCTTTGCCGTCAATGCTCGATGAGCTTCATCAGGACGAAGCAGTCAGCAGGTAAGAAGGATGTTAATTTTTGTGATTTTGATCTCTGATAGGTAAACTGTGTTTCGGAAGTCAAGCGGTTTGCTCTCATATCCTCTAATTAAACACTCGTCATGTCTCGTATCCTTACCGTTGTTATAATGCTTGTCGTGCTTGTATTCGGTGTGTTTCTCGGCACCAGGCTCAATGGAGGCAGGGATATCCAGGTTGCACAGCAGAAAAAAATGCTTGAAGCCTACGGATTGATGAAGGAGCTCTATGTTGACAAGGTCAACAGCGACAGCCTGGCTGGTGCCGGTATTCAGGGAATGGCTGAATATCTTGATCCTCATACGGTTTATCTGGAGCCGGAAAAGGTCACTTTTTCCCAGGCAGAATTCGATGGAAATTTTGACGGCATAGGAATAGAGTTTGACGTTATCAGCGATACCCTTCTTGTTGTTACTCCTTTGTCAGGCGGGCCGAGCGCTGCTGTTGGAATATCGCCCGGCGACCGTATCATTGCGATTGATTCAGTTTCAGCTGTTGGTATAACTCAGCAGGATGTGCTTAGAAAACTGAGAGGTAAACGAGGCACAAAAGTGCGCTTGAAAGTGTTCAGGCCTCTGAGTGGCAAGCTTCTCGACTTTGTGGTGACCAGAGGAAAAATATCAACATCGAGTATCGATGCGGCTTTTATGATTAATGATCGGGTCGGCTATATACGTTTGAGTCGTTTCATTGCAACTACAGGCGATGAGTTTCGCAGTGCGCTTGCCGGGTTGAAAAAACAGGGAATGGCAAGACTCATCCTTGACCTCAGAGGCAATCCCGGAGGTTTTCTTGAACAGGCTGTTGCTGTCGCTGATGAATTTCTGGCAAAAGGCCAGTTGATCGTTTATACAAAAAGCCGTGCAGGCGGCGCGGAGGATGAGCGTTATATCGCCAAGTCTGTTGATGACGGCTTTAAAAATGGTGAGGTGATTGTCCTTGTTGATAAAGGAAGCGCTTCGGCGTCCGAAATCCTTGCCGGAGCCCTGCAGGATAACAAGAGAGCTGTTGTTGTTGGTGAGCTGAGTTTTGGTAAGGGACTGGTGCAGCGCCAGCTTGAGTTTGCTGACGGTTCAGCGATTCGTCTTACCGTGTCCCGATATTATACTCCTTCGGGCCGACAGATACAGCGAGTCTATCGTAAGGGATTGGCAGGTAGAGAGCGTTATTATAAAGAATCAATGGTAAATATTCTTCCCCAGAAACTCTTTATTCATCCCGACAGTTTATTGTATCTTAAAAACAATGAAGTTTCGGTATACAGGACTTCATCTCTTCCAGCGTTGGTGTTGTCGCTTAAAGGTAAGGAAACCAAGGGGCAGAGTAAGCTTACTGCGTTGAGAGATGCGGGGGGTATTATTCCTGATTTCTGGGTTACTGGAGGAAAGCTATCTGAATTTTATCAGAAGCTTTACCAGTCGGGTGCTCTTGATGAAATGGCTCTGAAGCTGCTTGACGATCCTCATAGCTCTTTGCAGGGTTATCGTTCTTCACTGGATCGTTTTATAGCCAATTATTCAGAAGAGAGCCGTTTTGAAGCTCTTGTCCTGAAAACCTGCAAGGCAAAAAAGATCACCTTTGATAAAGATGCTTTTATCCGAGACCGGAAACACATTGTCCGCGCAGTAAAGTCGAAAATTGCCCATCAGCTTTTCGGTGCTGAGGGTCAGATAAAGTTTCTCGTTCGCAGTGCTGATCCAGTTATCAGAATAGCTGAAACGGTGCCGCTCAGTCGACCTTGATTTTTTTGCAGGATGTTTAATGGCCCTCTTTTTATAACTCTTTAAACGTGTAGAATATGTCATCATTACTTGAAAAAATCAATAACGCATCCTGTACGTTACGTCTTAAAAACGACTGGCTGAAGATATTTACCTGCCCTGTGCCCACCTCTGATTTTCTTTCGTTTGTCGGCATTGCAATCATCGATGCTCCCCAACATGCAGTGCTGAGCCTGTTGTATGATGTTGATGCTGCTACTCAGTGGGTTTGGAAAACAAAGGAAATGAAGGTGCTTCAGGAGCTTTCTGAAGATGAAGGACGAATTGTCTATCAGCATGTCACTGCTCCATGGCCTGTGTCAGACCGTGAAATTATAACTCTTTCACAAGGGTATCTTGATCCGGAAACGTCTGAGGTTTATATTAAACTTGAGTGCAAGGCTGATTATCTTCCTTTGAACGACAAATATGTCCGTGTCCCATCGCTGGAGGGCGCATGGAATATCATACCGATCTCAGAAAATCAGTGCAGGGTTGTTTTTCGTCTCCATATCGAACCCGGAGGTGAAATTCCCTCCTGGCTTGCCAATATCGCCGTTATCGATACCCCATATCATACGCTGAATAATATGAGGGAAATGGTCAAGAAGGAAAAATATCTTTCTCCAATTGAAGCCCCTTTTAAGAAGTCAGCCAAAGATGTCATACAGAATTATGAGAAATTTATAACCGAGTGATGACTTTCTGTTTTTTTGCACTTCTTTATCAAGACATTGTAAAAAACATAGTATGGATGCTGCTCTGCATGCTGATGGGAACTGGCAATTTCGGGTTGAGCACAAAGGGATAAAGATTTTCTCTTCAAGGGTTATCGGTTCCGATATTCATGGTTTCAAGGGAGAGGCTGAGTTTCAGGTTTCTCTGAAAAAGCTCATCAGCCTTTTTTACGACATGGCCAGCTACAATCGCTGGGTTCATCAGCTTGCCGATATGCATATCCTTGACAAAAGTGATGCTGTAGAGTATGTTGTGCGTCAAATAATCAAAACCCCTTGGCCTCTTCAAGAGAGAGAGGTAATTATGCGCACAGGGCTTGTTTCGGCAGGGGGAAATACCGTAGCGGTTACCATGAAGGGTGAACCTGATTATCTGCCGGACAATCCGAAGTATCACAGGGTTCGTCATGCTGCAGGAATGTGGGTTTTTAACCCGACTGCTCATGGAAAGGTTCATATCACCTTTTTAATGCATTTAGATCCAGGCAAGGATGTTCCCTCTTCACTCAGTAATGCCGGAATGTTTGAAGTTCCGTTCTATTCTTTGAACAATCTGAGAACGCTCATGAAGGATGACTCCTATAACCCTCCTTATCCTGAGGAAATAGAGCAGCATCTCTCTATTGCTGAAGATATTCCTGATAAGCCTTGATCAGTTTTTCAGGTCTGACAGGAACGGCACCTACCTCCTGACAGACCGTTCCAGCCGCAATATTAGCTATGGTTGCATTGGTTACAATATCGATACCGGCAGCAGCGCCCAGTGCCAGAATGCCGATAACGGTATCTCCGGCACCTGAAACATCTGCAACTTCCAGGGAGGTGGCGGCAATATGGGTAAAGGAACCATTATACAGAGTCATTCCTTTGTCGCTTCTTGTAACGATGATGGTTTCAGTCTGAAGTTTTTCCTGCAGCAGGCGGCAGGCCTCTTCGACCTCAGGGTCGTTGTTGCGCAGCACTATGCCGAGTGATGATGCCATTTCTGACAGGTTCGGCTTAAAAACCGCGCACTCTTTGAATGCAAAGAAATTCTGGAGTTTCGGATCGACAAGTACTGGGATGTTACGTGCTTTTGCTGTTGTTATGATATGGCCAATAATTGCCGGGCTGAGAAGCCCCTTGTTGTAGTCTTCCAGAACGACTGCATCTATTGTGTCGATAACTGTGTTGAAAGTGTCGATAACCGCATGTTCAATGTCCGGGTCGACCTCTTTTCTGCTTTCGAAGTCTACCCTTGTGATATGGTGGTTTTGCGAAAGGATTCTTGTTTTGCAGGTGGTCGGTCTTGAAGCGTCGCTGATCAACCCTTCGGCTGCAAGTCCACGGTTACGGAACAGCTCCAGGAGTATTTCGCGGTTGCTGTCGGCTCCGGTCATTCCGATCAATATGGTATTTGCTCCAAGCGATTGTGTATTCAGCGCAACATTTGCAGCTCCCCCAAGCCGGTAATCCTCATGCGTGACATCGACTACCGGTACCGGATATTCCGGCGAAATGCGGGAGACATGACCGAAAATATACTTGTCGAGCATAATATCGCCGATAACAGCAATTCTCCTGCTGCGAAATGAGTCAAGAATGGTTTCAATGGAGTTTGCGGTCATAACTTCTTGTTTCTATGGTGTTTTCTGTCGACTGAAAATAAAAAAATAGCCTGAATAGCCTTTTGAGCCATGAAGATATGCTTGTGTGATTTTATTTTTTGCTATTTTTTGTTATAATTAAAGCTAAGCATTTTTAAGCTTTATCTGAAAAAAGCAGGAACCAATGTTTGATAGTTTAAGTGATAAATTAGAGGCCACCTTTAAAAAGCTTGCGGGCCAGGCCACCATTAATGAGATCAATATCGGTCTCGCTATGCGTGATATCAAGCGGGCTCTTCTTGGTGCTGACGTTAACTACAAGGTTGCAAAGAAATTAATTGAAGATATAAGGGAAAAGTCCCTTGGTGAACAGGTCATCAAAAGCGTATCGCCTGCGCAGATGATCGTGAAAATTGTCTATGATGAATTGACTGAATTGATGGGCGGGGAACAGAAGCTGCTCAACCTTTCACCCAAGAAACTACCCGCAATTATTATGGTTGCCGGTCTGCAGGGATCGGGAAAAACAACATTCTGTGCAAAGCTCGCCCTGCGCCTGAAAAAGAATGGAAAAAATCCGCTTCTTGTTGCGGCTGACGTTTATCGTCCGGCAGCAATTGACCAGCTGAAAGCACTTGGTCTGCAGGTGGATGTTCCTGTCTTTGCCATTGAGGAACAGGATGCCATGAAGGCTGCTCTTCAGGGTCTTGAAACTGCAAGGTCGTCGGCCAGAGATGTTGTTATTATTGATACTGCCGGACGTCTCCAGATTGATCAGCTTATGATGGCCGAGGCTGAGGCGCTGAAGGATGCTCTCAAGCCTGACGAGCTGCTTTTTGTTGTTGACTCCATGATGGGTCAGGAAGCAGTCAATACTGCAAAGGTTTTCAATGATCGTCTTGATTTTGACGGGGTTGTTCTGACAAAGCTTGATGGAGATTCAAGGGGTGGTGCGGCGCTTTCCATCCGTCAGGTCGTTGAGAAGCCGATTAAATTTATCAGTATCGGTGAAAAGGTCGATGACCTTGATCTTTTTTATCCTGATCGCATGGCTCAGAGGATTCTGGGAATGGGCGATATTGTCAGTTTTGTTGAAAAAGCCCAGGAAAACCTCGATCTTGAGAAGAGTCTTGAGATGCAGAAAAAGCTGATGAAGAACGAGTTTGATCTCAACGATTTTTTCGATCAGCTGCAGCAGCTTAAAAAAATGGGCTCCATTCAGGGACTGATTGAGATGGTGCCTGGTCTCAACAAGATGGTTCCGAAACAGGATCTTGAGAATCTTGATTTCAAACCGATTGAAGCCATGATTAATTCAATGACCAGGCAGGAAAAGGTTAATCCTGAAATAATCAATGGCAGTCGCCGCCAGCGTATTGCAAAAGGCAGCGGTACGAAAGTGCAGGAGGTTAATCTTCTGCTCAAGCAGTTCGGAGAGATGAAAAAGATGATGCGTTCGGTATCAAAGCTCTCTCAATCGGGCAGGAAAATTACTTCTCAGAATCTTGCGCTCGACAAGTTTTTAAAACGATAGGATTACACTCACTGTTGACAGTTAACATTAACTAAAATACTTTAGCCTTGGTAAAGATCAGACTGAAAAGAGCAGGAAGAAAAAAATTGCCGGTATACCAGATTGTTGTTGCCGATGCACGCTCACCACGGGACGGCAAATTCCTTGAAGTTGTAGGCCATTATCAGCCTACCGCCAAACCACACGCTGTAACTATTAATAAAGACCGTATTGTCTATTGGATGCAGACGGGTGCACAGCCTACAGCAACAGTGCAGAGCCTTATCCGTACGACCGGTCTGCTCCATGAGCTGAGACTCAAGAGCATGGGACGCAGCGAGGCTGACATTACAGCAGAGATGGAAAAGTGGCAGGAGCATCAGAACGTAAGACGGCAGAAGCGCCTTGCACTCAAGTCTCATCGTCGTTCTGCCAAAAAAGAGGCGGAAGCGAAAGCAGCTGCAGGCAAAGAGGCCTGATCACTCTTTTAAGGAAAGGTCGGGATGGAACTCTATATAACGGGTGTCATTCTCAAACCGAAAGGATTGAAGGGTGAAGTGAAGGTGGAACTTGTTACCGACTTTCCCGAAAGTTTTCTTTCGCGCCGCCAGTATTACGCGGGTAAATCCGTTGATTCGGTTGAACTGCTCAAGGTAAAAAAAGCTGCTCTTTCCGCCGGATTTGCCTGGTTGTTCTTTGAAGGAGTTGACACGCTTGAAAAAGCCGAGTCGCTGACAGGCTGGAAATTGTTTGTTACTGAAGATCAGCTTTTGCCCCAGCCGGAAAACCGTGCTTATGTTCATGAGATTATAGGCATGAAGGTGCTTGATCGTAATAGAAGTGAAGTTGGTGTTGTTACCAATGTTATCAGGATGCCCGCGAATGAAGTTTATGAGGTTCAGGTCGGTGAAAAAAAAATATTGCTGCCAGCTATAGACGAGTTTGTTGAGGAGTTCAGTCTTGGTGATAAGTATATGGTGATACCAAGATTCGGCGAATTTCTGTAAATGGTTGAACCATACTCAGCTAATGAATGCAATAAGGATTGATGTTATTTCCGTCATTCCCGGTTTTTTTGACTCGCCGCTTGACCATGGATTGTTAAGCATTGCCCGCAAAAAAAACCATGCTGACATTCATATTCATAATTTGCATGACTATGGACTGGGCAGGTACAAGCAGGTAGACGATTCGCCATTTGGCGGTGGAGCAGGTATGGTACTCCGTCCGGAACCTGTGTTCGCCTGTATTGAAGCGCTGGAGGCTGAAAGAGAGTATGATGAAGTAATCTTTCTTACGCCGGATGGCATGTTGTTTGAGCAGTCTATGGCAAACAGGCTGTCAAGGAAGAAAAATCTGATTATTCTCTGTGGTCATTACAAAGCCATTGATGAAAGAATCCGGCAGAATCTTATTACCATGGAGATTACCATAGGTGATGTTGTTGTGTCGGGAGGTGAGATACCGGCACTGCTTCTTATGGATGCCGTTGTCAGGGTTATACCTGGCGTTCTTGGCGACAGTGAGTCAGCCCTGACCGACTCTTTTCAGACGGGGTTGCTTGATTGTGCTTATTACACTCGTCCTTCGGAGTTCAGGGGATTGAAGGTTCCTGAAGTGCTGTTGACAGGTCACCACAGTAACATCGAGCACTGGCGAAGTGAAAATGCTCTTGAGAGAACACTGCAGCGCAGGCCTGATCTTCTTGGTCATATAGTTTTAGAAGAATTAAAGAAAAAATAACGTAAATAGTTGTTGTCATGGATCAGTTAATCAAGTTAGTAGAAGCTACTCAGGCCGTTACCGATTTTCCGGAAATTAATCCTGGTGATACCGTCAAGATTCAGTTGAGGGTTATTGAGGGCGACAAGGAGAGACTTCAGGCCTTTGAAGGTATTGTTATCAGCGACAGGGGTGCAGGCGGTAATAAAACAATCACTGTCCGTAAAATATCTCACGGCGTTGGTGTTGAAAGGATCATTCCGGTCAACTCGCCCAACATTGAGAGTGTTACAGTGGTTAAGCACGGCAAGGCAAGAAGAGCAAAACTTTTCTACCTGCGCAAACGTACCGGCAAAGCTGCATTGAAAGTAAAGGAACGCAAGGCTGCAGAGAAAGCCTGAGTCTTGTTAAGCGAATCCGGCACGCTTCGGCGCTGCCGGGTTGATGGTGAGACCAATCAACCAGCTCCAGAACGGCTCTATTACTCCCGGCTGATTATGACAGGTTTTGATGCTTGAAAACAGCCTCCAGAGTCGGGGCAGTGAGCACAGCTTCGCTCCATGCTTCCAGTTCATCTTCTTTAGCACTCTCTAACTGCTCTGATGCCCACTGAGGCAATACGCCAAACCGGCGTTCAAGCTGCCTTCTCAATATTCTGGATTCGCCCTCGACACGTCCTGTGGCAATGCCCTTGGCGATGCCTATTCGTTCTACGCTGGTAATGTATTGCACTTTTTCTTTCTCCTCAATTGTTTCAAGTTCTTGCCAGACCTGGCTATTCAACCATTCCGGCAGTTGCATTAACCAATCTACAACATAGAATAAATCGATGACACGTTGTTTATCCCAATGGCGCTCATAGAGTATTCTGACTAAACGGAGTTTGGCTTCGTAGCGTTCCTGATGCTGCTTTCGGGTTTGCTGAGTCAGGATATGTGCCGCAGTAATCCATCCGAAAGCGTTATCTGATGCCAGGAGTTCATCGAGTTTGTTTTCGTAATCGGTCAGCTTGGCAACAGGAAACTCCAGGGTAAGCTTGCAGCCCAGCACGGACAAACCATAAGATGTCGGTTTCCATTGCTTGTGTTCATCTGCCAGCACCGCCAGACTCGCTACAGGTCTTTTGTATCGGTCGTAAACCCTGTAGTTGTAAACCAGCATCCGCTCGGCAAATTCAGCCTGCTTTGTGCCCTGCACTTCAACGTGGATATATATCCAGTTTTCATCACCATTCAGCACATTCACCCTGACCAGCCTGTCAACAACACGCGTTCCCAACTCGGCATCCTGCACTACGGCCCGCAGCTCCTGATCCAGAAAAACATAGCCCTTTGACCAATCAATTTCAGCATGGGCATCCGGAAAATAAAACGCCATAAACTCCGGGAAATAGTGCTCAATGGCTTTTTTCCACGGGCTGTCATAGTGATCGTTCGAGGTATCCATACTTTGTGTTTCGTTCAGGCAAACTCAACAGGGCTCATCCAACATAAGCCGTGAGTAGCCATGAAGACATGATCATAACAGCCTCTATGTGATCAAATATAGAGGCGATGATCGTTAAAACAAAATACTTTTAAATCCTGCCTGATAGAAGACGAAATTCAGTTAAACCCATATTACTCTATTTCCATGGAATTCCGTGAAGAGCCTCTCATATTACTACCCACTCCAAACAGCGATGAGCCATTTAATATTACAACGAGACTCTTGCCGACAGTTATATTGCACTGCAGCATGACGATCACCATTCATAAGGGGGCAGCATATTGAACAAGCAGGATATTGAGCTTTTCCGTCAAAAGATTTTTGAATTTTACCGGCTTCATGGAAGGTCATTCCCATGGAGGGAAACGACGGACCGCTATGCTGTCATGATCAGTGAAATCATGCTGCAGCAAACTCAGGCGGAGCGGGTAGTTCCTCGATTTGAAGAATGGCTGCGGCATTTTCCCGATTGTGAGCATCTTTCGTCTGCTTCGCTTCGGGAGGTGCTCTCTCTCTGGAGTGGACTTGGCTACAATTCGCGAGCAGTCAGGCTGCACCGCTGTGCCAACCTTATTATGGACTCTTTCAGCGGCATAGTGCCATCCAGGCCTGAGATTCTGAAAACCCTTCCCGGTATCGGGGAGTACACCTCGCGTTCCATTCCTGTTTTTGCCGATAATCTTGATACCGCTGCAGTTGATACCAATATTCGAAGAATCATGATTCATGAGTTCGGGCTTCCTGAAGATATTGCGCCGGCTGAATTGCAACAGGAAGCTGAAGCGTTTGTTCCGCACGGAAGAAGCCGCGAGTGGCATAACGCATTGATGGATTACGGTTCGCTCGTGCTGACCAGCAAAAAGACTGGAATCCGGCCCCTGACGAAGCAGTCAAAATTTCAGGGCTCAAGGCGATGGTATCGTGGAAAACTTGTCAAGGAGCTCATCAATACGGGGGAAATGTTTCTCGAAGAGATCAGTGAAAAATATGCATCCTGCCCATGGGATCTTGAGGAAATTATCAATGATCTTATCACTGAAGGAGTGGTTGAACGCCAGAAGAGCACCAATGCCGGTGCTCTTTCAATCCTGAAAATCAAAGGGAGCTGAACATATTTTCTATTCTGTATTATAGACCATATTGAGTGTTTTGTAGACTTTGTCGATTTCAGTCGCGTACCTGTTTATAATCTCTTTTCGCTTAATTTTGAGTGTCGGGGTCATGTGACCGTTTTCAACGGTGAATGAACTATCGACCAGCAGGAATTTGCGCACCTTTTCATGGGTTGCAAGCTGACGTGAAACCGTGCGCAAGAGTTTTTCAAAAATCTGATGCACACTATTGTGCTGGATCAACTCCTTGTTTGTGCTGAACTGAATACCTTCTTCCCTGGCAAATTCTTTGAGTCTGTTGAAATCAGGTACTATTACTGCGATCAGAAAAGGCCTTTTTTCGCCGATTACAATGACCTGGTCTACATAAGGGCTCTCAGTAATAAGGTTCTCAATGGGCATAGGAGCAATATTTTTACCCCCTGAGGTTACAATAATATGTTTTTTACGATCAGTTATCTTTAAATACCCATCATTGTCGACCTCTCCGATATCGCCAGAGTAAAACCATCCATCCTTGATAACCTGCCGGGTAGCCTCTTCATCATTCCAGTACCCCTTCATAATATTCGGTCCTTTAAAAAGGATTTCGCCGTCTTCTGCAATTTTCAACTGGACGTTATCAACTACTGGTCCGACGGTTCCATACTTTATTTTTTCAGGTCTGTTTACATTGGTGATAGGTGACGTCTCAGTCAGACCGAATCCTTCAAGGATAGTTATATCGAGCGCCTGGAAAAACTCACCAATCTTTTGCGGCAGCGCGGCTCCGCCGGAGACAAAATAACGCAGCCGTCCGCCTAACTTGTTTTTGATTTTTTGATAGACGAGTTTTTTGGCTAGAGCATGCTGTAACGATAAAAATGTTGGCGATTTTCCTTTACTATTGATTTCTCTGTGATACTTCTCGCCTGTACTTACTGCCCATTTGAAGATTTTCTGTTTTATGGCACTCTCATTTGAAATCTGCTTGAGGATGCTCATTTTGATACGGTCGAACAGCCGCGGCACGGTAAAGATAATGGTCGGCCGGGCTTCAGTCATGTTCAATGAAATTGTTTCAACACTTTCGGCCAGGTAAATGCTTGCACCGCATGAAAACAGCAGGTAATAACCTCCTGTTCGTTCATAAGCATGAGAGAGCGGTAAAAAGGAGAGTCCGCAGTCTGATTCGTCAAGTCGAATAATTGAGGAGCTGGATTTGACATTTTCACATAAGTTCCGGTGCGTAAGCATGACCCCTTTCGGAAGTCCCGTTGTACCTGAGGTGTAAATAATGGTGGCAACATCATCCGGTTCAACAGGTGCCCTCTCAAGGAACCATGGTTTTTCTTCAAGAATTATTTTCCCCTCATCTTTTGCCTGGTTCAAATCAAGCGCATCTTCAACACTCTCCTCAAGACGATTCATGACTATGACCAGGCACAATTCAGGAAGGTTCTGCCAGATCGAGATTATTTTGCCAAGCTGCAGCATGTTGGAAACAACAATTGCCTTGGCGCTGCAGTTGTTGAGAATAAACTCAATCTGATTCGGCGGTAAAGAAGGGTAGAGAGGGACATTTATAGCCCCAAGGTTCAGGATTGCCATATCGGCGAGATACCACCCCGGTCTGTTTTCCGAAAGTATGGCTACGCGGTCTTTTGAAGTCACACCGTTGTGTTTTAAAAACGCAGAAAAATGGTGGACATCTTCTTCCAGTGTATGATATAAAATGGGCTCGTAAACTCCATTAATCTTTCTTGCGATCGGAAATTTGGACTCCTGTCCTCTGTAATGTGAAAAAACAGAGGAAAAGAGTTCCGGTAATGTCTGAAAGTCAGGATTGATGAGTCCCATCAGCAAGAATATTTATCTGGTGGAAAAGAGCCTTTAGAAATAATAACCAGGAATTGCTACAGGGTTCAAAAGATGAGGTTAAAATTCAGCGTCGGCTTTCTTCAAGCTGAGCCATTATTCATACAGTAATTAACGAATATTTAACAATACCCCATAGCATGCTTTGTATTTTTTAGTACAAAGTAACAAAGGGCAACAGGAAGAATTGGATGGAAGTTTATGAAACGTAAAAAAAATCCAAGGCAACCTCTTTTTCAGCGAGGCTGCCCTGGAAAACGATGAGCTTTCAAGAGAGCATACAGCTATTCAGCAACGAAATGAGCCCTTCTGTTCTGTGACCATGCCTCTTCGTTGTGGCCTTCTGCAAATGGTTTTTCCTCACCATAACTGACTGTCTTGAGACGGACAGGTTCAACACCGAGATTGACAATGTAATTTTTTGCACTGTTGGCGCGACGCTCACCAAGAGCAAGATTATACTCATTGGTACCTCTTTCGTCACAATGCCCCTCGATGATCACCTTTCTTCCAGCATTTTCACCTAGCCAGTTGGCATTGGTTTTCAACTGCTCAACAGCATCCGCGCGGAGTTCAGATTTATCGAAATCAAAAAACACATCCCCGAGAGAAGGGTGGATAACTGCAGGAGGCGGTGGAGCAAGTGTTGGAGCTACCACGGCACTTTTGTTACAGCCGCATGCACCAAGAAAAAGCATCCCTGGAATTAAGAGCTTTCTCAGTAAAGGTTTACGTAGTATCATAATATCATAATGTTTTTTATTCTTATTTTTTTCACTTGTTACTTAAAATAAGAAAAACCGGTAATAGAACAAAAACAACAAAGGCGTTAAATCAGGATTTTTTATATTGCAGCAAGCAGGCTCCAGCTTATCCCTGGAGCTTTCATTTTTTAGCTTTTTTTCTGATTTTTCATGCAGATTTCGCAAAAATCCGGTTCTTCATGGACTGGCTATGCCGGCCTTTGTCTTGGTATCATCCTTATTGTCTATCTATTCAGCCAGGTTGACCTTCAGACTGCCACAGGACGGATTTCGAAGATCGGTGTTTCGTCGGTATTTATTCTCATTCCTTACTTAGCACTGCATCTCATCGAGACATTTACCTGGATGAAATTGTTTCCTCAAAGCACAACTGCTATACCGTTTTTCAAGCTTCTTAAAATACAGATCATAACAGAAACCGTCTCAATGACATTGCCGGCAGGAGTAGCCGTTGGTGAGCCTCTGCGTCCATACCTGTGTTATCGGTTTCTGAAGATTCCGCTTCCTGCCGGTGTAGCAAGTGTAGCGATCCGCAAACTTATGCTTGGTGTTACCCAGGGACTCTATACTCTTATCGGTGCCATTGCAGGTTTTTCACTTCTGCAGGAAGTTTCTGTTCAGATGCTTGGATTTGAGGGACTTGGCTATATTATGGCAGCCACCGGCACCCTTGTGTTTCTCTCTTTTCTTCTTTTTCTTATGCTTCTTCTCAACGGAAAAGCTGCCCGTAATCTTCACGGCTTTTTGATGCGAATTCCGTTCAAGAGGATTAAATCATGGCTTATAGCAAAGGAATCCGGGTTTCACGACACCGATCAGGAACTCAAGAGTTATAGAGGCCCTTTTACCGGAAGGCTTTTTACAGTCATGCTTTTCTATATCCTTGCCTGGTTTACGCTTGCCATTGAGAGTTATATCATATTGATCTTGCTGGGCGTACCTGTTTCATTTGTTCAGGTACTTGCCATAGATACTTCAATTACAATACTCCGCGGGTTGTTTTTTTTCGTTCCTTCGGGACTCGGTGTGCAGGATCTTGGTTACCTGGCGTTTTTTCACGCACTTGGTGTGCAGGATTTCCTTGCTTACGGTGCTGCATTTGTGCTTTTGAGGCGCTTCAAGGAGGTACTCTGGTATGCAGCCGGTTATGGAGTCATGTTTTTTTCGGGAGTGCATCTCCGTGATGCGCAGGGAGCCTCTAACGGAGAGTCATGAAGAAGAAGATATTATTTGTATGCGGGTCGATGAACCAGACGACCCAGATGCATCAGATTGCCGGCTGGCTGCCCGATTATGACCAGTATTTTTCACCATTTTTCAGCGATGGTATCCTTGGTGCAGCCAGTGACCGCGGGTTGCTTGAGTTTACGATTATGGGCCGCAAACGCTCTGAAAGTACGCTCGAATACCTTCGTTCATACGGTCTGAAGCTTGATATCGGCGGACTTCAGCATGCGTATGATCTTGTGGTGACCTGTACTGATCTTATAGTACCTAGACACATTCGGAAAAGGAAAATTGTACTGGTTCAGGAAGGAATGACCGAACCGGAAACTCTGTTCTACCATCTTGCAAGAAACTTTCAGTGGATTCCCCGATGGATTGCCGGTACCTCCACGACAGGGTTATCAGATTCCTATGAAAAGTTCTGTGTTGCAAGTGAAGGCTACCGCGATCTGTTTATTCGCAAAGGAGTAGATCCGGCCAAGATCGAGGTTACCAGTATTCCAAACTTTGACAACTGTGAGCAGTACCTGCACAATGACTTTTCATATCACGATTACGTTCTTGTCTGCACATCTGACAACCGTGAAACGTATATTTACGAAAATCGTGTTAAAAATATCAGAAAGTATCTTGAAATGGCTGGAGGCAGTCAACTTCTGTTCAAGCTGCATCCCAATGAGAATACTGAAAGGGCAATAAGGGAAATCGAGCATTACGCTCCCGACAGTCTTGTTTTCAGTGAAGGTAAGACTGAAGAGATGATAGCCAATTCAAGGATGCTGATTGCCCAGTTTTCATCCACTATTTTTGTAGGATCTGCCCTCAATAAAGTTGTGCATTGCGGGTTGTCGCCAGAAGTATTAAAATCGCTTACCCCCTTGCAGAATAAATCCGCCGCAAAAAAGATCGCTGATGTCTGCCGGCAGGTCATAGACGGCTGAATCCAAACCTGATTATTTTCTATGCATACCGTAGCTGTCATTCCTGCAAGAGGCGGGTCGAAGGGCCTGAAAAACAAAAATATTTACCCGGTGGCGGGAAAACCTCTGCTTGCATGGACTATTCTGCAGGCTTTGGCCTCAAGCAGCATCGAACGGGTTTTTGTCACCACTGATGACCAGGCAATAGCCAAAGTTGCTTCAGAGTATGGTGCTGATGTGATTGTGCGTCCGACAGAACTTGCAGGCGACAAAGCGACCTCCGAATCGGCAATACAGCATGCCGCAGAGGTAATCGAGCGCGACTTCCATATACCGATCGACGTTATTGTCTTTCTTCAGGCAACATCCCCTTTACGAAAACCTAAGGATATTGATCGGGCGGTAGAGCTTTTTCTTCACGAAGGGGCAGATTCACTGATATCTGTAACGAAAGCCGACGATCTGACCTTGTGGGAGTTAAAAGACGGAGAGTGGAAAAGCGTTAACTTTGATTACCGTAATCGCGGCATGCGCCAGGATCGCCCGACGCAGTTTATAGAAAATGGTTCTATATATATATTCAAACCTGAAACGCTTACGGTTTTCGGCAATAGAATCGGTGAAAAGCTTTCAGCTTATGAAATGGAATTTTGGCAGACATGGGAGATTGATACTCTTGAGGAAATAGATTTAATTGAGTATTACATTAATAAAAAAAACCTGGCAGCTCAGGATGTGAACCAATAAAACCCTTATATCACACTTGTTATGAATTTTTTTTTATCCACCGATCTTGTTATCGGGGTTAATGAAGCACTGAACCTGCATGAGCATTTAGCTCAATTGGCAGTGCAGACACCCGGTATCATTTACGATGCCAATGTGGCTGGCAGCCTCTATTTTCAGGATGTTTTGAGGAATCTTACCACCTCGTATGCCAACTCTGTGGTATATTGCAATGAATTTGGCGGTGAACCAACTTATGCCCATCTTGAACATGTAGCAGAATTTTTTCGGAGCAATCCACCAGATGCCATTGTTGCCATAGGTGGCGGCAGCACCCTTGACCTCGGCAAAGGGGTTTCTCTGCTTATGACCAACAACGTTCCGGCTCTGTCGCTCAAAGGATTTCCCACTGGGGTGAATGATCCTCTACCGCTTGTTACCGTTCCCTCGCTTTTGGGCAGCGGAGCCGAGGTAAGCTTTAATGCGGTGTTTATTGACGAAGCTGAAGGACGCAAGCTTGGTATCAACAGTAAAAAAAACTTTCCTAAAAAAGCAGTTATCGACCCGCAGCTCTCAATGACTGCTCCGCTTGAAAGTGTCATAGCTTCAGCCATGGACAGTCTTGTACACTGTGTTGACAGCTTCGGTTCGATCAAGCATACGGCGTTCAGCAGAATTTTTGCTATTGAGGGATTTCAGCGGACCTTTTATGCCTTGCAGCAGAATCAGCTCGACCGTGCAGAATCGAGGCTCGATCTTGCTATTGGCAGTGTTTGCGGTACGGTTGCTCTGATGAACTCCGGAGACGGACCGACTAACGGTTTTGCCTACTACCTCGGTGTGAAGCATCGTGTGCCGCATGGTCTTGCCGGTGCGATCTTTCTCAAGGAGGTAATGCGCTACAACCATATCCATGGTTATGAAAAATATGCACTGCTTAACCCCATGCGTTCATCTCCATCACCAAAAGAGGCTACCGCTGAACTGCTTGAAGAGATGGATGAACTCTACAGCCTCTTGAAGATACCTACGTTAATCCCTTATGGTTACGGCAAGGGTAATGCCGCTGAATTTGCACACAACGCTTCTGAAGCCCTGAAAGGATCATTTTCAGGCAATCCCGTAGAGTTTACAGAAGAATCGGCAAGGGCGGTTGTTTTTCAATTAACTTAAAAGATCAGGATAATATTATGGCGGGTGCAGAACTTATCGGTCGTGAAGAGCTGGCCGAAATACAGGAACTTTTCAGCAGGGATAAGGTCAATCTCTATCGTTACGGCGGCGGCAATTATAAAGCGAGAGAGTTTGAGGAAAAATTTGCAGCATGGATAGGGGTGAAGTATGCCCATGCGGTGTCTTCAGGTACAGCAGCTATTCATTGCGCCCTTGCCGGTGCAGGAATCGGGCCTGGTGATGAGGTCATAACAACGGCATGGACCTTTATTGCCCCTGTGGAGGCAATCAGCGCATTGGGCGCAGTGCCAATCCCTGTTGAACTTGATGAAACATACCATCTTGACCCCAGGGAAGTTGAAAAAGCTATTACTCCGGCAACTAAAGCAGTCGTTGCCATTCCAATGTGGGCTTCACCGAAAATGGATGAACTTGCTGAAATCTGCAAAAAGCACGACCTGATCCTTATCGAGGATGCCGCACAGGCACTTGGAGCGACATACAAAGGCCAGAAGCTGGGTACCTTCGGCAGTGTGGCCTCATTCTCATTTGATGCAGGCAAGACCCTCCATACCGGTGAGGGCGGAATCGTTGTCACCAATGACAAAGATATCTACGATCGGGCTGCGGAGTTTTCCGATCACGGACACATGCATCAGCCTGGTCTTCCGAGAGGGAAAGATCCACGGAGGGCAAAAGGCCTGAATTTGCGCATCAGTGAAGTGACTGCAGCAATCGGTCTTGCCCAGCTTGCGAAAATAGAGAGCATTCTTTCAACAGCGAAAGAGAACAAGCGTAAAATCAAGAATGCAATCCGTCATCTTGATAACATCATTCTGAGACCATTCAGTGATGAAGCCGGCTCGCAGGGGGATACACTGATTTTCAGGGTCAGAAACCGTGAAGCTGCGCTTCAGTTAGAAGCTCACCTGACCGAGCACGGTTTTGGAACCAAGATTCTGCCTGAAGCACTTGACTGGCATTTTGCAGGAGTCTGGGGTCACCTTCTTGGCGAGTACGACCGTTACCATACTGCCGATCTTGAATCGCTCTGGCCGAAAACAGGCATCATGCTCCGCAGCAGTATCTGCCTCAATATTCCAGTGCTGATGGATGATGCAACAATTGACAATCTTGTTGAAGCAATCATTTCCGGTGCTGCAAAAATAGGATAGAAGGATATTTCGGGAAAGATTTTCATGAAACTAAAAAGCCTGCATTATGCAGGCTTTTTGTTGCTGGAGGCGAAGAGCGGATTCGAACCGCTGTAGAAGGTTTTGCAGACCTCTGCCTAACCACTCGGCCACTTCGCCGTTACAGGAATGTCAAGGTAAGAAAAAGAAAGTATCAAACAAAAGCTTTGCAGGATTGTACGGCCATTTTTTCTTTACATTATCTTTGTTTTATTGGTGACACCTGCCTGGTTGAATCAAAGAAAGTTGCAGGGGTCACTAACTCAAAAGCTTATTTGAAGAGCATGGAACTGAAGCATAAGATGACACGTGTCCTCAAAGCTGTAGCATTATTTGAAGCATTTAAGGGTTTTCTGGTACTGTTTGCCGGGGCTGGTCTTTTTTTATTGATGCAGCATGATATTCAGGGTTCTGCCGAGCAGCTTGTCAGGCATCTGCATCTCAACCCGGCACATGATTTTCCGAAAATATTTATTCAGGCAGCAGGCAATCTTACCGATAACCGTATCCGCTTTTTGGCACTTTTGGCCTTGCTGTATTCGCTCATGCGCTTTATTGAAGCTTATGGACTATGGTTTGCAAGGCGATGGGCCGAATGGTTCGCGCTGATCAGCGGATGCGTCTATCTTCCAATAGAGCTCTTCGAGCTGGCAAAAGGCTTTACATGGCTTAAGATAGGTCTTGTTATGATCAACCTCCTTGTTGTGCTCTATATGGCGTTTGTCCTTAAACATAACGAGCGAGCAAAATTGCTGAAAAAACATCTCGAAAAGTTGTGATTCCATCCTTATGACCGACATTATTTCCTTTTCCATCCTGCTTCTTTTTTTTGTTCTGCTTGCTTTTGTGGCCGTGCGGTTTCAATCGAAATCTCAGGAACTTGAAAATCTCAAAATTCGCCAGGCCCGCCTTGAAGCTGATCTTGCGAATGAGCAGCGGAGTGTTTCCGAAAAAACAGCCCTTATGCAGGAATCAGAATCCCGTTTGAAAATCGAGTTTGAAAACCTTTCCAACCGGATTTTTGAGGAGAAGGGGAGGGCGATCGGTCAGGAGAACCGTGAACGCATCGATGGACTTCTGCAACCCCTTCGAGAGCAGATCGATACCTTCCGTAAAAGGGTTGATGAGGTCCATACCATCGATACTGAGCTTTCAGGACGTCTTTTCGAGCAGGTGCGCCAACTGCATGAGCTGAGCGGGAAGGTGAGTGATGATGCCAATCTGCTTGCACAAGCGATCAAGGGTGACTCCAAAAGGCAGGGAGATTGGGGCGAAATGATTATCGAACGGATCTTTGAAGCTTCGGGACTGGTAAAAGGTCGTGAATACGTGGCGCAGGAGAGTTTTGCAGATGACGATGGATTGCTGAAACGCCCCGATTTTATGGTGATGCTGCCTGCAGGCAAGGCTGTCATTGTTGACTCCAAGGTTTCGCTGACCGCCTACGAACGCTCCTGTCGCTGTGAAGAGGAAGCGCAACGCCAGCAGGCCATAAAAGAGCATGTACGTTCCGTCCGTCGCCATATAGCCGAACTGCAGGCAAAAGAGTACAGCGGTATCGGAGGAAACAGAACGCTCGATTTCGTCATCATGTGCATTCCCCTTGAACCGGCCTGGCATGCTGTTATGCAGGCTGATCCCGAACTGCTCTACGATCTTGCAGGAAAAAACGTGGTTTTGTGTGGCCCGACCACGCTTATGATTACCCTCAAGCTCATTGCACAAATCTGGCGGCGGGAGAATGAAAACCGTAATGCTGAACTTATCGCTGAAAAGGCAGGAAAGATCTACGATCAGGTTTTTCTCGTCATTGAAGCTATGACTGATGCCCGGAAAAAGCTTTCAGGCGTATCGGACTCTTTTGATCTTGCACTGAAACGAATCAAAGATGGACGTGGCAATCTTGTGGGCAGGGTTGAAGAGATACGCCGGCTCGGAGCCAAGGTTAACCGTCAGATACCGCCGGACCTTACTCTGGAATCTGAAACCGATGATGTCGTCAACAACTGAAAACTTTAAAGCCTTGAGTCGTCATAGGCCTTGATATCACGTTCGATATTTAACCCTTCACTGTTGAGAGCGACCTGAAGGTCGTAATCCATCTGCAGTCCAAACCAGAAATGGGCTGGGGTACCGAAATATCGTCCCAGACGCAGAGCGGTTTCAGCAGTTATACTCCGTTTTCCTGCTATAATATCGTTGATACGCCATACCGGAATATGAATATCCTCAGCAATTCTCTTTTCAGTAAGGTTCATAGGGGTGATGTACTCCTCAAGCAGAACAGTTCCTGGATGAAGCGGTGCTATTTTCTTCACAAGCATGGATGAATTTCCTCATGGTAACCTGAATTTGTCTTCACAGAACCCTGTACAACACATTACCATTTTATTATTGATTTCAACGCTCTTGATTCTTCCTCTTTCACTAAAACCATAAGTTTATCTTTCTTTTTTTCGCAGGTAGGCCGGAGTATCAGGCAAGCCTTTTTGAATTCTGTCGGGAAACAACTCTTTCCTAAACTGAGCTATTCGAAAAACGGTACCTCTTTCAAGGACAGAAATACAAAAAAGAAAGGCAACAAAGCAAAATTATAGCTTTACAGCTTTCATAATCTGGATTTTATACTCAAAAAAGATTA
>Ga0316227_1000064_pt1 | contig 167355 bp, 130 predicted proteins | sample TBH18019metaG_FD_206012 | JGI IMG/M metagenome (GOLD analysis project Ga0316227, IMG submission 206012) | Freshwater microbial communities from Trout Bog Lake, Wisconsin, USA - TBH18019 | ecosystem: Environmental > Aquatic > Freshwater > Lake > Hypolimnion/Profundal zone | place: USA... | reverse complement strand
AGGGCGCATGAACCAAACGCCGCATGGGGTCAGCTTCGGTCGGGCTCCGCCCTCCCTTCGCTGACCCCATGCACTCACTGCGATCCACCTGCTATCGAGGACTTACAGAAACTTCTGGACACTACTCAACTCTCTAAATTCTTTATAAAATTTCATTTAGGGCAGATTTAGAAAAAAATGCCTCCATCTTTCTATCAAACACTACCTCCCAATCTGCCCTTTTTTTGCCATGGAAGGCCTGGAAGTCTTTCAGAGTGGTAAAATTGACCTTCTGTTGCCTCTAGTAGACCGCCAGGATATCGAAGGTTCGCGAGTTAAGGGAAACATCATCTTGAACAATTATTTAAAAAAATAAGCCCACTAGAATGGACATGTTGATATGAATATAGAAATTTAATTTACTAATAGTCAACAAATTATACTATTAAAAATAAATGCCATTATTAAAAATAAACGACACCAAAATTAAAATTAACAATAAATTAAATAATTAAAATAACTATAAACACACTATCAGTATCATATATTAATAATATAATATATAAGTGTTTCTTTTCTACTTCTATGCTTAGGCTTTGGGCACAGTGATTCCCTACTGAAATCAACCAAAAAGAGGCTAACGATGTTCAGTAGGGAATTACATGGTATCAATACTTCATAGCTTGAGTATTTGGACACTACGCTCTGCTTATTTAATCGTGCTTGGTCGGATTGTAGCACTCGGCAGCATGTTCCACCCATGTCTCAGGGTTCCGGCGGTATCTTCAAAAGCCAGCGTAATAGCTTCTTTAGACTATCCATGACCTAATATGGACTGTAATGGGCTTCAGACTGTTAGTAAGCTTCCATTACTCATTTGACTTTCATCCCTCAAGCATTGCCGCTATCATTCCTCGGTTACTTTTAGTTCTAGCCTTGTATTGAAGGTCTTCATTAGTTGGTAGGATTCTGTATGCCTCTGAATCATTATCTCGGGGCATCCTGTATATGTTATATATCGTTTTTCATGGCATCAACGGAAAAGAAATTTCAGTAAATATTCCAACAAAAATAATTTATTGTATTATTTTAATAAAGTATCAATTACAAAATTAATTTTATGTTTATTTAATCCATCAATAATTCAAATTTTTTCTTATTACTAGTATTTTTTTCAGGTAGATAAGATGTATTGTTATTCATAAATCCACCTGCTAATTCATGTCTTTCAGCTATTTCAATGATTATATTATTTTTTATATTCTTAATCACCAAATAATAATCTTGTGAATCCTTGATACCTAATTCAAGAGCGATTTTACTCCAATCAATATTTTCTATTTCATATGGAAGAATGTTTCTTACACTTTCTTCAACCATTGCTCTAATTTCTTTTGTGATTGCTTCAATTAGTCGCTGACTTAATAATAAATTATTGATAACATCGCTTGCGAATAAGTCTACAAGCTCCGCTTTTGTGTTTATTTGATATTCAATGTTGTCATTCATGCAATACTCCCATGATGTGATATTAATGTATTAATTATTATGTTCCGTAGATATTTACTAATGTTTAGATTCTTATTATGAGCTTCAATCTTTAATTCAATAGCCTCTTCTGGCATTAAGTAAACCTGTAGCCTCTCAAAATGTATTTGTTTTGGCAATCTTCCCATTTAGTTCCTTTTGTATATATTTAATTGTGATTAATTTAATACTCAGAGTTGTCAAAATATTTGTAAGAGTTATTTTATTTTTAAAATCACAATTTTTTATTTGACCAAATTATTCATGCCATTTTATTTTCAGATTTGTTAGAAACCCACAATGTAAGAGTCCTTCTCTTGCCCGGGTAAAATCGGACAAGAAAAACCCGGGGAAATTGGGCGAGAAGTTCGTCAATATTTTAAATCTTTTTATATTAATATTTAAAATGTAATTTTCGCCCAATTCTGCTTGGCGCTATCTTGTATATCGTTAAGAGCTAAGGGAATGCGAAGGCCGTTGTTCTAGATTTAAGCCTCCTGTTCTGATTCTCCACCAGCTCTTGGACTTACATGAGATAGGCTTCTGGGCCGGTTGGGAGGCTGACACTTGCGCGATTCAGGATAGGAACCCAGTTCTCAAAAACGGTGGTTTGTAAGCAGGGAACCTCCACCCTGGCTCAGGAACCAGGAATCAAGGCTTTTCCATTCTCGAAAAATATTCTCGTTTACATTTTCTCAATTCATCCTATAATTATGAGTATCGAGAAGGAGCTAACATGAAAATCGGATACGCCAGAGTTTCTACAGACCTCCAATCTTTGGAACTCCAGAACCAGGCGCTTGAGAAGGCTGGCTGTGAAATGATCTTCACGGACAAGATGTCAGGCACTCGTGCTGACAGGCCTGGGCTCCAAGAGGCTATGTCTCATCTGAGGCCTTCTGATGTCTTGGTTGTGTGGAAATTAGACCGGCTTGGGCGCTCTGTTAAGGATCTTGTTGATATGGTTGCCCAGCTGGAGGTACGGAAGGTTCACTTTGCCTCAATAACGGACCAAATTGACACTTCCACTACTGCAGGCCGGTTCTTCTTCCACGTAATGGCCTCTCTGGCGCAGATGGAGCGTGAGTTGATCGTGGAAAGAACCCAAGCCGGTCTCAAGGCTGCTCGTACACTTGGCCGCATCGGTGGTCGCAAGCGGAAGATGGACGCTGGGAAAGTTGAGGCAGCTAAGCGGCTGCTTTCTTCTGGCACTCTTGCGAAGGATGTAGCTAAGAGCCTCGGCGTATCGATTCCGACTTTGTATCGCTGGGTGCCTGCGACCCCAAAAGAGTTTCGGGAAAGGAAATCACCATGATCAATTGTGAAAATCAAGAGACTGCATTTTCCTTGCGGGAGCTTCAAGAAATTTCATCAGACTCTAAACGCCCACTCTGTTTTTGGATCGGCGCAGGAGTTGGCTCATGGATAAATTATCCTCGATGGGGTGAGTTAGCAGAAAAACTCCATAATAAATTTAAATTAATGGAACCAAGCTATAACAAAAATGTTGGAGATAATTTATTAAAATTACAAAATCTTCCAGAAATATTCGGGCTTTGCCGTCATACAAACATTAATAGATATAATAAAATGCTTAAAGAAGAGTTTACTCCAAAAAAAACAACACCTATTTATGATAGATTTATAGCGTCAGTTTCATCAGTTAATCCAACTTATATATTAACAACGAATGTAGATGAAATGCTTGAGAAACACCTTAACAACGCTGAAGTTGTTTCAAAAAATGATATTGAGAGAATTCCTTTTTTACTTTCTTCAGGCAATTCATTCATTGGCAAATTGCATGGATCAATAAGCGATATTTCTTCTATTGTCTTTACAAATGAAGAATACAACGAATTGATCAATAATCAGGCGTTTCAAGAAAATCTACGTCATACAATGCGTATATCGACACTGATATTTGTTGGGTTCAGTCTTCGCGATAAATATATATTAGATTTACTCAGCAAAAACGAGAAATTAGGTACCCTATTTGGTGATGGTCCACATTTTGCCATAGTAACGGAGGATGTTGGGCTATTACCAAAAAATGTAAAAAGGATCGAATACAAGTCTGAGCCGCTCCATGACCATCGTACACCTATTTCTATTATTGAAGATATTGCCTTCCTTCACAAATCCGATCACCTCCCAATTGAGGTCTCCAGTCCCGTCAAAACCAAAAGCATCCACCTTCTTATGGACTTGCATCCAGAACCAGACAGTAATGAAACTTCCGCATTTACGACAAATAGTGATGATAAGATAGAAAGGTTATGGTTCGCGGGAGAAGGCTATACCCGGGAAGAGCTAATCGATAATAAAAATTCAGCGCTCCACGATATAATCGTTGGTTTATTGTGTTTTGATCAAATTGCAACATCTATATGGAATGCTAAAGCGATCCATAATATTCTTGGAGGACCTTTATTTTGTAGCCTAGTCGAAAATGATATTCTAAAGCTAATCAATTGGAAACATCGAAGTGTAATTATGTTCCCCGATTTGACATCCCTAGCAGGAGGGAAACTCCTCGATATCATTTTACAAAATCCTGATGGCAGCGAGACTTCAGGGCCTTGGGCACTCAGAAGACAAATAATACCAATTCCAGGGGGTGGAACTGCAGCTGAAAATAAAATAAAAGCTCTTGAAGATAAGGTTATTGAACTAAACGAGCAGGGGGAGGGTCTAATACTAAATACAACCCGAAGCCTATTACTAAGGCCATCTGTTCGAAATCTGCTTGGACTAAGCCATGCTTCATCAGTAGAATCAATAGCAAAATGGCAGGCTTATCCAATTCTCCGCCTTGCAGGTCTTGCGAGAGTTGCCGAGACAGCTATGCACCTAGGGATTCCATCAGCTAGAATTAATTTTGGAGTTGCGGCCTTGGCTGGACCCGCGTTTTCCCTTACCAGCGGCATTGCAGATGCTGGAGAAAATGCAGGTTATATTGTCGCAGGCACCTTTGGCGCGGACCTAGGAAGGTTTGCACAAACAAATCCAGGCACCATTAATGCAATTATGAATTTCAGAGAAACAGCGGCAGGATGTGATTTGAGAAAAGAAATTCTAACCAGATTAACAAAAAATGAAGGTAGTGATGCTGCAATCGCCATCAATACAAGCCTTCAAAGTGCACTTCCTCACAAAATTCTAGAGAAAGCAAAAGAAGAATTGAGCAAGCTTTATATAAATCAAAGCCCAAAGGTAATCCATCGAACAGCATTTTGGACTGAAGATTCCTTGCCAGAAAAATCCCTACAATTGTGGAGAATACGAAGTAGAAAAACACTTGAAGCAACGATCAATCAATACCGAATAGATACGTTTGACCCCTGCCCATGCGGATCGGGAGAAAAGCTTAAATTTTGTTGCCTTGATGCTGCTAAGACAGGGACGACCAGAACATATTAGATAATATGTGTTCCAAATTTCAGAACCAAGCACAATGGTTTATTCCTTTGAAAGATCGGGTGTTCAGAAGAGGAAACCCCACGGGTTATAAAAGAAGCTAACTAGCCCCGCCTGCACCGAGGCGACGAGCGAAGCCGAGTAAGCGAGAAGAAGAGAAATAGCGGGAGGCAATGCAGGCGGGTTCGAGTTGAGCGGATGGTTTTGGCATACTTAGCTATGCTCATTGATGTAACCGTTCGTTCTTTCGATGAAGTGATCAACGCATTGAACCATAGCCATCAGGCCCAATAAATAGATTTGTTGGGGGGTCTTAAGAACTGTCAAATTGATTGCTGGGCTCAACACACCATGTTTCACAGAATCGCATAATAGACGGACAGCTTGAGTGGGATTGCCTTCGATCAATGCCTGAGAAACTAATTCGTGGAGTTCACTGTTGACAGTCACCTTACCGAATTCTTCAGGGTCCAAATCGATTTTATCTATATTTGTCAATTCTCCGAATGTTAGCCCGGACTTTGGATCAGTCATTTTGCTGACCTGGCGTGAATTTTTACCCTCAATCCAACTCTCAGAACCAAACATACGGCACATCACAAAAACCTTTTGAAGCCAGCACACGGCATCGAACTCAGATTTTGGATTGGTTTGATAGTAATGTTGGAATTCGCCAAAAACCTGATTTGCCATTGTCGAAGCGAGAGCTGTTATTGAATCAGCAAGTCCGGGATGGCCACAGATCAGGCTTTGTTTTGAATGTAGATTGGCAAGAGCTTGGTTGGTAGAGGAAAACCTTTCCGCGAATTCATAAACCGAATCATGAAGAATACGGAAACCTTCTTCGGATTGTAGATCGAAAGGAGCGCGATTCATGGTGAGGCCTATGACAAATGATGGGTTCAAACCATTTAAATAACATTAAACATTACTATTAATCAATTAACGGAATAAAAATCAACTTAGACTCGATGAAACATAATTTTAAAATCAACCCATTATTATCAATGATTTTGCCTTAGTAATAAAATTCTTTGTTCTATGAGACGTTCTGCTTCGCGCTGGTTGGCTCTATAATCAGAATCAGAAATGTAATTTTGAAGGGCACTAGCTGGTAATTGCCCTATTCTAACGCGATTCGAAAGATCATTTTCTTGCTTGTCGTAAGTATCTTTATATGCTTTCCATAAATTTACAAGTTCTCTTAGGTTCTGGTCACTAGGAAACTCATTTAATGCTTGATCAATGCTAGCGTCCCCAGTTCGTGGAGATAGTTCTGACTTAAGGTTATTTTTATTATTAATCTGAAAGAGTACATTCCTGAAATATATTCTTTTTTGTTGTACAATGTCGATTTTGTTTGGATCGATCTTCGCGTCATTATAATAATTATCAGAAATATCTAATCCTTCTTGTACTTCATTTTTAACTTTTTCTTCAATTTTTTGAATATTCGTCACCAAAGTTTGTTTTTGGTCTGAAATGCTACTAAAACCAACGCCTCCAGAAGCTTTTTTTCCAAATACTATTTGATTGTTATTAAAATTTCCTATATTAAATAATTTTTCATTTTCTATTTTCCATTCTTTATCAAGTTCAGCCAAATTATTTATTACGCGATTAATTGAATTTTTGTAATTCTCAAATTTTTGAGCACGTTCTTGGTCTAGTCGTATCCGTTCTTGTTGTAATCTAATATGTTCTTGCTCTTGTTGGTGTAATCTTGTGATATGTAATGCATAAATAATTCCAGGTGGAATTATTAATATTAATCCTAATACAATAAATAATATTTTGAATTTAATTTTTTTGTTGCTTTTATTAAAGACAGTGGGATCTCGATTATCCATAAGCACTCCCTAGTATTTGATAATTAATAATATATATTATATTAAACTATTTATTTGCTTTCTGTTTCCTTACCTTCTCCAGAGCTTTCATGGCATTAGGATTACCTTTGCGGTTAGAAGTCTTGGTGAAGCCTAGAGCAGACTTACCAAAGTTCTTCTGGTTGGCAGAGATAATATCGATGGTTTCCTTTTTGAATTCTGGACTGTTAACAGCCTCAAGGAAAGCTTCAATCATTTCTTCAGGCGTGCCTTTGAACCTCTTGCAGATTGGCTTTGCCAGGGCCACAGCAGTTCGTTGAACCTTCCCGGCCCCGTGAGCTGTCCCAGCTGCCTTCTGTGGACGCAATTCCTTCATTTGGTTCAACGCATCTACATAGTCCAGAGAAGCAGCATCGAGGGCCTCTAGGAAGCTTCCGTAGTTCTTCTGAAGCTTGCCGTAGATGATGAATGCTTTCCTATTCTCCGGCTTTCCTTCAGTCTCCTTAATGGTTCTGGAAATGACCGAAGCTGGGACAGAAGCCTTACCCAGTTTGAATTCAGCTTTGTTTTCCTTTCCAGTGCCCTTCACATATTGAATTTTCATTGTAGGCATTGACTCACCTTTTGAGGGATTGGCTGAAACTACAGCCAAGGGTTGGGGGATGATATCAAGAGGAACAGAAGACACAACTACGAACTTGTCCCTTTTCTTTCTCATAATGGTAACGGACTCTGTGATTTTGTCAATCAGGTTCATGCTAACTCCTTTTATTAGAGCTACGCTGTAGGTAGCTTGTTGGATTTGATACCATCTATATCCATCAATCAATCAATAACCTTGGTGTTATAATAAGCTAAATGTTTATTATGTCAATGCATTGAATTGTTTTTTTATTTCTCAAAACACTTGTTTAAGTCGATATATATTGTATAATGAATCCGTGAAGACATGGGTTTTGAATCTATTTATACAATTTAATATAGCACAGGAACCAAGATGCCAAAAAAACAGAAGATGATAAATGGTCTTACCAGAAAAGATAATAAAGGTCCATATACCTATCAGTTCAATTTCAAGGGAAAGACCTACAAAGGAACTACAGATTGTTATGACCTTGAAAGCGCTAAAAAGTGGCTGCTTAAATATAAAACAGAATTGAGTCTCAATAATATAGATCTGAAGGCAAATAGCTCTGTTATGAAAATATCCCATGTTCTTAAGGAGTGGGTAAAATATGCTAAAGTTAGAAAATTATCATCGTTATATATATACAATTTAGTAGCCCGAATTAATAATCATGTTATACCCATCATTGGTGATAAATTAATAAGACAACTTAATAATGCTGATATGAAAACAATTGTATCAGCTTATATGGACAACGAAAGACCTGGAAGATGGAAACACATTAAAAGAACTGCTGGAGGTTGCAATAATCTACTCTGCCATCTATCAGGTCTAATTACATTTGCTGAAGAACAGGATTACATTGTAAAAAGACCAAAATTTCCATTTCTTGAGGAACAGGAAAAGGAAAAGAAAATTATTCCTTCTGCGTCATTACCTGCCTTTTTCAAGGCATTGGATGATATGAAAGAGGCACATTTTAGCCTTATTGTTAGATTCTGCATCTTAAATGGCTTGAGAGAAAGTGAAGCAAGGTCTATGAAGTGGTCTCAAATTGATCTTTACAACAAAACATTCAAACTAGATAAACAAAAAAACAAAGCCTTCTCTGGCGGTTTAGATTTAGCACCTTCTATGATACCTATTATAATAAGCATGAAAAAAAAGACAGAAGAAAATAATGTTCAATCTCTATTTTTATTTCCTTCGGATACCAAAACTGGTTATAGGTCCAGAAATTATCTTGTAGCATTATTAAATAAGCTAACAATACAGGTAATGGGTTATAAAATGTCTACCCATGCTTTAAGACGCAGTTTTATTACCAACATCTTAATAGCAGGAGTTGACCCATTCACAGTTGGAACTCTGGCAAGACACAAAGACCCAAAGACCACGAGAAGATATTTTGTTCCTCAACAGGAAGCCAAGAAAGCCGCTATTGACCTGATAGACAAACTGGCAACAGGAAGCTGAAGAATATTCTAAAACCTTGAAAGAGCCTGTTTCCCAGGCTCTCTTTCTTGCCCACTGATGGGTCTACCCAAAACTCTACTTGTGAGAAGAAGCATTATTTAAACTGGCTCTGCCACTCGTTATATAGCTTCTTCAGTCAGTTCTGTCCACGAAGTAGCCGAGGGCGCCCACGATCACCGTGAGGTTGACGACATCTCTCCAGGTGTGGTTCTTCACGGGGGCTCCAGCGGATTAAAGGATAGTTCAGGCGGTTGTCAGCCTTGCATCATTCCCAGGATCAGGTCGATGGCGTCGGGGTTCTCCAGGGCGCTCACGTCACCGCTCACCTTGCCCTCCCGGGCCAGGTCCCGGAGCAGGCGGCGCATGATCTTGCCGCTCCGGGTGCGGGGCAGCGTCGAGGTGAGAATGACGCGCTGGGGCTTGGCGAAGGCCCCCAGCTCCGTGGCGATGCGCTGGATCAGCTCCTGCTCCAGGGCCGCCGAGGCCAAGGCCCCGGAACGCAGGACCACGAAGGCCAGGGGCAACTCCCCCTTCACCGCATCCGGCACGCTGATCACGGCGGCCTCGCTCACATCGGGGTGGCCGATGAGGGCCGCCTCCAGCTCCATGGTGCCGATGCGGTGGGCAGCCACGTTGATGACGTCGTCCACCCGCCCCGTCACCCAAACCTGGCCCTCCGGGTCGAGGATCGAGGCGTCGAAGCTGTTGTAGCGCCCCGGGAAGCGGGAGAAGTAGGTGGCGACGTAGCGTTCCGGGTCGCCCCAGACATCGCGCACCATGCTGGGGAAGGGCGCCGTGAGGGTCATGATCCCGAGCTGACCGGGCGGGAGGGGGTTCCCGGCCTCGTCCACCACCTCTGCCTGGTAGCCCGGCAGGGGGTGGCCGCAGGAACCGGGCTTCGTGGGGGTCATGCCCACCATGCTGGAGGTCCAGCCCGTGCCCGTCTCGGTCTGCCCGTAGGTGTTGTTGAAGAAGATGCGGCCTCCGCCGAGCACATCCCGGCTCCAGTACCAGGTGTCCGGGTCCAGGGGCTCCCCCACACAGCTGATCAAGGTGAGGCGGCTGAGGTCGTGTCCCTGCATCCAGGCATCCCCCGCCCGGCGCAGCATGCGCAGGGCCGTCGGGGCCGTGAAGATCTTCGACACCTGGAGGCGCTCCACCACCTCGTAGAAGTGCCCGGGATCCGGCCAATCCAGCGCCCCCTCGTAGGCCACCAGGGTGGCCCCGTGGGCCAGGCCCCCCACCAGGGCCCAGATGGGGAACGTGAGCCAGCCCACGTCCGCCGTGCACCACAGCACGTCCTCGGGCTGGGGCAGCAGGGACCACTTGGTATTGGCGTAGACGCCCACCAGGAAGCCCAGGCCCGCGTGGATGAGGCCCTTGGGTTTGGCCGAGGTGCCCGAGGTGTGGATGATGAACCCGGGTTCGTTGGCCTCCAGGGGCTCGGGCGGGCAGTCGGCGCTGGCCTCGGCCATCAGGTCGCTGTACCAGAGGTCCCGGCCCGCGGTCATGGGGACCTCGCCCCCCAGGCGCCGCACGACGAGCACCTTCTCGATGGAGGTCACGCCTTCCATGGCCGCGTCGAGCGTCTCCTTGAGGGGGACCCGCCTGCCCCGCCGGAGGCTGGCATCGGCGGCCACCACCACCTTCGGCTGGGCATCCAGCAGCCGCTCGTGCACCGCCTGCGCCGAGAACCCGGCGAAGATGACGCCGTAGATGGCCCCGATCCGGTAGCAGGCGTGACAGGCCACGAAGGCCTCGGGGATGTTGGCCATGTAGACGCCCACCCGGTCGCCCTTCTGCACACCCAGTCCCTTCAGCACCGAGGCGAAGCGCGACACCGCCTCCAGGAGCTGCGCGTAGGTCCAGGCCTCCCGGGCACCGTCCTCCCGTTCCCAGTGGAACGCCACCTTGTCCGGCGTGCGCCGGGCGTGGCGATCCACGCAGTTGAGGGATACATTGCTGCGCCCGCCCACGAAATAGCGGAACTGCGGGAAACCCCCTTCCACGGTGCGGTCCCACGTGGAATACCACTCCAGCTCCCGGGCGATGCCGGCCCAGTAGCCCGCCGGGTCCCGGCGGGACTGCTCCAGGAAGGCCAGGGCCGCACCTGGGGTCATGGGCGCCTGGTCCAGGAGGCTCCCCGTGGGGGGAATCAGCGGCTTGCCGGCGTAGATGGGGGGTTCGGGTTCACTCATGATTCCACCCTTCTCCAGTAGCGGGCCAGCCCGTAGACGCTCATGAACGCTGGGTCCGCGATCTCATAGTCCTCGATGGCGGCCTCCGTCAGCCCTTGACCCGCGAGGAGCTCGTGCATGAAGGCCTGGAAGCGGGGCACCAGGGTCTCGACGGTTCCACCTGTCGCCAGCCGGTCCCGCACCCAGGCCGAGATCCGCCGGATGTTCTCCTCCAGGGAGTCGAAGTGGGCCGCCCCATCGGCCTTGATGCCGAAGTGGGTGGGGTAGATGTAGGTGGGTGCCGCGGCCCGCATGCGGGCGATGGAGTCGGCCCAGGCCTCCAGGTCGATGTCCGGCGGCGGAAAGGGGGGGATCACCGGCCCTTGGCCGATGCGGATGCCGCCCACGTCCCCCGTGAAGAGGCCATCCTCCAGCCGGTAGGTGATGTGGTGAATGGCGTGCCCCGGCGTGTGGATGGCCTCGATCCCCATGGCGCCAAATCGCACCACCTGGCCATCGTCCAGGGGGCTGATCAGCTCCGGGGGAACGGGCTCCAGCCGGCCCCAGAGCCGCTCCATGTCCTCCCCGTAGATGCGCCTTGCGGAGCCGAGCAGCTTGCCAGGGTCCGCGAGGTGCCGAGCGCCCGCCGGGTGGACATGGATCCGCGCCCCGTGGCGGGCAAGCCGCCAGGCGGCTCCCCCATGATCCAGGTGGATGTGGGTGAGGAACACGTGGCGGATGTCCTCCAGGGCGAAGCCCTGGCCGTTCAGGGCCGATTCGAGGGTCCCGAAGAGCGACTCAGGCCCGGTCTCCACCAGCACCGGCCCCTCGGGGCTGCGCACCAGGAAGGCCCCCACGGTGCCGGCAGTCTGGAAGTGCAGATCCAGCACCGTGACGGGTCCCTGGGAAACGCGCTCTGCCATCTGGGACTCCCACGGCGGCCCGGGAACCGGGTTTCCTGGATCAGGGGTGACGCCCCAAACAGCTCAGGGCTAAGGCACGGAGACCGCCCCTGGTGGAGGGCGCTTCCTGCCGGAGTTGACGGGTGGTTTGCCTGATTAAAGCATACCTCGGCGCAGGGCGGTTCCCCGTGACCAGGGGCAGGGCTCCAGGGCCTTCACCCCGGCGAGTGCGGACGTCCTGGCGGCGGGGCGCCCCTTCCTCAGGCCACCCGGGCCGTGGCGAGGAAGACGGGATAGTCCTTCCCGTTCTTGCGGCTCACGATGGCAGTCTCAAGCTGGACGTCGAGGAATCCGGCTGCCTTCAGCCAGGTCTCGATGTGCTCCCGCGCAAAACCCAGGTGGTGCACCCCAGTCGCGTCTTCGTGGAAGCTGCCGTCCTCCTGGTCGAGGTCCGCGAGGGCGACGCGGCCCCCCGGGCGGAGCTGCCCGGCGAAACGGCGGAACAGGGCCGGCACATCGGGAATGTGGTGCAGGGTCATGCTGCTCACGATGAGCTGGTAGGGGCCGCCAAGGTCCCCGGTCCCTTCGGGGTCCAGGGCCACCAGGCGGACCGGAGTCCCCGCGGCCCCGGCCTTCTCGGCCAGGGTCTTCAGCATGCCGGGCGACGTATCCGCTCCGGTGATGGCACCCACCTTCGGTGCCAGGGCCAGGGTCACCAGTCCCGTGCCGCAGCCGAAATCGAGGGTGGCCAGTCCCGATGACAGGGGCACCCGCGCCGCGATGGCTTCCGCCACGCCCCGGGCCAGCACCACCCGCCGGTCCTCGAGGTCCCAGGTGGGGGCGGCTCGATCAAAACGCTCGGTTCCTGACATGGGGACTCCTCGGGGCTACTTGCTGGTGGCGCCCTTTCCAACCTGATCCAGGGCCTGTTCCAGATCCGCCAGGATGTCGGCCAGGTCCTCGATGCCGATGGAGAGTCGCACCAGCCCGTCGGTGATGCCCGCAGCGATCCGGTCGGCCCGGGCCATGCTGGCATGGGTCATGGAGGCCGGGTGGCTGATGAGGGTCTCGACGCCCCCCAGGGACACGGCCAGGCCCGCGAGGTGCACGTGGTTCATGAGGATCCGGCCCGCGTCCAGGCCGCCCTTCAGCTCGAAGGAGATCATGGAGCCGAAGCCGGTCATCTGGCGCTTCGCGAGCTCATGCTGGGGATGGCTGGGCAGGCCGATGTAGCGGACCCAGGCGATCTGGGGATGGGCCTCCAGCCAGGGGGCCACTTCCCGGGCGTTCTGTTCGGCCCGCTCCACGCGTAGGGCCAGGGTCTTGAGGCCGCGGCTCACCATGTAGGACTGGTGGGGGTCCATGTTCGCGCCAAGGATGATCAACATGGCGCGGATCTGCTTGTGCAGGGCCTCGGTCTTGGCGACCACGATGCCGCCGACCACGTCCGCGTGGCCGTTGATGAACTTGGTGACCGAGTGCAGGACCACGTCCGCGCCCAGGTCCAGGGGCTTCTGGAGGTGGGGGCTGGCGAAGGTGTTGTCGACGACCAGGAGGGCGCCGGCGGCGTGGGCGATCTCGGCCGCGGCGGCGAGGTCGGTGACGGCCATGGCGGGGTTCGAGGGCGACTCCACATAGACCAGCTTGGTGTTCTCCCGGATGGCCCGCCGGAGGTTGTCCAGGTCCGAGGTGTCCACATAGGTGGACTGGACCCCGAAGCGGCTCATGTGCTTTTCCATGAGCCCACGGCTGGGGCCGTACACGGAGTCGGTGCTTACCACGTGGTCGCCGGAGCTGAGCAGGGCCAAGTACACCGTGCTGATGGCGCCCATGCCGCTGGCCATGGCCGTGGCGCCAAAGCCGTTCTCGAGCTGGGCGACATTCTCCTCCAGGGCATCCGTGGTGGGGTTGCCGATGCGGGTGTAGATGTAGCCTCCCTCGGTGCCGGCGAAGCGGTTCGCACCCTGCTGGGCATCGCGGAAGGCGAAGGTGGAGGTCTGGTAGATGGGCGTCACCACGCTGCCAAGGGCGTCGTCCTTGATCCCCGCATGAACGAGCTTGGTGTTGAAGCCTTTATTGCGCGTATCCATGGTCGCTCCGCTTGAGATGTCAGGGATCTGGCTCTCCATGATGGACCCGACACCAGGGGCTGATCCACTCCGGGCCCACAACCACCCGTTCGTCCCCAGTAACCTTGGATTGAATGACACTCCGTCAAGGCGCACCGGCGTGATCCTTGTGACAATTTTACTATGTAGTTATACTAGCATTATAGACATCTGCGGCACCCCGCTGCTTCTCCCGAAAGGAAGCCATGCCCCCGTCCCCCCGCATCCTGATCGTCGGCGGAGTCGCCGGCGGAGCGAGCGCCGCTGCCCGCGCCCGCAGGCTCTCGGAAGAGGCCAGCATCGTGCTCTTCGAGCGTGGCCCCTACGTCTCCTTCGCCAACTGCGGGCTTCCCTACCATATCGGCGGTGCGATCGGAGAGCGGAACCGGCTGCTCCTGCAGACCCCGGAAAGCCTCCATGCCCGCTTCCTCATCGATGTGGGGGTCCACACGGAAGTCGTGTCGATCGACCCGGTCTCCCAGACGGTCGTCGCGAGGAACCTGAAGACCGGCCAGGAGGTCCGGGAGCCCTACGATGCCCTGGTGCTGAGTCCCGGGGCCGAGGCGATCCGGCCCGCCATTCCCGGCGTCCTGGATGACCGGATCTTCACCCTGCGGAACATGGGCGACATGGACGCCATCCTGGGGACCGTCTCAAGGGACGGCGTCGGCCGGGCCCTGGTGGTGGGGGCCGGCTACATCGGGCTCGAGCTGGCGGAGCAGTTCCACCACCGGGGGCTGGCCGTGGCCCTGGTGGAGCGCCTGCTCCACGTCATGGGCGTGGCGGACCCGGAGATGACCTTCCCCATCCACGAGGAGCTGACCCGACACGGCGTGGACCTCCGCCTGGGCCGGTCCGTCGCCGCCTTCGAGAAGTCCGGCGGGGAGCTGGTGGCCCTCCTCGACAACGGGGACCGGATTGCCTGCGACCTGGCCGTCCTCTGCGTGGGCGTGCGGCCCGAGACGAGCCTGGCCAAGGCGGCGGGGCTCGCACTCGGCGCCACCGGGGGCATCCTCGTCGACGATCAGATGCGCACCAGCGCGCCCAACATCTATGCCGTGGGCGACGCCGTGGAGATCCGGGACTTCACGAGCGGCGAGGCGGCCCTCATCCCCCTGGCCGGCCCGGCCAACCGCCAGGGCCGCATCGCGGCGGAGGTCATCCTCGGGCGGGACAGCCGCTACAAGGCCACCCAGGGCACGGCCATCTGCAAGGTCTTCGACCTCAGCTTTGCCATGACGGGATTGTCTGAAGCGGTGCTGCGGCGGAAGGGGATGGCCTACCGGCGCATCTACGTGTACCCCCCCGACCACGCCACCTACTACCCCGGCGCGCACCCCATCACCCTGAAGCTGCTCTTCGATCCCAAGGACGGCCGCATCCTGGGGGCCCAGGCGGTGGGGGTGGCGGGTGTGGACAAGCGGATCGACGTGATCGCCGTGGCGCAGCGGGCGGGCCTCACGGTCTTCGATCTGGAGGATCTGGAGCTCTGCTACGCCCCGCCCTTCGGCAGCGCCAAGGACCCCGTCAACATGGCCGGCTTCGTGGCCGCCAACGTGGCGAGGGAGGACGTGCTGCTCTGGGAGCCCGAGGAACTGGCCGCGATGACGGAGAGCCAGCTCCTCCTGGATGTCCGGACGCCGGCGGAGCATGCCCAGGGGTCCATCTCAGGGGCGGTCTGCCTGCCGGTGGACGACCTGCGGGCCCGCCTGGGGGACCTCCCCCGGGACCGGGAGTTGCTGGTGTTCTGCCAGGTGGGCCTCCGCGGCTACATCGCCGCGCGCCTGCTGTCCCAGCTTGGCTTCAGGGTGCGCAACCTCTCGGGCGGCTACCGCCGCTACGCGATGTGGCACGGCACCCACACGGTGCCGCTGGCCTGCGAGGCACCCATGCAAAGGGAGGAATCATGACCGGCCGCGCCTTCCAGGACTACTACCCCGAGAATGTCGCCCACTGCTACGGCTGCGGGACGCTGAACGACAAGGGCCTCCAGATCCGGACCTGCTGGGAAGGCGAAGAGTCCGTGACCCGGTTCCTCCCCCGGCCCGAACACACGGCCATCCCGGGCTACGTGTACGGCGGCCTCCTCGCCTCCCTGGTGGACTGCCACGGCACGGGCACCGCCGCGGCGGCCATGTACCGGCAGGAGGGACGGCCCATGGACAGCCTCCCGGCCTTCCGGTTCGTCACGGCCTCCCTGCACGTGGACTACCTTGCGCCGACCCCGCTGGGCGTGGAACTGGAGATCCGCGGTCAGGTCAAGGAGATCAAGGGCCGGCGCGTGGTGGTCCAGGCCGCGGTCTTCGCCGGCGGCCGGAAGACCGTCCAGGGGGAGGTGGTGGCCGTGCAGATGCCCGAGGCTTCAACGCCTGAGGGTCCGGCGCCCGGCCCTCGGACCCCTTTTCCGGGCGCCTTGAATCCTTTTGGCTCCGGCCCGACTCTTCCAGAGTGAGGCGGCAGAGGCCGCTTCCCATCCTGGAGCCGCCATGTCGAACCTGCTTCCGACCAACGAACACCCCGCCGAGCGGGTCATCCGTGTGCTCCTGGGACTGGGCGTCCTCTCCCTGGCCTTCGTGGGGCCGAAGTCCGCCTGGGGCTACCTGGGCCTGGTGCCGCTGGCCACGGGGCTCATGGGCACCTGCCCCCTCTACACCCTGCTCGGCTTCAGCACCTGTCCCGTGAAGGCCCGTTGATCGCAGATTCAGACCTGCTGGTCCAGTCGGCCTCCGGCAATGCCCAGGCCTTCGAGGCCTTCGTCCTCCGCCACCGCCAGGCGGTCTGGCGCTTCGCCCGGTCGCTCACGCGGGACGCGGCGGCCGCCGAGGACGCCCTGCAGGAGACTTTCCTGGCGGCCTGGCGGAGCGCAGCCTCCTTCCGCGGCGGGGGTCCGGCCCTGGGCTGGCTGCTGGCCATCGCCAGGCATGCGGTCTATCGGCAGCACCGGATCCGGGCCGGCGCGCCCGAGCGGCTGGAATCGTTGGCCGAGCTGGGGGAGGCCGCCGGCTGGGGCGCCGAGCCCGACCCCCTCGACGCGCTGCTCACCCAGGACGAGGTCCGGCAGGCCCTGGCCCTGCTGACGGTGGAGGACCGGGAGCTCCTGCTGCTCCGGGAGGTCGAAGGGCTTTCGAACGAGGCCTGCGCCGGCCTGCTGGGGCTCGGACTGCCCGCCCTCAAGAGCCGCCTCCACCGGGCGCGCCTGCGCTTCGTGTCGCATTTTCCGGGAGGACATCATGGCCGTTGAGCGGGAAATCGCCGGAATCCGCTGCGGCGAGGTCTTGGCGGAACTCTCGGACTATCTGGACGGCGAACTCGCCCCGGCACGCCGGACCCAGGTGGACGCCCATCTCCTGGGCTGCGACGCCTGCGAGCGCTTCGGCAGCCGCTTTTCCGCGGCCCTCCGGGCCATCCGCCAGAGCGGCTCCGGTCCCAGCGGGGACGAACCGGGTGTCTACGAGCGCCTGGGCGCCCGCCTGCACCAGGCCGTGAAGGAAGGGCCCGGGACCTAGCCGAGGGTCTTGTGCGGCAGGCTCTCGATCCTCCCGGCGGGGGACACCAGCACGTAGTTGAGCTTGCGCTGCAGCTCGCGAATCGTGTTCGCCCCGGCGTAGGTGAGTCCGGAGCGCAGCCCGCCCACGATGTCCGCGAGGATCTCCTCCTCGTCCTCCCGGTAGGGCACCCGGGTGGCGACCCCTTCCGCGGTCTTCCAGCCCGTGAGGCCGCCCAGGTGGTCATCGGCCACTTCCTTGCTGGCCATGCCCCGGTAGACCTTGTAGCTTGGGCCGCCTTTCTCATCCAGGATCTTGGCCCCGGGCGTGGGGCGGGTGCCCGCCAGCATGCCGCCGACCATCACGAAGTCCGCGCCGAAGGCCAGGGCTTTCACGATGTCCCCGGGGGTCCGGATCCCGCCGTCGGCCACGATGGAGCGGTCCGCCCGGGCACATTCCTGGATGGCCGTGATCTGGGGCACGCCGAAGCCGGTCTTGATGCGGGTGGTGCAGACGCTGCCGGGTCCGATGCCCACCTTCACGATGTCGGCATGGACCGAGGCCAGGTAGTCGGCGCCGGCGTAGGTGGCCACGTTGCCCGCCATGATGCACTCGTTGGGGAGCATCATCCGCATGCGCTTGATCATCTTCCCCACGTACTTGGCGTGGCCGTGGGCCACGTCCACGCAGAAGTACTGGGCCCCGGCGTCCCGGAGGGCCTCGATGCGCTCCATCTCGGCCTCCGCCGTGCCCACGGACACGAAGGCGGGAACCCGGCAGCGCTTGAACATGGCGACGTTCTCCTCGACGGAGACAAAACGGTGCAGCACGCCGATGCCCCCGCGCTCGCCCACGAAGTTGGCCATGGCGTCCTCAGTCACGGTATCCATGTTGGACGTCATGATGGGGAGCTGAAGCGTGAGCTTGCCGGTCTTGTCGGTCATGCCGATGTCCACGACCCGGCGCGACTCGTGGTGGTTGTAGGCCGGGATCAGCAGGACATCATCGAAGGTGATGGCAGTTTCAGACATGGTGCCTCTTGGGGGTCAGATAGGGATTCGATTCAGGCCGCGTAGGTCTTGTAGAAGTACCAGGCCGCCAGGATGAAACCGATGCCGACCACCCCGTAGCGGACGGTCGTGCGGCCCACGCGGTGGGCCATGTGGGAGCCGAAGATTCCCCCCAGTCCCGCGGCGACGGCCATGGGCAGCATGTAGTGCCACTTCACGTTGCCCGGGTGCCGCAGGAGCTCCATGGCCATGAAGGCGAAAATGGCGATGCCGTTGATGCAGAGGGCCAACAGGTTCTTCAGGCCGTTCATCTGGTGGATGTCGGTGAGGCCCAGCAGGCTCAGGGCCGCCAGCATGAGGATGCCGATGCCGGCCCCGAAGTAGCCGCCGTAGATGCCGACGATGAACTGGAAGCAGATGGCGGCGACCCACCAGCCCGGTGTCCGCTCGTGGCCGTGGATCCTCTTCAGCAGCTTTCCGACGGGGTCATTGGCCGCCAGCAGCACCGTGGCCAGGAGGATCAGCCAGGGCACCAGCATGTCGAAGACGCTCTGCGGAGTGACCAGCATGAGCCAGGCCCCCAGGGCGCCCCCCAGGAGCGAGGGGGGCATCAGGCGCTTCGCGAAGTCCTTGATGCCGGCGAGGTCCTCGCGGTGGCCCCAGAAGCCGCCGATGGAGCCCGGCCAGAGGGCCAGGGTGCTGGTGACGTTGGCCTGCTGGCCCGTGAGGCCGATGCCCAGCAGGGCGGGGAAGGACACGAGGGTGCCGCCCCCCGCGATGGAGTTGATCGCCCCTGCGGTGAAGGCCGCGGCCATGACGGTGAGCAGTTGCCAGATGTGCATGCCTCCACGATGACAGACCCCCGGTGGTCGCAACAGCGGGCTCCTCTTCGGCTCTGAAGCCGGTCCCTCAGGCGCCGCCCAGGCGACGGGCCTCCTCCCGGCTCAGGGTCCTCCAGGGCCGGGGCAGCAGACCGGGCACCCGGGTCCGGTAGTCCCGGTAGGCCTCGCCGAACTGCTGGACGAGCTTCGACTCCTCCAGCCTGGAGCCCAGGATGAAATAGCCCGTGATCCACAGGGCGGAGACCAGCCGCGCAGCGTTCATGTCCCGGGTCCAGAGCAGCAGCAGCGACAGGGCGTACCAGGGGTGACGCACATACCGGTGGAGGGTGCCGACCCGGAAGGGCTCCCGGTCGCCCGGGGCCTCCCAGCGCTCCCGAAGCTGCCGAAGACCCAGGAAGGCCTCCAGGTCGTAGACCCCGGACCCCGCCAGCAGGAGGCCCAGCGCAGCCAGGCCGAGGCCGTTCATCGCCCAGGCCGGTCCCCCGTGCCAGCGCCACAGCCAGGGGCCAGGATGGCGCCAGAGCAGCCCCAGGACCGGGAGGAGCGCCAGCCCGGCCAGGAGGTTGTAGAGCAGCCGGTAGGCCGGTACCAGCCGGGGCAGCCGCCCAGCCACCCAGCGCTTGGTGCCCAGGGCGGCCAGCCCCGAATGCAGGGCCCCGTAGAGGATCCAGGCGAGGGAAAGCGCGAGCAGGCTGGCGACATGGGAACCCATGGGTCGATTGTGGGCGAACCAGTCCGTGAGGACCACCGGAGGGCCGGTTATCCTGGCGGGATGCACTTGTCCTGGCCCCAGCCCGCGCGCCTCGCGCTCCTGTTCGCCCTGCTCTGGGCGGCCTACGTGCTGCTCTGGACGCCGGGCCCCTTCTCACTGAGGCTCCTCGGGCTCTACCCGAAGAAGCTGGGCTCCCGGATCGTGGGCTGGGCCGCCACTCGAACGCTGCCGGCCTCCTGGCGAGGGCCTCTGCTCGGCCGCTTCGCTGACCACTACGGCATCAACCTGGCCGAGGCGGAGCATCCCCTGTCCGACTACCCCAGCCTCCAGGCCCTCTTCACCCGGCGTCTGAGAGCCGGTCTCCGGCCCCAGGCCGCGGTGGCCCCGGGGTTCGTCAACAGCCCGGTGGACGGGCGCCTCATCGCCAGCGGGCGCCTCGAGGCCGGCCAGGCCATCCAGGCCAAGGGCCTGCCCTATCGCGTCACGGAACTCCTCAAGCACGATCCCGCCGCGGGGCGCTTCGAGGGTGGGCATTTCCTCACCCTCTACCTCTCGCCCCGGGACTACCACCGCATCCACGTGCCGGTGCAGGGCCAGGTCAGCGCCGTGAGCCGTGTCGAAGGCGAACTCTGGCCCGTGAACGAGGCCAGCACGGGCCATGTCCCGCGCCTCTATGAGCGCAACCGCCGGGCCACCTGGACCGCCCTGGGCACGGGCCCCTGCGAAGGGCTGGAGGTGGCCGCGGTGCTGGTGGGCGCGACCCACGTGGGGGGCGTCGTCCTCGATGCCCGCTGGCTGGGCGGGCGGACGCTGCCCCTCGACGGGGGCCTGGCCGTGGACCACCTGCCCTGTACCGCCGGCGAGGACCTCGGCACCTTCGAATTCGGCTCCACGGTGGTGCTGCTCATCGGGGGACCCCGGGCCGCCGACTGGACCCCCCTCCGCACCGACGGCGAGGTGAAGATGGGCCAGAGGCTGGGGGCCTACCGGTGAACGACATGGACCTCTTCCATCAGGATCCCCTCTGGGAGGAGGGCGGCGACCTGCCTGGCGCCCTGGAGGCGCTCTTCACGGCCGCGGGCGAAGTGCTGGACCTGGCCCGGCTCCGCGAGCTGACAGGCCTCGGCGACGGCATTCTCCAGCAGGGTGTGGAGAAGCTCCAGGAGCGGCTCCAGGGTGCCTCCGGCCTGCGCCTGCTGGAAGTGGGCGGCGGCTGGCGCATGGCCACCAGCCCCGTCTACAAAGAGATGGTCTCCCGCCTGGTGACCACCACCCGCAGCGGCAAGCTCTCGCCGGCCCAGATCGAGGCCCTGGCCATCATCGCCTACCGGCAGCCCGTCACCATCACCGAGCTGAACGCCATCCGCGGCGTCACCAGCAGCGCCAACCAGGTCAAGAGTCTCCTGGAGCGGCAGCTCGTCACTCCCGCCGGCCGCAAGTCCGTGGTGGGCCGGCCCATGACCTACGCCACGACCCAGGCCTTCCTGCTGCACTTCGGCCTCAGGAGCCTGCAGGATCTCCCGCGGCTCGAGGACTTCGGCGAGGGCCGCCTGGAGGCCGAGGCCCTGGCCGGGCTGGAACCGCCCCTGCCCGAGGACGGTCTCTTCGGGATCGGCGCCCTCATCTCCGAGCCAGAACCGCCGGCCGCCGCGGAAGATCCCGCCGAATGAGCCAGCCCACCCTCAGCCTCGAGGCGCAGCCCGCGCAACCCAAGGCCGAAAGCCCCACGGGCCTCTACCTCCAACCCTGGCAGAAGGGCGGCCTGCTGGTCGTGCTCCTCGGCATCCTCTACCTGCGGTTCTGGCGGCGGCGACAGGCCAGGGTCCAGGTCTGCAGCCACTGCGGGAAGAAGAATCCACCCCACCAGCGCAACTGCCAGAAGTGCGCGGCGCCACTGATGCGCGTGGAGTAGGCCGTCCACCTTCAGAATCAGGCGCCGCGACCCTCAAGATGGCCAACCTGGTGGCGATGCTCAGCCCGCCGGGTCCCCGCTCGGAACGCTGCCCATGCAGCGTCCCTCACGACCCGGCTGGACTTCACGGTCGCTTAGAACTCGATCTCGATGGATTCTTCAGCCAGATCGTTCTCCTCGCCCAGCACCTCACAGGCTGCGCCGTACATCTGGAGCACGGCCGTCTTGCGGTTGCTCAGGCTGGTGAGCAGGTCCTTCACGCGCTGGACTTCGGAAGCGATGGTGTTGTTGATCTGGGACACCTCGGAGCGGCAGCGCTCCCGGGTGGTCTCGTAGAAGGCCTTCTGGTCCTGGCTCAAATCCATGGGGTGCTCCTGGCGGTGATAATCATGATAGGGGAGTCGAGTCCATTCCGCTTCAGGACCAGGCCGCAACGGCCAGCATGATGACCAGGATCACAGCCAGCGTCAGGATGACGGGGAGGAGCCAGCGGGGACGGAGGGGGGTCGCTGCCCCCGCGGACTCCTCCGGGAGTTCCTCCGGGACCGGCCTGAGGATCGTCTCCAGCTGGGAAAAGGGGGTGTGCTGACTGGCCGGACCAGCGGAGTCCCCGAGGGTCCGGTGGGAACCGGAGGTGCGGCTGTCGGAAAGAGGGAACCGCGTGGCTGTCAGGTGCTCCAGATGTTCGAGGGAGCCTGCATACAGCGCGTTCATGTACTCCGCCACGTCATGCTCAGTGATGTGGCGTCCCTGCCGCTGGAGATACTCCCGCAGGTCCCGCTCCATGTAGCGGGCCGAGGGGTAGCGGTCCTCAACCCCCTTCTGGAGGGCCCGGTTCACGATGCTGATCATGGGCCTGGACACGTTCGGATTCAGGGCCGCCAGGTTGGAGATGCGGCCCAGCCGGACCTTTTCCAGGACACCCAGTTCAGAGTCCGCCTGGAAGCACCGCTCCCCCGTGAGCAGTTCGAACAAGACCAGGCCCAGCGAGTACAGGTCCGAGCGGTTGTCCAGGGGTTGGCCCGTGGCCTGCTCGGGACTCATGTACAGCAGCTTTCCCTTGAGTGCCCCGGCCATGGTGGTGCTGGCCTTGCTGGCCGCCTTGGCGATGCCGAAGTCCACCAGCTTCACCGCACCCTCAGTGGAGAGGATCACGTTCTGGGGACTGATGTCCCGGTGGACCAGCTTGAGTTCCCGGTCGTCGAAGCCGCGCTTGCGGTGGGCATAATCCAGGGCCGCCGCCACCTTCATGGCCAGAAAGGCCGCCACCTGCTCTGGAATGCGGATGCCCAGCTCGCGCACCTTCCTCAGCAGGGTGCGGAGGTCGTGGCCGTTCACGTATTCCATGGCGATGTAATAGGAGCTCCCCGCCTTGCCGAGGTCGAAGATCTGCACGATGTTCGGGTGCGTCAGCTGGGCCGCCAGCTTGGCCTCGTCGATGAACATGGTGACGAAATCGTCGTTGTCGCTGTAGTGCGGAAGGATCCGCTTGATGGCCACGATCTTCTGGAAACCCTGCACACCACGCTGCTGGGCCTTGAAGAGTTCGGCCATGCCGCCCACGGCGATCTTCTCCAGCAGGTAGTAGTTCCCGTATTCCTCGAGGGCCTCGGGGGCGCCGGGAACCTCGGGCCGGGGCGGCCTGGGGGGTGCGCTTCGGGGTGGGGGCTGGAAGGCCGTCGCGGCCCATACGAATGGATCGTCCACGCCCGAGATGCCGCTGAGGGTGAAATGGGAGGTCTCCGGCGCCTGGACCGCCTCCGCCGAAGGCAGGGTGCGCGAGGGCACCGCGGCGGCGGGCGCGGAGACTCTCCCCGGATCCGGCGGTGCCGGAGGGGCGGCCTCGACCTCCGCCAGGACGGAGCCGAAGATGTCGACGGTGCTGAGGAGCGGCTCAGGGGCCGCTGGAACCTTGGGCGCCTCCTCCTGGAGGAACATGGCAAAGGGGTCGGCCGGCGGAGAGACGGCGGGCCGCTCCAGCTCTTCGATCAGGTCCCCAAAGACATCATCCGCGCTGAGCGGGGCCGCGGGCCGATAGCGCCGCAGGGTGGCGGCGATGGCCTCGTTGGGCTGGGTGCTGTCCAGGAAGGCCTGGATGTCCATCTCCTGCTTTTGGGTGCCGCCACCGGGGGGCACGCCTTCGGACAGCACCAGCACCGGCGGCCGGGGCTTCCGCTCCTGCAGCCGCCGGGCCAGGGCGTAGCCCTCGCCACCGGGGGCGGAGGGATCGAGCAGCACCAGGTCCGGGGCCAGATCGCCTTCCGGAAGGGCCGGGGCTTCCGTCGAGCGGATCCAGCGCACCAGCCAGCCATCCCCTTCCATGGCAGAGACCAGCCCGGAGGTCCTGTGGGGCTCTCCGTCCACGATCAGTAGCAAGGGGCGGGGCATGCGGCTCCGGGGTTCAAGGGAGCCTTCAGGGTAGCGGCAGGCATCTTGGCTGGCCATAACTCGAAAGTTGAGATAGACTTCTCCTTCGGTCCGGAGTTGCCTGGCAGCCCCGGTCGAAATCCACGGGAAAGGAGGTGCATCCCCATGCCTTTGGTCAAGGTCAAAGAAGACGAAACCTTCGAGTTCGCCCTTCGCCGCTTCAAGCGGAAGTGCGAAAAGTCCGGCATTCTCAGCGAGCTGAAGAAGCGTCAGCACTACGAGAAGCCCAGCGCCAAGCGCAAGCGGAAAATGCTCGCCGCCCGTAAGAAGACGCTGAAGCGGCTCGCCCAAGAACGGCGCATGATCGGTTGATCCTGCTTCGATATTGAAGGCGCAAGGTCTCGCGTATGAGCGTAGCGAATACCGAGAAGAAGACGCTGAAGCGGCTCGCCCAAGAACGGCGCATGATCGGATGAGATGTAGCTTTGCTTCATCTTCAAAAAAGGCCCGCGCATGCGGGCCTTTTGATTTACTGAAGGGTCAAGACTGAGGACCGAACACTGCCATGAACCCTGAACTGGATGCCTTGGAATTCCCTGAAGCGGTGCGCCTGATCCAGTCGGGCGCCCGCACCCGGGCCGGCCGCGAGGCCCTGGGCGCCATGCAGCCGGGGGACGGCCTGGCCGGACTCCGCCGCCTCCACCAGCTGGAACTCCAGGAGCTCTGGGCCGCCTCGCCGGACCTGCTGCCCATGCTGGCCATGGACGAGGCCCTGGACGAGCTGCTGGATCCCGCGGGCTGGCCCGAGCCCGCGCACTGGCGACAGCTGCGCGAGGGACTGAAGGCCCTGTCCCGGCTGCTGCACAGCCTCAGCTCCCTCCCCTGGCCGGAATCCCGGCCCGGGCCGCCGGGCACCCACCTGGGCATCGACCGGCTCCAGGTGACTGCGGCCCTGCTCCCGGACCCCGCCCCCCTGGGGGAACGCCTGGCGAAGAGCTTCAATGCCGACGGCGAGCTGGACCCCCTGCGCATCCCTGCCCTGGCGAGCCTCCACCGGGAGCGCCAGGGGGCGTTCCAGGCCGTGCAGGCCAAGCTCCAGAAACTGATGAAGACATCGCCGGACGCCTTCAACGAGACCCTGGTCGTGGAGCGCAACGGGCGGTACTGCCTGCCGGTGCGATCGGAGCGCCGGGGCCTCGTCCCGGGCCTGGTGCTGGACCGCAGCGGCAGTGGCGCCACGGTCTTCATCGAGCCCATGGAGGCGGTGCCCCTCAACAACGCCTTCGTGGAGGCCGACCGCGCCTACGCCGAGGCGGTCCAGGCCTTCCTGCGCGACCTGCTGGCGGAGCTGCGGCAGCGCCGGGAGGACTTCCTCCGCTGGCGGGACCTCCAGGCCCTGGCCGACCAGGCCCTCGGCCTCCTGCGCTGGGCGGGCCTCTGCAACGGGCTGCTCCCGGATCTGGTCCCGGACCCGAAGCAGGGCCGCCTCTGCCTGCTGGAGGCCCGCCATCCCCTGCTGCTGCCGGCGGTCCGCCAGGCCCTGGACCTGGAGCCCCTGCCCCACGCGGTGGTGCCCCTGAACCTGGTGCTGGAGGCGGACAGACCCGGTCTGATCATCTCCGGCTCCAACACCGGCGGGAAGACGGTGGTCCTCAAGACCGTGGGGCTGCTGTCGGCCCTGGCTTCCTGCGGCTGCGCCGTGCCCGTGCGGGAGGGGTCCAGCTTCCCGGCCCTGCCCAGCCTCCATGCGGACATCGGCGATCACCAGACCATCACCGGAAGCCTCTCGACCTTCAGTAGCCATGTCTTGCACTTAAAGAACATACTAGAAACGGTTCAAGACGGCGGCCTGGTCCTCCTGGACGAACTGGGCACGGGCACGGACCCCAAGGAGGGCGCCGCCCTGGGCATCGCCCTGCTCCAGACTCTGTCGCGCCGCCACTGCTGGATCCTCTGTTCCACGCACCTGGGGGAGATCAGCCAATGGGCCCTGCGCCATGCCCGCTTCCAGAACGCCTCGGTGCAGTTCGACGAGGGGCGCCTGGCGCCCACCTACCGCCTGCTGGTGGGCCAGCCCGGTCAGAGCCGGGCCCTCACCATCGCGGCCCGGCTGGGCCTGCCCCGCCAGGTCCTGGACCATGCCGACCGGGTGCTCGGGAAACGGGAGCAGGACTGGCGCGACTTCCTCCGGGAGCTGGAGGTGGAGCGCGCGCGTCTGCTGGAGGAGGCGGAGGGGCTGCGCCTGCAGCAGGCCGCCGCCGAGAAGGACCGGGAGATCCTGCGCCAGCGGGAGGAGCGCCTGCGCGTGGAACGGGAGGCCTTCCAGGCCGAATCTGCGGCAAAGGTGGCCCGGGTGCTGGACTTCCTGGACCACGAAGGCAAGCGGCTGGTGCGGGAACTGAAGGACCGCCAGAGGGCCGCCGGCGAGAATGCGGATCGCCTGGGCACTGAGGCCCACGAGCGGGTGAAGCAGCTGACCCGGCTGGCCGAGGCGGAGCTGGCCCCGGCCCGGGATCCGAAACGGGCAGGTTCCCCCGTGGAAGTCCGGGAGGGCGGGTTCGCCCGGCACCGGGGCCTGGGCGTCGAAGGCAGGGTCGTGGCCCTGAAGGGGGCCCGGGCCACGCTGGAAACACCCCAGGGCCGCCGCCTGGAATGCCACCTGGGCGAGTTGGAGGCCATCGGGGCCCGGGAGGTCCCGCCGAGGGCCTCCGGCAGGGTCCGGGTCCGGGCCGAGGTTCAGGACGTGGAAGCCGAGATCAACCTGATCGGCCGGGCCAGCGACGACGTGGACAGCGACATCTACCGGTTCGTGGAGGAGGCCCTGGCGGCAGGGCGCCGGTTCATCCGCATCGTCCACGGCCATGGCACCGGAAAATTGAAAGCTGCGGTCCGCGAGGCCCTGCGCGGGCACCCCGGCATCTCCCGGGTCGAGGATGCCCCCCAGGCCCAGGGCGGGGCCGGCGCCACGGTGGTCACGCTCCGGTAAATACCCAAAATTCAACCTGCCGCTCCGGAGTCCCGATGCAGCGGCACACCTCCTCAGGGGCGTCCCATGGAATTCTGGAACAATCTCAACATCCGCAAGAAGCTGCTCTATTCGATCCTGGCCTTCGCGGTCGTGCTAGGCATCGCTTCGACGGCTTTCTCCCTCTGGCGGCTCGCAGCCGCCCTGAGCGATGGACTGAGGCTCAAAGCCGAAAGTGTGGCCGGATTGGTGGCGGACAGCATCCAGTCCGGGGTCCAGTTCGAGGATCTGGGCCTGGTCGAGCGGGGCCTGGACGGCCTGAAGGAAGACGCGGACATCACCCAGGCCGCCCTCGTGTCGGTGGACCCGGCCACCAAGGCCACCAGGGTGGTGACCAAGTCCAAGGCCAAAGCCTCCCAGGTAGACTTGGTCCCCTTCGCCGAGGCGTTCCTGAAGGAAGCCTCTTTGGACCCCTCCAAGGAGCACCCGACCGTCGAGAAAGAAGGCTATCTGGTGGTGGGCTCCCTGGTGAAGATCGAGGGCGCCCCGGTCAAATCCTACGTCATGCTCCTGGCCAATCGCGACCGCCTCCACAAGAGCCAGCTGGGCGCCGTGCTTGGCATGGCGGTGCTGGGCATTCTGATGCTTGGCGCAGGCCTGGGTGCCGCGATCTTCCTGGGCAATATCATCGTCACGCCCCTGGAGAACATCCAGCGGCGCATGCGGGACATCTCCGAAGGCGAAGGTGACCTCACGGCCCGCCTGGACGTCCATGGCAATGACGAAATCGCGGCCCTGGCCGGCCACTTCAACCGCTTCGTGGACAACATCCACAAGATCGTCCAGGAGGTGATGGCCATCTCCACGAACATCGCCTCGGGCTCGCTGCAGATGTCGGCGGGCATGTCCGAGATGCACAGCACCGCCCAGAGCATCGCCCATGCGGCCGAAAGCCAGAAGGCCAGCGTCTCCACCACCACGGACAGCATTCAGGGCATCGCCGGGGCCTCCCGGGTGGTCAATTCCAATGTCGCGGACGCCCTCAAGGTGTTCGAGCAGGCCCAGCAGGCCGCGGGCAAGGGAGACACGGCCGTGGGCAGCGCCATCTCCGGCATGCAGGCCATCAACCAGAATTCGAAGCAGATCGGCAACATCCTCACCGTCATCACCGAGATCGCCAACCAGACCAACCTGCTCTCCCTCAATGCCGCCATCGAGGCCGCCAAGGCTGGCGAGCACGGCAAGGGCTTTGCAGTGGTGGCCGAAGAGGTGCGGAAGCTGGCGGAACGCAGCGCCACGGCCGCCAAGGAGATCACGGCCCTGATCCAGACTTCCAACCGCGCCATCGGTGACGGGACGAAGATGGTGAACACCGCGGGCGAGGCCCTCACCAGCATCCAGAGCGCCATCACGGATTCGGTCGGGCGCATGCAGACCATCGGCAGCCAGAGCGAGACCCAGAGCCAGGACAGCCAGTCCGTGGTGGCCGCCATGGGCGACCTCACGGGCATCGCCGAGCAGAACGCCGCCGCCATGGAAGAGATGGCCGCCACCATCAAGGAATCCACCCACACCGTGGACGAGCTCAGCCGCCTGGCCGAGCAGCTCAATGCCCTGGTGGCGCGGTTCCGGGTCTGATCGAGAACTTCCTGCAATAGCCATGAGAAAGGCCCCGCGAGCGCGGGGCCTTTCTCATGAATCAGGCGCTCAGAACTTCAGGCGCAGGCTGAACTGCACTTCCCGCGGGGCCCGGTCGAGGGTGTCGATGTAGCCGAAGCTCGCGATGGGGGTGTTCGCCGGGGCGGCGCCGATGGCGGTCGTCTGGCTGGTGGTCTGGTTGGCCCAGTTGAAGACGTTGAAGATCTGCACGCCGCCCTCGATCTGGAAGGTGCGGGCGACGTTCCAGGAGCGCTTGAGGGCCAGGTCGAAGTACTTCTGGGAGGGCTGCCGGAAGGCATTGCGTCCCCCGTAGCCGGGCGCGTAGTCGTTGGAGAGGTTGTCGCCGTTGACGTTGCTCGTGGCGAAGGCGGAGTAGGGCAGGCCGGACTGGTACTGGAAGGTGACCGCCCCCTGGATCCCGTAGATCACCGGGAAGTAGCCCGTGAACACGCCGCGGAACTTCACGTCGCTGTCGCCGGGCGCCAGGTTGGCCCCCGGATCGGCGGGGTTGTTGGTCACGCTGATGCCGCCATTGGTGATGCGCTCGTTGCTGTTCATGTCCCGCTCCTGCGAGAACGTCACGCTGCTCTGGAAGCCGAAGCCCGTGTCAGAGTTGCGGGCGGCCGTGAGCGTCAGGGCCTTGTAGGAGCCGGTGCCGTTGTTCTCGGAGAGGTAGACGTCGCCGAAGCCGGTGAAATCCACCCGGCGGCCCCGGATGATGGCAAAGCCGGGCCGGCTGGCGCTGGCCGTGGTGAAGAGGTTCACGTTGGTGGGGTAGCCGTTGTTGTAGTAGGCCCCGGTGGCCAGCGTCCCATCCGCATTGCGCTGCCCGAGGTTCACGTTCACGAAGTACTGCTGGTTCTGGAACACGGTGTACTCGCCGCGCGCCCCCAGCACCAGGCCGTTGTCGTACCGGTGCTCGGCCCCGAGGGTGCTGCTGATCTTCCGGGGCATCTTGTTGTTGGGATCCCAGATCTGGCCGGTGCGGGCCCCCACCCCGCCCAGGGTCGTCAGGGTGGCCGTATCCAGGGGCAGCAGGGTCGTGCCGCCCTGGGTGCGGTTGGCGTAGGAGAGGGCGCCGGTGTTCCAGGCCGCCAGGGCGGCCGCATTGGAGGAGGGGCTGATGCTGTAGACCGAGATGGTGTTGCCGTTGGCCGTCATGGTGTTGGACACCGTCAGGCTGGGATCGGGGCTGGAGAAGGCCCCCCAGCCGCCCTTGACCACGGTCTTGCCGTCCCCGAACAGGTCCAGGCTGAAGCCGAAGCGGGGGTCGATGGACGTGTTGCTGTCCGCCTGGTCCGTGCCGGCGAACTGGGCCGCCGGAAGGGGATTGGTCGGCTCGTTCTCCCGGGTGATGCGCACGCCGCCCGTGAGGTTGAGGCGGTGGTCCAGGAAGCCCTTGTACTGGGCCTGCACGAAGCCGGCCAGGAGGGAGGAGTTGTAGTCGATCCAGCCGTTGGTGGGGCTCACGGCGCCCCGGTAGGTCACGTTGCTGGCGGCAGTGAGGCTGTGGGTGGCCCAGAGGTTGGCCGTGGCGTAGTCGGGGAAGCTGAAGTAGCCGCCCATGTACTGGGGGAACTGGTTCTGGTAGGAGTACCACTGCAGGTCCACGCCGCCCTTGACGAGCCAGTCGCCCTGGGACCAGGTGACCGTGTCCAGCACCTGGTTGTTGAACTCATTGAGCTGGCTGGGGGCGTACCAGATCTGCCCGGCGGTGAACCCGCCCGAGACGTTGAATTCAGGCACGGACGAATTGGGTACCCGGGGATGGCGCTCGTCGGCCACCTGCAGGCGGGCCTCGTTGGTCAGGTTGGCGCCGAAGCTGCTCACCAGTTCCGCCACCCAGGAGACGCTGCTCACCCCGTCCACGCCGTTGTCGCTGAGCCCCGTGGTGACGCCCAGGTTCGTGCCGTTGGTGTTGGTGAACTTCTGGGTGTTGAGGCGCAGGGAGGCCCGGTGGTTCTCGTTGATGTTCCAGTCCACCCGGGCGAAGACCGTGGTGTTCTTCTGGTCGTTGGTGATGGCCGAGCCGGATTCGGAGGCGAGGGAATGGCCATCGCTGCCCACGGCGATGGCACCGAAATTGGCGAGGAAGGTGTTCAGGTTCGCGGCGGAGTTGTTGCCGCTGGAGGCCACGGCGAAGGCGGGGGTCAGGTTCTGGGAGTAGTGCAGCGTCTCCACACCCACGAAGTAGAAGAGCTTGTCCTTGATGATGGGGCCGCCCACGTTGGCGCTGAGCTGCTGCTGGCTGAAGGCCAGGGTCCGGGAGCTGTTCGTGTTGGTGGTGCCCCGGGGGTCGTAGGGCACGGGGCGGAGCTTGGCCACCAGGTTCTGGCTCCGGAACTGGTCCAGGAGGTCGCCCGTCAGCTCGTTGCCGCCCTGCTTGCTGACCGCGTTGATGACGGCGCCGGCCCCCGCGTACTGGGGATCGTAGGCGTCGGTGATGATCTGCATCTCCTTCACGGTGTCCAGGCCGAAGCTGAAGGGGATGGCCGTGCCGCCCCGGGGGTCCCCGTAGAAGCTGGAATTGAAGCTGGCACCGTCGATGGTCAGGTTGTTCATGATGCCGCGGGAACCCTCCACCACCTGGCGCCCGGTGGCCCCGGTGACAGCCCCGGGGGTGAGCTTCACGAGGTCCGTGAAGTTGCGGCCCTTCAGCGGGGCGTTCTCGACGATCTTCTCGTCGATGGAGACCATCGCGTTCACCTGGGTGGTGTCCAGGGAGCTGGAAACGGAAGCGACCTCCACGGTCGCGGCAGCCTCGGCCTTGTCGATGCTGAAGTTGGCGACGGCGCTCTGGCCCAGCAGGACCTGGAGGTTGGCGTCCTTGACGGTGCGCATGGCCGAGGCGGTCACGGTGAGTTCATAGTTGCCCACGGGCAGCAGGCCGATGCGGTACTCGCCCTGGGCATCGGAGACCGTGGTCCGGGTGAAGCCGGTCTCGCGGTTGCGCAGGAGGACCGTGGCGCCGGCCACGGTCTTGCCGGCCTTGTCCCTGATCACGCCCCGGATGGCGCCGGAGGTGGAGGAGGTCTGGGCCGAGGCCACCATGGCGCAGGCCAGGGCAGTCAAGGTGAGGGTTCCGAATCGACGGTTCATGCGATTCTCCTGGGCCGGGGATGGCCGGGTTGAGGGTGAATGGGCTCTCGGGGGGGCCGGGAGTCCATGGCCTTGCTTGCCTCAGCATCCCCAAACAGGTGCGGCGACTCAAGTGTCTTTTTTACCCAGGATGTTCCCGGAAAAATTCCATCCAGGACACATCTGGGACAAGGACCCGCCTACCCCAAGTAAATGTCAGGCCAGGTTGCGGGCCTTCAGGAACGTGACGAAGCCCAGATCGCCATCACTGACATGGTGCTTCAGCCAGCCCTCCAGGAACGTGGGCACCATCAGAGCCATGGCCTGCTGGCTTTCCTGGTATCGGGCCTGCAGTTCCCGAAGGCTGGCGAGCATCGAGGCGTGATCGGACACGTGCTGTGGGAAGTCGGGATAGCCGAACCTGCTCATGTACGTCTCTTCCGTGGCGAAGTGGCGTTCCGTGCAGGCGACCAAATCCCCAAGCAGGGCCTCGACCAGGGGCCGGGCGGCGCCGACCTCGATCATCCGCCGTAGGCGCTCCATGACCCCGAAGAGCTCCTGATGCTGCTCATCGAGCATCTGGATGCCCGTGTCGGCCAATGAACTCCAAGTCATTTCCATATTATAGGCGCTCCACAATCAATTAAGACTAAATTATTCAATTACTTAATGTCAAAAGCCCATCCCATCAAGAAATGTCGACAGTCGAATGTATGGTTTACCGACCGCGAAATCAAGAAAGATCCATCGGATCCGCAAGCCGAAGCCCCCATCCGATCCCCGGGGGGCTGGGGGTTCCGGTTGGCCCAGGGCTCCGTCCGAACCACTGGACCCGATGCCCGGGCCGAGGCCGAGGCCGAAGGACGCTCTGTGGGACAATGGCCACCCACCCCACAAATCCTCGGAGGGCTCCAGGTCCGCCGACACCTCGAAACTTCGGGATTCACCAAAGCCGCCTCCGGACCTCACCGCGGCCCCCCGCCATGCCGCTTGCCGGGGTTGCCCCCTCCGCTCGGGTAGAGAGGTTCCGAGCCCCACCTGTTCCACCCAGCCCCACGAAGGGACCGCAGCCATGGAAAAGATCATCTGGGACGATTCCTTCAGTGTCGGCGTGGAGGTGCTCGATCAGCAGCACCGGCAGATCGTCGAGGTCATCAACCGACTCCTCGAGGAGCCCCAGGAAGGCTTCGATGCGGACCAGATCGCCAGGATCCTGGATGACCTGACTAAATTTGTCCATCTGCACTTCCGGATGGAAGAGGGACTCCTCGCCCAGCACGGCTACCCCGACCTCCAGGTCCAGCAGGCCGAGCACAGGGAATTCCGGGTCGAATTAGCCTCTCTGTGCATGGGTTCCATGAAGAACCACACGGTCGTCCCGATCAATGCGCTGCTCTACCTGAAAGAGTGGTGGGTGGACCACATTCTCGTGAAAGACATGCAGTACCGCCCGTTCCTCTCAAGCCGCCCGGGCCTGCTTCCCTCCTGATGAGAGCCTCAGTCTTGGCTTGAGTCTGGTTCACCCATCATTTGTAGACGCCACAACCAACGACCATGCCGTTGACCGATTCCACATAGGAGGTCTTTGGCTCGATTTTCCCTGTCTTCGGGCTGAGGTATTTATAGTCGGTCCAACCCCCACCCTTGGAGAGCCCGGTCTTGATGATGTCCTGGATATAGAGCACGCCATCAGGATCCTTGGCAGTCCACCGGTTCACACCGACCAGATTCCCACGGAACCCCTGCCCGTGGCAGGTGCCCTTGTCATCGTAGACGAAGATGTAGAGATCCCCGTCAGCCTGCACATGAAACCGCCCCTTGGGGCTGTTGGTTTCAAAAATGAGCTTCTCCATTCCATTGGATTTCGCGAAGGCAATCGCACTTTTCACCAGCGCTTTCGCCGCCGTTTTTTCTTCCTGAGCACCAAGCACACAGGTGATTGACAGGGCAAGCGGCAAGACACATGCACGGTTCAACATGAAACCCCCAGGAATGTTGTTTACCCGGGTATCGTCAAAATGGGTACACGGCTTAATTTCGTCCCGTCCAGCGGCCTGCTAGGCCCACGGAACCAAGGACCGGCGTTGTGACTTCACTCCCCCCGCAAGGTAGGGACAGTACCGGCGCCGATTTTCCCGGGATGTGGCCGAGCTCCGCTGACGACGGAACCGGGAATAAGAAAAGCCCTCCAAAGTAGGGCTAAGTCTTGGTACCGGTGGTCGGACTCGAACCGACACTCCTTTAGGGGGAAACGGATTTTGAGTCCGTCGCGTCTGCCATTTCGCCACACCGGCCAGAAGGGCCAGGATAGCGCACTGGCGCGGGTTCTCATACGAAAATGCACCTGGTCGACGCCGAGTTAAATCGATTGAAGTTGAAAAGCGAGAGCCCGGGGCTGTGCGCGCAGCGCGCCCATAGATCCTCGCAACGTACGCGTTGCGAGGGGAACCCCCAGAGAGCTACAGCGCCGTGAGCGGGATGCGGCGCCCGGCGCCGAAGGCCTTGGGACTCACCTTGAAGGCGAAGGGCAGCTGGCGGCGCTTGAACTCCGTGCGGCGGAGGAGGCCGAGGATGCGCGGCAGCGCGGCCCGGGCCTGTGCCAGGGCCGGGCCCTCCAGCAGCAGGGCCAGGTCCTCCGCGAGGCCTTCCTCGGGGCGCTGGGCCTCCAGGGCCGCGCCGAGGATGGCGTCCAGCTGGGCATAGGGCAGCAGGCTGGCCTCATCGGTCTGGCCGGGCCTCAGCTCGGCGGTGGGAGGACGTTCGAGCACGCCAAGGGGGACGGCCTCGCCCAGGTCCCGGGCCAGGGCGTAGACCCGGGCCTTCAGGCAGTCCCCCAGGGGGGAGAAGGCGCCGATGCCGTCGCCGTAGAGGGTGAAGTAGCCCGTGGCGGCCTCGCTCTTGTTGCCTGTGTTCAGCACGGCCACGCGCTCCGTGCCCAGGCGCTGCTGGATCGCCGGTTCCGTAGTGAGGGCCATGAGCAGGCTGCCCCGGCTGCGGCTCTGGAGGTTCTCGTCCGTGAGCCCGAAACTGCGCCCAGGAAACGCCTTGCCCAGGGAGGCGGCGAAGCCCGCGTAGGGGTCGTCGGCGTCCAGCCGGAGGAAGCCCATGCCCAGGTGCCGGGCCTGCTGCTCGGCGAAGTCCCCGCTGGCCTCGCTGCTGAAGCGCGTGGGCAGGGCCGCCCCCAGGACCCGTCCCGGACCCAGGGCCTCCACGGCCAGGGCCGCGGCCACGGCGCTGTCGATGCCCCCCGAGAGGCCCAGGACCACGGCCTCCAGTCCCTGCTTGGCGAGGTTGTCCCGGATGCCCGTCACCAGGGCCCGGCGGAGCCAGGGGCCCTCCTCCACCTGGCGCCAGGGCTGGCCAGTCGCGACCGGGTCCACCAGGAGCGAGCGTTCCTGGAAGGCCTCACACCCCTGCCAGCGCCCGTCCGGCAGGGCCAGGCCGGAGCCGCCGTCGAAGAGCAGCCAGCTCTCCGCCCCCACCCGGCTGGCATAGGCGATGGGCAGCCCGTGCTTCTCCGCCAGCCCCGGCAACAGGCGGCGGCGCTGGGCCTCCTTGGAGGGGATGGCCCAGGGCGCGCTCCGGCCCTGCGGGAGCCAGCTGCCCAGGGCGCTGGGGCTGGCGCTGGCGTTGAGGATCAGGGTGGCGCCGGCGGCGGCCAGGTCCGCGATGGGGTCCATGCCGTAGCCCACGGGCACATTCCCCAGCTGCGGATCGGCCCAGAGGTCCTCGCAGATGGATAGCCCGATGCGGTGGTCGCGGAAGCGCACCAGGGGTTGCGGCGAGGCGTCCGGCTCGAAGTAGCGGTGCTCGTCGAAGACGTCGTAGCTAGGCAGCACCCGCTTCCGGGCGCAGTGGCGCAGCTCGCTGCCCTCGCACCACCACAGCTCGTTCCAGAGGCGCCCCGAGGGGGCGGCCGTGGCCGTTCCAAACACGAGGGGGACGGACCCGGACAGGGCCGCGAGGCGCAGGGACTCGGCCTCGATGCGCCGCCGCAGGCCCTGCTCCCAGAGGCGGTCCTCCAGCAGGTACCCGGGGATGGCCAGCTCCGGCGCCAGCGCCAGCTCCGCCCCGGCGCGGACCGCCTCGCCGTAGGCAGCCTCCAGCTTGCGGCCATTCCCTTCGGGGTCCCCCAGGCGGGCGTTGAGCTGAAGCAGCGCGATTCGCATGGCACCAAGTTACCAGTTACCGCCTACCAGCGGATCTCGGCACAGGTGCCTCCCTCGGCGCGCCGGGTCAGGCGCAGGTCCGCCCCCTGGGCGTTGAGCCACTTCAGGGCCAGGGGCAGGCCCAGGCCCGTGCCGTCCGGGCGGCCGCTCTCGAAGGGCCGCAGCATGCGGATGGCCGTGTCCTCGGAGAGGCCGGGGCCCTCATCCAGCACGTCCAGGCGCCCCTCGGCGATCCGCACCAGGACCCGGCCGCCCAGGGGCGTGGCCTGGCAGGCATTCTCCAGCAGGTTCACCAGGGCCTGGTGCAGCAGCACGGGGTCGCCGGTGACGGCGCCCCGGCCTTCGCAGAGCAGGTTTCGGCCCTGGCTCAGGGGACGGCGCTTCAACTCGTTCAGGGCCTGGGCCGCCACCTCCTCGAGCCGCAGGGGCTCGGAGACTGGGTCGAGGGGCTTCGCCCACTGGAGGAAGCGCAGGACCAGGCGCTCCAGGTCCTCGGTCTCCTCCAGCAGCACCCCGGCGGCGCCACCATGACCCGCCCGCTTCAGCAATTGCCCCTGCCCCTTCAGCACCGCCAGGCCGTTCTTCAGTTGGTGGGCCACCCCCGCCGTCATCTCGCCCAGCTCCGCGAACCGCTCGCGCAGCCCCCGGCGGTGCTCCTCCAGCTCCGCCTCGGTGACGTCCTCGAACTGCACCAGGGCCCCGATGCGGTCCGGCGCCTCGATGCGCTGGATCCGCCAGCGCCGGTCCGACACCCCCAGCCGATGGGGCGGCCCCGGTTCGCCCTCCAGGGCCTCGCGCAGCCAGGGATGGGGCTCCAGCACGAAGGCCGCCTCCAGGCCCACCACGCCGGGCGTGACGCCCAGGAGCTGCTGGCCCCGCCGGTTCAGGGCGGCCACGCGATGCCGCTGGTCCACCCACAGCAGGCCCGTGGGCAGGGCGTCCAGCAGCCGCTCGTGGACCGTGCGCAACTCCCCCAGGGAGGCCGCCAGCTCGCCCCGCTCCCGCAGGCTGCCGGACACCGCCGAGAGCAGCATGGATTCCGGGTCCGCCGGCGTCCGCCGCCGCAGCCGGACCCACCGGAACAGGAGGATCAGCAGGGCGCCCAGGACCGACCCCAGGGGGAAGGCCAGCACCAGCCACGCATGGATACGAGGAGACATGTTCCCAGAGTAACCTCAGGGTAATCTGGTTCCCATGGACAGACAGCAGATCTACGTGGTTTCCGGAGGGTCCGGCGAGACGGCCCTCCGCATGGTGCAGGCGGCGCTCACCCAGTTCTCCAAGGGGGAAAGCTCCGCCCTGGTGCGCCGGTTCCAGAACGTGCGCTCCCAGGAGGACCTGGACCGGGTGCTCCAGATGGCCGCGGACAAGCGGGCCGTCATCATCCACACGACCGTCTCCCGCGAGATGCGGGAGTACCTCGACAAGCGCTGCTCCGCCCTGCGCCTCACCCAGGTGGACCTCTTCGGCAACCTGCTGGACACCATGGCCCTCTACCTCCGGGAGCGCCCCGAGGAGCGTCCCGGCAGCTTCCACGCGGTGGGCGACAAGTACTTCCGCCGCATCGAGGCCATCGAGTTCGCCCTGAAGTTCGACGACGGCATCGACATGGCCGGCCTGATCGATGCGGACATTGTCCTGGTGGGCATCAGCCGGACCAGCAAGACCCCCCTGTCCATGTACCTCGCCATGGAGGGCTTCAAGGTCATGAACGTGCCCCTGGTGCCGGGCGTGCCCCTGCCGGAGGAGCTGAAGGCCATCCCCCAGGGCCGCGTCGTGGGCCTCACCATCCAGGCCGACCGCCTGCAGGAGATCCGCGCCTACCGCCTGAAGCGCCTGGGCGCCTCGGGCACCGCGGACAGCTACAGCGACATGGGCCGCATCCTCGAGGAGCTGGCCTACGCCGACGAGGTCTTCAAGCACCACCGGCGCTGGCCCGTGCTGGACGTGACCGGCCGCAGCATCGAGGAGACCGCCGGACTCGTGCTGGATCGCGTGTTCGGCAAGGAACGGGCGGTCTGAGCCGCCCTACAGCTCATCCTCCAGCCGCTGCACCAGCGTCTTCAGGATCTTGATCCGCCCGAAGTACTTGTTCTCGCTCTCCACGATGGTCCAGGGCGCGATCTCGGTGCTGGTGCGCTCCAGCATGTCGCAGATGGCGCTTTCGTAGAGGGGCCACTTCTCGCGGTTGCGCCAGTCCTCGTCCGTGATCTTGAAGCGCTTGAAGGGCGTCGCCTGCCGCTCCTCGAAGCGCCGCAGCTGCTCCTCCTGGCTGATGGACAGCCAGAACTTCAGCAGGAGGCTGCGGCTGCGCACCAGCTGGTCCTCGAAATCGTTGATCTCGCTGTAGGCGCGCTGCCAGTCGGCCTCGGAACAGAAGCCCTCGACCCGCTCCACCAGCACCCTCCCGTACCAGCTGCGGTCGAAGATCATGACCTTGCCCTTCCGGGGCAGGTTCCGCCAGAAGCGCCACAGGTAGGGCTGGGCCCGCTCCTCCTCGGTGGGGGCCGCCACGGGTTGGATGCGGTAGGTGCGCGCGTCCAGGGCCTGGGTGATACGCCGGATGCCGCCCCCCTTCCCGGCCGCGTCCACCCCTTCGAAGACCAGCACCAGGGCGTGCTTCTTGAAGTTCCGGTGGCGGATGAGCAGGTTCAGCTTCCCCTGGAGGGTGAGCAGTTCCTCCTCGTAGTCCTTCTTGTCCATGCGCTTGGTGAGGTCCAGGGCCCTGAGGATGTTCACGCTGTCGAGGGAGGTCCGCGGCAGGGTGCGGACCGCGGGGGCCGCCGGCGCGGGCTGGTCGAGGCGGGCTCGGAGCCGCTCCAGCAGGATCTTGCCCACGGTGAGCCGCTGATACTTGGGATCCGTGGCCTCCACCACGATCCAGGGGGCCTCCGCCGTGCTCGTGGCGCGCAGGGACCGCTCGGCCACCTGCCGGAAGGTGTCATACATCTCGAAGTGCTTCCAGTCCCGGGGCGTCACCCGCCAGCGGGTCAGGGGGTCCTTTTCCAGCCCCTTCAGCCGTTTCTTCTGGGCCTCCTTGCCCAGGTGCATCCAGAACTTCAGCACCAGGGCGCCTTCCTGGATGAGCATCTGCTCGAACCGGGCGATCCGGCCCATGTCCTGGTCCAGCTCCGAGGTCTTGATGCGGCCATGGGCCCGCTCCAGGATGGGCCAGGTGTACCAGGACCCGTCGAAGATGCCGATCTTCCCCTTGGGCGGCAGCATGCGCCAGTAGCGCCACATGTGGGGCCGCTCCCGCTCCTCGTCCGAGGGTTCGTCCAGGCCGTGGGTCTGGATGTGCCTGGGGTCCATCCACTCGTTGAGGGTGTTGACGGTCTCGCTCTTGCCCGAGCCGTCCACCCCCGCCACCAGGAGGACCACCGGGAACCTGGCGGTGGCGAGGTCGTACTGGGCGTCCAGGAGGGCCTCGCGCAGGGGGGGGACCTCCCTGTCCCAGACCTCCTTGCTGATCCTGTGGCCGAGTTCCGCGGATTCGAACATGGGGCAGCCCCCTGCATGGTTGAATTCCGACTATCCTAGGATTACTTCATAACTCAAGTCCCCTTCAGGACCTTCCGACTGGAACCTGAGCCTTCCCCTGCCTCTCAGGACAGGACGCGATTACCTGTCAACCCCAGGAGATTCCATGAATAACCGCACAGCGCATCGCGGGTTCACCCTCATCGAAGCTGCCGTGGCCATCGCCGTGGTGGCCATCCTCTCCGGCATCGTCATCCCCCTGGTCGTGAAGAACATGCGCGACAGCCAGATTGCCCGCGCCAAGAACGACGTCCAGGTCATCGCCGCCGCCATTGCGGCCCAGCTCAAGGACACCGGCGTCCGGCCCACCCTGGCCGGCGGACCGAACCTCGCCAACGGCGGCGGCGCCGCCGCCACCGGCGCGGGCCAGTCTCTGTGGCGTTCCGGCCCGGCGGGCGTGGTCAACGTGGCCGGCCTCGGCCCGGCAGCGGGGAACTCCTTCCTGAACCTCTTCACGGCCACTGCCCAGGTCGCGGCCGACTACACCGCGGCCAACACCATGTTCGGCACCACGGTGAACGCCGAATTCAGCTACCGCGGACCTTACGTCGGCACCGACGTGGCGGTGAAGACCGACCCCTGGGGCAGCCCCTACTACATCCTGGGCTACAACGCCACCAGCCAGACCGTGAACGGCCCCATCTGGGTCGTTTGCGCGGGCCCGGACAAGAACATCCTGGCTGCCAACCGCACGGCTGGCGCCAATGGCTATCCCGTGACCTGGGACCAGTCCGCGGCCACCGGCGGCACCTCCCAGGACGACATCGTGGTCCGCGTGAACTAGTTCTCCCACGGGCGGCCCGAAGGCGGGCCGCCCTTCCCTGGTCCAGCCCATGGCAGAAGCACCGCGGAAGATGCTGGGTGAGCGGCTCCTGGATCGGGGGCTCATCACCGAGCGGCAGCTGGACCTCGCCATGCGCGAGCAGCGCCGCACCGGGTCCATGCTGGGCGAGATCCTCACCCAGCTGGGCCTGGTCACGCACCAGTCCATCGCCTCGGTGCTGGCGGAGCAGGGCGGCGTCACCTTCCTGGACCTGACCGAGGCCGACATCACCCGCGAGGCCCTGGCACTGCTGCCGGAGGCCCTGGCCCGACGGCTGAACGTGATCCCCGTGGCCCTGGAAGGCCCGGTCCTGGTCCTGGCCATGGCCAACATCTACGATGTGGAGGCCCTGGGCGAGGTGGAGGCCCTCACCCGGCGCCGCGTGCGCGTGGTCGGCGCTTCCGAGGACGACATCCACGCCCGCATCAACGAGGACTACGGCCAGCACAAGTCCATCGAGGAACTGATCGAAGAGGCCATCCGGGCCAGCACGGGGCCGGACGACAACGACCCCGGGGGCCTGCCGGTGGTGCGCCTGGTGGACCAGCTGCTCCTCAAGGCCATCCAGGACCGGGCCACGGACCTGCACATCCAGCCCGGCGAGCACACGGTGCTCACCCGCTTCCGCGTGGACGGGCTGCTCCAGCAGGGCCCCAGCCTGCCCAAGGCCATCCAGTCCGCCATCACGGCCCGCCTCAAGATCCTGGCCGATGTGAACATCGCCGAGAACCGTGTGCCCCAGGACGGCAAGTTCCAGTTCCGGCACGGCAAGCGGCGCTTCGACCTGCGGGTGAACTTCCTCCCCAACATCCACGGGGAGAAGGTGGTGCTGCGGGTGCTCGACAAGACCAAGCTCGTGCTGGGCCTCGAGCAGCTGGGCATGCCCGAGGGGGTCCTGGAGCGGTTCCTGCGGCTGCTGGGCCGGCCCCACGGCGTGCTCCTGGTGACCGGCCCCACGGGCAGCGGCAAGACCACCACCCTCTACTCGGCCCTGAGCACGCTCAACAGCAGCGACCACTGCATCGTCACCGTGGAGGACCCGGTCGAGTACGAGCTGCCCCTCATCACCCAGACCCAGGTCAACGTGAAGGCGGGGCTCACCTTCGGGGCGGGCCTCCGGGCCATCCTCCGGCAGGATCCCGACATCATCCTGGTGGGCGAGATCCGGGACCGGGAGACCGCCGAGATCGCGTCCCGGGCCGCCATGACCGGCCACCTGGTGCTGTCCACCCTGCACACCAACGATCCCATCAGCGCCATTCCCCGCCTGGTGGACCTGGGCCTCACCCGCCTGGACCTCTCCTCCACCCTGCTGGGCGTGCTCTCCCAGCGCCTGGTCCGGGTGAACTGCCCGGCCTGCAACGTGCCGGAGCCGCCGAGTTCCGACCTCCTGGCCCTCCTCAAGCCCCACCAGCGCGAGGGCCGCTGGTCCCTGGGCAAGGGCTGCGACGCCTGCGGCCATACCGGAGTCCGGGGCCGCCGGGCCATCCATGACCTGCTGGCCATCAGCCCCGAGGTCCGCGAGCGGCTCGCCTCCGGCGTGGCCCTCCAGGAGGTGGAGGCCCAGGCCCGCCGGGAAGGCAAGGGGAGCCTCTTCGAGCACGCCCTGCAGCTGGCCCAGGAGGGCGTGATCAGCCTGGACGAGGCGCTGCGGGTGACCGCGGCGGAGGACTGATGGGCTCGCGCTACAGCTACGCCGCCCGCACCCTCGACGGCAGCCGCATCGAAGGCATCCGCACCGCCGACAGCGAGCTGGTGCTGGCGGCGGACCTGGCCAAGGAGTCCCTCTTCCTCGTGCGGGCCTGGGTGACCCGGGAGACGGCGGCGCAACGCTTCAGTGCCCCCCGCATGAAGCGCAAGGAGCTGGCTGCCTTCTTCGTCCACCTGGGCTCCTACGTGGAGGCGGGCGTGCCGCTGCTGGCGGCCCTCTCGGACTACCAGGAATCGGGAGAGCCCGACTTCAACGCGGCCCTGCTGGACATGCGGCGGCGGGTCGAGGGGGGCGCCTCCCTGTCCGAGGCCTTCGACGCCTACCCCACCCTGTTCCAGCCCATGCTCGTGAGCATGATCCGCGCCGGGGAGAGCAGCGGGCACCTGGACGAGTCCATCCGGGAGGTGGTGAAGCTGGTGGAGTGGGAGGAGCAGTTCGCGGGGCAGGTGAAGCAGGCGGCCACCTATCCCCTCATCGTCCTCACCATCGTCGGCATCGTGGTGGTGCTGGTCTCCATCTTCGCCCTGCCCCCGGTGCTCAAGATGCTGGTGGAGTTCCAGGTGCCCCTGCCCCTGGTCACGCGCATCTTCATCCTCGTCGGCCAGGGCATGGTGAGCTGGGGCTGGGTGGTTCTCGTGGTGCCGGCCCTGGCCCTCTGGGGCTTCCGCCTGGCCCTGCGCAAGCGGCGGGACTTCCGCCTCTGGTGGCACACGGCCCTCCTCCACATGCCCCTGCTGGGGCCCCTCCTGACCAAGCTGGGCCTGTCGCGCTTCGCCACCTTCTTCGCCGCCCAGTACAAGGCGGGCCTGCCCATCCTCCAGATCCTCAAGGAGTGCGCCAGCGTGACCGGCAACGACCGGCTGGGCTGGTGCGTCCGCAAGATCCGGGAGGGCATCGAATCCGGCGAACGCCTGGGCGTCATGGCCGCCCAGGTGGGCTACTTCCCCCCCCTGGTGGTGCGCATGTTCGCCATCGGCGAGGAGGCGGGCAACCTCGAGGTGACCCTGGCCAAGGTCTCGACCTACTTCGACGCGGAGGTGCAGGCGGGGCTCAAGCGCTTCTTCCAGCTGCTGGAGCCGATCCTGCTCATCAGCCTCGCCAGCGTCGTGGTCTTCGTGGCCGTCAGCATCCTGCTCCCCATCTACTCCCTGATCGGAGGGATCAATGCGTCCGCGCACTAGGAGCCCCCAGGCCGGGCGCGGGTTCAGCCTTGTCGAGGCGGTCATCGTCATCGCCATCATGGCCATCCTGGCCGGGGCCATGGTGCCCCTGGCCCTCAAGGCCATCAACCAGTCCCGCGAAAGCCAGACCCGGACCAACCTGAAGGCCGCCTACGAGGCCATGTTCGGCGCAAGGGACCGGCGCGTGCCCAACATGCGGGCGGACTTCGGCTTCAACCCCGCCGGCAACCTCGCCAGCCTCGGCAAGATGACCACGTCCACAGCCGCCCCGGCGCCCAACCCGCCCGTCGCCTACGCCCTGAATGGCGCCCTCTTCTCCTGGGGCTGGAACGGCCCCTACTGGACCGGCCCCACCAAGTTGGTGGCCGGTGTCCAGGTCCCCGTGGACGGCTGGGGGCGCCCCATCCAGCTGCGGCTGATCGCAGGCCAGGGCTTCCAGGTCATCAGCCTGGGCGCCAATGGAATCCTGGACACACCAGCCGCCCAGGTCCAGCCCCAGAACGACGACCTGGTCTTTCCATCCCAGCCGGCCCTGCTCGCCAGCGCCTACAGCACCTCACCCACCATCACTGTCCACAACAACCGGGCTACGGTGATCGCCGGCACCCTCACCTTCCGCTACCGGAATGGCAATGCCCTGGCGGGACCGCTGAATGCCGCCATCGCCCCCCTCGCAGGCCAGACCGTGACCTACAACAGCGGGACCCTGCCCGCCATCCCGGTTTGCCCGGCGGGCCCCGTGCAAGTCGTCATCAACATCACCACGGTCCCGGCCATCACCTTTTCCGAGGTCGTCGACCTCCTGCCCGGCGAAAACCACGCCTTCTCCTACACCGTCTACTGAGCCCCGACCCTGCCGACCAGCCCTTCCAGCCTCTGAGCCCCCATGACCCCCCGTTCCAGGTCCTCCGCCCGCCACCCCTTCCTCCTCTTCCTGGAGGACCACGGGGCGCGGGTGCTGACGCCGGACGGCCTGGACCTGGGCCTCATTCGCGATACCCCGGAGGGTCCGGGGCGCCGCACCCAGTGGGCCGAGGAGCTGCGGCGGCTCCTGCCCAAGGGGGCCTCGGTGCAGGCCTGTGTGGGGCTCTCGAGCCTCAGCGTCCAGTGCCAGGAGACGCCCCCCATGCCCGCCAAGGAGGCCCTGGACGTGGCCCGGCGGGTGGTGGCGACCGAGAACCCCGGCGAGCCCATGCTGGTGGGCCACGCCCTCGACGTCGATGCGGAGGCCCGGGGGGGCCATGTCCACTGGACCGCCTACCTGCCCGCCTCGCACCTGAGCGGCTGGGCCTCGGCCCTGGAGGCCGCGGACCTGGACTGGGTGCAGGCCTCTGCCTGGCCCCGGGCCCTCCTGAAAGCCCTGCCCCAGGGCGCCGACGCCCCCCGGGACCGGGTGGTCCTGGCCCTGGCGCCGCAGCTGGGCCGCCTGCTCTTCTTCCGGGGCCCGTCCCTGGTCCTGCAGCGCACCTTCCGCCTCTCCGAGGGCCTGTCGCTGGAGGACAGCCTGGAGCTGTCCGTCGAGGAGACAGCCCGCACCCTCCAGTTCTACAAGCAGAAATTCCGGGGCACCGTCCCGGGCGACCTGGTGGTGGTGGGCGCCGCCAGCCTGCCCGAGGCCCTGGACCGGCGGCTGCGGGCCCTGGGCCTGGCCACGAGCTGCGCCCCGGAGTCCCTCGATGACCTCCTCCTCCTCGGCCTGGCCCAGGAACGGTCCCCCCAGGGCCTGGATCTGCGGCCGGGCCACGTCCAGGAGAGCCACCGGCGCCGGACCCTCAAGGCCATCCTGGTCCTGGCCGCCATGGGTGTGCTGGTCGCCTTCATCCTCGGGGGCGGGCTGGTCCGCGGCCGGGAAAAGGCCCTGGAGGCCGAGGCCGCCCGCGTGGAGGCGGAGCTGACCCGGCGGCTCGCCAGTGACCAGGGCCGCCTCCGGGTCGTGGCGGCCCGGTCCCCCCTGCTCCGGCTGAGGGCCGCTGAACAACGGGCGGCCCAGTCCACGGAACGGATCAGCCGCCTGGCCACGTCCCTCTTCAGCGCCCCGCCCGGCCTGGAACTCGAGAAGGTGGAGATCCAGCAGCATCCGGGTCCGGGGGCGGACCTGGCCTTCCAGGTGAGCGGCACCGCCCTCACGGAGAGTTCCTTCTCGGTGGGCCCCCTGGCGGGCTATGTGTCGGACCTCCAGCGCCTCTCCGGGCTCGCCCTGGATCCACTCCAGGAGGTCAGCGTCAGCGACCGGATCCAGGCGGGTGAACCCGGTGTGCCCACCCGGGCCCTGACCCGGTTCACCCTCAGCGGGAGGCTCCGATGAAGCGCCTCCGCACCCTGCTCATCCTGCTCCTTGGCCTGGCCCCGGTCCTCTTCTGGCTCCTGGTCTGGCGGCCCGCCGAGGCCCGCATGGCCGCGAACCGGGCCCGCATCGCCGAAGCCGAGGCCCGGCTCCAGGAACTGCCCCGCTACACGCCCTTGAGCGCCGAGGAAATGACCCTGCTGGAGGATCCGGCGGCCCCCTGGCGGCAGCGGATTCCCCAGCTGCGGGGCGACCGGGACCGGCTGGCCCACTACCAGCGGGTGGTCACCGACCTCGACCAGGCCTTCCGGCGCGGGGGTCTCCGGATCCATGGCATGCGTTCCAGCTGGGATCCCATCCACGCGAGCTTCACCCTCGACAGGGCCCTGGCCTGGGGCCCCTCCACCGGCGCTCCTCTGGAGACACAGCAGGCCGGCACCCTCCAGGCCTGGGTCTTGGAGGTGCAGCTCGATGGCCCCACCGCGGGCCTCTTCGAGGGCCTCGACCGGCTGGGGGCGATCCCCTCCCTGCTCGAACCCGTGGGCCTCCGCTGGGAGGCCACACCGGAACGGCAGGCCCGGGCCCTCTGGCTCCGGAACCTCATCCTGGTTCCCCCCGCTGGGCCGAGGTAGACCATGTCCTTCGTCGAAAAGAACAAGCTCTGGATCCTGCCCGCCCTGGGCCTCGGCGCCGCGGCGGTGGTGTGGCTGAACATTCGGACCTTCAGTTCCTCCGCGCCCTCGGGCCAAGCGGCGCCCCCGCCCCTGACGGCCCCCCCGCCGGCGTCCCCTGCGCCCGAGCCGCCCCCCGCCGCCGGCACCGGCGAGGCCCTCTGGGACGACCTGCGCCCCGTGGCCTTCGTGCCCGCCGAACTGGGGGCCCAGGCCATCCTGGACCAGCAGGCGCTCGCCCGCCTCGGCCCCGGCGCCTTCGAAGGCCCGGCCTCCGCCCTGGTGGTGCGCCCCGGCGCGCTGGACTCCCTCCGCACGCCGGGCCAGCCCCCTCACCCCAAGGACGGGGCACCGGTGCCCGTCCCGCCGCCGGACTTCCTCATCGATGGACCCGGCGGCACCGAGGCCTGGTTCGACGGCCACGGGTACCGCACCGGCCAGCCGCTCCGGGGGCGTCCCTTCACGGTCCAGGGCATCCAGGTCCTGCCCAAGCCCGGAGTGACGCTCCAGGGTTCCGCCGGATCCACTTCCCGCAGCACTCGCCCCGCCCATGCCCAGGAGTCCCCATGAACCCCATCGCCCTCGCCCCCCTGCTCGGTGTCCTCCTGGCCAGCCAGGGGTTGCTGCAGGCGGAGGGCGGGCCGCCCCCCAAGCGCATCACCCTCTCGGTGCGGGAGGCGGATCTGCGCGACATCCTCCGGGCCTCGGTGGAGGGCACCGATCTCAACGTCACCTTCGAACCCGGCATCGAAACCGTGGTCCGCGGCCTGGATCTCCAGTCCGTGACCCTGGAAGAACTGCTCGACCAGATCCTGCCCAACTACGGCCTCTCCGCCAGCCGCCATGGCCGGACGCTCCACATCAGCCGCAGCGACGGCGGCATGCGCTTCTTCTCGGTGGATTTCCTGGCCCAGAACCGGGTCGGCGCCAAGAAGTTCGAGGTCAACTCCTCCGGCCAGACCATCCAGACCGGCAGCCAGGGGGGCGGGGGCGCTTCCTCCTCTGGACAGAACAGCGCCTACACCTCCTCCCTGACGTCGGGCAACAGCAGCGATCCCTGGGCCGAACTCCAGGGGGGACTCACGACCCTGGTCTTCGGGGCGCCCATGGAGGCCAAGGAACCCGGGGCCGGAACGGGCACCCCCCAGGGCCCGGCCAGCCGCGCCTTCGCCCAGGATGGCAAGATCCTGCTCATCGAGCCCCACGCCGGCATGGTGGCCCTCACGGCGGACCCCTACACCCAGCACCGGGTGGAGGCCTACATCAACGAGTCCCGCCGCCGCTACCGCCGGCAGGTCCTGCTGGAGGCCCGCATCGTGGAGGTCACCCTGGGCAAGGACAGCCAGATCGGCATGGACTGGAACAAGGCCTTCCTCCTCAGCGGCACCTCCGCCGGCCTGGGCTCCACCGGGACCACGGCCGGCGCCACCTTCCTCAGCGGCCAGACGATCAACACGAATGTCACGCCGGACCAGGGCCTCTTCCAGCTGGTGGTGAACAACATGCGGGTGAACGCGGTCCTGTCGGCCCTGGCCAGCGACAACAAGCTGCAGGTGCTCAGCTCGCCCCGCATCTCCACCCTCAACAACCAGAAGGCCATCCTGCGGGTGGTGCGGGAGGAGGCCTACTTCCTCCAGACCAGCCAGGCCACGCCCAGCGGCGGCCTGGGCGGCCCCATCATCACCACCAACATCACGCCCCTGGTGGTGCCCGTGGGCATCGTCCTGGACATCCTGCCCCAGGTGGGGGATGACGGCTTCATCACCCTGGCCGTCAACCCCAGCGTTTCCGAAGTGGTCACCGTGCGCTCGCTCACCATCACCAGCGACTCCGGCGGCGGCGCCTCCGCCACCCTGCCCGTGGTGGACCGGCGGGACCTCGACACCGTCGTCCGCATGCGGACCGGGGAGACCCTCGTCCTGGCGGGAATCATCAAGTCCTCGGACGGTTCGGACGACCGCGGCATCCCCTTCCTGAAGGACCTGCCCTGGATCGGCTCCCTCTTCACGAAGAAGGAGAAGTCCAAGGTGCGCACGGAGCTGGCCATCTTCCTCACGCCCACCCTGATGGAGAGCTCCGAGCAGATCCAGACCCTCCAGAAGGGCACGGAACAGAGCCTTGAAAAGGCCGGCGCAACCCTGGAGGACAGCCCCAAGAAATAGGGGCCGGGCGCATCCCCCGTTCTAGTACTCGTTCGCCAAGTCCCCGGTCCGCACCGGCTTCTCGAAGGGCTGGAACAACGGGGCTCCGGCGGCCCGGGCGATCCATTCGGCCACCCGGATGCCGTCCACGGCGGCCGACGTGATGCCGCCGGCGAAGCCCGCGCCCTCGCCGCAGGGGTAGAGGCCCGGATGGGACAGGGACTGGCCGTCCTCCCCCCGCAGGAGCTGGATGGGGCTGCTGGTGCGGCTTTCGATGGCCAGCAGGATGGCCTCGCGGCTGGCGAAGCCGTGGAGCTTCTTGTCGAAGGTGGGCAGGGCCCCGGCCAACTGCTCCTGAATGAAGCCCGGCAGGCAGGTGCCCAGGTCCGCCGCCACGGCAAAGGGCCGGAAGCTGGTGCGGGGCAGCTGCCCGGTGGCCCGGCCTTTGATAAAATCCTGCACGGCCATGGCCGGGGCGCCGTAGGTCTCGCCGGCGGCCCGGAAGGCGGCCTGCTCCCAGCGGCGCTGGAAGTGCATCCCCGCGAGCAGGTGGTCGCCGCCGAAATCCGCGGTGTTCACCTTGGCCACCAGCCCCGAATTGGCGAAGCCCGAGTCCCGCTTCTCATTGCTCATGCCGTTCACCACCACGCCGCCGGGTTCGCTGCTGCACTGGATCACCTCGCCTCCGGGGCACATGCAGAAGCTGTAGGCGGCGCGGTTCAGGCCGAAGTTGCAGACCAGCTTGTAGTCCGCCGCGGGCAGGGAGGGATGGCCGGCGCTGGGCCCGTACTGGGAGCGGTCGATGAGGTCCTGGGGATGTTCCACCCGCACGCCCATGGCGAAGGGCTTCTGGCGCATGGCCACGCCGCGGCGGTGCAGCATCTCGAAGGTGTCCCGGGCGCTGTGGCCCGGCGCCAGCACCAGGGCCTCGCAGGGGACCTCCTCGCCGCTGGCCAGCAGGGCGGCACGCACCCGGCCCTGTGCATCGAAGGCCACATCCGCCAGCCTCGATTGGAAGCGGTACTGGGCACCCCGGGCCTCGGCCGACCGTCGGATGAGCACGGCGCAGCGGCGGATGACGTCCGTGCCCACGTGGGGCTTGGCCAGGTAGAGGATCCGCGGGTTGGCGCCGAAGCGCACGAAGGTCTCCAGCACATAGCGGGTGGCCGGGTGCCCGATGCGGGTGGTGAGCTTGCCGTCGCTGAAGGTGCCCGCGCCGCCCTCACCGAACTGGGCGTTGGCCTCGGGATCCAGCACCGCATCCTTCCAGAGCCCGGCGATGGCCTTCACCCGCTCACCCATGGCGGGACCGCGCTCCAGCACGATGGGTTCCAGCCCATAGTCCAGGAGGCGCAGGGCGCAGAAGGTCCCGGCAGGACCGCTACCCACGACCACCACCCTGGGTTTGCGCGGCGGCGCTGCCACCACGTAGGGCGCCGTGGCCGGCGCCGGATCCAGTTTCAAACCACCGGGGAGCGGGCCGAGCGCCAGGTCACGGTCTGTGTCGAAGCTGATGGCCGTGAGGAAGCGGATGGCGCCCTTGTGGCGGGCATCCAGGCTGCGGCGCTCCAGGGTCGTGGCGCGGTACTCGGAAGCCGCACCCCCCAGGGCGCGGGCCAGGGGTGGCGCGAGTTCCAGCGCCTCCTCGCCCAGGTTCAAGGGCAGGTTGGAAAGAAGGTAGCGCACGGTCGCCTCGGCGGAAGGAGTCCACGGGACTCAAGGCCAGGTTCCAGGGTAGCCGGCTAGGGTCCGGCCCGTTTCCCTGGCAAGTCCCGACGGGCGGCGCGGAAAGACCTATCCTGTGTCTGAAAGGGGTCCCCATGGCCGAGCAGCCCTTGAACCGCGTGGTGGTGGCCGGGGGGACGGGCCTGGTCGGCCGGGCCCTGGTCAAGGCGCTGCTGGCCCAGGGGAGCCAGGTCACGGTCCTCACCCGGCATCCGGGCTCCGCCGTGGTCCCCACCGGGGCCAGGGTCCGGGGCTGGATCGGACTGGCGAAGGAACTTGAGGGGCTCGACGCCGTCTTCAACCTGGCGGGCGAGGGCCTTGCCGACCGGCGCTGGACCCAGGGCCGGAGGGCGCTCCTGCGCGCCAGCCGGGTGGGCCCCACCGAGGAGATCGTCGAGGCACTGCGGGCCTGCGCGCAGCGGCCCGCGGTGCTGGTGAACGCCTCCGCCATCGGCTATTACGGTCCCGGGGACGACAGCCCCGTGAGCGAACTGAACCCGGCCGGCAAGGGCTTCCTGGCGGACCTCTGCCAGGCCTGGGAGGGCGCCGCACTCCCGGCCCGGGACCTGGGGGTGCGGGTCCTGCTGCCCCGCCTGGGCGTCGTGCTGGCCCGGGACGGCGGCGCCCTGCCAAAAATGGCCCGACCCGTGCGGCTGGGCCTGGGCAGCCGCCTGGGGCACGGTCGGCAGGGCCTCAGCTGGATCCACCTCCAGGACCTGGTCGCCCTGCTCCTGGCGGCGGCCCGGAATCCGGCCTGGGGAGGCCCCTTCAACGCCACAGCCCCGGAACCCGTCAGCCAAGCGGCCTTCGTCCGGCTCCTGGCCCGGCGGCTGCACCGCCCGCTGCTGCCCCTGCCCGGCTGGCTCAGTTCCATCTCCCTCCGGCTCCTGCTGGGGGACCTGGGACGGGAACTGCTCCTGGAGGGCGCCTACGTGCATCCCGGGAAGGCCGAAGGCCTGGACTTCCCGTTCCGGTTCCCCACCCCCGAAGCCGCCCTGGATGACCTGCTGTGAAAGAGGAGGTGTTCATGGCCGTGCAGGACCTGACCGCCCCGCGAGGCGAGGTGTTCGCGTTCTTCTCGGATCCCGCCAACCTCGAGGCCCTCACCCCGCCCTGGCTGCGCTTCGAAGTGCTCACGCCGAGGCCCCTGCCCCGGGGCGAAGGGGCCCTCTTCGACTACCGGATCAAGGTCCGCGGGCTGCCCATCAAATGGCGCACGCTCATCGAGACCTTTTTGCCCGGCGAGTGTTTCGTGGATCGGCAGCTTGCGGGCCCCTACGCTCTCTGGCACCACACGCACCGCTTCGAGGATCTGCCGGGCGGCGGGACCCGCATGAGCGACACCGTCCGGTACCGGGTGGGCTTCGGATTCCTGGGATGGGTCCTCACCGCGCTATGGGTGCGCCGGGACATCTCGCGGATCTTCGAATACCGGAGGCAGGTGCTGGCCGAACGATTCAAACCGGTTCCAGGCCCCCGAACCGCGCCATGATGCGCCTGTCGCCACCCTGGTCGAAGCGGACGGTGTAGGTGAGGCCATCGCCCCGTCCCGAGGCCGCCAGGATGGTCCCGGCGCCGAAGCGCGCGCTCGTCACCCGCGTTCCGACCGGGAAAGCATTCGGGTCCTTCAGCTCGGCCGGTTCGGAGGAGCGGCCGCCATTCGCATCGCCCGATGCAGCCGGTACCTCCCGCACGCGGTCGAAGAAGCTGCGGATGCGCTGCAGTTCCGTCGCCACCGAAGCGCCGCCGGCCCCTTTGGTGAAGGAGCTGCCGGGCCGCACGCCCTCGCCGGCCTGGTAGATCTCGGTGCCCCAGCGGATGGGCGCGAGCAGCGTCGCGACCGGGAGCTCCCGCAGGAAGCGGCTGGGCATGGACAGCATCTCGGTGCCCATGATCCGGCGGCGGCGCGCGGCGCTGAGGGTGAGACGCCGCTGGGCGCGGGTGATGGCCACGTAGAAGAGGCGGCGCTCCTCCTCCAGGCCCTCGGGCGTCTCCCGGGCGTTGCGGTTGGGGAAGACATCCTCCTCCAGGCCGATCACGAAGACATAGGGGAACTCCAGCCCCTTGGCGCAGTGGATGGTCATGAGGCTGAGCAGGGCGGCCTCCTCGATCTGGTCCGCGTCCGCGGCCAGCGTGATGCGATCCAGGAACTCCGGCAGGCGCAGCCCCAGGGATTCGGATTCGGCGGCGGCACTGAGGAATTCCTCCAGGTTGCGGATGCGGCCCTCGGACTCCAGGGTGGCCTCGTCCTCGAGGCTCTGCAGGTAGCCGCTCTCCTGCAGCACCCACTTCACCAGCCCCGTCAGCCCCTGGGCTTCGCGCTCGGGCCCGGCCTGATGAAACAGCTCCAGGAACTTCCCCAGTTCGCGCTGAGCCCGGCCCTTCAGCTCGCCGGAGCGCAGCAGCAGGGCCAGCCCCTCCAGGGGCGTGCCGCCCTCGGGGATGGCCCCCTCGATCTTCCCGAGGGTGGTGGGTCCGACCCCGCGGCTGGGGGCATTCACGCAGCGGCGGAAGCTCACCAGGTCGAAGGGATTCGAGAGGAGCCGCAGATACGAGATGAGGTCCTTCACTTCCTGGCGCTCGTAGAACTTCACGCCGCCCACCAGCCGGTAGGCCAGGTTCTGGGCCCGCAGGGCCTCCTCCATCTGCCGGGACTGCCAGTTGGCGCGGTACAGCACGGCCGCCTTGGCCTCCGGATCCGCGTGCCGCAGCTCCTGGATGCGCTGCACCACCCACTCGGCCTCCAGCCGCCCCTCATCGGACAGCTTGAAGACGATGGACTCGCCGTCACCGAGATCCGTGATGAGCGCGCCCTTGCCCTCCACCCGCTGGGCGTTGTTGGCGATCACCTCCGAGGCAGCGTCCAGGATCTTCTTCGTGGAACGGTAGTTCTGCAGCAGCTCGATGCGGACCGCCTCGGGGAAGTCCTGCTGGAAGTCGAGGATGTTGCGGATGTCAGCTCCGCGCCACCCATAGATCGACTGATCCTCGTCTCCCACCACGCAGAGGTTGTGGTGGCGCCGCGCCAGGTGCTGCACCAGCAGGTACTGGGCCCGGTTGGTGTCCTGGTACTCGTCCACCAGGATGTAGCGGAAGCGCTCGCCGTAGACCGCCTGCATCACGGGGTCCCGGAGGAGGCGCTCGGTCCAGAGCAGCAAGTCATCGAAGTCGCAGGCCCGGTGGTTCTTCAGCCCCTTCTGGTAGAGGTCGTAGGCGTCCAGCACCTTGCGGGTCCAGGGATCCAGGGCCTCTTCCCGGGCCTCGTCCGGCAGCAGGCAGCGGTTCTTGAAGTCGCTGATGAGTTCCAGGACCTTCTTCGGATGGAACTGCTTCTCCGGCAGCTTCAGCTCCGCCAGCACCTGCTTGACCAGGCTCTTCTGGTCCGCGGGATCGAAGATGACGAAATCCCGGCCCACGGGGGTGCGCTCGCCCTCGCGGCGGAGGATGCGGGTGCAGAAGCTGTGGAAGGTGCTCACCCACATCTGCGCGGCGGGCACGGAGACCAGCCGCTGGACCCGCTCCCGCATCTCCTCCGCGGCCTTGTTGGTGAAGGTCATGGCCAGGATGGACCCGGGATGCACACCCTCCTCCTCGATGAGCCAGGCGATGCGCCGGGTGATCACCGTGGTCTTGCCCGACCCGGCCCCGGCCAGGATCAGCAGGGGCCCGTGGGCGTGGCGGACCGCCTCCCGCTGGGGGGCGTTGAGGTTGCGGAGCAGGGGGTGGTCGTGCGGCTCAGGGGCGGGGACAGGCATCCGTCCATGCTACAGGGCCCCTAGGGGGCTGGCGCGATGACCTTGCCCTTCTCGGCCTTGCGGAGGACCTCCTTGACCAGGCGCTGGATGTCCTCCTCCGTGAGCCGGTCCTTGAAGGAGGGCATCCTGAGGCCGAAGAAAAGGCCCTTGCGGATCGCCTTCGCCATGTCGGCGTCGCTCTCCTTGGCTGCCTCGTTGGCATTCGTGAAGTCGAAGCCCCCCAGTTTCTTGCCCTCGGGGCCGAGGCCCGAGCCATCGGGGCCGTGGCACTTCACGCAGTTGGCCGCGAAGAAGGCCTTCAGTTCATTCGGGGACCTGACCGGCGCCTGGGCGCGGAGAGCTGGGACCAACATCAAGGTCAGGATCAGCAGCGTGGCCCGCATGGCGACCTCCCGGAACGTTGAATCACCACTATGCTCCCAGTTCCGGGGCCCGCAACCTGCGCTCAGGGTTTTCTCCTCGCGTTCAGCTTCGGGAGGACAGCCTCCACCAGCCGCCTGGCCTCGGCCTCGCTGAGCTGGCGGCGGAAGCCAGGCATGGCGCCCTTGCCATCCAGGACCGAGCCCACCCGGTCCGTCTCCGGCGGCTTCCCCTCCCCGCGGGGAACCGCCAGGCTGCCCCCCCCGAGCCTGGCCCCATTCGGTCCCCGGCCCGATCCATCCTGGCCGTGGCAGACCGCGCACCGCTGCTGGAAGAAGGCCCGCAGGTCCCGGACCTCGGCGGACCCGGGCAGGCCATGAATCGCCAGCAGCAGCGCGGCGGAGCGGGGAATCATGGGTCGAAGCTACCACGGGGACCGGGCAGCCGTTAGGCTGGACCCAAGCGCCCGTGGCGGAATGGCAGACGCCGCGGACTTAAAATCCGCTGCCGGAAACGGCGTGCCGGTTCGAATCCACATATCGTGCTTAGCTTTGCCCACAGAAGACGCAGGGTTAGCTGCTTCCGACCCTCAAATATCCACTCTTCACCCGAAGGTTTCAGATGCCCAATTGTAAGGCATTCGCGAGAGGTCGGGCACAACATGGGCACAACTCCCAAGGTCATGCTCCGAACCCATCGACCGTTCGGGGTTCTGACTCGAACCCCTCACCTATGGGCTTTTCCGCCAGAGCAGCCAGGAATTGGAGCCATTGACGATCCTTTGCCCGGGGGGTGGGGAGGGGTTTGTCTAGCAATCTCTGCGTGTTCCCGAAAGGCATCGGGTGCCCGACCTACGAACCGGGTCTGGTAACAGCGAGATCTAGAGTTAACCAGAAGGTGCCTAGCTGGTCTGGATGGCAACCTAGGGAAGAGCCAGGCTCCTAATCTTGCCAGGTCACCGAGCACCGACGGTTTGAACGAACGTTACGAGATACCATCGCCGTGGTTCCCCGTCACTCTTTCCCGCTGAATCGGAGGGCATGGGACAGAGCCGTACGAGCAGAAGACGCAACAGTCCCCCTCTTTTGGGCGAAGCTGAACTTCGCAATGCGGGCAGGTGTATAACCTCCGACACGAATTCGTTGGCATCATTGCAAGCGAGGAACGCCCACATTCCGGGCATGTCATGACCGATTCGAGGATGATTCCCGTGGTCATAGGTCCTCCAACCTTCTACTCCGCTCACGGTTTCTACAGGCGTATCCTGGGGTGTGGGCAAAGTAATTGTGATCGACGATAGCAGGATGATGCGGTTGTTCCTGCGTCGATGCCTGGAGAAAGGCGGCTTCGAGGTTGAGGAATGGGTGCCGCTTTCTGCGATGGAGATCCCAGAACACATCTCATCTTCTGCACCCGAACTAATCATCACTGATTACGAGATGCCAGGCTGCAACGGTCTCACCGTGACGCGTATGCTGCATAAAACCAATCCGCAGTTACCAGTGATCGTTCTGACAGCCTTTTTCAACGAAGAGATGGAATCCAAACTTCTGCGGCTTGGGGTCAGGCGAGTCCTCACCAAGCCAATAGAACCTGGAGCGCTGATCCAAGTTGTCCATGATGTCCTAGACAATCCTGCATAGGAAGGTATCACCACGTTGGGGCGGGTCGAGGCAGTATAAGGGTGTGTTGGGAAAGTGGCACTGCCTAACAATGCCGCCCTACCTCACTCTCCTAACCTCTTAAGCCCATCGGTCAGGTAGGTATCCAGGTGGGCAATGGACAGATAATCTGCCTTACCCTCCTCGGGGTCCTCTTCTGCCAGAGAAATTAGGTCGAACCACATCTCCGGACTCTCACCAGCAGTCCCACGCCCCAGCCACATCAGAGCCATCAGCTCGTTCTTCTGAGCATTCGTAAGAGATAGCAAGTGGTCATAGAGAGCCTGGAACTTCGGCTTGGGATAGATTCCATCCTCAGCATCTAATGCCGTTCGGCGCTGCTGAGCAAGCTGGATGATTCCCCTGACGGTGGCAGGTGTGACTGCTTTGAGATACTGGCTCATAGATATCCTTTGGTAGAGATCGATTGTACAGACTGGCTCTGTTAGAAAGGGTCTCCCACCGTAGATTAGGTGCAGAGGACCAAAGAACTTGCCTTACCAGCCGCCTACCACAACTCTAAGAGACTTCAGCTCCCTGGGGTTTGGTGCTGGTAGAACATGGTTGTGACCGCTCCATCACTACAGGAGTCTCAAGGAAATGATACTCAGTTGGATCAAGGTCGATCTGGAAGAGATCGACATGACGAAAATGAACTTGAGAGAGCAATAGCCTTACCTCGACTCGGTGGGAGGGTGGCATGCGGCTTCCTAAGTAAACAGCCTTGATACAGGTAGGTGGAAGAGGGCAAGGGGCATCCTTGATCCTTTCTGCGTCTTCTAGCGCGATCCCGTTTTTCTAGTCTTGGCAGACCCAATAGCAACGACCAGGCAACGGGTCTCTCCGCCATTCCTGCGTATTAGCGAATGGCTCAGCATGTTTCGCCGACAGCTTAGGTTCGCCCTAGGCACCTATGAACTACCCCTTAATGCCGTGGGGTGCGGCGCGGCCGCGCCGCACCTTCCAGGGAGAGGGAGAGCGGAAAGTCCAGTAGACCTCTAAGAAAAGGCATCCAGGCGGCTGGTGGTATTTGGCGTTATCAGGGGAAACCGTTCCTCTGGCGCACCCCAGGACCACCACCACGAGGAACCATGGTACCCATCGTCCCTTTGCCAGACACCATCCGACCCCAGCGCAAGCTACCTCCCCGTGATCTGTATCTGTTCCTTCCCCGGAAAGGCACCTCCAACCGGCTGGCATGGGTCAAGGCTTCCGGTCCAAAGGATGTCCTGTCAGTGAAGGCTGCCTACTACCTCCACATCTTTGACCATAAGACGGCTGCCGAGCATTACCTGGACACCCCGATCCTCGCGCATGTGGTCTGCAACCTGAGGAACTATTACCAGCAGGATGTGGAGCAGACCGTCGAGCTGATCACCAAGCTGTTCAACCCAAAGTCATGGGAGGCGGTCTGGTCCCCGGAGGCGATCAGGCTTTGCTGGGAATCTGTCGGGCGTTTTACACCGTCCCTGGGCTTTGACGATGTGGATGCCGTGGCTAAACGCCGGGCTGAGGACCTGGAGGATGCAGTGGTCGACCTCATTGCCTATACCGTTCCGAGCGGGCGTGTCTCGGGTGAGGATCTGAGGGCGACCTTCTCAGAGTGGTGCCCGGACCTTGAGTTCACCTCTGTAGCTTTCGGGCGGGCTGTGAGCGCCATCACAGGTATGAAGACTAGGTCATTGGGCAATAAACGGTATTGGTATGGCTTCCACCTTCCCACCCCAGAGGAACTGGCGGAGCGAGAAATGGTCACGGCTGCGGCGGCTTAGGCGGCGGCTCGGAAGGCGGACGAGTCTCGGGTTATATTTTCTCTAAGAACCTTGACCCTGGTTAACTAACCGCTCCGTCACCTTGCCCTCGCAGCGCTCATCAGCGCCGCTCGGTCAACCTGTCTTCGCTCTCCTACAGCCCTAGTCAGCAGCAGCTGGGTTCCACTTACCCGCTCCGTCTACTCGCTTTCGCCGGTCCTACAGGACCAGCTCAGCTCGTAACCGTCGCTCTGTACAAAGCCCCGTCACGTATGGGCAGCTTGGGTATCAGTGGCTTCGGCATAAGCAGCTTCGATCTAGTACTTAGGCAGCCCCGTCAAAGTAATGGAACCTAGTACCAAGTACCCTTCCGATCCCACTTCAAGCAGCCTTGAACCCCGCTGCCTCGTGACTGCTACTTTACCGGTGGACGGCTATTACTCGTCCGCCCGCCTCAGATACTCCCTGATATCTTCCAGAGCTGCCCGCGATGCTTCTATGTCTGCCTTGATCCCATTCAGCCATTCGTAACAATGGCTTGCTGCGAAACACAGCACCTCCAGGAAGACAATCCAGCCAATGTCTCTATGTATTGTCATGACCGCTTCGGGTGGTATCTGCCTTCCGGGTCCACGAGAGAGGAATCTACAAGCTCGCGGGTGTCTTCCAGCAAACGGTGCTGAGGCTGCTCTTGGGCATCCTTCGTCCGCTCTTGCTGGCTGGCTAGGTATTCCCTGGTCACTTTGAAGTCAGAAGTGCGGGTTACGTGCTCCCCGGCTGTGTAGTCCCAATAGGTCCATATGTAGGTGAAGACTTCTGTTTTCACTGGCTGCTCTCCCTACTTATCGAGGATTTGCGACAACCAATCCATTGTCGTATCACGTGTGATGTAGTCCCATTGCGGGTTTTGCGTTGACGCCGAGAGCTTCTCTTTGGCTTTGACGGACAGAGCCTTACTCATCAATGTTTTGTAATCAATTTCCCATATGTGCCCAAATACTTAGCGCTTTCAGCGATCAAGAAGGCTTTCGCCACTGAGAAGGCATACATAGACGCGATTGCCCAAGCGATCTTTGATGAAGCCTGTGCAAATTCCAACGGCATTCCCACGGATGTAAGCATCCTGTGGGAGATCAACTACAAAACAAAGATGTGTGCGGCCCTTCGTTGTGAAGGTTGGTGTTGGAGTCACGCTGTCGAACCTGAACACAGGACGAGTATCAGAATAGACAACCTTGTAGAGTTTGTTGGTCACTGACTCTATCGCGCCTTCAATAAATTCACCAACGGTCTCAAATTCTATAACCATCCCCCTGTGTTTGTCCGCATAGTGAGCCCACATGAGGTGATGGCTCTTCTTTGCTGATAGGCAGAGAAGCGCAAGACTCGCGAGTGAATCCTTCATCGAACTACGCACAAGGTCATGATTGGCAACACTCTCTTCTAGGACCAGCTCCCATCGCTGCTTCAGTGACTGCACGTCAGCTCCGGCAGGTGATCCTGGTGGGAGTCTTCCAGACTCCAATGCATTCCAAACTTCTGATTTACTTTGAATCTGTGACTTCATTGCCTCCCTCGATTCAATCGTCCAATTATCCGGGACAGGATTGCAGTCGAAGGGATCATTGACCTCTGTGGGGGATACAACTTTGACGGCGCAAGATCGCAAGATTTCAATGCCGCCAACATCGCAGTATTTGTAAAGCCGCACGGATAGCCTCTAACAGTGATTTGAAGGTTTGTAAGACAATCTGGTTATTCATTCCTCAGGTTTTGGTCTGCCCTTGCTCGAAACCTAGACAGCCCGTAACCAGCTACTCGGACAAGGGCGCAGCAAAGCCAATAGATCATCCTTAGATGTTAAAGGCGATAACCAGGCATCCCACGACTCGGGACCTAGCAGAGCTGGCATTCGATGATGGAGTTCAATAATCAACTCATTCGGTTCGGTTGTGATCATCGTGCAACTGTGGATGTCCTGACCGTTCGCGTGCCAGTCATCGTAAAGACCAGCAGCGACCACCATCTCATCGGGGTTGCTGTTGGTGAAGAGAACCTTCTTTTCGTAGAAGCCCTCCATCACGAGCAGGCATCGCTTGGACTTGAATGCACCACGCCAGCTCGGTTTGGTTGCCAGCTCCTCCGCCCTGGCATTCCAAGTGCTGTATGACTTCCAGCGGGGAAGATCGTCTACCTTAACCCATGACGGAATGAGCTTCCAACTTCTACCCTCCGCCAGCCATTCGCCTTCATCAAGTCGGACAATCGGCATCTGGTCAGTCGGGCGGATTCGAGGATTTGGAGTCATGGGAGGGAGAGTCTTCCCCAGTCCCTTCTTCACCCTCTCGTTGATGATCCCCTTTAGAGTCCTGATCGCTGCTTGGGTGCACACGGGAGGTCTCCAGTTCCGACTTCCATGCCGGTTGATGCATTAAAAGGGTATGTCGAACCTTGTATGTCAGCTCCGAATTGTTGCCCTTGGGTATGTAGCTCTCAAGCTGCTGAATGAGCTTGACCATTTGCTCTACCTCATTCAGTAACCTCCAGGCGTCCTCCTGGCTTGGGGAGAATGGCTTCCCGAGCTTCCAGTGATGATGGGAGAGCTGTCCACGCAGGCGTGTTGTGATGTCGTAGAAAATGCCAGCGTCCGTCTGCATTAAGCCCCCTCAAGGAGCCCTGGCAAGGCAGTGGCATTGCGGGGAACAGGGCTAGGGGCTCGCCGCGCTAGGAAGTCTTCAATCTCATCCACCCATGCCTCAGAAGGATGGTGGATGCCTCGCAGGAGTCGCAGAGCCTCTTCCAGGTCATTCAGAGTCTGAGTCGTGATGGTCTGATGGATTGAGGTCGTCATTCGCCGGTCACGAAGGTAGCTCCTAAGGGCTTGCCGACTCTCCGGGGTGGTGTGAGCTTGGACATCCATAGGCACCTCCTGGGTTATCCAGAATGGCGAATAAAAAACGAACGTCAAGCCTCCTGCTTTAAGTCGGCTTGCGCCAGATATTCATCATTCCCTGGGCGCTCGGCAGACACCGCTACTCAGCGCCCGCCGGGGTGATTTCATCGCGCTATGGGTTTGCCAATGATCAGCCGCGCAGCAAAGATGCATGTACCTATGGTTTCCGTAATAAGTGAACTAACAACTAATTCTATTTATTGCCTTGTTGCGTCTTTCTTGTTGGTTCCTGGCTCCACTGTTCAATGGTTGCTAATTCAGACTTTAACGGTTCAATCGCTGCCAAGGCTTTGTTTGCCTTTTCATCCTGTATCAGCACATCCAGAATGCTTTTATATATTTTGTAGGAGAAATCTGCGCCTTCTTGGTATCCACTATTCGATGCTTTATAATATGAATCTTTCCAGTAATCCTGGTGGGATCTGCACTCTTCCACTGACCTAAATAATCCTGTCCTTGCCAGCAACTGCTCCACAAAATTGACTTCATATTGATATTTTGAATAAGATGATGAGATCGCTGATTTATATGTTGAAATTAACCAACCAGTAAGTTGCCGTTTTTCTATAGAATATCTCGAATATCCTGCTTCCAATTCTGGTGTTCCTTGAATAGCTCTAACCAGTATTTCTTGAATATTTTCTGGAATTGGATAACTTTTCGGAAGCGGTAAATATAGTGAAGGAATTGGATCGACCAATTGAACCTTTTTCGATTTGACACCTACAGCCAGCAAAGGGGCGCAGTAATGTGCGCCAATTATTGTGGTAAGTGTCACTAGTAAAATATGTTTTTTCATCGTTTCCTCATGAGGTGAGTGTTATTTGGAGAGGTGGAGAAGGACCAAACCTCCTAGGACCTTTGCGAGGGACATCCCGCGCAAGCCCTTCAATGCCACTAAGATCCCCTGCAATCTAGTCAGGGCTGCTTTGGGAACACGCCCGCTGATACTGCGGACGCCTGTGTCGAACCGGGCACTCTTTCGCTCTGCATCAAGCTGACCAGCAGCTTCCACAAGGGCACGCAGATCCCCGTCAAATCCGGTAATGGCATCCTCGATGAACTGACTGATGCCCGCTCCGGAAATGAGAATTTCACGGTAGACCCGCTCTGGCACTGTGGTTCCAACGGGGAACTTGGGAGGGCGAGAAAGGTCGATCCCTTGTAAGACAGATTGATAATTGGTGAATCCGAATTCCGCTCCTGGTACCGGAGGGGTGGGAGCCGGGACGGTTGGCTTGTTCGCCGGGGCACAGGCGCTAGAATCCGGTGATGGGACGGTTAGTTTGGGATCCATCTTCTTCACCATGCCGACGCTCCAGGCTGCTTTATTCCCGGAGCGTAAGAGCCGCCCGCGAGCACTACAAGCATGTAGCACTGCAACAGTTGGTCAGTGCATACATGCAGCCATACGTACATGCAGCATTGATTAGGCTGCTGCCTTTGACTGTGTACAAGGTGATGGATGAGCTGGTGCATGATGCCGCCCGACATCACGCAAGCCTCAACTTCTGACTGAGTGCGTCCTGCGCCCGCCTCTTGGCATCCAGGCTAGTCTCCACGTAGATCATCGTCGTCTGGACGTTCTTATGCCCCAGCATTCCCTGGATCTCTGTGATGGGAGTCCCTGCCTCAGCGTGTAGGGACGCGAAGGTCGCCCGCAGTCGGTGTTGAGTAATATGCCCCAGATGTAATTCCTGCCGAACCTTCTGAAGCAATCCACGAAGCGTGTTTGGACGGCACGGCTTCTGACATTCATCTATGAAGCACCAGGGGCTTAAGGTCCTTGGCAATGCCATGAGCCCCCTCCACACCCATCCGGGAACGGGAATTACCCGTGCTTCTTTCCCTTTTGCCTTCCCGACGACATAGGTCAACTGTTCGCGGTCGAACCACTCCCATCTCATGCCCAGAACTTCCCCCTCCCGTAATCCCATGCCGAGCATGACTCGGACCATGCAGCGCTTCTGAGGTGACGGTGTTGCCAGATCCACAGCCTCCAAGAATTCCTGAACTCTAGCGGCTGGCAAGGTCGGACGTGGCTTCCGCTGCACCTTTAGGAGCATGCATTTGCACCTGTTCCGCTCCATGTATTGCATCTTCACCGCAAAGTTGAGGAGAAGTTTAAGAGTGCGGAGCACATTGTTCGCGGTTACCAGAGACCGACCGGCATCAAGAACCAAGGTCCGTATGGCAAGCGCCTCGGTGGTCCTGATCCGGTTGATGGGTAAGGACCCCAGGCGCGGCAATAGCCAGATCCGGGCAATCTGCTCGGTGCGTGTTAAGTGCTTGGGGCTTAGGCACCCACGATTCGCCTGAAACCATTCCTGCACCAGCTTGGTCAAGGTCGGCAGCGTCTCCCTGCGACGTGTCTCCCCATCAAGCAGTTCCCGGCGCTTTGCCTCCATCACTTTCTTCGCTGTAGCCAAGTCGGTGGCTCTGGTCGAGCCATGTGCCCTTAGCCCTGCGACTTTTAGACTGTAGTGCCAGTAGCGCCCTTCACGGAATAGGTTGGGGTGGCTGGTAGCCATGTATTGCTCCCGCAGAAGTGCGGGTGAAGGCAGGATCAAAAAGGAGGAAGGGCACAACATGGGCACAACACGCCATTCCGGAGGCTCGTGGAGCACATCTGGAACAAAGGCAAATGCCCATGTAGGCTGGACCCAAGCGCCCGTGGCGGAATGGCAGACGCCGCGGACTTAAAATCCGCTGCCGGAAACGGCGTGCCGGTTCGAATCCGGCCGGGCGCACCAAGCAAACCAGTCATGGCATAGCCTCCGCGCCGGGGCCCGATTTCGCGCCGTCCCCAGGACGGCGCTCCATCACCCGGCGGTCGGCTAGGTCTTGAACCGCACCATGAGGGCCGTCAGGCCCTCGGCGGTGCGAACCAGGTCCTGGGTCGTGGCGGCATTGCTGTCCACGGTCCCGGAAAGCTGGATGGCCGCGCTGGCGTTCTGCACCGCCTGCTGGGCGCCCAGTTCCACCTGCCGGGCGACCTCCTCGCTGGCCTTGGCCTGTTCGCCCGAGGCGGCCTCGATCTGGGTGGACATGGCCGCGACTTCGGAGATGTGGTCCCGGATGGCCACCAGCGACTGGACCACTTCCTGGACCGTGGCCTTGCCCTGCACGACGGCACGGTTGCTGCCCTCGATGAGCGAGGCGATCTCCCTGGCGGAGGCATCGCTGCGTTCGGCCAGCTTGCGCACTTCCTCGGCCACCACGGCGAAGCCCTTGCCCAGCTGCCCCGCCGTGGCCGCCTCGATGGCGGCGTTCAGGGAGAGCAGGTTGGTCTGCCTCGCGATGTCCTGGATCACCTGGACCGCCTCGACCATCTGGCCCGTGGCCTCCTCGACGCGGTCCATGGCCCGGATGGCGGCCTGGCCCGAGGCATCCGCCGACTGGGCCCTCTGTGCGGCCTCGGTGGAGCGGCGATGGCTGGACTGGACATTGCCTGCGACTTCCCGCACCGAGGCGGAAAGCTCGGTGATGGCCGAGGCCATGCGGTCCGTGGAGGTGCGCTGGTCGTCTGCATTCCGGGCGATCTCATGGCTGGTGCTGGCGATTTCATGCGTGGCCGAGGCGATCACTTCGCTGTTCAGGCGCACCCGCTCCGCGTCGAACCGGATGCGGTTGATGGTGTTCTTCAGGTGGGCCTGCATGCGGCGCACGGTCACCATCAGGCTGGTCCGGTCCCCGGGCCGGGTGGGAATGTCCGTGCGCAGATTCCCATCGGCCAGTGCCCTGGCCAGGAGCTGTGCCTGCTTCGGATCGCCGCCCAGCTGATGATCCAGGATCCGGGCCAGCTGCCCGAAGGCGAGCAGCCCCGCCAGCACGCCGAGGATGGTGCCCCCCCCCAGCACCCACATGCCCGTGGCGGTGCCGGAGGAGATGCTGCTGAGCCGGGCATTTAAGTCCCTGTTCTCACCCTCGCCCGGGTTGTTCACCTGGGTGGAGACCTGGGCCCGGATGGCGGCCACATCCGCCCGGGTCCCCATGGAGGTCATGACACTGACCAGGGTCGTCAGGCAGAAGATGGCCAGGACGAGGGCCACGGCCGACCAGACCCGGCCACTGAGACCCATACCGGGGAAGGGGACCCAGAGCTTCGGCTCCGGGTCCTCCATGGGCTGCCCAGCCCGGGCCCTGGCGTACATGCGCTCCGCCTCCGCGATCTGGGACTGCGTGGGTTTGCTGCGGATGGAGACATACCCAACGATCTGCCCCTTCTCCTCGATGGGCGTCACGCTGGCGTCCACCCAGTAGAAATCCCCGTTCTTGCAGCGGTTCTTCACCATGCCCTGCCAGCCCTTGCCGGCCTTGGCCGTGCGCCACAGATCCTCGAAGGCGGCCGGCGGCATGTCCGGGTGCCGGACCAGGTTGTGGGGCTGCCCGATCAGCTCCGCCTCCGTGAACCCGCTGATGCGGATGAACTCCTCGTTCACGAAGGTGATGACGCCCCGCAGGTCCGTGGTGGTGACGATGAAGGCACCCTCCTGCAGATGGTGCTCCCTCTGGGTGACGGGCGTGTTGATGCGCATGGGGCTTCTCCGATGGCCAGCCTTCGACCCGACGCACCTGCATGCCGTCGAAGGCGGGTTACTCCCGTCGATTCGGACGAAGGCCTGGGGATCTTGATTTCCTGAAGGGTGTGGCAACCCCCCTAGGGCAGCAGTTTGAGCAGCGGGATCAGGATCCCGTTGAACCGCTTCCAGCCGGACAGGTCGCCCTGGGCGAGACGCCGGACCCTGACCCAATCGTACTCTGCGGCGGCCTTGGGCACGCCCTTCAGCATGAACGCGTAGGCCAGGATCCGCGCGGCCACGGCGGGGTCCAGGGCCAGGTCCGGCCGCTCCACCAGATCCTCACCGACCAGCTTGCCGTAGCGGGCGTACTCGGCCCGGCCCAGCAGGGGCACGAAACCCCGGCCGCAGAATTTCGCCCCGTCCCCGGGCTCGACATTGCCCAGGCTGCGGTCGAACTCGTACATCCGGCGGAAGTAGGCTTCGCTCCCGGGTTCCTTCTCCGGCGCGAAGAGGTAGCTCTCCGCGCCGATGCTGGCGATGACGGCGGCCTCCATGGCGGGTTCGAGGATCTTCAGGTCCGAGAGGGCGTCGACGATCATGGGCCAGTGCGCCTCCACGTTCGCGCGGGGCGCGTGGAGGATGGTGGCAATGGCTTCCGCCGTGAAGTGCATGACTGGCTCCCGGTGGGAAGGCTGCGTGCGTGGAGGACGGAGAGGGCCAATCTACCACGGGGCCGGGCATCATGGAGGCATGGCCACCCATCCCTTACACCTCGGCGGCTCTACGGCTGTGATCGCCAGCAGGGGCGCCGAGCTCCAGGCCCTCCGCCTCGGAGGCCTGGATCTGCTCTGGGATGCCGGGCCCCTCTGGCCCCGGCATGCCCCGCTCCTCTTTCCCATCGTGGGCGCCCTGGAGGGGGACGCCCTCCGCCACCAGGGGGAAGCCTATCCCATGCCCAGGCACGGCTTCGCACGGGATCGGGTCTTTACCTGGGTCCACCGCTCCGGAACGGCCTGCACCCTCGAGTTGAAGGAGGATGCCGAAACGTTGTCGGCCTACCCGTTCCCCTTCCGGCTGCGTGTTTCCTATGCCTTGGAACCCTCCGGCCTGCGCATGGAGCTGTTGTTGCTGAATCCCGGCCCCGGGCCCCTGCCCGCCAGCCTCGGGCTGCATCCGGCCCTCCGCTGGCCCCTGGTCCCGGGGGTCCCCAAGACGGCCCACCGCCTCGCCTTCGAGGCGGAGGAACCGGGGCCCCTGCGGCGCCTCGACACCCGGGGCCTCCTCGATCCCGAGTCCTATCCGACGCCCATCCTTGGCAGGGACCTTGCACTCCGCGACGGGTTGTTCACCGAGGACGCCCTCCTCTTCCTCCAGCCGAGGAGCCGGAGCCTGCGCTTCGAAAGCGGAGGTGGTCCCGCCTTGGCCCTGAGCTGGGAGGGCTTTCCCCACCTGGGGATCTGGACCAGGCCGGATCCCGGGCCGTCCTTCCTCTGCATCGAGCCCTGGGAAGGCTACGCCAGCCCCGCGGGCTGGGACGGTGACATCGCCCACAAACCCGGCGGCTTCCTGCTCGCTCCGGGCGCCACGAGGAGGTGGTCCCTGGCCATCTCTGCCGGCCACTGAGCCGTTCAGGCGGGTTCCGCTCCCAGGAAGTGAGGGCTCGCCAGGGTGATCCTCGCCGGCACGAGCTCGCCGAACGGCAGGTCGCGGCCCGGCCCCACCGACAGGTGGATGGTCTTCCACTCGGCGCTGCGGGCCAGCCACCAGCCATGCTCCGTGGGGCCATGGGTCTCGATGCGCACCGGGATCACCCGGCCCAGGAAGCGGGTGTTGCTGGCCTGCGTAAGCTCAGCCTGCCGCAGCTGGAGCTGCCTCAGCCGCTCGGATTTCACCCCCATGGGCAGGTCGTCCCTGAGGCGCAGGGCCGGCGTGCCAGGGCGGGGCGAGTAGATGAAGCTGAAGGAGCCATCGAAGGCCACATCCTCCAGGACGCGCAGCGTGTCCGCGAAATCCTCGTCCGTCTCCCCGGGAAACCCCACGATGAAATCCGTGCTCAGGGTCATGCGGGTCCGCGCTTCGCCCAGGTAGCCCAGGCGCTCCAGGTACTCGGCCACGGTGTACTCCCGCAGCATCCGCTTCAGGACCCGGTCACTGCCGCTCTGCAGGGGCAGGTGGAGGAAGGGCACGACCTTGGGGTTGGTCACCAGCACCCGCGCCAGTTCCCGGGTGAAGTTCATGGGATGGCTGGTGGTGAAGCGGAGCCACTCGAGGCCCTCCACCTCGGAGACCCGTTCCAGCAGGTCCGCGAAGGTGCAGCCGCCGGCATAGCTGTTCACGTTCTGGCCCAGCAGCTCCACCTCGCGGTAGCCCCGGGCGACCAGGCCCCGCACCTCGGCCAGGACGTCCCCGTAGGGGCGATGCCGTTCGGTCCCCCGGGTGGTGGGGACGATGCAGTAGGTGCAGGCGTGGTTGCAGCCCTCGGTGATGGTGACCAGGGCCTTGGCCGTGTCGCGGCGACGGGTGACGGCCGGCGGGAAGAGGTGGTTGTCGGGGTACTCGGTGGTATCCATGACCCGGGCCCTGCCCGCCTGGACCTCGGCCACCAGCCGGGGCAGCTGCCTCAGGGCCATGGTGCCCAGCACGAGGTCGATGTGGGGGGCCCGCTTGAACAGCGCCGCCTGTTCCTGCTGGGCCAGGCAACCCGTGACGCCCACCACCAGGGGACGCCGCAGCTTCTCCTCGCGGAGGCGGCCCAGTTCCGAGTAGACCTTGTGGACGGCCTTCTCGCGGATGGAGCAGGTGTTCAGCAGCACCAGCTCCGCCTCCTCCACCGAATCCACCGCCTCGAAGCCCTCGGCCGACAGCAAACCCGACAGCTTCTCGCCGTCATGGTCGTTCATCTGGCAGCCCCAGGTCTGGATGTGGAACCTCATGGGCGGCCTCGGTCCTGGGGCTGCTGGATGAAGGGGACTACCCCCCGATCGCACCGTGCCCCGCACGGTGCTCCCGCTCCCCGGCTGCGCCGGATCGCGGAGGGGGCCCCGTTCTGACAGCCCCGGGTCTGGATGTGGAATTTCATGGCTTTACTTCCCCGACCGAGGTGGTTCGCTCCGTGACCCACATGGTCGCGAGGATATGGAACCTCATGGCTTCGCCATCCGGACCACGATACCCTCCGGCGACGGCTGGATCGACAGGCCCAGGCGCTCGCTCACGATCCGCAACCAGAATGAGGGCAGATTCTTGGCCACGTCGGGAGGCGGCTCCGGGAGGAGCGCCGGAGGGAGCGGCGCATCGCCGAGCCAGGTCAGGGTCCAGCCCTCCGGGGAGGCCGCTGCCTCCAGCTGGACGGGCCCGGGGGTGGCCCATGGAAGAATCTGCCGGGTGAAGGCCGCGGCCCATTCCTGCAGCTCCGGCAGCGGCCAGGGAGTCCCATCCGCCCCCGAATCCAGCACCTCGATGGGGCACCGGAACATCGCCGACATGGGCTCCAGCCTGGCCTCGAGCCCCGCCTTCCATTCGCCCCAGGAAGTCATGCCCATACCCGGGTGGCGGTCCAGGGCGAGGGCCCGGGCCATGGTGATGAGGGTCTTCCCATCCTCGAGGGTGAATTCCAGACGCATCCGGTTGCGGGCATCCAGGGGCAGCCGGGGATCGCTCAGGTCCAGCACCCCCTGCAGACTGGCCAGGAGATTGTTGAAGTCGTGCAGCGCGGCCCGCCACAGGTCATCGGAAGTCATGCATCTCCCATCTGCACAAAACGCTTGAATAAAGTTACCTTGGAGTTGACCCTCTGTGCAGCCATCGAAGATCTCTAGGACTCCACATGCAGCAACCAAACAAGCGGCTGGGCGAACTGCTCATTGAGGGCGGACTCATCACGCCTGCCCAGCTCCAGAGTGCCATCACCCACCAGAAAATCGCCCGGGGACGTCTGGGCAGCAATCTGGTGGCCCTGGGCTACATCTCCGAAGAGGTGCTCATGGATTTCCTGAGCGTCCAGACCGGGGTGCCCCAGGTGGATGTGCGGAGCCTCCAGGTGGCCCCGCAGATCCTCAAGCTGGTGCCCCACCGCCTGGCCGATCAGTTCACGGTCCTTCCCATCGCCACGCGGGAACCCAAGACCCTGGTGCTGGCCATGTCCGATCCCTCGGATCTCAATGCCATCGACAGCGCCCGGTTCGCCTCGGGCCTCACGATCGATCCCGTGGTGGCCTCGCATAGCGCCCTCAAGAAGGCGATCTCGGATCTCTACCGCCAGTTCGATTCGCCCGGCGGTGCCACTACGGTGGAAATGGGAAGGGAATCCGTCCACGAGGACGCCCTTGCGGTCTCGTTCTCACTGGATCCCCTGCCCATGATCGTCCCCGGCCCCGTCCCCCAGGGACCCTCCAGCTTCCCGTCTGATCCCTTCTACGACAGGCCCTCGGCGCCGACCCAACCCGTGAGCATCGACCCCTTCGGGTTCTTCGATCCCGCTTCCACCAAGGCACCAGCCCGGCCCCCCGTCAGCCCGGACGTCGTTCCCAGTAGGGCCAGTGCCCAGGTCATCCGGCGCCTGGAGACCTACCAGACCCGCACCCTGGTCCTGGGGCTCATCCGGCTCCTCGAGCGTCGCGGCATCCTCGGCACGGGAGAACTGCAGCATCTCCTCGCCAACCTGGTCGAAGCGCGCGAGATCAGGGACGACGACAAGGTCGGCTAGGCCGTTCGCAAAGCGAATGCGATGACGGGATTAACAGGATGGGAAGCCGGATTAACAAGATTTCATCTAGATCTTAATCCTGTTAATCAAGCATTTAATCCTGGTAATCCTGTCCAGCTTTTTCAATTATCGACTTTGAGGATGGCCAGGAATCCTCGCCTCGCCGTGTCCCGGCTCGGAGCAGGGCATTCAGCCCTGCCCGCTCGCCACCCGACTGAGGCTCGGCCTGGGGATCTCCACGTTGCCGATGGACCTGACTCGGCCCATCCTGGGCCTCGCCCCTGCGGGATCATGCGCTGCGCGCACGGTCGGCCTCCGCTCCTGCTCCGGCCTCATCTCGGAACGGCGGTCCATCGGGGCCGCTCTGCTTCCTAATTGTCGACCTTGAGGATGGCCAGGAAAGCCTCCTGGGGGATCTCCACGTTGCCGATGGACTTCATCCGCTTCTTGCCCTCTTTCTGTTTGTTGAGCAGCTTCTTCTTCCGGCTGACGTCGCCGCCATAGCACTTGGCCAGCACGTCCTTGCGCCGGGCCTTCACGTTGGTACGGGCGATGATCTTGCTGCCGATGGCGGCCTGGATGGCCACATCGAACATCTGCTGGTGGATGACCTCCTTCATCTTCTGGCAGAGGGCGAGGCCCAGGGCCTGGCTCTTGCTGCGGTGCACCAGGAGGGAGAGGGCATCCACCGGCTCGGCGTTCACCAGGATGTCCATCTTCACCAGGTCCGACTCGATGTAGTGCTTCATGTGGTAGTCGAAGCTGGCGTACCCCTTCGACAGCGACTTCAGCTTGTCGTAGAAATCCAGAACCACTTCGTTCAGGGGCAGTTCGTAGATCAGCATCACACGATCCTGGCTCACGTACTCGAGCTTCTGCTGGAGCCCTCGACGTTCCTCGCAGAGCTTGATGAGGCCGCCCACGAAGTCCGTCCGGGTCAGGATGGTCGCCTCGATGATGGGCTCCTCGATCTTCGCGATCTTCTGGAGAGGAGGGAGCTTCGACGGATTATCGACCGCCGACTCGGAGCCGTCCGTCAGGTGGACGTGGTACCGCACGCTGGGGGCGGTGGTGATGAGGTCCAGGTCGAACTCGCGCTCCAGCCGCTCCTGCACGATCTCCATGTGCAGCAGGCCCAGGAACCCGCAGCGGAAGCCGAAACCCAGGGCCGTGGAGGTCTCGGGCTCGTAGGTGAAGCTGCTGTCGTTGAGCCGCAGCTTGTCCATGGCGTTGCGGAGGTTCTCATAGTCGTCGCTGGAGGTGGGGAAGATCCCCGCGAAGACCACGGGCTGGATCTCCTTGAAGCCCTTCAGCATCTCGGTGGCGGGCTTAGTCGTGAGTGTCACCGCGTGGGTCACGGTATCGCCGACCTTCACGTCCACGAGGGATCGGATGTTGGCCACCAGATAGCCCACTTCGCCCACGGACAGGGCGTCCTGCTTGTCCATCTTCGGGTCGAAGATGCCGATCTCGTCCACCCGGTGCTCGCTGCCCGTGGACATGAAGCGGATCTGGTCCCCGGCCTTCAGGGTGCCGTTCATGACCCGGATGAGGTTCACCACCCCGCGGTAGGCGTCGTAGTAGCAGTCGAAGACCAGCGCCTGCAGCGGGGCATTCGGGTCCCCTTGCGGGGCGGGAATGCACTTCACGATCTGTTCGAGCACCTGCTCGCAGTTCTCTCCGGTCTTGGCGCTCACGTTCACGGCGTGGGCCGTATCCACCAGGCCAATCACCGTGTCGATCTGCTCCAGCACCCGCAGGGGATCCGAACTCGGCAGGTCGGTCTTGTTGAGCACCGGAAAGACCTCCAGCCCGTTCTCCAGGGCCAGGTAGGTGTTGGCCAGGGTCTGGGCCTCGACCCCCTGGGTGGAGTCCACCACGAGGATGGCCCCCTCGCAGGCGGCCAGGCTGCGGCTGACCTCATAGGTGAAGTCCACGTGGCCTGGGGTGTCGATGAGGTTCAGGGTGTAGGTCTTCCCGTCCGCCGCCAGGTATTTCAGCGTCACCGCATGGGCCTTGATGGTGATGCCCCGCTCGCGCTCGAGGTCCATGTCGTCCAGGATCTGCGCCTGCATGTCCCGGCCGGCTATGGTTTTCGTCAGTTCCAGCAGGCGGTCCGCCAGGGTGGACTTGCCGTGGTCGATATGGGCGACGATGGAAAAATTGCGGATCAGGGCGGGATCGGACACTGAGGAACCTCGAACCGACCATTGTACCGTCGCTTAGGTTCAAAGTCCGCCTGGTTTTACCAGCCCGGGGTTCATCCCATGGTTGATCGCGAACCATCGCCGCCTTACCCTCAAGGCCAGACCCAAGGAGCCCGCTTGACCCAGTTCCAGTCCCCCATGACCATCCTGATGGTGGAGGACAACGCCCTTCAGCGGCGCCAGGTCGAGGCGCAACTGCAGCCGCTGGGCCATCGGCTCGTCGCGGCGGCGAACGGACAGGAGGCCCTGGCCCTCATGAGGCAGTCGGTCCCCGATCTGGTCATCATGGACGCCGTGATGCCTTCCATGGACGGCTTCCAGGCCTGCGAGATGATCAAGGCCAATCCGCTCACGGCAGGGGTTCCGGTCATCATTCTCACGGCCCTGAGCCGGGACGCCAAGGACCGCAGCTACGCCGCCGGGGCCGACGATTTCCTGCGCAAGCCCGCCAACACCCTGCTGCTTCACGTGCGGGTGCAGACCCACCTGAAGATCCGGGCCCTCGAACTGAAGGCCGGCACCCCTGCCCCGGCCCGTCCCAAGGTGCTGGTGGTCTCCGCCAGTTCCCTGGTCCGTTCCCAGGTCCAGAACCACTTCGGCAAGAACCAGGCGACCTTCATCGAGGCCCAGGGCGAGGATCAGGCTCGCGTCCAGATCATGGCCCACCGGCCCGATGTGCTGGTGCTGGATACCGAACTGCTGCAGGGCAGCGCCCAGAACCTGACCGTGGCCATCCACCAGGCCGAGGAACTGCGGGACCTGCCCATCCTGCTGCTCCACAATCCCGGGGAACTGGAAATCTGGTCGCGGCTCCAGCAGCCCGTGGCCGATGCCCTGGAAAAACCCCTGGTCGCCCAGGAGACCCGCCGTCGCGTGGCCCTGCTGAGCCACCTGGCCCACCTGCAGAAGCTCGTCCAGGCGTGATTGGGCAGCCCGGTTCCTGCCCAGGGTCAGTCAGGCCCAGCGCGGCAGGCCCTGGGACCAGATCCGGCCTGATTCGAACCTCGCTGAGCATGAACAAGAAGGCACCGACCAAGCCACTCCGCATCCTCTGGCTCGCGCTGGCGGGGATTGCCACACTCGCGGCCGCACCGATCCAGAGCCGCGTCACGGATGGCCGGAGCGGTCTGGCGGGCGTCCGGGTCTATCCAGATCGCCCCCCTCGCATCACCCCGACCAGCGCTCCGCCTGTTGCCATCACGGACGCGGAAGGCAGGTTCCACCTCGACCTGGAGGCGGGCGACACGGTGCTCGCCGTGGAGAAGGATGGCTGGCGCCGGGACCTGGTGCCCGTCGCCGAATGGTCCAGGGAGATCCTGCTGCGGCCCGCCCCGGAGTTCCGCCAGGAGTCCGTCTTCCTGGTGCGCCTCGACTTTGCCGATGAACCCTCCAGGGTGACCGATGGCGCCCTGCGGGACCTGCTCTTCTCCCGCCGCCCCGGCCAGGCCAGCGCCGCCAACTACCTCTACGAAGTGAGCAAAGGAGGCCTCTCCCTGGTGGAGGGACGCCTGCTGAAGCTGCGCAGCGACGACCACCCGAAGCCCCGGCACGATGGGCAGGTGCAGGCCATGGCCGCCTGGGTGCTGGAGCGGCTCCGCCACGAGCCCCTCGGCGACTGCGACCGCGTGGACAACCGCAGCGGGGCCTCGAGGCCCGATGGGAAGCCGGACCACCTCTGGATCGTCGCGCCCGGGCACCCGCAATCCGTCACCGCCGACGATGCCGACATCAAGGCCGTGAGCCTGCTCATGCCCCTGCCCTGGGCCCCGAAGCAGCGCTGGCCCCTGCTCTTCCTGACCGAAGAGGTGCCCCTGGGAAACATCGTGCACGAGGCCTTCCACGCCATGGGTGAGCACCGGGTGGATGACCTCTACCTGGAGGACGGCTCGGCCCTCACGGCGGGCATCTGGGATCTCATGGACGGGGGCCAGTACCGGGGCTGGGACCGCTCCCATCCGGACCAGGGCCCCTGGGTGGAGGACATGGGCTACAGCCCCTCCCACCCGACTGCCTGGGTCCGTTCCGAGCTTTGGTACCGGGGCCATTTCCGGAGCACCGTCACACGGCTCTCGGTGAAGGGCCCGACCTGGGAGGGCTGGATGGCCCCGGTCTCCCGGGCGCCGGGCGCCGACCCCCAGTGGGTCACCCTGCCCGATCCCCGGAAACGCGGCCGCTTCTTCAGCCTGGAAGTGCGCCGTCCCTGGGGCTTCGAGCGGGGCCGCATCGGCGGGCGGTTCGGCCCAGGCTATGAAGGCCTGGTGGTGGCGTGCATCGATCCCCGCCAGCTGACCCGCCATGGCACTCCCAAGGGCCCCGTGCGGGTGGTGGACGCCCATCCCGGCACGGCTCAGCCCCCCAAGCCCCGGCTGCCCCTCCGCCTCTGGGAACTGGACGACGCGGCCTTCAACCTGGGGCCCGGCGAGAATCCGAAAGGCCGCCGCGGACCCCTGTCCTGGGAGGTGCTGGAGACCGATGCCAGGGGCCGCATGCGGGTGCGGGTCAGGCTGGACCGGCGCTGAACCGGGGTGCCGGGATCCGGCTAAAAAAGGCCCGGAACGGGCCCGGCTGCCAAGTAAGATGAGGTATGATTCCTCGCCGCCTCCTCCTGCCCCTCCTCGCCACCCTGAGCCTCGCGGCCCAGGCCCCGACGGAGGCCCCCCGCCCGGTCGCCGAGCGCCTGGAGGCCGAGGCCTTCCGCACCCATGGCGCCTACTCGGACCTGGCCTGGCTCTGCGACCGGATCGGCCACCGGCTGTCGGGTTCGCCCCAGCTGGATCAGGCCATCACCTGGGCCCAGGGGCGGCTGAGGGCCGCCGGTCTCGCCAACGTCCACACCGAACCCGTGCTGGTGCCCCACTGGGTGCGGGGGCGGGAGTCGGCTCAGCTGCTGCTGCCCGCCCCCCACCGCCTCAACCTCCTGGGGCTGGGCGGCACCGTGGGGACGCCGGCCGGTGGGCTCACGGCCGACGTCGTGGTGGTGGGCTCTTTCGAAGAAATGGAGAAGCTGGGCGGCGCGGTGCAGGGGAAGATCGTCCTCTTCGACGTGCCCTACCAGGGCTACGGCCGCACGGTGGTCTACCGCCATGCCGGGGCCTCGAGGGCCGCGAAGTACGGCGCCGTGGCGGCCCTGGTGCGCTCCGTGGGCCCCGTGAGCCTCGACACGCCGCACACGGGTGTCATGGACTATGATCCCGCCCTGCCCAAGATCCCCACCGCCGCCGTCACCATCGAGGATGCCACCCTGATGCGGCGCATGCAGCAGCGCGGCGAGCGGATCCGGATGCAGCTTGAGCTGGGCGCCGAGACCCTGCCGGACGCCCCTTCGGCCAACGTGGTGGCCGAGCTCCGCGGCTCAGAGAAACCCGACGAAATCGTCCTCATCAGCGGACACCTGGACAGCTGGGACGTGGGCCAGGGCGCCCAGGACGACGGGGCCGGCACGGTCATCGCCATGGAGGCCATGCGCCTGCTCCAGAGCCTCGGACTCCAGCCCCGGCGCACCGTGCGGCTCGTCCTCTGGACCAATGAGGAGAACGGCCTGCGGGGCGGACTGGCCTACCGGGAGGCCCACCGCGCCGAGTTCAGGAAGATCGTGGCCGCGCTGGAGACCGATTCCGGCAGCGAGCGGGTGAAGAGCTTCGATCTGGACCTGCCCAAGGCCAGCGCCGAAGCCAGGGCCTCCGCCCTGGCCTCCCTGAACACGACCCTGGGGACCACCATGGCGCCCTTCGGCGTGGCCTTCCGGCTGGGCGGTTCCGGCGCCGACGTGGGCCCCATGGTGCGCGAGGGGGTACCGGGCATCGGCATGGAGCACGCCGCCACCCACTACTTCGACATCCACCACACCCAGGCAGACACCTTCGACAAGGTTGACCGGGACGATCTCGCCTTCAATGCCGCGGCCCTGGCCACCTTCGCCTACGCCCTGGCCCAGTCGGACCTGAGGTTCCCGTAGGCCGCACCGCGATTCAAGCCTTTTTGATCACCCGATTATCGGCTACACACAGCCATAAAAGCGTTTAACCGCAGATGTCGCAGGTAACGCAGAAAAGGGCTTAGGTCCACAGATTCCACCGATTCACACAGATTAAAAACGCGAGTCGATGACTGTTCTCAGGGGCGCCATCTTGAGGATGGGCTTCAGTGGGCCCATGCGTGTTGAGTCGGCGCCCATCTGTGCCATCTGTGTAATCTGTGGTACCAGCTATTGCCCTTAAAGGAACTCAGGCTGAGTCTCGCCGATCATCATGTCCGGTTTTTGTCCGAGGTCGGCGGCGGTCCGGAATCGCGACTCCGCTCATGACCTGGGGGCCAGACCGGCGAGGGGATCACGCCGTCGTGGAATTCCACCTTGCCGTAGAGGATGCAGCCCAGCATGCCGGGGCGGCAGTAGGCGCCATCCACCTTGTCGCAGATCCCGTTCTGGTCGAACCGGCAGCTCCAGCCGCTCACGCACCCTCCGTTTGGAACATGCCGGGAATCAGCCCATCTCCTCGGGCAGGGCCAGCACCGCGCCGCGGTTGGCGCTGGTGACGAGCCTCGAGTAGCGCCCCAGCCAGCCCGTGCTGATCTTGGCCTTCGGCCGCACCCAGGCGGCCCGGCGGCGCTCCAGCTCGGCGGGGTCCACCAGCAGGTTCATGCTCCGGGCGGGGATGTCGATGCGGATGCGGTCCCCGGTCCGCACCAGGGCGATGGGCCCGCCCTCGGCGGCCTCGGGGCTCACGTGGCCGATGCAGAGGCCCGCGGTGCCGCCGCTGAAGCGGCCGTCCGTGAGGAGGGCCACCTGCTTGCCCAGGCCCTGCCCCTTGATCATGGACGTGGGGGAGAGCATCTCCGGCATGCCCGGGCCCCCCTTGGGGCCTTCATAGCGGATGACCACCACCTGGCCGGCCTTCACCTTCCGCAGGGCCAGGGCGGCCAGGCATTCATCCTGGCTCTCGAAGACGATGGCCTCGCCTTCGAAGACGAAGCAGCTGGGGTCCACACCCGCGCTTTTCACGATGCTGCCCTGGGGGGCGATGTTGCCGAAGAGCACCGCCAGGCCCCCGTCCGCGGAATAGGGGGCCTCGATGGTGCGGATGACTTTGGGGTCCTTGGTTGAGGCATGAGCGATGCTTTCGCCCAGGGTCTGGCCGGTCACCGTCAGGCAGTCCAGGTTCACGAGGCCCGGCTTGCGGGCGATCTCCTTCAGGATGGCCGAGATCCCGCCGGCCCGGTCCACGTCCTGCATGTGCACATCGGGCACCGAGGGCGACACCTTGCAGATGCAGGGAGTGACCGCGGAGATCTCGTTGAGGCGCTCCAGGGGGTAGTCCACGCCAGCCTCGTGGGCGATGGCGAAGCCGTGCAGCACCGTGTTGGTGGAGCCGCCCATGGCCATGTCCAGGGCGTACGCATTGTCGAGGGAGGCCCGGGTGACGAGGTCCCGGGGCTTGATGTCGCGCTCCAGCAACTCGAAGATCTGGTGGGCGGCGTCCTTGGCCAGTTCCTGGCGGCGGGGATCCACGGCGGGGATGGTGCCGTTGCCCGGCAGGGCCAGGCCGATGGCCTCCAGCAGGCAGTTCATGGAATTGGCCGTGAACATGCCCGAGCAGGAGCCGCAGGTGGGACAGGCGGCGGCCTCGAGGGCGTCGAGCTGCGCCTCGGTCATCTCGCCGCTTTGGACCTTGCCCACGCCCTCGAAGACGGTGATGAGGTCGCTGCGGCTGCCGTCCGGCTGGGTCCCGGCCAGCATGGGACCCCCGGTGACGAAGATCGTCGGCACGTTCACGCGCACAGCGCCCATGATCATGCCCGGTGTGATCTTGTCGCAGTTGGAGATGCAGATCAGCGCGTCGAAGCAGTGGGCCATGGCCATGGTTTCCAGGCAGTCGGCGATGAGTTCCCGGCTGGGCAGGGAGTAGCGCATGCCCAGGTGGCCCATGGCGATGCCATCGTCCACGGCGATGGTGTTGAACTCAAAGGGCACGCCCCCTGCCTCGCGCACGGCCGCCTTCACCACCGCGGCGAAATCGTGCAGGTGGGTGTGGCCGGGCACGATGTCCGTATAGGAGTTGACGATGCCGATGAAGGGCTTCTGAAAGTCCTCGTCCTTCAGGCCCGTGGCCCGGAGCAGGCTGCGGTGCCCGGCGCGCTCGATGCCCTTCTTAACGGTGTCCGATCGCATGGCCGCTCCTTCCCCTGATTCTACCTGAACGGGGCCGGACACCCGGCTTGGGGATGCAATTGGCGGGACAGCTAGTGGTGCCCGCGCGTAATAGCTGGATCATCTGGACTGCTGGGGGCACCACGAGACGGGGGTCTGGGGGCACGGCAGTGCCTCCAGCGGGGTGATAGCTCCAGCGCGCCTGCGCGATGGGGCGCCAGAGGGGCTTTGCCCCGATGGAAGTGCACCTCGCCATCACTCCGTTGATCCAGGTATTTCAGGCGAGGTGCACTAGCCTGGGGCCCGCTACCGCTCGGCCACGCGCTGGAACCGGAAGGAGACGCAGCGCTGGAGGGCCCGGCCCTCGGGAGTCCGGCCATCATCCACGATCTGACTGTCGCCCAGGGCTTCCGAGGCCACCTGGGTGGGCAACACTCCGACCCCCGTCAGGAAGCGCTGGGCGGCCATGGCCCGCTGGGCGCTCAGGTCGAGGGCATCGCCCCCCCGGCTCCGCTCGCCGGGGGCGGCGTGGCCTTCGCACACGAGGGTGAAGCCCTTGTAGCGGAGGGCCAGTTCCGACAGGCGCGTCAGGATGACGTCGCTGCCCGCGGTCAGGGTGGCACTGTCCTCATCGAAGATCAGCGCGCCCCGGAAACTCACGATGCGCAGCCGGGTGCCCGCATCCCTCCCGTCGCTGGCCTGGGCGGTGCTGAGCAGTTTCTCCAGGTCCTCCGCCTTGGCCGGATCCAGTCCCCGGGAGCCCGGCAGGATGCCGTCGCCCGAACTGACCTGGGCCTGGACACCCAGGGCCCTCTGGATGGAATTCAGGGCCTGCTGCAGCTTGGTCTGGTCGGATACGGAAAAGGAGTAGAGCAACGCGAAGAAGGCCATGAGCTGCACCATCAGGTCCGCGAAGGTCACGAGCCAGAGGGATTCCAGATCCGCCTTGCGGCGGGCGAACCGAAGGGGCGAGAGGGCGCTCATGGGTGGGCCCCGCCGGCCCGCGCCGGTTTCGATCTGACAGGCCTAGCCACGGGGGACTGCCCTCCGGTCCTGGTTTCTCTCCTTCGGGGCCAGGAAGGCGTTCAGCTGGGCCTCCAGGGCCGAGGGGTGCATCTCGGCCTGGATGCCCAGGACCCCCTCCAGCATGATGCCCTTGAGCTGCAACTCTTCCCGGCTGCGCAGTTCCAGCTTCCCTGCGATGGGGATGGCCAGCAGGTAGGCGATGACCGCGCCGTAGAGCGTGGACAGGAGGGACAGGGCCATGGCCCCGCCGATGTTGGAAGGGTCCTTGATGCTGGCGAAGAGCTGCACCATGCCGATGAGGGTGCCCACCATGCCGAAGGAGGGGGCGCTCAGGGCGATGAAGCGGAAGATCTCCTGACCCTGGTGGTGCCGGTCCTGGGTGGCCCGCAGTTCCTGGGCCAGCACCGCCTGGATGTGGGCCCGCTCCGAGTGGTCCACCACCATCCGCAGCCCCTTGGCCAGGAAGCCCTCCACATCCATGGCCTTTTCCATGTTCAGCAGGCCTTCGCGCCGGGCCCGCTGGGAGAGGCCCACGATCTGGTTGACCAGGGCCTGGGTCTCCGGCGCACGGGTGAAGAAGGCCCGGTTCGCGATGGAAAAGGCATAGCTCACATGCTCCAGGGGAAAGCGCAGCAGCGTGGCGGCAGTCACGCCTCCCACCACCACGATCAGGCCTGCGGGGTGGAGAAAGATCCGGGGGTTCGGCCCCAGGCCGATGGCCACCGCCAACAGCGTGAACCCCAGCAACACCCCCAGGAAACTGCCTCGGTCCATGGATCAGCCCTCGGGGGACTCATCGGGCGGGAGGCAAATCTTCCCTAATTTTGCGCGTCAAAGGCCAGGGGGGAAGCCCAGGGCCAACCGGACCCGGGCGATGGCCGGATCCACGGAGCCATCGGCCCGACGGATGAGGATGGGGGCCTCGACCTCGGGGCACTGGGCACGGGTCTCGAAATCCTCCGGCAGATCCACGCGGCGGGCGGCGGCAAAGACATCCAGGCCGTAGGGTTCGCCGTCCTTGAAGACGAACTCGCGGCGGTGGAGGCAGAGCAGTTCCGCCTCCCGGAGGGCCGCCAGGGCCCGGTCCCGCTGGTCGTTGGGGAAGACGCAGGCGAAGAGGCCCCCGGGCGCCAGCAGCCTGGCCGCGGCCCGGGCGTAGTCGGCGAGGCTGCCCCGCATCTCCAGCCGGGCGGGCACGGACTGGGCATGGGCCGCGGGCAGGCGATCCCCCTCGGGCCAGTAGGGAGGGGTGGCCGTCACCAGGTCGAAGGGGGCCTCCCCGGCGAAGAGGTCTGGATCCCGGAGGTCCCCCAGGCGAGGGAAGACGCGGTCCTCCTGGCCGTTGTAGCGAATGCTCTTCCGGGCCAGCCGGAGGCTCTGCTCCTGGGCCTCCACGGTGTGCACCACGGCCCCAGGACAGCGCCAGGCGGCGAGCAGGGCCACGCTGCCGATGCCCGAGCCGAGGTCCGCGATGCGACCGGCCCGGGGGCACCAGGTGGTGCCGTACCAGGCGGTCACCAGGTCATCGGTGCTGAAGCGGTTGCCCTTTGCCAGCTGGAAGATGCGCCAGTGCCCGCCGAGGCCGTCCAGCGTCTCGCCCGGTTCGAGTTCCACCCCGCCCGGCGGTACGGGTCCCGGGCGGGTCCACCCCTTGAAGCTGGGACCATCAACGGGAACGGAGCGGCGCGGCATGCCTTCAGTGTGAATGAACCAGGGGAAAAGCGGAAAATGCATGGAACCGCAGATGGCGCAAATTTTTCGCAGATGAAAAGCCTGGCCATATCTGCCCGAAGCACTCGTCCTGATCCCTCTATCTGCGCCATCTGCGTCATCTGCGGTTGGACTTAGATCCCTTCCCCCCTGTTTCCCGCACTTCCGTCTGGTATCGAAGCCCGGCCTGCGCGACACTCACACATGGCTGTGTCTGGGAAAGCCCCGGAACTGGTCCTCCGCGAGGGGGAAGGGACCGCCTGTGGGGACGAGGCCTGCCTCACCCTGGAAGGGGCCTTCGACCGGGTGAAGGCGGCCTTCCAGGAGCACCACCCCAACGGCGACGTGGCCCTGCTGGTCCGGGCCTTCAACGTGGGCCGGGACATGCACGCCACCCAGCTCCGCAAGAGCGGCGAGCCCTATTTCTTCCACCCCCTGGCCGTGGCCCAGAGCCTGGCGGAGTGGCGGCTGGACGCCGTGAGCGTGGCCTGCGGCATGCTCCACGACGTGGTGGAAGACACCCTGATGACCCAGGTCCAGGTGAAGGCCCAGTTCGGGGATGAGATCTCCGAGATCGTGGACGGCCTCACCAAGATGAGCAAGCTGGCCTTCACGGACCGGCACCTGCTCAACGCCGAGAACGTCCGCAAGCTGCTGGTGGCCATGGGCAAGGACGTGCGCGTGCTGCTCGTGAAGCTGGCGGACCGCCTGCACAACATGAAGACCCTGGGCGTGATGGAAGAGGAGAAGCGGCGCCGCATTTCCAGGGAGACGCTGGAGCTCTACGCCCCCCTGGCCAACCGCCTGGGCATGGGCATTGTGCGCCTGGAGCTGGAGGACCTGGCCTTCCGCCAGCTGGAGCCGGAGCAGTACGCCGAGCTGTACAAGGCCGTAGAGGCCAAGCGGGCCAAGCTGTCCGCCACCATCCAGGAGGTCCACGGGGCCCTGCAGGCCATCCTCCTCCAGCAGGGCATCGAGGCCCACATCTACGGGCGCATCAAGCACCTCTACGGCATCTGGAAGAAGATGGGCACCCAGGCCAAGGACTTCGAGGACATCCACGACTGGCTGGCCTACCGCATCATCTGCCCCGACCGGGCCAGCTGCTACACGGCCCTGGGGCTCGTGCACGGCCTGTTCAAGCCCGTGCCGGGCAAGTTCAAGGACTACATCAGCCTGCCCAAGGAGAACGGCTACCAGAGCATCCACACCACGGTGCTGATGGGATCAGGTGACCTGTTCGAAGTGCAGATCCGCACGGAGGAGATGCACATCCACGCCGAGGCGGGCATCGCCAGCCACTGGACCTACAAGGATGGCCGCATCGCCAACCGCTCCGAGATCAACCAGGTGGCCTTCCTCCGCCGGATGGTCGAGCTGCACCAGGATGCCCAGGACAGCCGGGACCTGGTGGCCAACCTCCGCGGCGAGCTGACCTTCAACCGCATCCAGGTCTTCACGCCCAAGGGCGACCTGCGCAGCCTGGTGGAGAACAGCACGCCCGTGGACTTCGCCTACGCCATCCACACCCAGGTGGGCCACCGCTGCGTGGGGGCCAAGGTGAACGGGCGCATCGTGCCGCTCAAGCACACGCTCCAGAACGGCGACCGGGTGGAGATCCTCACCCGCCCCGACCACAAGCCCAGTCGAGACTGGCTCAGCTTCGTGAAGTCCGCGGGCGCCAAGAGCCGCATCCAGGCCTTCATCCGCGAGGAGGAGCGCGCCCACGCCATCACCCTGGGCCGGGAGCGCCTCGAGCGGGAGGCCCGGGCCATGGGCGTCCGCCTGGACGATGCCGAGGCCCAGGCCAAGCTGGAGGCGCGGATGGTGGAGCTGAAGCTCCCCAACTGGGAGGCGGCCCACGCGGCCCTGGGCTTCGGCCGCCTCACGGTCCACAAGCTCATCGAGCCGCTGATCCCCGAGCCCGAGCGCGCCAAGCCCACGGAGAACACCTCCAACCTCATGGACTCCGTGGTGGTGGGCGACACCACCGGCATCCTCTATGCCCTGGCGGCCTGCTGCAAGCCCATCTGGGGCGACGAGGTGGTGGGCTACATCACCCGCTCCCGCGGCACCGCCATCCACAAGGCGGACTGCTCCCAGCTCAACACGGGCACCCTGCACCCCGAACGCCGCGTGAACGTGGCCTGGGGCAAGCACGGCACCGAGCTCTACGACACGGAGATCACCCTCACCACCGAGGACCGCCCGGGCATGGTGGCCGCCATCTCCGAGGGCATCCAGCGCCTGGGCATCAACGTCCAGCGGTTCCACGGGTCCGCCACGGAGGAGGGGGCGGGCCTCTTCCACATCGCCCTCCGGGTGCGGGACCGGGCCCACCTCGTGGAGCTGATGGCCGGGCTGCGCCGCATCCGGGGCGTCTACACCACCGAGCGGGTGAAGGGATCCGTGTTCGGGAAGATCAAATGAGGTCGGAACAGGGAGGCTCCATCCCTGCGAGCTTGCGAGCAGGAATGCGATCCAGGCGGAGCGCATGTCCGATGGAGCGGATAGCCACGGTCCGAAGGACCGCCCCAGGAAGTGCGCCATGACGGCCTGGCGGCCCCCCGACGAGGCCCCCCTGGTGCCCTGGCCGCGCATCGCGGAAAGCCTGCGCCTGCCCCAGCTCGGGCCGAATCCCCACAAGCTCAGCCCCCGCATCCCGGAGGAACCCCGCCGCGCCGCCGTGGGCGTGATCCTCTGGGGCGACGCCTCCGGCGCCCGCAAACTGGTGCTGGTCCAGCGGGGCTTCGGCGCCCCCAGCCATCCGGGCGAGATCGCCTTCCCCGGCGGCATGGTGGAAGCCCAGGACCGGGACCTGCCCGCCACCGCCCGGCGGGAAGTGGCCGAGGAGATCGGCCTCGGGGAGGGCCTCTGGGAGCTGGGCTGCTTCCCGGACGGCGTGGCCAAGACCCGGATCCGCTTCACGCCAGTCTTCTTCCGCTGGGAGGCGCCTCAGCCCAGGTTCACCACGGACCGGGAGCTGGAACGGGTGCTCATGCTGCCCCTGGCCCCCCTGCTGGACGTGCCCTGGACCGTCGAGCACCTGGAGCACCAAGGGCACGCCTTCGAGGCTCCCCGCCTGCAGCTGGTGATGGAGGACTGGACGGTTCCCCTGTGGGGCGCCACGGCCTTCGTGCTGAAGGCCTGGCTGGACGTGCTGAGGGGCGTCGCCTGAAGGTCTGCCCCGCAGAAAATCGTGGGGCCAGAGCCACCACGATTTTCTGTGGCAGAAAGCAGGGAACTGCCTGCTACTTCTTCTCGGCTTTCACGCTGCCGTCCTTCTCCAGGTACTTGTCCGGGTTCTTCTGGAGCGCCTCCGCGCAGTCCTTGCCGCAGACGCGGTACTCCCGGCCCCGCACCGCCACGGTCATGGATTTCGCCGTGACGGGCATCCGGCAGACGGGATCCTTGGTGTTGGTGGCGGGCTTGGCCTGTTCGGCGGCAGGAGCCGCCAGCACCGCGAGAGAGAGCAGGGTCGCACGAAGCATGGAACCTCCGGGGTGGGACACAATCGTACCTGATCAATAGTCGGTGAACACCAGGGAATAGGGCTCATCCTCCATGGGTTCGACCCCCAGCAGCACACAGTGAATGGTGCGGACTTCGTTGGATTTGTTTTCGTAGAAGGCGACATCATCCCGATGCTGCAGCTTGTTGACGAAGAGCCCCGGATCCTCGGTCCGCCCATAGGTGTTGTTGATGAAGCGGACACTGAAGCTGCGCAGGTGCCGGCAGTTGAGGGTCACCTTGAGCTTGGCCCCGGGGGGGACCTGGATCGCGTAGGAGCAGGAGGAGCGCATGGAGGGGCCTCCGGACCCGGAACCACCGCGCTTGCCACTTCTACCCGCGCTCCCTTCGGCCAGGCCTTCGTTGGCCATGGACCCAGTGAAACCCGTGGGCGAGGCCGTGGTGACGGTCATGTTGCCGGTGAGGGTGAAGGGCTTCTTGCGGGTCGGGAAATCGGAAAGGCTGATGGGCTGGTCACCGGTGGCAACCGGGGCCGGGGTTTGGGTCTTGGCGGGAACCTGTGGCGCGGGCTGGGAGGTGGTGGCCTGGGGCGCCAGGATCTGCAGGGCCAGGGCAAGCACTTGAAGCATGGGGGATCTCCAGAAAACGCCAGGGTTCGGAAGCTATCAGGTTCCAGTCCCTGGGACGGGATCAGTTGTAGGCTGTTTTTGGTCGTGGCCGAGGCCAAGCGGAAGCACCCCGGTGATCCGGGGTGCATACTTGACCTAGCGCCTAGGAAACTAGGGTGCCGTGACCTGCATGACGCCGTCGTTGGTGACGACCAGGAGGTCGCCGGTGGCGGTGAGGGCCAGGCCGTAGGGTTTGTAGAGGGCGGCACCGTTGCCGATGCCGCCGACGGCCGCGCCATAGAGCACCGGGACGCCGTTCGGTAAGTTGGTGGTGGTGTACTGGCCGAGCAGGGTGCTGACGGTACCGTCCGTGGCGATCTTTCGGATGGCATGGTTGTTTTGATCAGCCACGTAGATAATGCCCGTGGCGTCGATGACCAGTCCGTTGGGGAAGTAGAATTTGTTGGTCCCGAGGGCGCCATCGATGAAGCCATAATTGGTGGCCGGTGCCGTCTGGGCCGCGCCAATACCGGCAATGGTGGTCACGGCATAGGTGCCTGCTGCGATCTTCCGGATGCAGCTGTTGCCCTCGTCGGCGACGAGGATGTTGCCGCCAGTATCGACGGCCAGGCCTGCGAAAAAAGTGCCGATCTTGAACAGGGCCGTAGCGGCAGCGCCATCCAGGTAGCCGGAGCTCGAGCCGATGGTTTTGGTGACGGAGGCGCTGGCAAAGGAGCCGTCCGGGTTGCGGACCACCGTGACCTCCAGGATGGCGTTGCTGTCCACGACGTATAGGAGATTCGGGTTCAGGGGGCTGACCGTCAGGTTCTGGGGTGCGCTGAGGCCCTGGACGATGGTGGTTTTGGTCCCGTCCGCCGCGATCTGGAGCACGGTCTTCGCGGGAGCGGTCCCGTTGTCCGTCACGTAGACCCGGCCGGTGTTATCCACGGCCACGCCCTTGATCTGGGTGAAGCCAGTGGCAAGGGTTGTCGTGGTGCCATCCAACAGCGCGACTTTCCGGAGACTGTTATTGGTGGTATCTGCCACGTAGGCATAACCGCCATAGGTGGCCACGCCCTGGGGGGCGTTGAACCGGGCTGCCGCGCCGGTGGCATCCGTGGTGCCAGTCTGGCGGGAAGTCCCAACGGGGGTACTGACTGTGGTGCCGTCAAAGACCCGGATAGTCGAATTGCCAGTGTCGCTCACGTAGACCTTGGTGCCAACACAAAGGATTCCGTTGGTGGCGCCGAACTTGGCGGACAGCGCAGGCCCATTGTCCGAACCAGAGTAGGTGACCGGCGCCGCCGAAGTCCCCGTGGGGAGCGTGCCCGCTACAGTGGCTACGACGCTGTTTCCAGGCGTCGCGTAATTTACAGTAACCGTACGGATGAGGTAGTTGTTCTGATCCACCACCCACAGCAGGTCGTTCGCATCCACGAAGAGCGATGCCGGGTTCTGGAAGAGTGCAGTGGACCCAGGGCCATCGAGGTATCCCTTAGCGGTCGCACTACCCGCGAGGGTCGTCACCGTGCCGCTGGTGGCGGGAGTCATCGCACCCGTTGCGGCTGGGGCCACCCAGGGAAGCATCCGGATGCGGCAGGGTGCGCCAGTGGAGTAGTACTCACTGACGTAGATGAAAGTGCCCGCCTTGTTAAAGGCGACGCCTTCAGGATCATCGAACCTGGCTGCGGCAGGGGTGGTGTTGTCCGTCGCGCCATAGGTGCCAGAAGCACCCGCGTAGAGGCCCCAGGTGTTGTCGGACAGCCGGAGGACCCGGATGCAGTAGTTGTAGTAGTCCACCACCACCAGGAAGGCACCGGTGGGATCCAGTGCGAGCTGGCCATAATTGTTGGAACTGACGTTCAGGGGAGAGACCCCCGAGATTGTGCTCACCGTCCAAGAACCAGCACCCTTCACCAGTTTCCGGATGGCCTTGTTCAGTACGTCGTAGACATAGATCGTGCTGCCGTCAGGCGTCACGGCGATGCCGCGAGGATTGTTGAAGAGCGCGTTGCTCCCGATGCCGTCCACGGAACCCGGAATGCCCGGGGAGCCGGCCAGGGTCGTCACGCCACCACCGGCGGCGACCATGCGGATGGTGTGGTTGAGGCCGTCCGCGATGTAGAGGTTGCCCGCGGCATCCGCGGCGATCTGCCGGGGCGCGTTGAACTGGGCTTTGGCCGAATTCGCGTTGTCGGAGGCTCCTGCCCCGGCAATGCTCCCGGCTACCAGGTCGAGGCCCCGGGCCGCGAGGGTCTTCGTTAGGGTGCTGGGGGTGGAATTGAGCAGGTTGGAGCCGCTCAGGGTGTAGGTCTGCCGTCGCACGGGCACCACGGATAGGCTGGGCTGCCCGAGCACGCTGGACCCGTTGACCGACAAGCTGAGGGGCACACCGGTGTAGGACCACGTGAGGGTGCTGGAACCGCCGAACACGGTCTGGGTGGGAGAGGCGTTGAAGGCCGTGAGGGCCACGGGGGCGTTGCCCACAGTCAGACCGATGGTCTGGGTCACCGCGGATCCCCCGCTGGCAGGCGTCGCTCTGATGGTGTAGTTCGTAGTCGCCAGGGGGCTGACGTTGGCGGTACCGGAGAGGCCAAAGGTGGCGGGAAGGGAGGCATCCGCCGGGGAGGCTGTTATGGCCACCTGGCTGAATACGCCGGCCACCTGGTTGGCATTCCAGCCCAGGATGGCCGTCCCGCCTGGGGCAATTGCAGTGGGGTTGAGCGTGAAGGTCAGTGGGGTGTCGGCCACTGCAATAGTTACCACCGAGGTAGTGCTCTGGTTCACCGCATCCTTGGCCGTCACAGTGTAAGTCGCGCTGGCGGTCAGGGCCTGGGGTGTGCCGGTGATGGCACCCGAGGCGGTATCAAGGGAGAGGCCGGCCGGTAGGTCCGGATTCACGGAATAGCTGTAGGTTCCACCACCCGAGATGCTGGCTGAATTCGGCGTGATCTGGACGTCCTTGTAGTAGGTGGCCGTCTGCGCGCTGTATTGAAGAGCAGAGGGTGGCACCAAGACGGTTACCGTGGCTGTCTTGGTGGCGATGGCGCCGGAGTTGCTGGTCACGGTCAGGGTGTAGGTGGTCGTGGCGGTGAGGTTCTGGATGGAGAAAGGAATCGTGGTCTGGACCTGGATGTTGCCCGGCATCACGACGGCGCTGCCGCCGGTCACAGCGAAGTTCGCCTTGAAGGCCGCCGTGCCCCCCATGGGGATGGTGAGGTTCGTACCTGAAGTGACCGGCGTGAAGACGCCATTGGATAGGGTCCCACCAGTGAAGGCGGAGATAGCTGGCACCTGACTGTCGGCCTTGTCCTGGGCCTTCTGGGTGCACCCCATCTGGAACAGGGGCAGAGCCGCCAGCAACCCCAGGACCAGGATCGAGGCAAGGGGGCGGGGACCGTTTCTGAAATTCATCGCATTAGGCATGCATCCTCCTGGAGATTCGGAAGGTCATTGGATGGGTTTCCATGGTCATGGGGGGCCTAGAAGGCCAGCTTGACGTTGAACTGGACTTCCCGGGAGTGCTGGTCCAGGCCGTTGATCTGGCGGAACCAGGGATTGGCTTGCTGACCAGGGGCGTTCGCGTAGGTGAGGTCGCCCTGACCGGCACTGGTCACCGTCTGGTTGGCCCAGTTGAAGACATTGAACACTTGGGCTGATACGTCCATTCGCAGGTCATGGCCCAGGAAGAAGGCACGGGTGAGGGCCAGGTTGAAGGTTTTGCTGTAGGGCTGGCGCATGGAGTTGCGGCCACCCAGGGCAGAGTCGTTGTAGAGGTTGTCCCCATTGATGTCGTTGTAGTAGGCCGGGGTGAGGGGCAGGCCGCTGGTCCAGGTGAAGGTGCCCGAGACGAACACCCCGTAGAAGGGGGGCAGCTTGCCCGTGAGCACGACCCGCAGGGGCGTGTCGTTGTCGCTCCGGTAGAGCTTGAGGGGACTCGAGGGATCCACGGGGCTTCCAGAAAGGCTGCCGGCCGTGACGTTCTCGTTGGAGTTGCTGTCCCGGGAACTGGACAGGGTGATGCTGCTGTTGAAGGCGAAGCCGGTGGAACTCACCTTGTTCAGTTCGAAGGAGATGTTCTTGTACTCGCCGATGCCGTCATATTTCGAGAGGTAGACATCCCCGAAGGCGCTCAGGTTCAGGGTGCGGCCATTCACCACCGCGTGACCCGGTCTCGAGGCGGACCCGGCGAACAGGTTCGAGTTGGGGGTGTAACCGTCATTGTAGAAGTTGCCCGAGGTCGCCGAGCCCTGGATCAGGTTGATGTTCTCCCAGTACTGCAGGTGGTAGGTCCGCGAGAACATCCCCTTGACCTTGAACACGTAGCCCCTGCCGAGGTCCTGCTCCCATTCAAGGCTGGCGCGATGGGCCTGGGTCTCCCGGGCCCGGGGGTCAATGACAGAGGCCACCACGGTGGTCGCGGGAAGGCCCTGCAACACGGAAGGACTCAGGGTGGTCAGCTGCCCGTTCTGGATCAGGTTGGAGGCGCTCAGCTGAGCCCCGTTCGAGAAGAGGCTCGGGTAGCTTGCGAAGGTGACCTTGTAGGCCAGCAGGTTGATGCCATTGTTCATGAAGGAACTGGCCACGTTCTGGGCGTTGTTGGGGTTGCTGAACAGACCGAAGCCGCCCCGCAGCACGGTCCGGTTGTCGCCGAAGACATCGAGGGCGAAGCCGAAGCGCGGGTCCAGGCTGCCGCTGTCGGGCATGTGGTCCAGGCCCTGCAGCGCGGGGTTGGTGACCGGGTTCCCGCCCCACATCTCGCGGGTGTACCGAAGGCCCGCGGACAGGGTCAGCCGCTTGCCCATGAACCCGTTGTAGGAACCCTGGATGAAGGTCGCGAACAGCTTCTCCCCGAAATCCGCCACACCATTGAGCGCCGAGTAGTCCTGGTAGTAGGTGATGGTGTTGCTGCCCGTGAGGGTGTTGTTGTACCAGGCATTCACCGTATCCCAGGTGTTGAAGTCGATTTCGCCACGAGCATCGGGGTAGAACTGGTTCTTGAAGTGGATCCACTGCCAGTCGATGCCGCCCTTGACGGTCCAGTCCCCGTTGACGTAGGTGGCGGTGTCCATCAGCTGGTGGGTGGTCTCATCGGTCCGACGGGGGTCGATGTAGTAGCCCCCCGTGCTGAACCCGGGCAGACCAAGGGAGGGGAGGGTGCTGTTGGGCGTGGTGGGCCGGCTCTCGGATGCCAACTGGAAGCGGGCATCGTTGATGATATAGGGGCCGAGGGTGGATTCCCACTCGGCCACCCAGCTGGTGCTGCCGAACTTCATGGTGCTTTCGGCGGAGTAGGCCCGGTTCGACTGCCTCACCCCGGCATAGATGTCGTTCAGGCCTTTGTACTCCTGGGAGTTCATGCGCAGGGAGGCGTGGTTCTCCGTGTTGACGGCCCAGTCCAGGCGGGCCAGCAGGGTCCAGTGCTTCTGGTCATCGGTCCAGGGTGTGCTGATTTCCTGGTTGATCGTGGCGCCGTTGTTGGCGGAGGACATCCCGCCCATGCCGCCGGGGCCCGTAAAGATGTTATAGGCCGCCACAGAGCTGCCGCCGGCGATGGGAGACACGCCCGGCACGCTCTGGGTGCTGGCATGGATGTAGTCCACGTTGACGAAGTAGTGGAGGACGTCCTTGATGATGGGGCCGCCCACATTGCCCGCGTACTCCTTCTGGGAGAACTGCCGGTTCAGGGATGAGGGCGTATTGATGACGCCCGTGGGATCGAAGGGCACCGGCTTTTCCCGGGCGACGAGTGAGCTGGGCCTGATCTGGGTGGCCACCATGCCCGTGAACTCATTGGTGCCGGTCTTGGTGACGGCATTGATGATGCCGCCGGAGGCGTTGCCATACTGGCAATCGTAGGCGTTGGTGATGACCTGCAGCTCGCGGATGGAGTCCAGGCCGAAGGAGAAGGGGATGCGGGTGCCGCCCCGCTGCTCGCCAGCGAACTGGGAGTTGAAGCTGGCGCCATCGATCATGAGGTTGTTCTGCACGCCGCGGTTGCCGTCCACCGCCGTGCGATAGCCCTGGGAGTTGGCCACCGCGCCCGGCGTCAGTTGCACCAGGTCCGTGAAATTCCGGCCGTTCAGGGGCACCGCCGACACCATGTCCGGCGAGACCGAGCTGAAGGAATTGATCTGCTGGGCGTCTACCGCGGAGGCCTGGGCGACCACCGTCACCTCGGCGCTCGCCTCCTTGGAATCCAGGGTGAAATTCAGGCTGACGGATTCCCCGAGGCTCACCCTCAGGCGGCTGCTTCGCGCCGTCTGGAATTTGCCGCTCGTGACCGTTGCCTCGTAGTTCCCCACGGGCAGCAACCCGATGAGGTAGAGCCCGTGCTCATCGGTCACCGCGGTGCGCATGAAGCCCGTGTCCAGGTTCCGAATGGTGACCTTGGCGCCGGCGATCGCAGCGGAACTGTGGTCCTTCACCACGCCCCGGATGGCACCGGCGGTGTCACTGGTCTGGGCGGCAGCAACCATGCAGGCCAGCGCAGTGAGGGCGAGTGTGCTTGATCGGCGGAAATTCATCGAGGCTCCTTGCCCGCGAGGGCGAACACAGAGGATGGGGGCCCGTTCACGCGCCGAGAGACTCACGGAAACGCGACAGCCCCGCCCAGGTGGAAATGGAAGAGCGGAATGGAGGATCAGATCGGCCTTGACCGGAATCTGAAACCGATTGATCTGCCATCATTCTCCTTCATTGACCCCGGTATCCATGATGAAGATCACGTTACGGTAGTGAAACATTGCTGCATTTGTAATTAATGGAGTGTCCCCCGCAGAATCCCAGCAGAGCTAGGCAGTTACTGCTTTCAGGCCCAATGGGTGACTTGATTTTTACTTTCATTTCCAAGATAAACCGAGCCCTGCACCGGACTGGCTCACCCGGGTGCGGGGCTCGGCGCAGCAGTCGAAGACCGGTGCGAGCAGACCTACTTCTTGGCGTTCCTGGGGGTGCCATCCTTCTCCAGGTACTTGCCCGGCTCCTTCTCGAGCTTGGTGTCGCAGCCGGCGCAGCAGAGGTAGTACTCCCGGCCCTGGACCACGACCTTGGGGCTCTTGCCGGGCGTGACCTTGTTGCCCAGGACGGGGCAGATCGTGTTGGTGGCGGGTTTGGGGGCTGGCGTGGCCAGGACGGCGAGGGCGAGCAGGGGTGCGAGCATGGTGGCTCCTTTAGGTGGTTGCGGGTCAGCTCAGGCTTCTACGGAAGTCTGAGCACAGGAAGGAAGAGAGCGCCTCTTCCAGAAGAAATAGATCGAGGGATAGACCAGCAGTTCCAGCAGGAAGCTCGTGGCGAGGCCGCCCACCATGGGGGCCGCGATGCGCTTCATGACGTCGGCGCCGGTGCCGGTGCTCCACATGATGGGCAGCAGCCCAATGAAGGCCGCAAAGACGGTCATGGCCTTGGGCCGCACCCGCTTCACGGCGCCATGGATGATGGCCTCCACCAGATCGCCTTCCGTGTTCAAGCGTCCCTCCCGCTGCGCCTGGTCGTGGCTGAGGTCCAGGAAGAGCAGCATGAACACGCCGGTTTCCGCATCCAGGCCCATGAGGGCGATGAGGCCCACCCAGACGGCGATGCTCATGTTGTAGCCCAGGAGCCAGAGCAGCCAGAAGGCGCCGATGGCGCTGAAGGGCACGGCCAGCATGACGATGGAGGCCTTGAAGGCGCTTCGGGTGTTGGCGTAGAGCAGGCCGAAGATCAGCACCAGGGTGATGGGCAGGATGACCTTCAGGCGCTCCTTCACCCGGATCATGTTCTCGAACTGGCCGCTCCAGGTGAGGCTGTAGCCCGTCGGCAGCTTGAGGTCCCTTTCGATGGCGGCCTTGGCGTGCTCCACATAGGAGCCCACGTCGATCTTCGAGGTGTCGAAGTCCACGATCACGTAGCCGTCGAGCAGCCCATTCTCGTCCCGGATCATGGCCGGGCCCGAGGTCAGCCGGACATCGGCGATCTGCGACATGGGAATGGTGGCTCCGCTGGGCAGCGGCACCAGGACGCGCTTCAGCGCTTCCGGGGAATCCCGGTAATCCCGGGCATAGCGGACATTGACCGGATACCGGGCCCGGCCGTCGAAGACGGTGCTCTGGTTCTCGCCGCCCACGGCGGTCATCACCATGTCGTTGGCCTCGTCCACGCTCAGGCCATAACGGGCCAGCTGGTCCCGCCTGAGGTCGAAGTCCACGAAATAGCCCTGGGCGGTGCGCTCGGCAAAGGCGCTGCGGGTGCCAGGGACCCGCTGAAGGATGCCTTCCGCTGCCACGGCGACGGTCTGGATGGTCTCCAGGCTGGGCCCGTTGATCTTCAGGCCCACGGGCGTGCGGATGCCCGTGGAGAGCATGTCGAGCCGGGCCTTGATGGGCATGGTCCAGGCGTTGGGGATGGCCGGCAGCTTCACGGCCCGGTCCAGGTCCTCCACGATCTGCTCCTGGGTGATCCGATCCCGCCAGAAGGGGCGGAGGATGGACTTCAGCCAGTCGGGTGCCCAGCCGGAGTACCAGCGAGGGCTTGCGCGCCACTGGTCCTCGGGCTTGAGCTCGATGACCGTCTCCATCATGGAGAGGGGCGCCGGATCGGTGGCCGTGTCCGCCCGGCCCGCCTTGCCGAACACCCGGCCCACCTCGGGCACGGTGCGGATGAGGCGGTCCTGGATCTGGAGGATCCACTGTGCCTCAGTCTCGCCGAGTCCCGGCAGGGTGGAGGGCATGTAGAGCAGCGTCCCCTCGTTCAGGGGCGGCATGAACTCGCTGCCCAAAGCCAGGAAGGCCGGGATGGTGGCGAGGACCAGCAGCAGGGCCACCAACAGGGTCGCCTTGGCGTGCCGCACCACGAAGCGGCAGGGCCGTTCGTAGATCCGGTGGAGGAAGACACTGATGGGGTGCTTCTCCTCGGCGTAGTACTTGCCGACGGCCACCTGTGTGGCGGTCCAGGCCAGCCAATTCGGCTTGAAGGTGAAGGGTTCCACGCGGGCGAAGAGCATGCGCAGGGCCGGGTCCAGGGTCAGGGCCAGCAGGGCTGCGATGGCCATCGCGAAGTTCTTGGAGAAGGCCAGGGGCTTGAAGAGGCGACCCTCCTGGTCCACCAGGGTGAAGATGGGCAGGAAGCTGACGGCAACCACCAGGAGGGAGAAGAACACCGATGGGCCCACCTCCATCAGGGCCTCCAGCCGGACCTGGTAGAAGGTCCCCGGCTTTCCCGCTGCGATCCACCCTTCGATCTTCTTGTAGGCGTTCTCCACCTCCACGATGGCGCCGTCCACCAGCACGCCGATGGAGATGGCGATGCCCGCCAGGCTCATGAGGTTGGCGTTCTGCCCGATCCCGTAGAGCGGGATGAAGGCCAGCGCCACCGAGACGGGAATGGTGAGGATGGGCACCATGGCCGAGGGGATGTGCCAGAGGAAGACCAGGATGATGATCGACACGACGATCATCTCCTCGATGAGCTTGTGCTTCACCGTACCGATGGCCCGCTGGATGAGCTCCGACCGGTCGTAGACCGGCACCACTTCCACGCCCTCGGGAAGGCTGGCCCTCAGCTCGGCGAGGCGGGCCTTCACGCTGCGGATGACATTCAGGGCGTTCTCCCCCTGCCGCATGACCACGATGCCGCCCACGGCATCGCCCTGGCCGTCGAGGTCCGTGAGGCCCCGACGCAGCTCGGGCCCCAGGTTCACGGTGGCGACGTCCCCCAGCCGGACCGGGGTGCCGTCATAGGCCTTGAGGACGGCGCTCTCCAGATCCCCGGTGGCCTTCACATAGCCCCGGCCCCGGACCATGTACTCCCGGCCGCTGTACTCCACCAGCCGTCCGCCCACTTCCGAATTGGAGGACTTCACGGCGCTGATCACCGCGCCGATGGGGATGCGGTAGGCGGCCAGCTTGTTGGGATCCACGCTCACCTGGAACTGCCGGACCTGGCCCCCCACCGTGGCCACTTCCGCCACGCCGGGAACGCTGGCGAGGGAGTACTTGAGGAACCAGTCTTGGTGGGACCGGAGCTCGTCGCTGCTGTGCCGGCCGGAATGGTCCACGAGGGCGTACTGGTAGACCCACCCGACTGAAGTGGCATCGGGCCCCAGTTCCGTCTTCACGCCAGGGGGCAGGTTGGCGGTGATCTTCGAGAGGTATTCCAGCACCCGGCTGCGCGCCCAGTAGATGTCGGTGCCGTCCTCGAAGATCACGTAGACATAGGAGTAGCCAAAATCGGACAGGGCCCGGACCGCCTTCACCTTCGGGGCGCCCAGCAGGCTGGTGACGATGGGATAGGTGACCTGGTCCTCGACGATGTCCGGGCTCCGGTCCCATCTCGAGTAGACGATGACCTGGGTGTCCGAGAGGTCCGGCAGGGCATCCAGCGGAATGGTCCTCATGGTCCAGAAGGCGAAGACCAGGGCGATGATGGAGGCTGCCAGCACCAGCCAGCGGTTCTCGGCGGAGAACCGGATGATCCGCTGCAGGGCCGTCGGGTGTTCGGGATCGTAGCCAGCGTAGCTGCTCATCGTCTGCTCATCTGGGCCAGGGCGGCCCCCAGGCGGGATTCGGAATCCACCAGGAAGTTGGCCCGGGTGATGACCTCGTCCCCGGACCGGAGGCCCGAGAGGATCTCGACCTGGTCCCCCACGCGAAGGCCCGTGGTGACGGCGCGGGGCTCGAAGCGGCCCTTCCCGAGGGCGACGAAGGCCACCTTCTGGGTGCCCGCGTCGAGCACCGCATCCATGGGCACGAGGAGGCCCCGGTGCGCGGGTCCCTGGATCACGGCCTCGCCGTAGGTGCCAGGCTTCAGCTCTCCCTTCGGATTCGGCACCTCGAGCCGCAGTTTGGCGGTTCGAGTCTTGGGATCCAGGATGGGATCCACGAAGACCACCCGGCCCCTGAAGGTCTTCCCGGGCATGGAGGCCAGGGTCAGGGTGCCGGGCTGCCCAACCTTGACTCGGGCCAGTTCCGCCTCGTAGACGTCCGCCAGGGCCCAGACATGGCTGAGATCCGTGAGCTCGAAGGGGATGTCCGCGGGCGTCAGGCGGGCGCCCTGCACCACGTTCTTGGCCGTCACCACGCCGGACACCGGCGAGCGGAGGATGATGTCCCGCTGGGCCACGCCCGTCCTTTCAAGACGGTCGAAGGCCTCCTCGGGCACGTCCCAGAGGGCCAGCCGGCGCCGCGCCGAGGCCACCAGGTCGTCCCCGCTCTGGGCCAGGGCGCCTGCCGCCAGGCCCTTCCGGGTCCTCACGGCGAGCAGGTACTCCTCCTGGGCGCTCACGAACTCCGGGCTGTAGAGGCTGAAGAGGGGCTGCCCCTTGGCCACGGGCTTGCCGACGAAATCCACGAAGAGGCGATCCACGAACCCATCGACCTTCAGGTTCACCTTGCGGACCCGGGTCTCGTCCACGGCCAGGATGGCCGTGGTGCGGAGCTCGCCGCCCACCTTGCCCTCGAGGACCCTGGCCGTGGTGAGGCCGATGAGCTGCTGGCGCTCGGGATCGATGGTGACGGCGGCGTGATCCTCGACAGCGGGACCGGCGCTCTCCCCCTCCCCACCGTTCATGGGCACCAGCTTCATGCCGCAGATGGGGCAGTCGCCTGCGTGGTCCTCGATGATCTGGGGGTGCATGGGACACTGGTACATATGTGACCCCGGAGCGGCCGCCTGGGCCGTTCCATGGCGGTGCTCCCCCTTGGCCCCGGGGCGCAGGAGGAGGGTGCCGCCCACCCCGGCGATCAGCCCCAGTGCCACCAGGCCGAGGGTGCGGAGACGCGAGGGGCGGGTGGGTGTTGGTGCGTCGAGGATCGGCCGATCGAAGCTCATGGGTGATCTCCTACATCTTCGTGGAAGCAGGGCCGCTGTCCTGGGGGGCGCCCGGGGCCTTGGCGGCGGCTTTCGTCGCGGCGGGCGTTTCCGAGCCACCCTTGGACATGCCGGCGGGGCCCAGCGTCCCGCCGGACACGGGCACCGTGGGCCCGAGGGCCGCCTCGCTCAGGGCGATGTGCTGGGCCTGGAGCTGGGCCAGGGCCTGGAGGTAGGAACCCTGATCTCCCACCCAGCCGTTGAGGGCCTCCAGGGCCCCGAGAAAGGAGCCCCGCCCGGCGCCATACTGCGCGAGGGCCGCCTGGAAGCTGGCTTCGCTCTGGAGCAGGAGCCCATCCCGGTAGAGGTCCCGGGTGCGGCGCAGCGTCTGGACCTGGATGGTCCGCTCCTCGGTGCGCTGGCGCAGCAGGCTCCGCACCGATGCCACCTCCGCCCCCTGGCCGCGCAGATGGTGCTGATGTTCGGCCAGGGCCCGCTGCTGCTTGGAGTGCCCGTAGATGGGCAGCGAAACGCTCAGGCCCACCTGCCACATGGGGTCGAGGCCGCCCCGGGGCATGAGCCCGGCGGTGACGGCGAAATCGGGCCGGCGGTCCAGTTTGGCCAGCTCCACCAGCTTCTCCGTCTGCTTCACGCTCGCATAGGCACCGGCCAGTTCGGGGCTGCGGGCCTCCACCTGCTCGGGGGAGAGCTCGGCGGGTTCGGCCAGGTCGGTCAGACCCGCCGTGGTGGGGATCGGGTCGGCCGGATCGTGCTGCCGCAGCCGGTTCAGGTCCGCGACCGCCGACTGCTCCTCGGCCTCGAGGGACCAGGCGGCCAGCTGCAGGCGCGTGCGCTCCAGCTGGGCGCGTAGGAGATCGCCCTGGCTGCCCTGCCCCACCTCGTACCGGGTCCGGGCCAGCCGTTCGGCCTCTTCGAGGAAGAGCGTCTGCTGGTCCAGCAGCTTCTTCTGCCCCCGCACCAGCAGCAGCGTCGTGTAGCCGCGCCGCACGTCCGCTTCGAGGCCCATCTGGACCCGTGTGCGGAGGGCCCCGGAGAGGTCCACCCCGATGGCTGCCACGTCCTTGCGCAGCCCCCGTTTGCCCGGCCATGGGAAGGGCTGGGTGAAGCCTATGCTGTAGAAGCTGGTTTCCATGCGGCCCACCTCGATGCGCTTGAAGCCGTCGTTCTGAAGGCCCAGGGACAGCGAAGGGTCCGGCAGGACACCCGCTTGCGGTACGCGCTCCTGATCCATCTGGACGGCTACCTCGGCCCTCTGAAGGTCCGGGTGCCCTTCCAGCGTCTCGCGCAGCAGATCGGCCAGCACGGGATCGGGAAGCGGGGAATGGGAGAGGGGTGCCTGGGCCGGGGCCGGTGCGACTAGCACCAGGGCCGGGACCAGGCGCAGGGTCCTGCGCATGGGAACTCCGAAAGGGGAAGGACGCGACGGCCCACTCCGATGAGTGGACAGAGCTTCGCTCAGTCCCCGATCAGATCCGGAAGGTGTTCAGGCGGGCGAGGTGCCGCCCAAGGTCCGGGTCCCGGCCACCCTCCATAGAGGAAGCACCGTCCAGCTCCCGGATATCCAGAGCCTGGGCCCAGGTGGCAGGTTCGGGACGGGGTTCCGCCTTCCGGTCGCCCTGGGCCTGGCGCACCGCCCAGGCGGCCACGGGGACCGTGGGGTTCGTGCAGAGGTTGCTCGAGGGTGTGCGGTTCCCCTCGGGCTTCGGGCAGGGGCAGCCCTCGGGGCCGGCCCCCATGCCGCAGCCGCAGCAGCAGGCCTGCGCCTGCGCCTGGACCGGCGTCCAGTCCCCGGCCCCGCTGCCCAGGAGCAGCGCGATGGCCAGGATGGCTCGCAGAATCGACCGCAAGGAGGAACCTCCGGATGCTTTTCAATCATACGGCCCGGCACCCCTGTGGCGACAAGAAAGCCTTGACCCAGGTCACAGGGGCCCGCGGGACGGAGTCCCTCGAGGGTCGGCGCAGCGGCCTTCGGCGCTAGGATGCTGTCATGGGCTCGGTTGATACGGCAGAGGTTGCAATCATCGGCGGTGGCATCGCGGGGCTCAGTCTCGCCTTCCACCTGGCCCGGGCCGGCCAGCCGGGCATCGTCCTCCTGGAGCGCGAGGACCAGCCTGGCACCTACGCCAGCGGCCACAACGCCGCCGTGGCCCGCAGCCTCACGGGCCGGGACGAGCATACCGCCCTCACGGTGGAGGGCCGGCGCCGCCTGGCCGAAGCCGGGCTCCTGACCCCCGGGGGGGGCCTCCTCGCCAGCCTGGAACGGGGCCCCCTGGAGGCCTTCTCGGCCGAAGCCGAGCGCCATGGGGTGGCGGTGCACCGGGCGGACGGGATCCCCCTGCCCGGCCTCAGGGCCGCCGAGCACCTGGCCATTCCCGGTGATGGCGTCATCGATATAGCCGGCCTGCTGCACTGGTGCGCCGAGGGGGCGCGGTCCGGCGGGGCGGACCTGCGGTTCGGCTGCGCCCTGCGCTCGCTGCGCCCCACCGAATCGGGCTTCGAGCTGGACACCGACCTCGGGCCGCTGCGCACGAAGGCCCTCGCCATTGCCGCCGGCGCCTGGGCCGGGGAACTGGGCCGGATGGCCGGGTCTCCGCTCGCCTTCACGCCCCTCCGGCGCAGCCTGGTCTGGAGCGCCGCCCCGCACCCGCAGCAGGAGCCCTGGGCCTGGTGGGTGGACCGCCCTTTCTACATGCGCCCCGAAAGCGGCGGGCTGCTCATGTGCCCCTGCGAGGAGGTGGCGGTGCCGCTACCCAGCCGGGGGAACCAGCCGGACACGGATCCCTCGGTGCTCGAAGGCCTGTTCACGAGCCTGCGCGAGCTCGCCCCCCAGCTGGCGGACCGCCCCATCACGCGCTACTGGACGGGCCTGCGCACCTTCGCGGCGGACCGGCGCTTCGTCATCGGCTGGGATCCCTCGAATCCCCGCCTCTTCTGGTCCGCCGGCCTCGGGGGGCATGGCATGACCAGCGGTCTCGGCGTGGGGGCCCTGGCGGCCGACTGCTTCCGGCGCCTCCGGGACGCCGGCCCCCTGGATCCCGCGAGGTTCCTCTAGGCCCATTGAAAAGGCCCGGGAAGACCCGGGCCTTTGGTGTCCGGCACTCGACTCAGGCCTCTTCGGGCACGGCGGCGTGGGGATCCACATGCCCCTCGAGGTACTCCTCTTCTTCGATGACCTCGACGTTGTTCAGCACCTTGACGGCCCGGTCGAGGTTCAACTCATGCTCCCACTTGGACACGGCCACGGAGGCCACGCCATTGCCGATGAGGTTGGTGATGGCGCGGGCTTCGGACATGAAGCGGTCGATGCCCAGCAGCAGGGCCAGGCCCGCCACCGGAATGTTGCCCACGGCGGACAGCGTGGCCGCCAGGGTGATGAAGCCGCCTCCGGTCACCGCGGCAGCGCCCTTGGAGGTGAGCAGGAGCACGGCCAGGATCTCCAGCTGCTGGGGCAGGGTCACGTGCGTGTTGGTCGCCTGGGCGATGAAGAGGCAGGCCAGGGTGAGGTAGATGGACGTGCCATCCAGGTTGAAGGAGTAGCCCATGGGCACCACGAGGCCCACCACGGACTTGGAGCAGCCCAGGCGCTCCATCTTGTGCATCATCAGCGGCAGGGCGGACTCGGAGGAGGACGTGCCCAGCACGATGAAGATCTCTTCGCGGATGTAGCGGATGAACTTGAAGAGGTTCAGGCCAGCCCACTTCATCACCAGGCCCAGGATCAGGATCACGAACAGGATGCTGGTGGCGTAGAAGCAGGCGATGAGCTTACCCAGGGGCAGCAGGGACCTGAGCCCGTACTGGCCGATGGTGAAGGCCATGGCGCCGAAGGCACCGATGGGGGCCACGCGCATGACGATGGCCACGATGCGGAAGAGGATCTTCGTGAGCGAATCCAGCCAGTTCATCATGGGCTTGCCCTGGTCCTTCAGGGCGGCCAGGGCCACACCGAAGAGGATGGAGAACAGCAGGATCTGCAGGATGTCGCCCTTGGCGAAGGCGTCGGCGACATCCTTGGGAATGATGTTCATGATGAATTCGGCCGTGCTCAGGTGGTGGCTGGCGCCCGCATAGTTGGCGATGGCCTTGGTGTCCAGGGTCGCGGGATTCACGTTCATCCCAGCACCGGGCTTCAGCACGTTGGCGATGATGAGGCCAATGGCCAGGGCGATGGTGGTCAGCACCTCGAAATAGATGATGCCCTTGAGGCCCACGCGTCCCACCTTCTTCAGGTCGCCCATCTTGGCGATGCCCGACACCACCGTCACGAAGACGATGGGAGCGATGAGCATCTTCACCAGGCGGATGAACCCTTCTCCCAGGGGCCGCATGGCGGCGCCGGTCGAGGGGTGGAAGTGGCCCAGGAGGGCGCCGCAGGCCACTGCGATGAGTACCTGCAGGTAGAGGTTATGGGTCAGGCGGCGCATGTGTGGCTCCATTGCGGAGGATGGGGAACGGGTCGGATACAACCTTCCCGCCCCGGACGGAACGGGCCGGATCGGGTCCCACCGGGAACGCACGGGAGGGGAGGCCTCGCAATGGAGGGGCCCCTGGCCGGATCTGCGTCCAGGCGTAGAACGAGTCGTTTTGGTAGAAAGAACTCCCGACAGTGGATCACAGGACAGGCATTCGCGTCTGTGACTTCAATCGCAGATGGATGAAGGATTCCAGCGCATCGGTTGTTGTTGACCATATGCTCATCAACTTCGGACGTCGACGCGCGCCCAAGGATTTCCTGGAGGCTGGAGCGGGTCCGGATAGGATCACTCCATGTCCGTCCAACCGCTCCGAGTCGCCCTGGTCCAGCAGGACACGGTCTGGCAGGACCCGGCCGCGAACCTGGCCCGGGCTGGCGCCTTTGTGGCACAGGCGGCCAAGGCCGGCGCGCGGGTGGTGGTCTTTCCGGAACTGTTCACCCTGGGCTTCACCATGGCCCCTGAACCCTTCGCCGAACGGATCCCGGGCCCCACCAGCGAGGCCCTGGCGGACCTTTCCAGGCGCTTCAGACTCTACATCGTGGGCTCGGCGGTGGAGGCGAACGCGCCCCATCCCAGCAACGCGGCCTTCGTCACGGCGCCGGACGGCACCCTGGTCGGGGTCTACCGCAAGATCCATCCCTTCTCCTACGGGGACGAGAACCTTCACTATACGGGCGGCACCCAGTGCCCCCTGTTCGAGATCGATGGCATCCCCTGCGGGCTGCAGATCTGCTATGACCTCCGCTTCCCCGAGCCCTTCCGCGCCCTCGCCGCCAGGGGCGCCGAGGTGGTCTTCGTGCCCGCCAACTGGCCCGCCCGGCGGATCTCTGCCTGGTCGACCCTGCTCTCCGCCCGGGCCATCGAGAACCAGATGGCCATCTGCGGCGTCAACCGTGTGGGCCGGGATCCGCAGCTGGACTACCCGGGGAAATCGGCCCTCCACGACTGTTTCGGTGAGGTGATCGCTCGGGGTGACGCCACCGAAGGGCTGGTGATAGGGGACGTTGACCTGGCGCAGCTGCGGGCGTGGCGGAAACGGTTCCCAGCCCTGAGCGACCGGCGGGTCGAGGTGTACCCGGCGCTAGAGCGGGAAGATGGAACACCGATAAGAGCTGATGAACGTTGATGAAGGTGAAAGTCTCATGCGACTGGACCCCACCAGCCTGACTGCGGAACAAAGACAGACATGCCCTCTCTGCGGTGGGCCGAACGGCTGCGCGCCCTCTTCCTGCGGTGACATCCACGCACCCTGCTGGTGCACCGGCGTCACCTTCAATCCAGCCTCACTGGCATTGGTCCCCCCTGAGCTTCGTCAGGTCGTGTGCCTCTGCAAACAGTGCGCAGTCACCCCTCCGGCAAACGCCTGACCCCTGTCGCAACCCGGCCTCCGCCTGACCTCACCGGTGTTCATCCGCATTTTTCGGTGTTCATCGGTGGCCATCTTTTCTCCTCGCCAAGCGGTGGCTGCCTGACCCCCGCTAGAATCAGGCCATGCCCAAGCTCCCGGAGGCCCTGCGCGCGCTGCGCTACCGCAACTACCGCCTCTTCTTCTCGGGCCAGCTGATCTCCCTCGTCGGCACCTGGATGCAGACCGTGGCCCAGGGCTGGCTGGTCTACCGGCTGACCCACCAGGCTTCCCTGCTGGGACTCGTGGCCTTCACCGGACAGATCCCGGTGTTCCTCCTGGCCACCCTGGGGGGCATGACCGCCGACCGCCTGCGGGCCCACACGCTGGTGATCATCACCCAGTCGGCCTCCATGGTGCTGACGATGGTCCTCGCCCTCCTCACCCTCACGGGCCAGGTCCACATCTGGCACATCGTCACCACTTCGCTGCTGCTCGGGATGGTGAACGCCTTCGACATCCCGGCCCGGCAGGTCTTCGTGGCCCAGACCGTGGACCGGGCGGACCTCATGAACGCCATCGCCCTGAACTCGTCCATGTTCAACGGCGCCCGCATCATCGGGCCCGCCGTGGCCGGCGCGCTGCTGGTCACCGTGGGCGAGGGCTGGTGCTTCCTCATCAACAGCCTGAGCTACCTCGCCGTCCTGGCTGGACTCCTGGCCATGCGCCTGGACGCCGCCCACACCCGGCAGGCCCCCGCCGGCCGCCGCTCCGTGCTGGAGGGATTCCGCTTCATCCTCGCGGCCCACCCCGTTCGCGACCTGCTGGTGCTGCTGGGACTGTTGAGCCTCCTGGGCATGCCCTATTCAGTGCTGATGCCCATCTTCGCCGACCAGATCCTCCACGGCGGCGCCAAGGCCTACAGCGTGCTCATGGGCGTCTCCGGGGCTGGCGCCCTGGCCGGGGCCCTCAGTCTGGTCCTCAAGCGCAGCCCCCGGGGCCTCGGGCACTGGATCGCCGCCTGCACCACGGGCTTCGGCCTGGCCCTCATCGCCTTCGCCCTTTCACGCAGCTTCCTGCTTTCGGTGCTGCTCATGCTGCCGGTGGGCTACACCTTCATGGTGCAGATGGCCTCCACCAACACCATGATCCAGATGATGATCCCCGATGCCCTCCGGGGCCGGGTCATGTCCGTCTACTCCATGATGTTCATGGGCATGGCCCCCATCGGCGCCCTCCTTGGCGGCACCGTGGCCCACCACCTCGGTGCCCCCCTCGCCGTGGCCCTGGGCGGGGGCGGCTGCGTCGCTGCGGGCCTGGCCTTCGCCCTCCGCCTCCCGCGGTGGCGGCAGGGGGCGAGGCTGCTCTACCGGTCCGAGGAAGCCGCGCGCAATGCCGAAGGGACCCCCGGATGAGCGGAGCAGGCAGGAAAGGCGTGGGTTGCTGCGGCTATCACTCCGGCGGGTTGGCCGGGGCGTCCCGCTTGTACCAGGATGCCTGCCCGTAGACGGGCCTTACCTTCTGCTCCAGGAGTTCCAGCTGGCCTGCGCTCAGCGGCAGGAAGGCCCGGGCGATGCGGACGTTTTCTTCGAGCTGGGCCAGGTTGTCCACGCCGATGATGACCGTGCTCACGGGGTGGCTCAGGGTGTAGCGCATGGCCTCCTGCATGGTGAGGGTGCCGGGGCGGTCGTGCTTCGCGGCACCCCGCTGCTTTTCCGGGGGCGGTGGCTCGACGCCCTGGAGGATGCGGCCCCTGGCGGGGATCTTCATGGCGATGATCCCCATCTCCTTTTCCACGGCCAGGGGCAGGAGGGTCTTCTTGAAGGGCAGGTGCCAGGTGTCTGCGGCGTTGAAGGCCATCAGCACCGTGTCGAAGGGGAAGCGGCGGATGGCCTCCGCCAGCACGTCGGGATCACTGTGGCCGCTGAGCCCCAGGAACCGCACCAGCTTCTGGTCCCGGGCCTTCGCAAAGGCCTCGAGCGCGCCCCCCTTGGCGCAGACGCGCTCCACGTCGTCCATGGTGCCCATGGCGTGCAGCTGCCACAGGTCCACATGGTCGGTCTGGAGCAGCTTCAGCGAGGTCTCCAGCAGGCGCATCGAGCCGTCCGCGCTGCGGTCGTGGGTCTTGGTGGCGAGGAAGGCCTCCCCCCGCCGCCGCTTCAGCACCTGCCCGAAATACTGTTCGCTCCAGCGGGCCTCGCCACCGTAGTGGGCCGAAGTGTCCAGGTAGTTCACCCCGAGGTCCAGGGCCCGCTCGATGATGGGAACCGCCACCTTCTCATTGTTCGGCTGCTCGATGGCAGCCTGGCCGCCCAGGCTGAACAGCCCCACCAGATGGCCCGTGCGCCCCAGGTTGCGGGTGGGCATGGCCGTGGCGGTGGCGGGGTTGAAGGGCGCTGCGGGGGAGGGCCTCAGCTGCACGGGTTCGGTGGATTCCCCCGCCCCCAGGCGGCTGGCCATCAGGCCGATGGCCGCAGCGGCACCGAGCTTGAAGAGGTCGCGACGGGTGGGGCCGGTGTCGGACACGGCGTCCTCCTTGGGAGTGGGACCCTAGTATCGCGCCAGGAATGCCTCCAGGTGCGCAATGGCCCCGGCCGCTGACTCATAAGTGCAGAACTTGAATCCGGGCTGCCGGATGCCCGTGAGCATCTTGCTGACGCGGACGCCCTTCTTTGCCAGGCAGAGCACGGGCCGGCCCCGTTCCAGGGCGTAGGCCACCTCGAAGCCCACACCGTGGGAAGGCGTGCTCACTTCCGCGATGACGGCATCGCAGGCCCGCAGCCAGGCCGTGTCCCGGTCGAAGACCGCCTCCGGGGACAGCTCGCCATCCGCCGACTCCACCGTGGTCGCGGCCAGGTGGGCCGTCAGCACGTGGTGGCCCAGCGCCTGGAGGTGGGCCACCAGCTCGGCATAGAGCGGCTGGTCCTGCCGCCCGCCCGTGAGAGAGCAAGAGAAATAGAGGTCCATGAGAATCCTAGGGGATAGCGTCTATCCACAGATTTCACAGATTCACACAGATTCCTATTTTGCATTATTAATCTGTGTCATCTGTGGAATCTGTGGACCCGTTTATTCATTTCTCTGTGAGTTCAGCCACGAGCTGCTCCGCGTCCATGACCTTCCGCAGGGCTTCGAGGATGGCGCGGGCGTCGGTGGCCACGGCGCGCTTGGTATCGGCATCGTACACGTAGTAGCCGCCCTGCCCCTCGAACACGCTGTCGAAGTTGATGCCCACGAACTCGCCCTTCGCGTTCACCACGGGGCTGCCACTGTTGCCGCCCACGGTGTCGCAGGAATAGATGAAGTTGAACGGCGTGGTCAGGTCCAGTTTCGCCTGCCGGTCCAGCCAGCGCTGGGGCAGGGTCCAGGCGCCATCCTCGGCGGCGGCGGCATTGCCGCCCCAGCCCAGGTGCCGGTCATACATGCCCATGTAGGTGGTGAAGGGCTGGGCCAGGGTTCCGGTGCCGTTGGCATAGGTGGCGACGGTGCCATAGCCCAGACGCAGGGTGAAGGTGGCATCGGGATAGAGCGCCTTCCCGAAGACCCTGAACCGGGCCTGGGCGATGCGGCCGCCGTGCTCGCTGTACACGCTGGTGACCTCGTCCTCCATCCGCTTCCGGATGGCCCGGTTGAACGGGTCCAACTTTCTCGCCAGCAGGATCATCGGATCGGTGCTGGCCGCCAGCGCGGCGCTACCGCCTTCGGCCAGAGCCTTCCGGACGGCGGGATCCTCGAGCTTCGTGCCTTCCACCGCGGCCCTGGCCACGGTCCCTGGCGCCTGGCCCCCCAGCATGGCCTTTACGAAGGGATGGTCGGCGCCGAGTTCGTCCTGGGCCTCCTGCAACCCCGCGGCCAGCAGAGCTGCCTCTACGGGTTTCTGCACGGGGCGCTGGGACAGGAGCCGGGCCTTGGTGGCCTTGAGGTTGCCTTCGCTGAACTCCGTGAGCCGCAGGGCCGAGGGTTTGCCTTCCTCCTCGGCCAGGCGCACCAGCGTAAGGGCATGGCCCAGCAGCGCCACACGGCCGGGACCGGTGTAGGTGGACTCCTTCAGCAGGGCCTGCTGACGCGCCACGGCCCTGGCCACGCGGTCCCAGCTTTCACCCACACGGACTTGCAGCTGGGGATCCTTCGCCACGGCAGCTTTCAGGTCCGTCTCAGCGGCTTCCACCTGGCGGAGGTTCTCCGCCTTGGCGAGGCCTTGGAGCTGGCCGCCGAGGCGCTTGGCGCTGTTCTCGACGGTGTAGAGGGTCTCGGCGGCGATGCGGCGCACCTCGGGGGAGGTGGCTGCCAGCGCCAGCAGGGCCGCCTTCTGGCGAGCCAGCGATCTCAACTGGAAGGGAATGCCGACGTCCCGGGCGTAGACCATCTGCGCATGGGTCTGCTGGCAGAAGGTGCTACCGGGATGACCCGAAATGAAGGTCAGCTCGCCCATGGCGACACCCTTGGGCTGGAAGCGAAGAAAGGCCTGGGGCTGGTAGGGCTGGCCGTTCTCGTAGACGCGGAACAGCGAGAAGTCCAGGTTGTGGCGGGGGTAGGTGTAGTTGTCGGGATCGCCGCCAAAGGCTGCCACCTGCACTTCCGGGGCGGCGACCAGGCGCACATCGTGGAATTTCTTGTAGCGGTAGAGCCAGTACTCGCCGCCCTGGTACAGGGTGACGGGCTCGCAGGTGAAACCGCTCTTCGCCTCTTCGGCCTTGCGGAGATCTGCCAAGGCATTGCGGCGCATCGTCAAGGCCTCCTTGTCCGCCGTCCCCTTGGCCACGGCGCCGTTCACCGACGCGGTCACATTTTCCGTGGAGACGAGCATCATCAATTCGAGACCCGGAATCCTGAGCTCCTGATCGCGGTTGGCGGCCACAAAGCCATCCTTCACTAGATCGGCCTTGGGGCTGGACACCTGTGCGATGGCGCTCCGTCCCACGTGATGATTGGTCACCACCAGCCCATCCCGACTGACGAAGGCGCCCGTGCCCCCGGGAAAGCGGAGCGTGGCCAGCTGGAGCCGCTGCAGCCAGGCGGCATCCAGTTCCACGCCGTACTTTGACTTGATCTGCTGGACAGGGATGTTGTCGAAGGTCCACATGCCCTCGTCCGCGCGCAGCGCGGGCAGGACCAGCAGCAGGGCCAGGACAGTGCGGCGCATGGAGGCTCCAGGAAAAGACTTCCTCCACAGATTCCACAGATGGCACAGATTCAAAAGCAAAAGAGAATCTGTGTGAATCTGTGAAATCTGTGGATAAGCAGTTTCTTATTTACTTGCCCGTCAGCTCGGCCACCAGGCCGGTGGCACCGTATACCTTGTCGAGGGCCTGGATGATGGCCCGGGCATCCACGGCCACGCCGCGGTTCACCTTCTCGTCGTAGAAGTAGTTGCCGGGCAGGCTCTCGATGTTGCCGTCAAAGATGAGTCCCACCAGCTCGCCCTTCCTGTCGATCACTGGGGAACCGGAGTTGCCGCCGATGATGTCGACTTTGTGGGCGAAGTTGTAGGGTACCGAGGGATCCAGGGCGCCGCGCCTGTCCACCCACCGCTGGGGCAGGGTCCAGGCGCCGTCGTGGGCCCGGGCCTCATTGCCGCCCCAGCCGTCGTAGCGGTCGAAGAGGCCGCCGAAGGTCGTGAAAGGCTGGATGAAGGTGCCGTTGGCGGGGTATCCGGCCACGGCGCCATAGGAGATGCGGAGGGTGAAGGTGGCGTCCGGGTAGGTGTTCTTGCCGTAGATGGCGAAACGGGCCCGGGCGATGCGGCTGGCCTGCTCGGTGAGCACGCTCGTCACCAGGTCCTCCTGCCGCTTGCGGAGTTCCCGGGCGATGGGATCCAGTTTCCTGGCCAGCAGGATCATGGGATCCGTGCTTTCGGCGAGGGCCTTCTTGCCGCCCGCCAGCAGGGTTTTGCGGACCTCCGGATCACCGAGCCTGGAGCCGGCCACGGCCGCCTTGGCCACTTCCCCCGGAGTCTTGCCGCCGAGCATGGCCTTCACGAAGCGATGCTCGGGCCCGAGCTCCCGGGCCGCCTCCGCCAGCCCCTTGGTGAACAGGAAGGTCTCCTGCTCGGGATAGTAGGGGCTGGGGACGCCCAGGCGGGTCCTCTGGGTCTTCAGGTTCGCGTCACTGTATTCGGGCAGACGCTTCTCGCTGGGCAGGGCGGCCTCGTCGGCAATGCGGACCAGGGCCAGGGCATGGCCCAGCAGGGTGGAATTGGCCGTCCCCACGTTCAGGCTCTCCTTGGCCATGCCCCGGGCCACCTTGGTGGCCTGTTCGATCTTCCCCCAGCTCTCGCCTGCCGGGGCCAGCTTGGGATCCCTGGCCACCTTGGCGCGCAGTTCCTTCTCCGCCGCCTCAATGCGGGCCATGGCCGACCGGTCCTTCAGTCCGGACAGGTAGCCGGTGAGGGCCTTCATGCTGTTCTCGACGCCGAAGATCTGGGTGCCGACCTGGCGGGAGGCTTCGGGGGAGAGCTTGGCGTACTCCACGAGCGCGGACTTGCGCCGCTCCAGCGAGGCGAGGCGCATGGGAATGGCCACGTCCCGCGAATAGAGCATCTGGGCATAGGTGTCCTGGCGGTTGGTGCGTCCGGGATGGCCCGTCACGAAGGTCAGGTCCCCGGCCTTGAGCCCCGTCTGGGTCCAGTGCAGGAAGTCCTTGGGCTGGTAGGGCTGGCCGTTCTCGTAGACCCGGAAGACGGAGAAATCCAGGTCCTGGCGCGGGAACGTGAAGTTGTCGGGATCGCCGCCAAAGAAGGCGATCTGCTGCTCCGGGGCAAAGACCAGCCGCACGTCCGTGTGCTTCTTGTAGCTGTAGATCCAGTGCTCCCCGCCCTGGTAGAGGCTCACGTGCTCGCAGGTGAGGCCGGACTTCTGCTGCATCTCCCCCTTGATCTTCTCGATCTCGACCTCGCGGGCCTTCAGGGCCTCCTTCTCCGGCAGCCCTTCCTTCAGGGCCTTGGCCAGACGCTCCGTGATGTTGTCCATGGTCATGAGCGTCATCACTTCGAGACCGGGGACCTTGATCTCCTGCTCCCGGGTGGCGGCGGCAAAGCCGTTCTGCACGTAGTCCGCGTCCTTGCTGCTCACCCGCTGGATCCAGCCCCGGCCCACATGGTGGTTGGTGAGCACCAGGCCATCCCTGCTCACGAAGGAGCCCGAGCCGCCAGGGAAGCGCAGCGAGGAGAGCCGCACATGGTCCAGCCAGGCCTGGTCCGGGGCCCAGCCGTACTTCTCCTGGATCTGCTTGGTCGGGGGGTTGTCGAAGGTCCACATGCCCTCCTCCGCCCGGAGGGAAGGGGCGGCAAGGGTGAGGGCCAGCAGGGAAAGGGCCAGGGGACGGGGATGCATGGGGGCTCCAGAGGTCGGAAGGACCGACCATCGTAACACTAAGTATCCCGACTGCCCCCGGAGGGCCCTAGGCCCTGGCGCGCTTCCCCATCCGGGAATCCAGGTACCAGATCCCTCCGCCCTGGTCGCCCACGGCATGCAGGTGGTCGACGGTCTCGCCCACGTGGGCCTCCTCCTCGACCTGCTCCGTCACATACCACTGGAGGGCGATCTCGCTGGCGTAGTCCTTCTCCTGGCGAGCCTGTTCGAACAGGGCGCTGATCCGGCCCGTGATGCTCTTCTCGTGGGCCAGGGTCTGCTCGAAGACCTGGATGACGCCCCCGAAGTCCATGGGCGGCGCCGCCACGGGCTTCAGCTCCAGGCGCCCGCCCCGGTCCAGCAGGAAGGCGATGAGCTTGGCGGCGTGGGCGGTCTCCTCCGAGGCCTGCACCGTCAGCCAGTGGGCGAAACCCTTGAAGCTCTTGCCGGCACAATGGGCACTCATGGCCAGGTAGAGCTGGGCTGAATACTGCTCCAGGTTGATCTGCGCATTCAAGGCGTCCTGCATGGACTTGCTGATCATGGGGCCTCCGGGGATGGAGGTGCAGTCTAGCCCCAAGCAAGGCACTTGTCAGAACTTCCACTTCACATGGAAGGCCAGGGTGCGAGGGGGAATGACGTGGGTGCCCCCGAAGGTGCTGAGGAAATTGTAGAGGCCCGCCTCGTTGGTGGCGTTGAGCAGGTCGAGCCCCAGGGCCAGCCGGCGGTTGGCGGCGAGCTTCCATTCCTGCCCCAGGTTCAGGTCCAGGACCGTCCTGGGCTTGACGCGGTAGTTGAGGCCCACGAGGCTGTCCTGCTCGGCCCGCACGTAGGGGATGCCGAAGGCGTAGTCCGGATTCCCGGCCACCGTGGCGGGATCGCCCGCCTCCAGGCCTGAGTCGTAGCGGACGGCGGCCTGGGCGAAGAAGCCGCCCTGCTCAAAGCGCAGGCCGGCCTGGACCGTGAGCTTCTGGTCATGGTCGATGAGGTAGGGCGTCCCGTCGGGTCCATTGATGGTGGGATTGGCGGAATCCAGGCCCCCGATGGTCGGACTGTAGAAGAGGGTCCGGACGGTGCCGGCACTCAGATAGGTCGACCACCCATGGATGGGCACCGTGTCCACCCGGAGGTCCAGCCCGTGGAAGCGGCCCTTCCAGGCCGAGATGGGGAAGAGGATCCCGGTGTTAAGGAACTGGCTGTTGTCCGCGGCGTTGCGGCTGTCCTTCCACCAGTAGTCCAGGGTGAACCGGGCCACCTGGCCCAGCTGCTGTTCCACCCCCAGGAGGTAGCTGTCCTGGGTCTCCCCGCGCAGCTGGGGGGCGGGCGTGGCCGACTGGGTGACCAGGGACCAGATGGTCTGGGAGGTGGAGAAGGCCAGGTTCTCGTTCTCGGGCGTGATGAGCAGCCGGTCATAGACCGCCCGCAGCAGAGTGCCGGTCCCGGGGACGCTGTAGGTTAGGCCCAGGCGGGGCTGCAGCTCGTTCTGCGTGAAGTTCCGTCCGGTGTAGCTGTCGTAGCGGAGGCCCGCGGAGAGGGTCCAGTGGCCGGCCTTCAGGTCGTCCTGGAGGTAGGCTGAGGCCAGCGAGGGCGTGAAGCCATCCACGAACCGCAGGATGTTCCCCCCGCCCGCGGCGGTGTAGGCATAAAGGGGGTCCGTGGGCCCGGTGACCTGGCTCGGGTCGGTGATGGCCATGGAGAACCGCTCATGGAGCGGGTAGCGCACGTACTGGAGGCCCACCTTCAGGGCGTTGTCCCCATTCTGCTGGGTGTAGCCGGCCTGGGCGCCCTGGTTGTCCAGGCGCCGGTCCGACTGGATCCAGAAGGGGGTGTCCGGCCCTCCGTCACCGAAGCCGGGCTGGAGCTGCCGGGTGGGATCCACCCTGGACGTGGAGCCCCGGTAGAAGACCGACACATCCAGGCTGCGGTTGGCGTCCAGCAGGTGGGACCACCCCAGGTTCAGGTTGGCATCGGTGTTGTGGGCGGTCTGGTCCATCCCCGCCGCCTGCTGGGAAGCCAGGTTCACCACCTCCCGGCTGGTCGAGCCCCCGCTGGCGGAGAAGCGCAGGACATCGCTGGGACCCAGCAGCCAGTCGAAGCGGCTGAAGATCCGCCCCGTGCTCCCGTGGTTGTGCAGGTTCTCGAAGTTCACGGGGTCCAGGAACCGGTCACTTTCGGAGGCGGCGCCGGACACGAAATAGCCGAAGGCGGCCGTGCCCCCGCGGGCGCTGAAGCCCAATTCCCGGGTGTCGAACCGTGAGAGGCCCAGGGACAGGTCACCCTGGAGGGGCTGGGTCGAGCCCAGGCCGGACTTGCTGGTGAGGTTCACCACGGCCGCCGGCTTGCCGCCGTATTCGGCGCTCACGCCCCCCGTGATGACCTCCATGCTCTGCACCTGGGAAGGGTCCAGGGAGTTGGAGAAGGTGGACTGGACCTGGTCCGTGAGCGGGACACCATCGATCACGTACATCACCTGGCCATGGCTGCCCCGGAAGTGGAAGCGCCCGTTCTCATCCTGGATGAACCCCGGAGTGGTGAGCAGGATGCTCTCCATGGCCCGGCTCTGGACCGCGGTGGGGATCTTCTCGATGGTGGACTGGTCGATGTCCAGGTGGGCGGAGGGGTGGGCCTCCACCAGGGACACGTTGTCCTCGACCTCCACCGTGGCCGAGGCCTCGACGGCCTTTAGTTTCAGGTCCAGGACCAGGGGGAGGCTGGAGTGCACGGAGATGTTCCGGTGCAGTTCCTGCATCCCGGGGGCCTCCACCTCCAGGTGGTAGTCGCTGAAGGGAATGTTGTAGGCCGTGTAGGCTCCCGAGCCATCGGTCACCACCTCCTGCCGGAACCCGGAGACCCGGTTCTCGAAGCGGACCCTGGCCCGGGCCACGGGCTGGCCGCGCTCGTCCAGCACCCTTCCCGTCACCCCCCCGCTGGCGGTAGCCGCCACGAGGGCAGGGGCCGAGGCCAGGAGGAACGGAAGACGGTATCCCAAAGAAGGAAAGGGCATGCTGGAGCTCCTACATGAAAAAATTTTCCAACTAGACACCGGCGATGTCAATGAAAATCTCTTTCATTTGTGTCGCAACCTGACGCTAAACCGGTGGCGCCGGGTTTCGAAGCCTAGGCATCATACGCCTGCAGGGAGGCTCTTTAGATGATGCGTAAGCAATGGTGGTTCCTCGGTGGAGGCCTGGTGGTCCTCCTGGGCGGCGGGCTGGGCCTCGCCGGCATGCGGGACAAGGGACTCGGGGTGCAGATCGCCACCGTCGGACGGGAGAACCTGCAGGCCAAGGTCAGCGCCAACGGCAAGATCCAGGCCGTGACCAAGGCCGACATCTCGGCCAACGTCATGGGGCAGGTCACCCGCCTGGCCGTCCAGGAAGGGGACCGGGTCCAGAAGGGCCAGTTCCTCATGGAGATCGACCCCCGCAGCGCCAGCGCCGTGGCCGATGCCATGCAGGCCAGCCTGCATGCCGCCATCTCGGATCTGGCCTCGGCCACCGCCAATCTGACTCAGGCCAGAGCCGACTACGACCGGGCGAAGCTGAACCGGGAGGCCGGGATCATCTCCACCGCGGATTTCGAGCACGCCAGGACGGCCTACGACACCGCCCTGGCCGCCGAGGAGGGCTTCCGCCGGCGGGCCGACCAGGCGAAGGCCAACCTGAGCCAGTCCCACGTGGGCCTGGGTTTCTCCACCATCACGGCCCCCATGGATGGCGTGGTGACCGCCCGGCGCATCGAACTGGGCGAGACGGCCGTGCCGGGCATCCAGAACCAGGCCGGCACCGTGCTCCTCACCATCTCCGACATGAGCAAGGTGGAGGCCGAGATGGAGGTGGACGAGGCCTCCATTCCCACCGTGAAGCTGGGCCAGAAGGCCCAAGTGCGCATCGATGCCTATCCGAACCAGACCTTGGATGGCGAGGTCACGGAGGTGGGGGGCAGCCCCATCCTGAAGACCGGCACCAACGAGGCCATCAAGTTCAAGGTCAAGGTGTGGATCAAGAACCCCCCCCTCACCATCAAGCCCGGCCTCTCCGCCCAGGCGGACATCTTCACCGGCAGCCGGGACCAGGTCCTGGCCATCCCCATCCAGTCCCTGGTGACGCGGGAGATCAAGCTCAAGCCCGGCGAGACCCCCAAACCCGACGCCCCCAGGGACGAGGAAGGCGTCTGGCTCTTCGACGCCGCGGGCAAGACCAAGTTCGTGGCGGTCAAGACGGGCCTGCTCGGTGATCTCAATGTGGAGGTCCTGGACGGCCTCAAGGGCGGGGAGAAGGTCATCACCGGACCCTTCCGGATCCTCCGGGACCTGAAGGGCGGTGAACAGGTCCACGAGGACAAGAGCAAGAAGAAGGACGAAAAGAAGGACGAGAAGAAGGGCTGACCTGGATGAATTATGAAGAGCTGCTCCGCGTGGCCCTCCGGGCCATCCGGGCCCACAAGCTCCGCAGCTTCCTCACCCTGCTGGGCATCATCATCGGCGTGACCACCATCGTGGGCGTGGTGGGCATCATCACGGGGCTGAACCGCTATGTCCAGGAGAAGGTCATCGTCCTCGCCCCGGACATGTACGTCGTTACCCGGTTCGGCATCATCCGCAGCCGGGAGGAGTTCATCCAGGCCATCAAGCGGCCCCAGCTCACCTGGGAGGAATACCAGCGCATCAGCAGCGGCGTCCTGAGCCACGCGGCCCTGACCGCCGTCCGTTCCTTCAAGACGCTGCCCGTCAGCTACCGCACCCACCGGCTGGCGGATACTTTCGTCATCGGGAGCAGCGCCAGCTTCGCGAGCGTGCTGAACCTCGACACGGATGGCAACGGCCGCTTCTTCACGGATGCCGAGGACGAGGCGGGCCAGAATGTGGCGGTCATCGGGGCCGACATCAAGGACGAGCTGTTCCCCAACCTGGATCCCATCGGCCGCATCATGGAGGTGAATGGCCGGCCCTTCCGGGTGATCGGGGCCATGCCCAAGGAGGGCAAGGGCCTGGGCATCAACCGCGACCAGCTGGTGATCCTCCCCTTCAAGGTCTTCCGCACGAACTTCTTCGCCCTCGGCGACGACATCGCCTACTTCATCAAGGCCCGGGGCGGCGTGGAGGGACTGGACGCCTCGGTGGACGAGACCCGGGCCTTCCTGCGGGCCCTGCGCCATACGTCCTGGCGGAATCCCGACCCCTTCGGCATCCTCACCCAGGACCAGCTGCAGGAACTGTGGCGCCAGATCAGCACCGCCACCTTCGTGCTGCTCACCTTAATCGCCTCGGTCTCCCTCGGCGTGGGGGGCATCGTCATCATGAACATCATGCTGGTGAGCGTGGCGGAGCGCACCCAGGAGATCGGGGTGCGCATGGCGCTTGGTGCCTTCAAGCGCGACATCCGGCGGCAGTTCCTGCTGGAGGCGGCGCTGCTCTCCATGACGGGGGGCCTCATCGGCGTCATCCTGGGCGGCGCCGCCGCCCTCCTGGTCAAGGCTGTGACCGGCTTCCCGGCCCAGGTGACCCTGGGCATCGTGTTCATGGGCGTGGGCCTCTCGACCCTCGTGGGGCTCCTGGCGGGCTTCCTCCCGGCCCGGCGGGCTGCCAACCTGCCCGTCATCGATGCCCTCCGGGCGGAGTAGGTCACGGACGATGGCAGCCCACACCCGCTCCTCCCTCCGCAGCATCGGCGTCGAGAACATCCGCTTCGCCTTCCGCTCCATCCGGGTCCAGCGCCTGCGGAGCTTCCTGACCCTGCTGGGCATCGTCTCCGGGGTGGCCACGGTCATCGCCATGGTGAGCTTCGTGGCCGGGTTCAACGAGGCCATCACGGGCGCCTTCTCCAGCTTCGGCACCACCCTGGTGCAGTACCAGAAGTACGAACCCCGCTTCGGCGGCGGCCCGTCGCGGCTTCCGGAGGAGCAGCTGAAGCGGCGCGACCTCACCCTCGAAGACGCCCGGGCCCTCAAGCGGCTCAACACCCTGGCCGCGGCCGTGAGCCCCGAGCGCTACCTGAACCTCCCGGCCCTGGCCGCCGCCGCCACCTTCAAGAACCGCAAAGGCAAGGAGGCCAACGGCCCCACCCTGGCGGGCGTGGAGCCGGACTACGCCCCGGCCAACAACGCCGGGATCGCAGATGGGCGCTTCTTCGCCGATGCGGACGTCACCCACGCCGCGCGCACCGCGGTGGTGGGCCCGGACGTGGCCGAGGCGCTGTGGTTCCACCGGGATCCCATCAACCAGGAACTCCTCATCAACGGCGTGGCCTTCCGGGTCATCGGCCTCCTGGAGAAGCGGGGCTCCTTCCTGGGCGGGAGCGCCGACAACATCGTGCTCATTCCCTTCAGCACCTTCGACGAGATGTTCCCGGATGTGAAGAACAGCAACGGAGACACCATCCATATCGCCACCATTCCAAGGGATCCTAACCAGATGCAGGCCCTGACGGATCAGGGCATCGCGATCCTGCGCACCCGTCGGGGCCTGAAGGCCAAGGAGCCGAACGACTTCGCCATCTTCACCAGCGAGGGCCAGTTGGAGACCTTCCGGGCCATCACCGGGGGCATCGCCGCGGCCATGATCCTCATCGCCGCCATCGCCCTGCTGGTGGGCGGCGTGGGTGTCATGAACATCATGCTGGTGAGCGTGACCGAACGGACCCGCGAGATCGGCGTGCGCAAGGCCCTGGGCGCCACCCGCAACGACATCGCCATGCAGTTCCTGGTGGAGGCCGTCGCCCTGACCGGCGTCGGGGGAGCCATCGGCATCGCGGTGGGCCTGGGCATCGCCATGCTGGTCCGCTTCGCCTTCGACTTCCCCGCGGCGGCGCCCCTGTGGAGCATCGCCCTGGGCTTCGGGGTCAGCACGGCCGTGGGGCTGATCTTCGGGTTGTGGCCCGCCCTGAAGGCCGCGCGCCAGAATCCCATCGAGGCCCTCCGCTACGAGTAGGCCCCTTCCATGGCCCGTGGGCCAGCGCCTGGGCGCTCGTCTTCGTCTCGCGCACGGCGCCTGCTGCCCCGCGAACGGACGCCCCACGGGGCGTCCTCCCACTCGGCTCTGCCTCGTGGAGCGGGTCCCGCGGCCCGCCCTGAAGGCCGCGCGCCAGAATCCCATCGAGGCCCTCCGCTACGAGTAGGCCCCTTCCATGGCCCGTGGGCCAGCGCCTGGGCGCTCGTCTTCGTCTCGCGCACGGCGCCTGCTGCCCCGCGAACGGACGCCCCCCGGGGCGTCCTCCCACTCGGCTCTGCCTCGTGGAGCGGGTCCCGCGGCCCGCCCTGAAGGCCGCGCGCCAGAATCCCATCGAGGCCCTCCGCTACGAGTAGGCCCCTCCATGGCCCGTGGGCCAGCGCCTGGGCTAGGGGTCGCCGGTGCCAGGGGACCCTGGCTCTGGCTCCTCGGGGCTCCGGGCTTTCCCGGCCCCAATCCCCAGGTCCGCCATGAGGTCGGCAAGCACCCTGAACGGGAAGGGTTTTTTGAGCAAGGCCGCGAAACCGTGCCTTTGGACGAACTCCTGGCCGATTTCATCGCTGAATCCGCTCATGAGGATGCCCAGGACGCCGGGCTGGATCCGCCGGATCTCATCGAAGGCGTCTGGTCCCCTCAGGCGGGGCATCATGCAGTCCATCAGCACCAGGCCAATTTCGTCCTGGTGTGCCTGGAAGGCTTCGACGGCCTCCAGGCCATCCTCCGCCTCGAAGACCTTGCAGCCGTAGCGGTCGCCGATGGTCTCTACCAGCACCTGACGCAGGATCGACTCATCGTCCACCACCAGGACCGCCCGACGTCCGCCTCCGTCGGGAGGGCCTGGAGCCCCTTGGGTCGGTGGCATTGGAGAAGCCGCGGCTGCTCCCTCCCGGCCCAGGGGATCGAGGGGCACCCCTTCTGGATAGATCATGCCGCCTCCCGGATATCCAGCATTCATGACATTAAAGTAATTAAGCGATTCAACAAGGGGCACCACAGCTTTTTTTTCTAGTTTACACGTCGTGTACACATGCCATTTGTGCCTACCATCCAGGTCTGTTTTGCCCTGGTCCACCGAGGGGGAGTCGGGACCGAAGGGGGCTCGCCGGCCCTCGGGTCCCTCGCAGATCCGGACTGTGCAGCAGCCGGTACGCGGCCAGAATTGAAGCCATGGATCAGAACGAATTCCGCCGCCTTGGCTACCAGCTCGTGGACTGGATCGCGGACTACCGCGAGGGCCTGGAGCGCCTGCCGGTCATGAGCCAGGTACAGCCCGGGGAAATCCGGTCCGCCTTCCCGGACCATCCGCCCCAACAGGGGGGCCGCATGGACCAGGCCCTGGCCGCCCTCGATCGGGACGTGATGCCCGGCATCACCCACTGGAACCATCCATCCTTTTTCGCTTACTTCCCAAGCAACACCAGTTACAGCTCGATCCTCGGTGACCTTGCCGCCTCAGGCATCGGGGCCCAGGGCATGAGCTGGCAGACCAGTCCTGCCGCCACCGAGGTGGAAGAGGTGGTCATGGACTGGCTGCGGCAGATGGTGGGCCTCGGCCCCGCCTTCACCGGGGTCATCCATGACACCGCCAGCACGGCCACCTTCACCGCCCTCCTCTGCGCCCGGGAGAAGGTCTCGGGCTTCGCCCAAGCCGCCGAGGGCCTGCAGAGTGGCGAGGCGCCGATGGTGGTCTACGCCTCGGACCAGGGGCACAGCTCCATCGAGAAGGCCGCGCTCCTGGCGGGCTTCGGCCGCAGCTTCCTGCGCCTCATCCCCACGGACGAGCGCCACGCCATCCGCCTCGACCTGTTGAAGGCTGCCCTCGAAAAGGACTCCGAGATCGGCCTGCGGCCCTGCGCCCTCGTCGGCGCCGTCGGCACCACCGGCACCACGGCGCTGGATCCCATCGCCGCCCTGGCGGACCTGGCCGAACAGCACGGCCTGTGGCTCCACGTGGACGCGGCGCTGGCCGGCACGGCCATGGTGCTCCCCGAGTGCCGCTGGATGTGGGAGGGCGTGGAGCGGGCAGACAGCCTGGTCTTCAACCCCCACAAGTGGATGGGGGTGGGCTTCGACCTCAGCGCCTACTTCGTGCGGGACCCTCAGCACCTGATCCGGGTCATGAGCACCAACCCCAGCTACCTGCGCACGGCCCAGGACGGCCAGGTGAGCAACTTCCGGGACTGGCACATCCAGCTGGGCCGCCGCTTCCGCGCCCTCAAGCTCTGGTTCTACCTCATGGACGTGGGCGTGGAGGGCCTTCAGGCCCGCCTGCGCCGGGACCTGGGTCACGCCCAGTGGCTGAAGGACCAGGTGGATGTCGCCTCCGACTGGGAGCGCCTGGCCCCGGTTCCGCTGCAGACCGTCTGCATCCGCCACCTGCGGCCGGGTCTCGACGAGCCCGCCCTCGCCTCCCACAACCTGGGGATCGCCCGCCGCATCAACGAGAGCGGCAGGGCCTACCTGACGCCTTCGATGCTGAAAGGGAAGCAGATGCTCCGCGTGAGCCTCGGCGCCGAGACCACCGAGCGGCGGCATGTGGAGGCGCTGTGGAAGGCACTACGGGAGGCCTCCGCAGCGGTGTGAGTCGACAACTCCGGAACCGCGAAACAGCGGAAAAAGGCGGGCCCTGCGACCACAGCCTTCTTTCCTTGGGGCCTCTTGTGTTCCTCGTGGCCAATTTCCTGTTGATGCCCAGCAACACGAGTGATCAGTGGAAAGCAGATCAGCCACAAAGAACACAAAGCAGCTTACTTTCGCGTCTTTCGCAATTTCAGTCTTTCTCCTCTGCTGTTCCCTCAATCGTCTGTGGCAGAATTGAGGGATCATGATTCTCTTCTGGACCCTCAACCCGCCGCCTAGCCAGCCCACCTCCGGTGCGCGCGCAGGAGGGGTCTGAGCCAGTCGTCCTCACGGTCTGCTCACATCCACCCCCGGAGTCGCACCGACCCGGGGGTTTTTCTTTCAGCAGGTGGCCATGAACCCCGCCCCGAAGATCTCCACCCACCAGAGAACCCCGCTGACAGGCAGGGAGGATCTCCCGCGGGCACGCCGCATCGTGGTGAAGTTCGGGACCCAGGTGGTCCTGGACGCCGAGGGCCGGCCCGCCCTCAGCCGCCTCTACGGCCTCATGGAGACCGTGGCGGAGCTTCGCCGTCGGGGGGGCCAGCCCGTGCTGGTCTCCTCAGGCGCCATCGGGCTCGGCGCCCGCCAGCTGGGCATCAAGAAACCCGCGGGGCTGCCCCAGAAGCAGGCCTGCGCAGCCGCCGGCCAGGGGCAGCTCATGTCCATCTACCAGGAAGGTTTCGGCCGCATGGGGTTCTGCGCGGCCCAGGTCCTGCTCACCGAGGACGACTTCTCGGACCCCGTCCGCCACGCCAACCTCCGGCACACCTTGGACACCCTCCTGGAGCTGGGGGCCATCCCCGTGCTCAACGAGAACGACACGGTCTCCACCCTGGAGCTGGAGCGCTCCTTCAACGGCCACACCCCCGTCTTCAGCGACAATGACCATCTCTCGGCCCTGGTGGCCAACCACCTGGAGGCGGACCTGCTGGTGCTCCTCTCGGACGTGACCGCCCTCCACACCCGGAACCCCGACCTCGATCCCAATGCGACGCCCCTGACGGAAGTTCCCTTCGGCGCCCAGCTCCAAGTCGACCTGAAGGGCACCTCGGGACGGGGTCGCGGCGGCATGGTCAGCAAGGTGGAGGCCGCCCGGGTGGCCGCCCGGGCAGGCGTGCCCGTGGTGCTGGCCTCGGGCCTGGTCTTCGGGATCCTGGAACACATCCTGGCCGGTGATCCCGTCGGCACCCTCTTCTTTGCCGCACCCAAGGGAGCTCCCTCATGACTTCGGAACCCGCCCGCACCCCCGACATTCAGGCCCTGGCCGCCCGGAACGCCTCCCGCCAGCTGGCGACCACGACCTCCGAGCTGCGGGCCACGGTTCTCCACCGCCTGGCCGACCAGCTGGAACTCCGAGCCCCGCAGATCCTCGCGGCCAACGCCGAGGATGTCCTCGCGGCCACGGGCGTCGTCGAGGCCTCGGCCCTCCAGCGCCTCAAGGTGGACGGGGCCAAGCTGGCCGCCATGGCCCAGGGTGTCCGCGCCGTGGCCACCCTCCCGGATCCCCTGAACCGCCTGCAGCTGCGCCGGGAACTGGACGAGGGCCTCGAACTCACCCGGGTGACCTGCCCCCTGGGCGTGCTTTGCGTCATCTTCGAATCGCGACCGGATGCCCTGATCCAGATCAGCGCCCTGGCCCTCAAGAGCGGCAACGCGGTGCTGCTCAAGGGCGGCAGCGAGGCGAGCCGCTCCAATGCGGCGCTCCTGGACGCGGTCCAGGGCGCCCTGCTTGAGACCGGGCTCCCCGAGGCGTCCGTCCAGGGCCTGCCGGACCGGGCGGCGGTCTCAGTCCTGCTCCAGCGCCCCGACCTGGTGGACCTGGTGATCCCCCGCGGATCCAATGCCCTGGTGCAGAGCATCCAGGCCGCCACGCGAATTCCCGTGCTGGGGCACGCGGAAGGCATCTGCCACATGGTCCTGGACGTGGCCGCGGACACGACCATGGCCGTGGCCCTGGTCCGCGACGCCAAACTCCAGTACCCCTCAGCCTGCAACGCCGTGGAGACCGTCCTGATCCACCGGCAGGCCGCGTCCCGCCTCCTGCCGGCCCTGGTGGCGGATCTCCGGCCCCGCGGCGTGGATCTGCGGGGCTGCCCTGCCTGCCGGGCCCTGGTACCGGACCTGGCGGAGGCCGGGGAGGCGGACTGGGACACGGAATACGGGGCACCCATCCTGGCCCTGAGGGTGGTCGCGGACCTGGACGAGGCCCTGGCCCACATCCGCGCGCACGGCAGCGGGCACACGGAAGCCATCGTCACCGAGGATCCGGGGGCGGCCGCCCGGTTCCTGGCGGAGGTGGACGCGGCGGGGGTCTTCCACAACGCGTCGACCCGCTTCGCCGACGGCTTCCGCTACGGGTTCGGGGCCGAGGTGGGCATCAGCACAGGCCGGATCCATGCCCGGGGTCCCGTGGGCCTCGAGGGCCTGCTCAGCTACCGGTACCTGCTGCGGGGGTCCGGCCAGCGGGTGGAGGACTATTCAGGCCCCTCGGGCAGACCCTTCCGCCACGTGGATCTGCCGCTGGAACCATAAGTTCAATTAATCAAAGCATAAATCATTATAACTTGAGCCAACGGTTGCCACTGTTAACCTGGAGTGGCGATTTGTCGTCCCAACTACATGCAGGGACGACATTTTCTTATCGGGAGGTTCCATGTCCGCCCTGCTCTCCCCCGACACCCCCGCCTTCGCCGTGCCAGAGGCGAATCTCGTCCCGGTGAGCGATCACCTGGGAAAGATGATGGCCATCCCCGCCTCACGCATGTTTCTCATCAACAAATCGCTGAAGGTCTTCCAGGAGCGGCAGCCCGGGGTGCCCATCTTCGACGCCAGCCAGGGCGACGGCGGCGCATCGCTGCCGGGCGTGCCCGAGGCCCTGCTGGACCGCGCCTTCGAACTGCAGAAGCAGCACGGCACCGCCTACGACATGCCCTTCGGGACCGACGCCTTCCGCAAGGTCGTGGCCGAAGCCTACTGGAAGCTGGCGCCGGACACGGGCTGGGGGCCGGCCAACGTCATGGGCACCCAGGGCGGCCGGGACGGCCTGGTGAAGGCCTACCAGGCCATGCTGGCCCTGGGCCATGGCCGCCAGGGCGACGTGGTCGTGGTCAGCCGCGTGCCCTGGATCAGCTACAACTGGGGGCCCTACGGCATCGGCGCCAACGTGATGTGGGCGCCCGGCCGGGCCGAGGAGGCCTGGGCCTATTCGGAGGCGGGCATCCAGGCCTGCGTGGCGGAAGCCGCGAAGACGGGCCGCAAGGTGGCCGGCCTGGTCATCACCTGCCCCGACAACCCCACGGGCAACACCATCACCCTGGAGCGCCAGATCGCCCTGGCCCACGCCGCCCTGGAGGCGGGCGTGGCCTACGTCCTCTTCGACTGGATGTACCACACCGTGGGTGATGAAGAGCCCTACGACGTGAACGTGCTGCTGCGGGCCTTCGAGCCCGCCCAGCGCAAGCGCCTCATGGTGCTCGACGGCATCACCAAGAGCCTCGGCGGCTCCAACATCCGCAACTGCCACCTGCTGGCCGATGCGGAGGTGATCAAGACCATCGTGGCCCAGGCCTCGCACACGGTGATGCCCTCCTTCTTCAGCCTGGCCGTGGCCATGGCGGCCTACGAGAAGGGCATCAAGGTGGCCGCCGAGCCCATCGCCGGCCCCTGCCGCGCCAGCCGCGCCTGGCTGCGGACCTACCTGAAGGAGAAGGGCCTCACCCACATCATCGGCCAGGGCTACTACGCCTTCATCAAGGTGGCCGATGCCCTCCAGGCCAAGGGCTGGGCCGACTCCGAGCCCATGGGCCAGTACATGGCCGAGGAACACGGCGTAGCGGTCGTGCCCGGGGCCTTCTTCAGCCCCTACGGCGGCGAGTGGATCCGCTTCTCCTATGCCACCCCCCCCGAGCGCACCCAGGGCGCCGCCGAGCGCCTGCTCGCGGCACTCAAGTCGCTTCAGGGTTGAATAGAAAAAGATTCACCACCAAGACACGAAGACACCAAGAACTGACAAAGACGGTATTGGTTTTTCTTGGTGCCTTCTCGGTATCCGCTTCACGGATACACGAGACAAAAGGAAACTTGGCGCCTTGGTGGTTATCCGTTTTCTTGCGTTGAATGATCTGGAGTACCCGTGTTCGACCTGAAGGCCTTTGTCTCGAAGTTCCAGCTGGCACGGCAGACGGCGCTGGAGACCCGCCCCTCCGGCGGGCTCTGCGGACTGGAACTGGAGTGGAACCTGGTGGATCCCCAGTTCCGCCCGCTGCTGACAGTCGGCACCGGCCCCGACCACATGTCCTTCGTCGATCACCTGCGCTCCAAGGTGCTGTCGCCCTGGATGGAGGAGTACCACCAGCTCGAGGTGTTCCACTGGATGATCGAGTGGGTCACGCGGCCCTACCACACGCCCAGGGGAGCGGTCTACGAAGGCCGCCTCCTGGAAGCCGCCCTCATCAACGCCCTGGCCAAGGCCGGGCGCAGCTTCGGAGAACCTCTCCACTACTGGCACGGCAACCTGCTCGTGCTGCCCAAGATCGGGCCCGACTGCGTGCCCGAGTCCTGGCACCTGGCCAAGCGGCGCTACCTCCAGCGCTGCGTGGACCTCTACGGCACGGAACTGGCGACGGCCGGCACCCACTCGAACCTGAGCCTGCCCGAGCCCATGCTGGCCTGGGACTTCATGCACCTGCCCGCCGCCGAGCGGGGCGACACCCACCTGGACGACTACAAGAACCAGGTCTACATCACCGGCACCCGCCTCATGCGCGCCTTCGCGGCCGTCTTCATCGCCACCAGCGCCAGCACCCCCCTGCAGGCCTCCGAACAGGACGGCAAGCCCGTCGTGCGGCTCACCCCCTACGAATCCGTGCGCAACCTCACCTTCCCGAACCCCACCGCCCTGGATGTGCCGGACCTGAACCGCAGCCATGCGGACTACCTCCGCCTCTCCTACGATCTGGTGCGGAGTGGGGTGCGGTTCGGCAACAACAACTGGATCCCCGTGCGCGCCCGCTCCCAGGCGGAGCCGGTGGAGCGCCTCATCCAGGTCACCAGCGACCAGCTGCACGACATCTACGCCCGGGGCCTCTTCGCCGCCGGCGAGACCCGCAACGTGGAGGACATGGCCGCCCAGATCGAGCGCCAGAACCTCTTCGCCCGCATCGACCTGCCCATGGCCCGGGTGGAGGTGCGCACCGACGACCCCGGCCACGACCTGGCCCTGGACATCGCCAACCTCACGCTCAAGCACCTCCTGCTGCTCCGCTTCTACGCGGATGCCGACTTCGCCCGGGGCTTCCGCTACGACGCCGAGGACATCAAGCGCGCCCGGCGCAACGAGGACCTGGCCGCCCGGGAGGGCCTGCGGGGCGTCATCGAGGATCCCCTCACGGCCAAGCCCGTCTCCCTGCGCGCCTTCCTGGACTGGACGCTGCAGCAGATGCGGCCCCTGGCTGAGGCCCTGGGCATGTGGGACGACCTCCAGCCCCTGCGCGACCTGGCCGCGGGCGCCCCCAGCACCGCCGAGCGCATCCGGCAGACCCTGAAGGCCAAGCTCGGCAGCTCGGACATCGTGCCGCCCGACCTGCTGGTGGAACTGGCCGAGGCCCGCAAGGCCCGCGTGCGTGACGACGTGGAAACCATCACGGCCCACCTCGCCGACCTGGGCGCCGAGGAGAGCAAGCTCCAGGACTTCGTGGAGCACGCGCGGGACGAGGTGCACCTGGATCCCCAGGCCCCCGTGCGCTTCCAGCCCCGCCCCGAGGCGCTGGTGGACCTCGACTACCCGGACAAGGCCTCGGAGGTTGTGGCCCTATCCCAGCGCCTGGTGCGCATCCCCAGCGTTACCGCCTGCCCCGAGGAGCGGGTCACCGAGGTCCACCGGGCGGCCACCTTCGTGCACGACTACCTCCGCAACCACGGCGTGCCCGTGGTCACCTTCGACCAGGGTCCCTTCCCGGCGGTGCTGGCCCACTTCCCCGGCGGTGAGAAGGCCCCGGCCATGCTCTGCGGCCACTTCGACGTGGTGGAGCCGGAGCCGGACGACAGCCAGTTCGAGCCGAAGGTCGAAGGCGACTACCTCTGGGGCCGCGGCGCCGCCGACATGAAGACCGTGGTGTCCACCTACCTGGTGTGGATGAAGGACACGCTCAAGAAGGGTGCGCCCTATCCCCCGGTGAACCTGCTGCTGGTGGGCAACGAGGAGAACGGTGAACTGGAGCCCATGGGCACCCCCCACGTGCTCAAGCAGCTGAAGGACGAGTGGAACTACGAGCCCTCCTTCTTCATCGCGGGGGAGCGGACCGGCGAGAAGGGCACGGAGCTCTGGGGCGAGGTCTGCACCCAGAACCGCGGCGTCCTGCGCTTCGAGCTGGTGGCCCACGGCACCCGCGGCCACAGCGGCCTGGCCAGCGGTCCCGACCTCACCGAGCGCCTGCTCAGCGCCCGCGAGGCCCTGCGCGAGCTGTTCGCCAAGCACCTCACGCTCAAGGCCGCCGACGGTTGGCAGTCCCAGGCGAAGTTCGCCTACATCCAGGTGGGCACGCCCGGGATCTTCAACATCACGCCGGACCGCGGCTCCCTGGGGGTGGAGATCCGGCCCATTCCCCAGGACGATGTGTCGAAGATGCGCGCCGAGATCGAGGCCCTGGCCGCGGAGCTGCAGCTGGAGTTCCTCCCCTCCGCCTGGGAGCCCGGCGTGGCCTGCGACCCTGAGAACACCTACCTCAAGGCCCTGCTGGTCGGCATCGCGGCCGCGGGCGGCGACGTCCGCATCGGCCGCAAGGGCGCCGGCACCTCGGCCCGCTTCGCCCCCGGGGGCCAGGCCGTGGTCTGGGGCCAGACAGGAATCGGCCCCCACGCCGCCGGCGAGCGCCACTACATCCCCAGCATCGACCCCTACTACCGGGCGCTCGACGCCTTCGCGGCGGAACTGCAACAAGCGTAGACAGGATTAACAAGATTCAAAAAGGATCAACAGGATCAAAGATTAATACACTTGTCTTTAATCCTATTATTCAAGTTATTGATCCCGTTAAACCTGTCGCAGTTTTTGCCTCAGAAGTCTAGATTCTCGGTGATGCGGGTGCCGTCCTTCTTGAAGGTCTCGAGGAAGCGCGCGATGCGGGCTTCGGCTGAGCTCAGGTCATCCAGGCCGAGGTCGATGTTCAAGAGATCCACATACCAGGGGGGCTTCACGTCGCTCTGGACGTAGGTCCGGACGATGGCCTTGGCGATGGGGAGGGTGGTGTCCTTGGAGTCGTCGTGGACATCCTTGTTGCGGGCCCTGCGGAGCTTGGCGTACTCCTCCTCGAGCAGTTGGGAGAAGAGGGGCAGCGTGAAGGCGTCCCCGGCGGCACAGCCGGTGGCGGGATCCGCCTCGGTGAGCACGGCGCCCTTGTGGATCCACTCCCAGAGGATGGACATCCGGATTTCGCCCGTGGCCATGTCCTCCATGAGGTAGAGCACGTCGTCGTTGCCGAAGAAGTCCGCGGGCTTCAGGGCGGCGGCCTGGAAGCCCCGCAGGAACGCGTTGCCGTACTGCAGGGCCACCGAGAGCAGGTCCCGCGCCCCCTCGATGGTGCGGGGCGCCGGTTCCAGCTGGGTGAGCCCGGCCGCATCCTCGGCCGTGTAGGTCAGCGCCGGGAAGGCGCGGCCCATCTGGTTGGCCTGGCCCGCCTTCTCCCAGACCGGCCGGACGATGTGGACCATCTTCCAGTGGGCCACCCACTTGCCGGAGGCCCCCTCGCGCTGTTCGCGTTCGGCCCCGGCCACGGCCTTCTTCATGCTCGCGGACACTCCGGCTTCGGAGCCAACGGGGATGTTGGGCTCCATGCCGCCCTGCCAGAGGGCGCACCGGCCATGCCGGTCCGGCGTGTTCATGGCCCGACGGACGCGGTCCTCGTAGGTCCGCATGTAACCGTAGGTCATGGTGATGGACTGGATGTTGGGATTTACGAAGGCCTGGTCCCAGGCCATGGCGTCCGACACGGAGTTGATGTAGTCCCAGCGCCCGGTGTTGAAGCCCACAAAGTGCGGCGAGAGGGCGGCCCGGATCTCCATGAGCTGGAAGCACTGCTCGATCTGCTCCACAAGCACGTAGCACTTGATGGTGCCCGCCGGCAGGCCCAGGTGGGCCTGCAGGGCCAGGAGCAGGCTGTTCCAGTAGGCGGCCTCCTCGGCGGTCTGGAGCTTGGGCAGGTAGAGCACGAGGCTGCGGCCCGCGGCCTGGAGCTTCCGGTGGTTGTTCACGATGAAGAGCACCAGATCCGAGATCGACGCGGAGAAGCCGTGGCCACCCAGGCGGAGGTGGCGGTCATCGAGATGGAGCCCCCGGCACCGGTAGAGCACGGTGGTGAAGTCCAGCTGCCGGCGCCAGTCGGCGATGATGGGGTGGCCGAAGAAACCCTCGGCCCAGCGGTTCATTTCGTCGGCGACCTCTTCGGCGACCTCGAGAAAGAGCGGGTCCCGGGCCAGGGCGAGCTTGAGGTTGCGGTGGTTGTCCAGGGACATGGTATCCACCTGCCCCAGGGCATCCTCGCCGTCGAACATCCAGCCGTCGGCCCCGGAGAGCAGCGCATAGGCCACGTTGCGGATGCCGGAACGCACGTCGGAACGGGGCTTGGTGGCCGGCCCCGTGCCCTGGATCCACTGGCGCTGGAGGTCCGGCGGGATCACGGCACCATCGAAGTTCCCGGCGCGGGCATCGGCGACGGTGATCTGCGTCCCGGGGATCAGGGAAGCGGAGTCCAAAAAGCCGATCCGCTCGAAGCGCTCGTGGCGCCGCTTCCGCCTCGCCGTGCGCTGGGCCATCAGCTCCCGGCGGCGCTGGTCGAGGGGCGCCAGCACCTCCAGGGCGCGGAGGACCTCCGGCGTATAGACGTCAGGGTAGGTCGTCAGAATCCCCCTGCGGAACTCGAGAGCGTCGGTCATCGTAGCCTCCGGTGGCGGCACCCCGGCCAGGCGCCATGTGGTTGTTCCAGGTGAAAGCTGGGGGAATGGGTCTATTTTACAGGCTCAGGAAAGCCCGGGGTGCAGGATCCCGTTCTGGGGTGTGGGCTCCGCCGGGTCCAGGTTCAATTTCCCTTCAAGGCGCGCTGGAAACCAGGGAATCCTTCCGATCCCTGGAATCGGAAACACTGATCGCTCGGCGCATCCAGTTACCCCAGGGGGACACAGGTACAATGACACCCATGGATGTCCGAACCCTATCCACCTTCACCATGGCCGCCCGCACCCTGAACTTCACGAACGCTGCCACCTCCCTGGGCTACGCGCAGTCGAGTGTGACGGCCCAGATCAAGAGCCTGGAAGAGGACCTCGGGTCCGCGCTCTTCAACCGCGTGGGCAACCGGCTCGAGCTCACAGAACCCGGCGAGCGTTTCCTTGTCTATGCCGAGCGGATCCTCGCCCTCGCGCATGAGGCCAAGGCGTCCCTGCAGGATGAAACCGGGGTGGGCACCCTCCGGTTCACGGCGCCTGAGACCATCTGCACCTACCTGCTGCCGCCGGTATTGAAGGCCTTCAAGGGGAGGTTCCCGCGGGTCCACGTGCAGTTCCTTCCCGGCTTCGTGCGTGACTTCAAGCGCCAGGTGTTGGAAGGCATCGTGGATTTCGCCTTCATCCTGGAAGAGCCCTTCCCCTCCAAGACCCTCGCCGTTGAGAAGCTCCGGGATGAGGAGATCCTGATCCTCGCGTCACCTTCGCACCGGTTCGCCTCCGCCCGGGGGATCTCAGCCCAGGACCTGATCGGGGAAGATGTCCTGCTGAAGGCCCTCGGATGCAGCTACCGCAATCAGTTCGAGCGGCAGCTGATCAATGCCGGAGCGCACCCGGGCCGCTTCCTCGAGTTCCAGGGGGTCGAGACGATCAAGCGCTGCGTGGAGGCGGGTCTGGGTGTCGCACCCCTGCCCAGGATGGCCGTCGAAGCGGAGCTACTGGCCGGGAAGCTGGTGGCGATCCCCTGGGAGGGACCGGAGATCCGGATCTCGACCCATCTGGTGTGGAATCCGGAGCGGCACATGGGCTTGGCCGAGAAGGCCTTCTTGCAGCAGGCCCGGGACATGCTGCGGTCGGCCAGCTAGGTTGCCGCCCACCCTGGGGAATCCAGGCCGCAGCGGTAGCGACTCACGCTCAGCATCCGGCCGAGCGGGTGGCGGCAACCCCTGCCAGGTCAGCTCTCTGGGCCATTTATGCCGCCAGCATATGGGGATCCAGAGCCGGAGGCAGCAGGGCATCCGGCCCATACAATGTGACGGAAGTCCAGCGCCGAAGGCATTTGGGATTCTCCGGCAGGGACCGATAGGTTGAACATAGCAAACCGTGCCCATCTCCAGGTTGCTACAATCCCCCCAGCATCCCCACCCCCGAGAGTTGGCCATGGCACAGCGTGTTCTCGTCGAAGCCCTGAGGCAGGTCGTTGGTGAGGCGAATGTCCTCAATGCGCCCGTGCACCTGCAGCTCTACCAGTACGACGCCTACCTGGAGGAGCGGCGCCCCGACGCCGTGGTGTTCGTCCACTCCACGGAGGAAGTGGCTGCGGTCATCAAGGTCTGCCACGCGCAGGGAGTCCCCTTCCTGCCCCGGGGCGGCGGCACGAACCTGAGCGGGGGCACCATCCCCTTTAGAGGCGGGGTGGTCATCGAGATGATCCGCATGAACCAGCTGCTGGAGGTGGACCCGGTGAACCTCAGGGCCAGGGTGCAGCCTGGCATGTTCAACCTGGAGCTGGGCAATGCCCTGGCGCCCCTGGGCTACCAGTTCCTGCCCGATCCCGCCAGCCAGAAGGCGGCGACCCTGGGCGGCAACGTGGCGGAGAACTCCGGGGGCCCGCACTGCTTCAAGTACGGGGTGACGACGAACCATGTGGTGGGCCTCACGGTCGTGCTGCCTGACGGGGAGATCGCGGAATTCGGGGGCGTGGCGCCGGACGGACCGGGCTACGACCTCACGGGCGTGTTCGTCGGAAGCGAAGGGACCTTCGGCATCTGCACCGAGGTCGTGGTGCGGATCGTGCGCCAGCCCGAAGGGGTGAAGACGATGCTGGCCATCTACGACAGCATCGACCGCGGCAGCGAGACGGTGTCCGCCATCGTGGCGGCAGGCATGGTGCCGGCGACCCTGGAAATGATGGACCAACTGGTGATCCAGGCCGTGGAGCAGTCCATCCACTGCGGACTGCCCCTGGACTGCGCCACGGTGCTGATCATCGAGGTGGACGGGCTGAGGGACGACCTCGAGGCCCAGAGCGAGGCCATCGTGCGCCTGTGCATGGAGCATGGCGCGCGGGAGGTGCGGGTCGCCAAGGATGAAGGAGAGCGGGCCCTGCTCTGGGCCGGGCGGCGCGGCGCCTTCGGGGCCGTGGCGCGCCTCAGTCCAAGCTACCTGGTCTGCGACGGCACGGTGCCCCGGACGGCGCTTCCCGCCGTGCTGAAGAAGGTCGCCGAAGTCGGGGAGAGGTACGACCTGAAGATCCCCAACGTCTTCCATGCCGGGGACGGCAACCTCCATCCCCTGATCCTGTTCGACTGGAGGAATGCCGAGCAGAAGGAGCGCGTCATGAAGGCGGGCATGGAGATCCTCGCCCTTTGTGTCGACCTGGGCGGGACCATCAGCGGCGAGCACGGCGTGGGCCTCGAGAAGATGGACGCACTGCGCCTGGTCCTTTCCGAGGCGGACATCCGGAGCCAGCTCCGGGTGAAGCGCGCCTTCGATCCCAAGGACCTGGCCAACCCTGGGAAGATCTTCCCGGCACCCCTGGAGGTGGCTGGTGTCTCCTGATCTCGCCTCCCTCCAACGGCGCCTGGTGGACCTTGTCGGAGCCCACCACGTGGATGCCGCGCCCGAATCCACGGTGCCCTTTGCCGTGGATGGGCGGGTCCCCGCCCTGACCGTCCGGCCGGGCACCCAGGACGAGGTGGCCAGTGTGGTCTCCGCCTGCGCTGCGGAGGGGGCGGCCCTGGTCCCCTGGGGCGGAGGGACGGCCATGGGTACGGGGAATCCTCCGGAACGGGTGGACCTGGTGGTGCGCCTCGATCGCCTGGACCGGGTCGTGGAATTCGATCCGGACAACCTCTGCGCGAGCGTGGAGGCGGGCCTGCCCCTCGCCCGCCTGCAGAAGCTGGCCGCCGGGAAGAAGGTGCTGCTGCCCCTGGATCCGCCCGAGGGGGACCGGGTGACCCTGGGAGGGCTCGTCGCCGCCAACCTCAGCGGCCCGCGTCGGCTCCAGCATGGGACGATCCGGGACTGGGTGCTGGGCCTGCGGGTGGTGCTACCGGACGGCGAGCGGATCCACTGTGGCGGCCGGGTCATCAAGAACGTGACGGGCTACGACATGAACAAGCTCTTCATCCGCAGCTTCGGGACCCTGGGGATCGTCACCGAGGTCACCGTGAAGCTGCTCCCCATGCCCGCGGTCCAGGCCAGCGTGATGGGGTTGTTCCCGGAGCTGCCGGCAGCCGCTTCGGTGGTGGAAGAGGTGCTTGGGTCCTTCCTCCTGCCCGAAGCCCTCGATCTGCTCGACCCCGGGGCGCTGGACCTTCTCACGCCCCGCCTCGGCACCGCCGGAGGCTTTGCCGTGGTGGCCGGCTTTGCCGGCAGCCGCGAGACTGTGGCGCGACAGGTCCGCGATCTGGAGGCCATGATCTCGGTGCGGGGGGGGGGCTTCGCGCCGCTTCCAGGAAGCAGATTCCACCGAAACCTGGGATGCCGTCACGAACCTCTTTCAGGCCCTGCCCCAGGAGCCCTTCCGGGTGCTCTGCACCCTGGCGGTACCCATCGGAAGGACGGCCGGGATGATGGCTTCCGTCCGCGCCCAGGCGGCCGCGAAAGGCCTCTGGGCCGCCGTCTCGGCCCATGCCGGCAGCGGCATTGTGCGCGTCGCGTTCCGGCCCGAGGACGGGTGCCCCGGTGACGAGGCGGTCCCGGGGCTGACCGAGGCCCTCGAGGTGCTGCGGGGGGAAGCCGCCGCGGTCGGCGGAAGCCTGGTCATCCAGGAAGCGCCGCGGCGCCTCAAGGAGCGCGTCGACGCATGGGGCAGGCCCGGCTCCGCATTTTCCACCATGCGCCGGATCAAGGCCGAGTTCGATCCCCAGCGATTGTGCAGCCCCGGGCGTTTCCTGGGCGGAATCTGAAGCCGAGGCCGGAAGATGGCAACCCCCGAACTGCTCCCCCTCTTCGACACCATCGCCCAGTGCAACCGCTGCGGCTTCTGCCAGGCGGGCTGCCCCGTCTTCCGCGTCACCGGCGAGGAACACTCCCTGGCCCGGGGTCGGCAGGCCATCGCCCGAAGCCTGATCCTCGGGACCATGGAGCTTTCCAAGGAGGTGATCGAGGCCCTCGAGGACTGCCTGCTCTGCCGCGGCTGCACAGCCCACTGCTTCCCCGGCATCAAGACCGACGAGATCGTGACGGCCATGCGCCATGCCTACCTCAAGCGCCACGGACAACCGGCCTGGCGGCGGCTCCTCTTCCGGAACATCCTGTCGGACAGCCGGAAGCTTGAGTTCGCCGGACGCATGGCCCTCTGGGCGAAACGCCACGGGCTCGCCACCGCCATGGCGAAGTCCGGCCTGCTCGGGGGCCCGAAGAGCCGCCTCAACGTGGTGAACCGCGTACTGCCACGGATGGAGACCCCGCCCTTCCTGAGGGGAGAGAAGGATGCGGTTCCCAGGCCCGGGAAGGTGCTCCACCGGGTGGGCTATTTTGCTTCCTGCGGCCTCAGCTTCCAGTACCCGGAGGTGGTCGGAGCCACCCACCGGGTGCTGGCTCGCCTCGGCTGCGAGATCACCATCCTGGACAACACCTGCTGCGGGCGCCCGGCCCATTCCTACGGGGACCTGGATGCGGCCCGCGATATCGCCCGGAAGAACCTGGACCGGATGGCCGGGGCCATGGAACTGGACGTCATTCTGTCGGAATGTGGGAGCTGCAGCACCTTCCTCAAGGAATACGGGACGCTGCTGAAGGACGACGCCGCCTACGCCGGAAAGGCCGAGGCCCTGTCCAGGAAAGTCCGGAGTTTCAGTGAGTTTCTGGTGGCCACGGGTTCCGTCCAAGGCCTGGGCGCCCTCGAGGGGAGCGTCACCTACCACGATCCCTGCCACCTCTCCAATCGCTTCGGCAAGATCACCGCCCAGCCCAGGCAGCTCCTGAAATCGGTGCCAGGCCTGCACTACAGGGAACTGCCCGAGGCGGACTGGTGCTGCGGGGCGGCGGGCAGCTACACCTTCCTCCACCACGAGGAGGCAAAGGGGGTCCTGGACCGGAAGATAGCCAATGTGGCGAAGACCGGGGCCCAGGTCCTGGCCACCGAGTGCCCCGCCTGCATGATGCACCTGGAATACGGCGCGCGGCGCGCAGGCCTCCCCGTGCAGGTGCGGCACCTGAGCCAGGTCCTCGACGAGGCCTTTCAGGCCGCCGAAGCCTAGGAGCCTGGCCAAGTCCTTGGAAAACCCCCTTTTCGGTCCCGGGACGGGATGTTGGAAAGATCAATCCTAATTGATTGACATCGATGACCAGGAGGGAGAGAATCCAGCCGATTCTTCCAATCAGTCTATTTCAGGATGTGTCAGTGCTTTCCCACGGTGAGTCCCCGGACCGGATCCCCGCCTCATTTCAAGAGCCGCCCCTTCCCAGCCAAGCGCCCCCGGCCGGACTTGCAAGCAGCCTTCCCCCTTCAGTGCGCACCATCCCTGCATCGAGGCAATCAGACCCAAACCCCTAGGAGGCAGCATGTTCTTTCAGAACTACAACCCCTTTGGCAATGTCTTCTGGTCCACCCTGATAGCCGCGGTTCCCATCGCAGTGCTGCTCTACTTCATCGCGCTGCATCCCCACCGGGACAGAGAGGGGAACAAGCACCTCGGGATCTCGGCGCCCTACGCGGCCTTCTACGGGGTGATCGCGGCCTTCCTCGTCAGCTGCATCGTGTTCAAGATGCCGGTGGTCTCGGCCATCTCGGCCTTCTGCTTCGGGACCCTATCGGGCTTCCTGGGCATCATCTGGATCGTCCTGGGGGCGATGTTCCTTTACACGATGACCGTCGTCACGGGCCAGTTCGAGATCGTGAAGGAATCCATCGTCCACATCTCGTTCGACCGGCGCCTGCAGGTGCTCCTCATCGCCTTTTCCTTCGGGGCCATCATCGAGGGCACCTCGGGCTTTGGCACGCCCGTGGCCATCGCCGGGGCCGTCATGGTGGGCCTGGGCTTCAAGCCCTTCCAGTCCGCGGTCCTCAACCTGATCGCCAACACCGCGCCGGTCGCCTGGGGCGCCATCGGCACGCCCATCGTCACCCTGGCCGCCGTGAGCGGCGTGGACCAGCTCAGCCTCTCCTCCATGGCTGGACACCAGCTCCCCTTCGTCTCCATCCTGGTCCCCTTCTGGCTCGTGGCCCTCTTTGTGAAGATGGAAGGCGGAACCTGGAAGGAAGTCTTCGAGGTCTGGCCCGCCACCCTCATGGCGGGTGCCTCCTTCGCCGGGATGCAGTGGTTCTCCTCGGGCTGGGCTCCCACCCACCTCATGACCGACGTGGTCTCTGGCGTCTTCTCGGTCATCTGCACGGCCCTCTTCCTCCGCTTCGCCTGGCATCCCAAGACGCGGTTCCTCCTCAAGGCGGAACGCCAGGAAGGCAAGAAGGCCGAGACCATCGATAAGTCCACCTGGAAGTACCCCTACACCATCGGGCAGACCGTCTACGCCTGGCTGCCCTGGGCCATCCTCATCGGCTGCTGCGCCCTGTGGGGCATGCCCGAATTCAAGAAGACCCTGAACGCCCTCTTCGCCAGCGTGAAGTTCGACACCACCCTGCTCGGGTCCAAGTTCGGCGGCACCCTCTCCCTCCCCTTCTGGGACATGCCCGCCCTCCACAACCTGGTGCAGCGGATGCCGCCCGTGGTGCTGGCGGGCGCGAAGCCCGAGGGGGCCCGCTTCACCATCAACTGGCTCTCGGCCGCGGGCACCGGGGTCTTCGTGGCCTCCGTGCTTTCCGGCCTGGTGCTCCGTCTGAGTGGACAGCAGTGGAAGCAGGCAATCACGCAGACCCTGAAGCGCATGAAGATCCCCGTGCTCGTCATCGGCCAGGTGCTGGGACTCGGCTTCCTCACCCGCTATGCCGGCACGGACGCCGTGCTGGGGCTCGCCTTCACCAGCGCCGGTGTGATGTATCCCTTCTTTGCCGCCTACCTGGGCTGGCTGGGTGTGTTCCTCACGGGTTCGGACACGGCCTCCAACGCCCTGTTCGGCAGCCTCCAGAAGATCACGGCCCAGCAGCTGCACCTGAACGAGGTGCTCATCGTAGCCACCAACTCCACCGGTGGCGTCATGGGCAAGATGATCGACGCCCAGTCCATCATGGTGGCCTGTGCGGCCTGCTACGACGATCCCAAGGAACGCGCCCATGCCCTGGGGCCCATCTTCCGCAAGGTCTGGTGGCATTCAGTCGCCGGCGCGGCGGTCATCGGCCTCATCGCCATGCTCCAGGCCTACGTTTTCCCGAGCCTCATCCCCGTCCCACCCGCTCCGAAGAATGTCGTGGCGCCCAAGCCCGCGGTGACTGCACCTCCCGCCCCGCCACCGCCCGCGAAACCCTGAGACTCGCCCCGCCGACACCCACGCCAGGATCGCAGCGCGGTCCTGGCGTTTGTTTTTGTCAAGCAGGCCGCCCCGGCGCCATCACCGGCGCAGGGACAGGCCCACTTTCAGGACCCGGCATAGCCGGGCCGCCGCCGCCTCCACCAGGGTGGCACCCTGGCCCATGCAGGCCTCCAGCGTCATGGGCTGGGGTACCGTGGCCAGGAGGGCGTCGATGCCATGCTCCAGCACCTCGTCCGCGCCATCGCCCAGGCCCCCCGAGAGGCAGATCACGGGCACGCCATGGCGACGGGCCACCTCGGCCACTCCCACGGGCGCCTTGCCCATGGCCGTCTGGACATCCGTGCGGCCCTCCCCGGTGATCACCAGGTCGGCGCCCTGGACCAGGGCCCCGAAGCCCGTAGTCTCCAGCACAATGGACACGCCGGGCCGCAGGCTCGCGGGCGTGAAGAAGAGCAGTCCGGCCCCCAGCCCACCCGCGGCTCCCGCGCCCGCTGAGAGGGCGATGTCCCGGCCCGTGGCGGCGGTGGCGATGCCCGCAAACACGGCCAGTGCCGCATCCAGTTCCTGCACCATCTCCGGCGTGGCGCCCTTCTGGGGACCATAGACCGCCGAGGCCCCCCGGGGGCCGCAGAGGGGGTTGTCCACGTCGCAGGCCACCAGGATGGACGCCTCGGCCAGGCGGTGATCCAGCCCGGAGAGGTCGATGCTGGCCAGCCGGGCCAGGGCCGCCCCGCCCTCGGGCAGTTCGCCGCCCTCGGCATCGAGGAATCGCGCGCCCAGAGCCCGGGCCATGCCCGTGCCGCCATCGTTGGTGGCGCTGCCGCCGATGCCCACCACGAGCCGCCGGAGACCGGCATCGAGGGCCGCCTTTATCAGCTCGCCGGTGCCGAAGGTGCTGGCGATGCGCGGATCCCGGCGCTCCTTGGGCACCAGGGGCAGGCCCGAGGCCGAGGCCATTTCGATGAAGGCCGTGGCCCCGTCCCCGGAGATGCCCCAGTGGGCCCGCAAGGGTTCCCCCATGGGCCCGTGGACCATCGCGTGCAGCAGGCGTCCGGAGGTGGCGGCCACCAGGGCCTCGACGGTGCCCTCGCCACCATCGGCAATGGGCACCTTGATCACCTCGGCCTCAGGAAACACGGCACGAATGCCGCGCTCCATGGCCTCGGCCACCCCGAGGGCGGACACGCTGCCTTTGAAAGAATCAGGAGCCACAATGATGCGCATGGAATTCGATCCTCTTGGGCTTTCAAAAAGCTTTTCACCACCAAGGCACCAAGACCACCAAGGAGAGCAATATCCTGCAATGGCAGTTCTTGGTGCCTTGGTGTCTTGGTGGTGATCTTGGCTTTGCTCTAGAACCTAAATCAAGGAACGAGCCAGGGGAACACGAAGGCGAATCCCCAGGTCATGAGGGCCAGCAGGATCACGTAGGGGATCGTGTACTTGATGGTCTGCCGCATGATGAGGCCCTCCTTGCCGGCCAGGCCCACGGCGGTGGCGGCGATGACGATGCTCTGGGGCGAGATCATCTTGCCCGCGGAAGCGCCGGCGCTGCCGGCCGAAGCCATGAGAATGTCGGACAGGCCCATGCCCTGGGCGGTGAGCTTCTGCAGGTTGCCGAAGAGGGCGTTGGCGGAGGTGTTGCTGCCCGTGAGGAAGACGCCGATGGCGCCGAAGAGCGGGCTCAGCAGCGGGTAGATCTGCTTGCTCACCAGGGCGACGATGCCATTGGCGAGGGTGGCCACCATGGAGATCTGCTTGATGGCCAGGTCGCCGACCACCGCCAGCTTGGTCTTGGGGTCGATGATGGGCAGGGCCAGGTTCATCACTTCGGCGATGGAGAGGATGCAGGCCACCGCGATGAAGGAGGGGATCATCTGCTTGAAGGTCTTGCCGAACTGCTGGCTCATCACTGAGTAGCGGATGCCCATGAAGGGGAAGGCCACGAGGCCGGCGATGAGCATGATGGTGCCTGGAGTCTGGAGCCAGGCGAAGGAGTAGACCTTGTTCGGGTTGTAAATCTGGGTCTTGAGGACCGCCCAGTGCCAGCCCGCGGCAGCGCCGGCGAAGAGGGGCTTGGTCTTGGGCAGGTTCACGGCAATGACGAACACGGCCAGGAGCAGGTAGGGCAGCCAGGAGAGGAACAGTTCCCGGAAGTGGAACGCCTTGATGACGTTGCTGGGTGGGGCATCCCCCTCGAAGAGCCAGGGCCTGGCATGCTTCTGGAGCTTCAGGGAGACGGCCACGGCCACCAGGCAGACGAGGCTCGCCAGCACGGAGGTGAGGTCCGGACCAATGAAGTTGGACACCAGGAACTCGGTGATCGAGAAGCTGAGGCCGGCGATCAGGATGGTGCCGAGGGCGCCCCGCAGGCCCTTGAACTTGGACATGGCAAAGACCGTCGCGAAGGCCATGATCATGGCCAGGGGCGCCATGAAGCGGCCGGTCATCTGGGAGAGTTTCATCAGGTCCAGGCCCGTGGTCTTGGCCAGGGTCACGGTGGGAATGGCCAGTGAGCCGAAGGGCACGGGGCCCGTGTTGGCCACGAGGCAGACCAGGGCGGCCATCAAGGGGTTGTAGCCCAGGCCGATGAGGATGCTGGCGGGGATGGCCACGGGGGCCCCAAAGCCGCAGATGCCTTCGAGGAAGGCCCCGAAGCCGAAGGCGATGAGCAGGGCCTGGGCGCGGCGGTCCACGGTGAGGTTCGCCATGGCCCCCTGCATCTTGTCCATCCACCCCGTGACCTTCAGCACGTTGTAGATGACCAGGGCCCCGAAGGGGATGTACATGATCGGGAAGATGCCCGTGAGGCCGCCCTGGGCGGCCGCCAGGAGCGTCACCTTCGCCGGGAAATGGAACACGAAGATGGCCGTGAGCACCGCAGCCAGCCAGGCGACGGGCGCGACCTTGGCCGCCGGCTTCATCATCAGGGGAATGCCGAGGAGCAGCACGAGAAGCGGAAGGGTGGCCGCGAGGGCGAGCATCAACATTTTCTACCTCCAGATCTTCTACGATGAACCTTATAGAGATGTCGGCAGGACACCAAGGAGAATGTAGTTGGTTGTGACCAAAATTACTTCGACTTCACCGGGTCCGCCGGACGCTTCGGCAGGGTCATGGGATGGTCGGCGATCCGCTTGAGGACTTCCTCGACGCCCCGCTCCAGCTGAAGATCCCGGCCTGCCAGCGTCGAGATTGGATCATCCTCGACCTCGATGTCGGGAGAGACACCCTGGCCTTCGATGATCCACTCCCCCGTGGCCGCGTTCGTCCCGGATTGCGGGACGAAGACCCTGCCCCCGTCGATCAGGGGCGAGTAGTTCCCGCCCACGACGCCGCCCCAGGTGCGCTTGCCGATGAGGGGCCCGAGGCCCGCCAACCGGAAGTAGTAGGGGAAGATGTCGCCGTCGCTGGCACTGGTCTCGCTGATGAGGGCCACCATGGAGCCGTGGAAGACCGTGCTTGGGTAGGTGCCGGGATGGTCGCCCAGGTAGCCGAAGCGGGTGCCCAGCAGCTTCTTGCCAAGGCGCTCCAGGACCATCTGGCTGATGTTGCCCCCGCCATTGGCGCGGACATCCACGACCAGTCCTTCCTTGCGGATCTGGGGGTAGTACCACTTGGTGAATTCGTAGAGTCCGGGGGCCCCCATGTCCGGGATGTGGAGGTAGCCCACCCTCCCACCACTGAGCTTGTCCACGGTCTCCTTCGAGCGCAGCACGAAGTCGAGGTAGCGCAGGCTGGCATCGCTTTCAATGGGGCGGTAGGTGACCTGCCGAGCCCCCTCGAGGGTGGGGCTTGCGTTGAGGGTCAGGGTCACCGTGAAGGTCTTGTTCCGGAGCAGCTGGTAGGGGTTGGCCTCGGCCTTCAAGTCCACCCCGTCGATGGCCAGGATGTAGTCGCCCTCGTGGGCATCCACCCCCACCTCGGTCAGGGGACTGCGGTACTTGGGCTCCTCGTTCTGGCCCCGGTAGATGCGGGCGAGCCGGTATCTACCCGCGGCCGGGTCAAGCTCGATGCGGGCGCCGGGCAGGCCCACCTTGGCCCGCTCGGGCTGGACGTAGTCGCCGCCCTCGGTGTAGGTGTGGCCGATGTTCAGTTCCGAGATGAGTTCGGTCAGCAGGTAGGTCAGATCCGAGCGGTGGGTGACATGCTGGAGCCAGGGACGGTACTGCTCGCGCAGGGCCTTCCAGTCGTTGCCGTGCATGTTCTTCACGTAGAAGAAGTCCCGGAACCGGCGCCAGGTCTCGTCGTAGACCTCGCGCCACTCCTCGGCGGGGATGAGGTCCACATAGAGCTCCTTGGTGGACACGGTCTTCTTCTCGGTGGTCTTGGGTTTGGCCTCGATCAGCTGGTAGGAGGCCGCGGGCCCATGCCCCACATGGGCCAGGACCTTGTTCCCATCCCGGCTGAGGGTCCAGCCTTGAATGTCGGGGAGCAGCTCGCTCTCCTGGCGCTTCTTCAGGTCGAAGATCCAGAGGCTGCTGCCGCCGCTTCTCCGGCCGTTGGCCTCCCCGTACACGAAGGGCGCGGATTTGGTGTAGAGCAGGTGGCCGCGGGTGGCCTCGAGGGCGCCCAGGTTGTCGGCGGGAATGGGCACGCGGGTGCCACGTTGCTCGAAGCCCTCCCAGTCGATGCGGACCACCACGGGCTTGGCGGCCTCGGCTTTCTTCTCGCCGTCCTCCTTCTTCTCGGCCGCGGCGCCCACCTCATCGCTTTCCGGCGGGAAGGGGTGGGGCACGTCCCGGCGCAGGGCGTAGGCGATCACGTCCAGGTTGCGGTTGCCCGCGAAGTCGAATTCCAGGTTGCTGACCTGCGGGGCGTAGTCCCGCCGGCTGAGGGCGTAGAGGTACCGGCCCTCCGGATCCCAGGCGGGGTCCGTGACGGGGAAGAGGTCGCCCGTGAGGCGGCGCAGGCGCTGCTCCGCCAGGCTCCAGACATGGAGGCTGCGGATGCCGTTCAGGTTCGAGAGGGAGAGGGCCAGGAACTGGCCGTCCGGCGACCAGGCCAGGTCCCCGCCCCGCCCCCCGAACTCATCCCTGGCGGCCTGGACCCTCTTGTGGTCCGACACACCGACCACATAGACGATGCCGTCCTTGTCCCTGAACGCGAGGTGCTTCCCGTCGGGCGCCCAGACAGGCTCGTTGAGCTGGGCCGCCAGTCCGGTGGTCAGCGCCTCGGGATGCCCCTTCCCATCCTGGTCCACCAGATAGAGCTGATCTTCGCCGCTCAGGTCCGAGATGAAGGCGATCTTCTTCCCGTCCGGCGACCAGCTGGCCAGCCGGTCATGGGCTCCGGAACTGTTCGTGAGGTTGCGGACGGCCCCCTTCTCGATGGGCACCGTGAACACATCCCCCCGGGCCACGAAGAGCGCCCGCTCGCCCTTGGGCGAGAGGCCGAAGCCCTCGATGTTCTTTTCCACGGTGATGCGGGTGGGACGCGAGGCTCCCCCGTCCGTGGGCACCTGGATGGAGAGGCCGCGATCGCTGCCGTCCTTCAGGTCGAACACGCGCAGTTCGCCGTTCAGCTCATAGACGATGCGCGACTGGTGGTCGGAGGAGGGCCAGCGCACGTCCCAGGTCTTCTGGAAGGTCAGCTGCCTCACGGCGTCCGTGGCGGGATCCACCGCATACAGGTTCAGCGTCCCGTCCCGGTCCGAGGCGAAGCAGACCCGGTCGCCGATCCACATGGGGTCGCGCTCGGTGCGCTTGCTGGCGGCGATCTTCTTCTGCTGGTGGGTGGCCAGGTCGAACACGTAGAGGTGCTGGGCCCAGCCCCCCTCGTAGCGTTTCCAGTGGCGGAAGTCCCGGAACATGGGCGTGTAGGCGATGCGTGTAGCGTCCGGCGAGAAGGAGCCGGGTCCCGCCGTGGGCATGGGCAGCTTTACCTGCAGGCCCCCCTTGAGGCTCACGGTGTAGAGCGCCGTGCGGCTGAGCACGCCATCAGCATCCGTGGCGGCCCGGAACACCACGCCGGTCCCGTCCGGAGTCCAGCCCACCACCTGGTGGTCGTAGCCGCCCCGCGGGGGCAGCGGGCCCGCGGCCGGATCGAAGGTGAGCTGGCGCGGAATGCCCCCCCCGCTGGGCATGACATAGACCTGCTCATCGCCGTCGTACTGGCCCGTGAAGGCGATCAACTGCCCATCGGGACTGAACTTCGCGAACAGTTCCAGCCCGGGATGAGCGGTCAGGCGCGTGGCGGTCCCGCCGCTGGCCGGGGCCGTCCACAGGTCTCCACCATGGGTGAAGACCACCTTGTCGCCATGAATATCGGGGAAGCGGAGCAGCTTGGTCTGGGCCTGCGCGGGGCCGGACAGGGCCAGCGCGAGCACCAGGAAGCGGAGGAACAGGGCGCATCCAGACATGGCGTCACCTCGGGAAGTTCCACCATTGTATTGCGAGGTAGGACCCTGGGTGCCGGGAAATCGCTCGGATCCCCGGGGACGGATCCGCTAGCCTGAAGACCCATGCGCATCCCACTGTCCCTCTGCCTGCTCTTCTCGCTCGCCCTGAGAGCCGAGGATCCCCCCATCGAGGTGAACCCCAACCGGCCCACCTTCGCCACGCCGGCCCTCACCACCCAGCCGGGGGTGGCGGAGCTGGAGTGGGGGGTGCAGCGCAGCACCTTCCGCGACGACAGCACGAGCTTCGGAACCCCCACCCTCCTGAAGCTCGGGCTGGAGAAGGATCTCGAGCTCCGCCTGGCCTCGCCCGGCTTCCAGCGTCTGGCGCCGGTCGGGGCGGCGACGGCCTCGGGACCCGGCGATTTCAGTCTGGGCGCGCAGTGGTGCTACCTCCACGAGGGGTTGTTCGGCATGGATCATGCCGTCCAGCTGGCCCACACCTTTCCCACGGCACCCTCGGCCGGGGGCCTCGGCAACGGCGCCCCCGTCGACACCCTCACCCTGCTCTTCAGCCGGGATGCGGGCCCCTACCACATCGACGTGAACGTCCTGGAATCGTGGATCGGACTCAGGCCGGACCTGGGCGGGGGGCGGGCCCCCCAGACCGCCGGCACGGTCTCCATCTCGCGCAGCTTAGGGGACACCTGGTCGGTCTCCGGGGAGCTGTATGCGATCCAGGCCACGCCGGTCAGCGCGCACCTGGTCGACAACCTCTGGGCGGTGGCCTGCAAGGTGTCCAAGCGGCTGGTGCTCGACGCGGGGGTGGACCTGGGACTGAGCCACGGGGCGCCCCGGTACACGGTCTTCGCGGGTCTCACGGTGGGCCTGGGTTATTTCCGGAAGCCATGAGCGAAGCAGCCCCCCTTTCCGTCAAGCGCCTGCTGGAACAGGTCAAGGCCCGCCTGGAACCGCCCTTCGCCGCGGTCTGCGTGGTGGGCGAGGTCTCGAATTTCCGGGGGTCCGGCAGGCACTGGTACTTCACCCTGAAGGAGGAGGGCGCGGCCCTCACCTGCGCCGTGTGGGCCAGCCAGCAGCGCTTCCTGTCCCACCGCCCCGCGGATGGCCAGCGGGTGGTCCTGAGGGGCAGCCTGAACCTCTACGTGGCGGGGGGAACGATCACCCTGGCCGTGACCCACTGCGAACCGGCCGGGGCCGGCGACCTCCAGGCGCGGCTGCGGCAGCTGGAAGCGGACCTGCGCACCCGGGGCCTCTTCGACCGGCCCAAGCGGCCCCTGCCCAGCTTCCCCGGGCGGCTGGGCGTGGTGGCCGCCCTTGGGGGGGCCGCCCTGCGCGACGTGCTGGAGGTGACGGCCCGCCGCTCCCCGGGCATCGATCTGCTCATCGCCCCGGCGGCGGCCCAGGGGGACCGCTGCGTGCCGGAAACCCTGCTGGCCATCCAGGAGCTCCAGGATCCCCACTGGGGCTGCGAGGCCCTCCTGCTGGTGCGCGGCGGGGGCAGCCTGGAGGATCTCTGGGCCTTCAACGATCCGGACCTCGTGCGGGCCGTGGCGGAGTGCCGGATCCCGGTCGTCACGGGGGTGGGACACGAGATCGACACGACCCTGGTGGACCTCGCGGCGGACCGCCGTGCGGCCACCCCCAGCCAGGCCGCGGAGCTGGCCACGCCGGACCGCACGGCCCTGGCCGCCGACCTGCGGAGGCGCGTGGAGGCCCTGACGGCCAAGACCCTCTGGCGGCTCCGGGGCCTGGAGACCACCCTCAACCTGCTGGTGGACCACGGCCTGAACCGGGCGGACCCGCTGGCGGCCACCGCGGCCCGGTTCGGATTCCTGTCCCAGCGCCTCGCCCTGGCCCATCCCAGCCGGCGCCTGGACGGCGCGGCGGCCCGGCTGGCCCTGCTCCGGCAGAGGGTGGCCCAGGCCGCCTCGACCGCGGCGGGGGATCTGGATCTGCCCCGGATCCTGGAGGCCCGGAGGCGCCTGGGCCCCGCGGCCTTGCGGGCCCTCCAGCGTCGGGACCAGCGGCTGGCGGTGCTGGCTGAACGGCTGCAGGGCCTGGATCCCACCGGACCGCTCCACCGCGGCTTCGTGCTGGCCCTCGGCCTGGATGGGCGGCCCCTGACCCGGGCCTCGGCCCTCCCCTCCGGGGCCACCTTGCGCCTTCGCTGGCTGGACGGCGAGCGGAGGGCCACCCTCGACTGAGAGGATGGCCTCAAAAGCGCTTGAGTCCCAGCCCCCCGGGGGTGTGCTAAGGTAAAAAAAATTCCCGGTGCCGAATGTCCAACGACCCCCAGGAAGTGTCGGCGCAGCCCCCGGGACGGCAGTTCCTCGAGCCAGGAACCCAGGTCGGCCGCTTCAGGGTGGAAGCCCTGCTGGGCAGCGGCGGGATGGGTGAAGTCTACCGGGCATGGGATGCCACCCTGGAGCGCCTTGTGGCCCTCAAGGCCCTGAGGGCGGGGGAGGCCCGGGACACGGGCGCGCCGGAGCGGTTCCGTCGTGAGGCCCTCGCCCTGGCCCAGCTCAATCACCCGAACATCTGCCAGATCTATGACTGGGTGGACGGGCCCGGCGGCACCTTCATCGCCATGGAACTCGTGGAGGGCCGACCCCTGGACCAGGCGGCACCGGACCTGCGGGTGCGCGACAGGCTCCAGGTCGTCCGGTCCGTGGCCCTCGCCCTGGAAGCGGCCCACGCCCGGGGGCTCGTGCACCGCGACCTCAGGCCCGGCAACATCCTGGTCGCCCCCGGGGGCCCCAACCAAGCCCCCAAGGTGAAGGTCCTGGATTTCGGGCTGGCTCGGCTCATGGATCCCCGGGGCCCCTCGGAGAACCAGATCACCCCGCCGGCAGTGCCGAACCTGGCGCTGCTCCTGTCCCTGGAGGAAGCCGAACTGAGGCGGAATCCGGATCGCCAGGACGCGACCGCCACCAGGCCCGAGGACAGCCGGCAGGAAGCCTCGGGCCCCCATCCCTGGTCCCAGACCCCCCAGGCTGGGGCCACCCAGAACGCCCTGAGCTATGCCTCCCCGGAGCAGATCCAGGGCCAGGCCGCGGGTCCCGCCAGCGACCTTTTCTCCCTGGGCATCGTGGCCTGGGAACTGCTCGCGGGCGGACATCCCTTCCCCGGAGAAGGCCGCACCCGGATGCGCGCCATCGTGGATGGGCCGCGCCGGGGACTGAAGGGGCGGGGCCTGCCTGCGGGCACCGCCGAACTGCTGAGGGCCATGCTCGAGGCCCACCCGTTCAAGCGGCCGACCGCGAGCCGCGTCGCCGCCACCCTCGGCGATCTCCTGAAGCCCCGGAGGCTCCTTCGCTGGACGGCGTTTTCGGTGGCCAGTGCCCTGCTCCTGGCGGTGGCCGTGAACGGGTTCCTGGGCCGCGGCGTCATCGCCGACCTGACCCGCCAGCGACCGGCCCGGGTGGCCGTGTTCCCCTTCCTCAACCAGACCGGCGAGCCGCGGCTGGATCCCATCGCGGGGGTCCTCGTTCCTGAGCTGCTCGCGGCGGCCCTTCGCGAACACCCCAGGCTGGCCCCCCTCGACGCGGAGACCCTGACCCGGGCCCGCAGCACCCTGCGCCTGTCGCCGGAGGGTGCGCTCAATCCCTCGGACCAGCTGCGACTGGCCTCGGCCCTCGGGACCCAGCTCCTCCTCCGGGGCAAGCTCCGGAAGGGCGAGGACGGGTCGTTCGCCCTCTCCTTCGAGCTGGTCGACGCCAGCGGGAAGGTGCGGCACGCAGGCGAGGCCCGGGAAAGCCGGGAACACCTGGACATCTCCCTGCCCCTCGCCCGCAGCGCCTCGGGCGACCTCTTGAGGGCCGTGGATCCCCTCGCGAGCCGCCAGCGGCCGCTCTGGCCCGACCTTCCCGCAGGTGCCATGGCGGCCTACACCCGAGGCTCGGCGCTCATGGACCGGGGCGATTTCAAGGGGGCTGTTCCGGCTTTCCAGGAGGCCGCCCAGCTGGCGCCTGATTTCGTACCCGCAGTCCTGGCGGAGGCCCGGTGCCTCAGCCGCCTGGCGGATGCGGCCCCGGAACCGGTCTTCCAGTGGGCCCGCTGGGCCGCGAGGGCCCAGGGCAACCGCTTCGGCGAAATGGCAGCCCTGCACTTCCTCGCCATCCGCCTGGGGGAGCGGGGACTCTGGGAGGCCTCGGACCAGGCGGCCCGGGCCGCCCTGGACCTGGCCCGGACCCTGGGCGACGCCTCCTTCGAGGCCAGCGCCCACGCCACCCTCGGGGTCAATCTCCAGGGCCAGCACCGGCCCGCCGAGGCCGAGGCCGAGTGCCAGCAGGCCCTGGCGATCTTCCGCACGGTGGGTGATCGCCTCAGTGCCAGCCGCACCTTGAAGGACCTCGCGGGGTTGGAGAAGGACCGGGGCCGCCTCAAGGACGCGGAGGCGGACTACCTCGGCGCCCTCCAGGCCGTGCAGGCCTTCGGGGACCGGTGGGGCGAATCCTCCCTCACCCACAACCTGGGCGACCTCGCCATGGCCCAGGAGGGGGGCCTGGACCGGGCCGAAGCCTTCTACAGGAAGGCCCTCGCCCTCCATGAAGCGATCGGCGACCAGGACGGCCTGGCCTCCACGCTGCTGGGCCTGGCCAGCGTCTTCCAGGCCCGGGGCGACCTGGACCGGGCCGAAGGGATGGTGCGCCAGTGCCTCGAACTGGCCCGCAGGAACAGCCTGCGGCCCGCGGAGGCCCTGGCCTGCTACCGCCTGGGGGAATTGAGCCGCACCTCCAAGAAGAACGATGCTGCCCGCGGGTACTATCAACAGTCCCTGACCCTCCACCATGAGCTCAGGGACCCGGTCATGGAGGCCCGCTGCCTGGCCGGGGAGGCGGAATGCCTGGCGCGGGACGGGCACCGGGGCATGGCCCGGGCCCTGCTGGCCCGCGGCCGGGAACTGTCCGCGGTGGAGTCGCCCTACCTCCTCCGCGCCCAGGCCTGGCTGGCCCGGAGCGAAGGTCATGCCGACGAGGCCAGGGCGCTCTTCGGCAGGGCCCTCCTGATGGCCCCCCTGCGGGCGCCGGAGATCGTCCGGGAACTGAAGGAAGCCGCCGGTTGATCCGGGCCCCCCCGGACCGGATCAGCGCCTCAGGATGAGCAGGGTCAGGTCGTCGGCAAAGCTGCGCCCCTGGGCGAAGGCCACCGCGTCCGCGAGGATGGCCGCCTGCAGGTCCTCCGCGGGCTTGCCGAGCAGGCTCGCCAGGCGTTCCTCCCCGTACAGGCTGCCATCTGGCGCCTGGGCCTCGGTCAGGCCATCGGTGTAGAAAACCAGGCTGTCCCCGGGCTCCAGAAGACCCTCGCAGGGCTCCAGTGCCTCCTTGAACCGGCCGGCGCTGAGGCCCACGCCCAGGCCCCGGGGGTGCAGGCGGAGGACCGGGCCTCCGGCGCGCCGCAAAAAGGCCGGCGGGTGCCCGGCCCGCACGAACCGGTAGCGTCCCGTGGCCGGATGGAAGGTGCCGTAGACCAGGGTGAGGAACAGCCGGCGTCCGTGCCCCTGGCACCAGATGGTATTCAGGCGGTCGGCCACCTCCAGAGGATCGAGAACCTGCTTGTCCAGGGCGGACAGCACGCCCTTGGTCTCCGCCGCGTAGAAGGCCGCGCTGGTGCCCTTCCCGCTCACGTCCGCGATGAGGAAGGCCAGGCCCCCGTCCGCCAGGGGGAAGACATCGTAGTAGTCCCCTGCCACCTCCCGGGCCGGGAGGATGCTGGCTCGCACGCAGGGCACTCCAAGGGCCTCCAGGTCCGGCAGCAGCCGCATCTGCACCTCCCGGGCGACCCGCAACTCCTCTTCCATCCGCAGGCGTTCCCCCTTCTCCGCATCCGCGGTCTGGAGACGGACGGCCATCTGGTTGAAGGCTTCGGTCAGCTGGGTGACCTGGTCCCGCCCCCGCGGCCGGATGCGCGTGTCGAAATCGCCGTGGGTCAGGCGGAGCACCCCCCGGTGCAGTTCGTTCACCGCCCGCCCCAGCGACCAGGCCAGGCTGAGGCCCATCAGGGTGGCGATCGCCTGGGCCACCAGGAGCCCCATGAGGATCAGGGCCACCACGACGATGGCCTTCACCGCCCCTTCGGACATGGCCTGGCCTTCGGCGGACTTGTAGCCTGCGAATAGCCAGTAGAGGTTGGTCTCGGGCGTGGCCGTCAGCACCAGGGCACGGCCCGTCTTCCAGTCGAGCAGGGTGAAGGCCTGGGGCGGCAGGTCGAAGGGGCGGAAGAGGCCGGTTCCCGCCAGGGGTTGGCCCTCTGCCCAACGGGCGACCTCCTGCCCAGGCCCCCCAAGGATCGGCGCCTCCCCGACGGTGCCTCCTGCGGCCTGGACCCTGATGGTCTCCTTCTCGCCTGCCTTCAACTCCCGCCTGGGAGTGATGCGGAACTGGATCCTGCCGCCGGATCGGCCCTGGGTACGCTCCCCCAGGGTGCGGAAGGGCAGCGACAGGATCCGGTAGCCCGCAGCCTCCTTCCGCACAGATCTGAGGAACAAAGGACTGACCTGCCCAGCAGCACCGGCCTCTGGGAGGTCCACCGCCATCCCCAGAAAGGTGGCCGGCACCCCTGCCGGCAGGCTCGGGACGTGCTCCGCCCGGGCAGCCCCATAGGACCGGAGGACCTGGAGGGCCCCCGCATCCGAGGGCGCCTGGTTCGCCAGGCTGAGGGCCTCCTGCCAGGCCAAGAGGTTCTGCTGGGTGGCCCGGCTCACCTGGGCCCCGAGCCCCAGCCAGCTGGTGGCCGTCAGGAGCACGCCGAGACCCAGCACGGGCAGCACCGACATCAGGGCCAGGATCACCCAGAGTCGCCGCGACACCCTGAAGAGCAGCTTCCGCCAGACCCACAGGAAGCCCCGCCAGAACAGCACCCAGCCGCCAAGCCAGAGCAGGCCGGTGGCCAGGCATCCGCCCCCGCTGTGAGCAGTCAGCAGCAGGCCACCCAGGAACAGCACCCAGGGCAGGTCGCGGCGGAGCCTGAAGGCGGCCCAGCCTTGACGGAACAGCACCTGCACCCGGGCGAGCATGGCAGGCTCAGGGCATGAGCAGCCCACCGTTCACGCTGAGCACCTGGCCCGTGACATAGCCCGCCTCCTCGCTGGCCAGGAAGACCACGGCGGAGGCGATGTCGTCGACGGTGCCCATGCGACCCAGGGGGATCTGTTTGGTGAACTCGGCCTTCACGCCCTCGGGGAGATCCGCCGTCATGGCGGTCTCGATGTAGCCCGGGGTGACGGCGTTGGCCGTGACGTTGCGGCTGGCCAATTCCCGGGCCACAGACTTGGTGAGGCCGATGAGGCCGGCCTTTGCCGCCACGTAGTTCGCCTGGCCCGGGTTGCCCATCTGGCCCACCACGGAGGCGATGTTGATGATCCGCCCCCAGCGCTGCTTCATCATGGGCTTGGTGGCTGCCTGCATCGCGGCCCAGGCTCCCTTGAGATTCGTGTTGATCACCGCGTCCCAGTCCTCTTCTTTCATCTGGATGAGCAGCTTGTCGCGGGTGATCCCGGCGTTGTTCACCAGGATGTGGATGGCGCCGTGGCGCTCCACCGTCGTGGCCACCGCGGCCCTCACCGAGGCGCCGTCCGAGAGGTCGGCCACCGCCACATCCGCCTTGCCGCCCTCCGCCGCAATGGCGTCCGCCACCTCCTGGAGCTTTCTCAGGGTGCGCGCGGCGCAGACCACGGTGGCTCCCTGGGCCGCGAGCTGCTTCGCGATGGCTGCACCGATGCCCTGGCTGGCACCGGTGACGAGAGCGACCTTGCCGTCAAGGCGGAACATGGAACCTCCGGGAGTGTGGAGGGACAGGATAGCAAGGAGGAGGCGGGTGGACTGGGGGCCTTGTCCAGCCCCGGGATGGACGTACCATGGGGCCCTTCACAAGGGAGGGCTCATGCTGCTCATGGCCTGTCTGCTCCTGCTCCAGTCTCCCGGGCCCCAGAGCCCGGCCTGGTCCGCCACCACCTACGAGGCCGCCTCCACCGATGCGAACCGGAAAGTCCTCGCCGAGGCCCAGCCCCTCACCGTCACCGGCGAAGTGGTGGACGTCTCCTGCTACACCCAGCTGGGCAAGCGGGGCGAGGGCCACAGGGCCTGCGGGGCGAAATGCGTGGCGGCGGGCGCCCCCGCGGGCATCCTCGCGGCCGATGGGACGCTCTACATCCTCATGCCCGAGCCGCACCATCCGAGGCGGGACGGCAAGGCGAGCCTGGCTGCCTATTTCAGCGAGCACATGGCCCAGACCCTCACCCTGTCGGGCATGGCCTCCACCCATGGCGGCATTCACACGCTATTTATTCCCGTTCCCGCCGAAGCCAAATAGCTACTTCAAGTCCCGGAGCCACGCGGCCACCGGCGATAGGTCCGCCAGGGGCGTGCTGTCGCCGTAGGCGCTCATGGCATCAGCACCGGACAGCCCGGTCCTGGCGCGAGGCTCCCGCTTGAAGAGGTGGTTCGCCTCTGGAACCTGGATCAGGGTCCCCTTGAAAGCGGGGGGCAGGGTTCCGGGCTCCCAGGTCTGGATGTCGCGGTCGCCCCAGACCATGGCGCAGGGCACCACCAGGCGCAGGGCCATGGTCCATGGATCCAGGTCCAGCAGATCCCGGACGAAGCCCCGGCTTTCCGGGCGGGCCAGACCCTGCGCCAGGGCGGCGATGCCCGGTGCCACGCCCGCTGGCGTTCCGGGCAGGTCCTGGCCCGTGCGGATGGCCCCCAGGACCGATTCGAGGTAGGCAAGGTTGAGCCTGGAGACCTCCGCCGGCGCCTTCGCTGCCTCCAGCCTGGCCTGGACCTGGACCGGGATGAGCCGGCCCATTCTCATGCCTGGCATGGCCAGCAGCAGCAGGGCATTGGCTTCACCGGCCGCCAGCAGCGACAGCAGCGCCCCCTCGCTATGTCCCACGAGCAGCAGCTTCTTCCCCTTCGCCTCAGGCAGGGCGCGGACAGCCATCAGGGCCGCCTTGATATCACCCACCTGAGCGTCCAGCGAGATGTCGAGTCCCGGGTCCCTGGACCCAATGAACCGCTTGTCGTAGCGCAGCGAGCCGATTCCCTGGGCCTGCAGCCAGACGGCCACGTCCCGTCCCCCGTGACTGGGCAGGGGAATGAGGGGGCTGGACCAGTCGCGATCCGTGGGTCCCGAGCCCGCCACCATCACGGCGAAATAGGGATGGGCGCCACCGGCGAGCACCGTCGCATTCAATGGAAAAGCATTGAACCCCGGGAAACGGACCCTTCGCTCGCCTGCACGGAGGGGCTGGAGGCAGCTGGCCGCTTCAGCCTTCAGCGCCTCCACGGGTGCCGGGCCTGTGCGCCGGAGCGTCAGGGGCAACTGGGCGCTGCCCTGGATGAACGTGCCGCTGGCGGCGATGCCGCCTGGACCGATGGCCCCATCGAAAGCAGGATCGCCAGGAATGCCCGGCAGGGTGAACTTGAGCCGGCCGGCCCCCGCGCTGATCTTGGTGAGCGCCAGGTTCTTCACGCCTTGCGCAGGGATGGAGATAACGCCCTTCCAGTCATCCCCCTTCACCCAAAGGTCCACGAGCAAATCGAGCTTCCCCTTGGGCAGTTGGAGGGAGCCTTCCCAATGACCTGCCTGCGGCACTTCGGGTGGGGATTGCGCAAGGCTGGGCGAAAGCAGGCAGGTAAGCAGCAGCAGGAAGCGTTTCATCAGGACTCCGGAGGCAGGCGCCGTCCCGGTCCAGATGATGCCCGGTCCCATGGCAATCGGCCACCGCCACTGCCGAGCGGACAGCCCCACCTGGGCCGTTGACGTACCGGGCCGACTGCCCTAACATTACTGCCTTGGCAGTGATTGCTTAGGCATTAAATGCGAGGATGAGGTCGTGGGCACCGATTCAAGGGGGACAGAGCCGCTGTACACCCCCGAAAACTACAATCCGGAGGAGAGCATCGGGCGCCTCATCGCCGATGTCTCCGGGCGGCTGTTGTCCGCCTTTGACGATGAGATGACCGGCATGGGCATTACCGGCGCGCAGTGGGTGATCCTCATGCGCATCGCCAATGGCTGCGGTTCCACGGCCGCCGAGCTCTGCCGCTTCAGCCGCTACGACACCGGCTCGATGACCCGCATGCTGGATCGCCTGGAGGAAAAGGGGCTGATCCGGCGCGCCCGGAGCGACAAGGACCGCCGGGTCATGTGCCTGGAACTCACCGAAACGGGCCGGGGCTTGTACCCCCTCATGCCGCCCGTGGCCATGAAGGTGCTCAACGCGCACCTCCGGGGTTTCACGCGGGAGGAACTGGACCTGTTCAAGGGCTTCCTGAACCGCATGCGGATCAACAGCGAGCAGGCCGCCCTGGATCCCGCCAGCCCCGTCCAAAACCCATCGAGATCCGGCGCCGCCGTATGACTCGACCAGAAGCTGCTTCAACACGGATGGAGGATTTCATGTCCCGCCTCACCCCCCGGGCACCAGGCACCACCCGCGTTCCCTGCGGGGTTCTTGTGCTCTGCCTGACCCTGCTGGGATCGACGGCGGCCTGGTCCCAGGTGCCTTCAGCGCCTGGCGAAAGGCCCTCCACGGTGGTCCGGCTCACCCTTGCGCAGGCGATCCGGACGGCCCTCGGCGAGAACCCCCGGGTGCACCAGTCCCTGCTGGCCATCGCCGAAAGCGGGGATGACCGCCGGGCCGCCGCCGCGGCGCTCCTGCCCACGGTGGCGGCCCAGGCCTATGGCCAGCGCAACAAGTACAACCTGGAAGCCCAGATGGGGATGTCCGTGCCCGGCTTCCCGTCCGTGGTGGGGCCCTTCAACTGGAGCACGGCGGGACTCGAGGCACAGGTCTCCCTCTTCGACCTGAGCCTCTGGAAGAAGTGGCGCGCCTCCCAGAACGCCGAGGACTCGGCCCGCGCCCAGGGCCGGGCCGTGCGCGAGGAGATCACCGCCCTGGTCGTGGGGCAGTACTTCCACGCCCTCCGCGCCATCGCGTCGGTCAAGGCCGGCGAGTCCCGGGTGGACCTGGCGGAGGCCCTGGCCAAGCTGGCGGAGAACCAGCAGAAGCAGGGGGTGGGCACCAGGCTCGACACCCTGCGCTCCCAGCTCCAGCTCCAGACCGAGCGCCAGCGCCTCATCCAGGCCCAGACCCAGCGGACCACGGCCTTTGCGGGCCTCGCCCGCCTGCTGGACCTGCAGCCCGGCACCGCCGTCGAGCTGACGGATTCCCTGGCCACGCCTGCGCTCCCGGTCGACACCTTCCAGGAGGCCTACCGGTCCGGACTCGCCCAGCGCCCCGAGCTCGCGGCGCTGGATGCCCGGGAGAAGGCCGCTGTGAACCTGCGCGAGGCCGCCCAGGGCCTGCGCCTGCCCACGCTCGTCGCCACGGGCAGCTACGGTTCCACGGCCCTCCAGTCCATGTCCGGGAGCAACACCTACCAGGTCTCCCTGGGCCTCCGCGTGCCGCTGTTCACGGGCGGCCTCATCTCCTCCCAGGTCGCGCGCGCCACGGCCGAGCAGAGCCGGGTGCAGGAGGCCCGGCGGGAGGTCCGCGCCCAGGTCGGCTACGAGGTCCAGGTGGCCCAGGCGGAGCTGGAGGCCGCCGTCCACGAGGTGGAAGTGTCGAACCTCGCCGTGGCGCTTTCGACGGAGGCCCTCACGCAGTCCCAGCACCGTTTCGAAGCCGGCGTGAGCAACAACATCGAACTGATCAATGCCCAGGATGAACTGGCCCGGGCCAATGACAACCAGATCAGCGCCCTCTACCGCCTGAACCAGTCCCGTGCGGACCTGGCCCGGGCCACGGGGCAGCTCGAAACCTACTTTGCACGCTGATGGAGACCCCGATGACTGAAGAAGCTTCCAACCCGTCAGCCCCTTCCGCCTCGGGGGCGCCCGAGGCCAATGGGTCCCGGGCCATGCTCGTCCTGAAGATCGGCATGCCCCTCGTGCTGCTCCTCGCCGCCGGGATGTGGTTCTACTCCCGCAACCGCGTGAGCACCGACGACGCCCAGGTGGACGGCCACCTCGTGCCCGTCTCCTGCCGGGTCTACGGCACCGTGGACAAGGTGCTGGTGGAGGACAACCAGGCCGTGAAGACCGGGGATCCCCTCGTCGTGGTGGATCCCCGCGACATCCAGGCCCGGCTCGATCAGGCCAGGGGCGCCCTGGCCCAGGCCCGCGCCCAGGTCGAAGGCGCCAAGGCCGACCTGGAACGGGCCCAGGTGGCCTACCAGCAGGCCCGCAGCTCGGATCTGGACACCGCCAAGGCCCGGCTCGACGCCAAGAAGGCCAGCCTGGACAAGGCGACCTCCGACCTCCAGCGCATGAAGCCCCTGGCAGCCCGCGAGGAGATCTCGGCCCAACAGTTCGACGGCTTCAAGACCCAGGCCGAGGTCGCCGACGGCGAATGGCGGGAGGCCCAGCAGCACCTGGCCTCGCTGCAGCGCGAAGCCGACATCCGCAAGGTGGCCGTGGGGATCGCCGAGGCCCGGCTGGCCTCGGCCCAGGCCCAGGTGGACCAGGCCCGCGCCACCCAGGAAGGCTTCGACCTCCAGCTGGGCTACACCAGGATCCTCGCGCCCGTGGACGGCGTCGTGACCCGCAAGTTCGTCGAGGCGGGCCAGACCATCCAGCCCGGCCAGGGGCTGCTCACCTTGATCCCCCTTCACCAGAGCTGGGTCACCGCCAACTTCAAGGAGACCCAGCTCGCCCGCATGAAGCCCGGCCAGGAGGCGGAGATCAAGGTGGACATGAACGGCGTCGTGCTGAAGGGCCACGTGGATTCCATCGCCGGCTCCACAGGCTCCCGCATGAGCCTGCTGCCGCCTGAGAACGCCGTGGGCAACTTCGTGAAGGTCGTCCAGCGCATCCCCGTGAAGATCCGCATCGATGAGGAGGAATCCAGGAAGGTGGTCCTGCGGCCCGGCATGAACGTCGAGGCCACGGTTCTCCTGCAATGAAACTGACCAACCACAAAGGTATTTCGACCACATAGAACACAAAGGGCGCGAAGAAAGGCACGAGGTCAGGCGTTGGAACTTCAGCAGCAGGATTGGAAGGCATATCACCTTTTGTGTTCTTTGTGCTCTTTGTGGCTACAGAGCTTTTCTCCCCTTGCGGTGAAGAGCAAGTGCCCATTGACCTCTTCGGTCGTATGTCCTAGATGAACACCCACCGCCACATCAGCCCCTGGATCATCGCGCTCACCGTGATGATCGCGACCTTCATGGAGGTCCTCGACACCAGCGTGGCGAACGTGGCCCTGCCCCACATCGCCGGCAACCTCTCGGCGACGGTGGAGGAGACCACCTGGGTGCTGACCTCGTACCTGGTGGCCAACGCCATCGTGCTGCCCCTGGGCGGCTACTTCTCCAGCCTCATCGGCCGCAAGCGCTTCTACCTCACCTGCGTGTCCATCTTCACCATCGCCTCCCTGCTCTGCGGCATCGCGCCGTCCTTGGGCTGGCTCATCTTCTTCCGGGTGCTCCAGGGCCTCGGCGGCGGCGGCCTCCAGCCCATTTCCCAGGCCATCCTGGTGGAGACCTTCCCCCACGAGAAGCGCGGCGCGGCCATGGCCGTCTATGGCATGGGCGTGGTGCTGGCGCCCATCATCGGCCCGGTGCTGGGGGGATGGATCACCGACAATTTCAGCTGGCACTGGATCTTCCTCATCAACATCCCGGTGGGATTCCTCTCCTTCGCGCTCACCAGCGCCCTGGTCCACGATCCGCCGTCCTTCCACCGGATCTCCCTCAAGGAGGGCGCCCGCTTCGACTACCTGGGCATCGGCGTCATCACCCTGGGGCTGGCCTCCCTGGAGATCGTGCTGGACGAAGGCCAGCGCAGGGACTGGTTCAGCTCCAACCTCATCGTCTTCTTCGCCATCGCCGCGGTGGTGGCACTGGTCTACGCCGTCTATCACGAGCTCCGGAAGGACCGGCCCATCGTGGACCTGAGGCTGCTGAAGGACCGGACTTTCGCGGTCTCCATCCTCATGCTCTTCGTCCTGGGCTTCGTGCTCTACGGCAGCCTGGCCCTCCTGCCCATCTTCCTCCAGACCATGCTGGGCTACACGGCCCTGCTGAGCGGCTGGGTGCTCAGCCCAGGCGGCCTGGCCGTGATGGTGATGATGCCGGTGGTGGCGGGGTTGCTGAAACGGACAGATGCCCGCTGGCTCATCGGCATCGGGTTCTTCACCTGCGGCCTGGGCCTCATCCAGATGTCAGGCTTCAACCTGCAGGTGGACTTCCAGACGGCCATGGTCTCCCGCGTGGTGCAGAGCCTGGGCTTCGCCTTCCTGTTCATTCCCATCAACGTGTCCGCATTCCAGCACATCCCGCACGAGAAAACGGCCTATGCCACGGGTCTCATGAACCTGGTCCGCAACATCGGGGGCAGCACGGGCATCGCCCTCGCCACCACCATGCTCTCCCGCCGCTCCCAGTTTCATCAGAACAACCTCATCGGCCACCTCTCTCCGGGCGATCCCGCCTACCAGGGCTTCCTGGACCGGGCCACCCAGCTGGGTGTGCTCCGCGGGGGACTCTCGCCTGCGGACGCCGCCCATGTGGCCCAGGGGGTCGCCTACGGCACCGTGATCCGGCAGTCGAGCATGATGGCCTTCTCTGACACCTTCTGGTTCATGGGTGTGCTCTGCTTTGTACTCTTCCCCCTGCTCTTCCTCATGCGGCAGAGCCGGGCCACGGAACCGGTCGCGATGGAGTGAAGCCGCGCCCCAGGGCGCGCCAAGCACCAGGACCACCAAGGGCTGCCGGAAAGGCGGCGCCTGGTGGTCCTGGTATTGGTCTCGCGGTCTGGTGCGGCAGGCCGGGGCTACTGCGCCGCCGGCTCGTCCACGAAGTCCTCGTCGGACAGGCCGCTGTCGGGCGGCAGCTTGGCCAGTTCCTTCTTGACCAGGTCCTGGTGCTCGACCTCCTCGTCCCGCAGTTCCTCGAAGAGGGCCCGGACGTCGGCATCCTTCAGCGCGGGCAGGGCCGACACGAAGAAATCGTGGGCCTTCACCTCGGAGGCCAGGGCGGCCTTCATGGCGTTGCGCGGCGTCATGAAGGCGCGGGCGGCATCGTAGTCCGGCGCCTCGATGTCGAAGATCATGGCCCGGGTGACGGAGCGGGGCGCGTCGCCGAACAGCTTGATGCGGCGGGCCAGCAGCTCCCGGCCGTGCTTGGCCTCGTTCTCGACCATGTACCGGAAGAACTTGGCGGCCTCCGGCGTGCGGTGCTGGTCCATCTGCGCCGCAAACTCCTCGTAGCGCTCCTGGGCCTCGTCCTCGACCAGGATGGCCAGGTCGAGGGCATCCTTCAGGGACAGGTTGGCGAAATCGATGCCTTGGATGGCCATGGGACCTCCTAATTACTTCTTGATGAAGAGGTCGAGGATGCGTTCCTTGGGCTGGGCATCCTTGGACAGAAGCGCCTGCCGTTCCTTGACCAGGTCGCCGTAGGTCGGCGGGGGCTCGGGATTGCGGTAGAACACGCCGAGGTGCATCTTCTGCCCGTACTGCTGGGCGAGGTCCATGGCGGCGAGGCGGTCCGCCGGGTTGTGCCCCATGCTCGCCAGGCTTTCACTGATGGACTTGAGGCCCTTGATCTGCTGGGCTTCCTCGCCGTAGGTGACGCAGGGAGACTGGACGTTCACGAAGGCGAAGCCGGGGTAGCGGATGGCCTCCTCGATGGTCGCCGCCATTCCCGCCAGGTCCGTCGGCGAGGCCTGGGCCACGAAGCCGGCGCCGTAGGCCAGCACGTAGAGCAGGGGATTGACGGGCTCTTCCATGCTGCCGTAGCGGGACGTGCAGGTGACGCGGCCCTTCTGCGACGTGGGTGAGAGCTGGCCCTTGGTGAGGCCGTAGATCTGGTTGTCCATCACGATGTAGGTGATGTCCATGTTGCGGCGGATCAGGTGGGCGATGTGCCCGCCGCCGATGGAGAAGCCGTCGCCGTCGCCACCGGCGGCCAGCACCGTCAGATCCGGGTTGGCCATCTTGATGCCCTGGGCGATGGGCAGGGCCCGGCCATGGACGCTGTTGAACCCGTAGGCGGTGGTGTAGCCCGGGATGCGGCTGGAGCAGCCGATGCCCGAGACGAAGGCGATCTCGTGGGGCGGGCGGCCGATAGCGGCCAGGGCGCGGTAGATGCCCTGGACCACGGAGAAGTCGCCGCATCCGGGACACCAGATGGGCTTGAGGTCGCTCTTGTAGTCCTTGGGCTGGTATTCGCAGGTGCCGGTTGCGCTCATGGTCGACCTCACTCCTGGGGCTGAAGTTCGCCCTCGTGGCTGCGCTGCAGCTCCGAGAGGAGATGGTGGAGGGCCGCGACGATATCGCCGGGCAGGAAGGGGTTCGCGCCGCTGCGGGACAGGGGCTGCACACCCTTCGGCAGGTCGATGTGCATCCGCAGCAGCTTGAAGGTCTGCGCCAGGTGGGTCTGGTCGATGATCAGGCCCTTCTGGACCGAGGCGAAGAAGTCGTTGTAGACCCCCTCGGCCACTGGGTAGAGCAGGTAGGGCACCAGCAGCTTCACGTTCATCCCCTCGGCCTGGGCCATGGCCAGGGCCTCGCGGCAGATGCCGGCCACACTGCCCCAGGCCACCATGGCCAGGGGGGCATCCGGATTGCCGGTGATCTCGAAGAGGTCCTTGCGGTTCTTCAGGGGATCGAACTTCTTGGTCCGCTTGTCGCTCATGCGCTGGTGGACGGAGCCGCTGTTGGTCGGCGCCCCGGATTCGGAGTGCTCGATGCCCGAGGCCAGATAGGTGCCGCCGAGCATGCCCGGGTGGCTGATGGGGCTGATGTGGTTCTCGGTCTGCTTGAACCGGGTGTAGCCCTGCAGCTCCGCACCGGTGGGGCGGAGGCGGTCGATGATCTTGAACTGGCTGGTATCGATGGGATCCAGGGTCTCCTTGCGGGCGGCGATCTCCTGGTCGGAGAGGACGATCACGGGCGTCTGGTAGTACTCGGCGATGTTGAAGGCCTCGATGGTGGTGCGGAAGGTGTCGGCCACGGAGGTGGGCGCCAACACCGGGCGGATCACGTCGCCATGGGCGGAGAAGGCCGCGGCAAAGAGGTCGGACTGCTCGGTCTTGGTGGGCAGGCCCGTGGAGGGACCGCCCCGCTGGACGTCGATGATCACCAGGGGCAGCTCGGCGATGCTGGCCAGGCCCATCATTTCGGACTTGAGGGAGAGCCCCGGGCCGCTGGTGGCGGTCATGGACTTCTTGCCGGCGAAGGAGGCGCCCACGGCGGCCCCGATGCCCGCGATCTCGTCCTCGGCCTGCAGCACGGACCCGCCGTACCTCCAGACATGGTCCGTGAAGAACTGCATGACCTCGGTCGAGGGCGTGATGGGGTAGCCGCCGAAGAACTGGCAGCCCGCGAAGATGGCAGCGGCGGCGCTCATGTCGTTGCCGTCGGTGATGAGCTTGACGTTGCCCTTGGTCTCGGAGGCCACGATGTTCATGCTGGCCTTGAGCGGGTGGGCCAGGGCGAAGGCACGGCCCGCGTCGAAGGCGCGCTGGTTGGCTTCGACCAGTTCCTCGCCCTTCTTCGCCAGCTTCTTGCGGATGCCCTTCATCACGGCCACGGCGCCGATGCCGAACCAGCCCGCGATGAGCCCCAGCACGACGGTGTTCTTGGCGCGCTCGGTGCCGGCCGTCTCCTTGGCCATGCCCGCGATGGGCACCGCGATCACCTGCAGGGGCGTCACGCCCACCAGGGGGATCTGGTCCTCGGGGATGTTCGTGGCGGCCTCGTAGATCACCACCGTGGTGCCGCTGACGGGCAGCTCGGCGCCGAACTTGAGGAAGTCGTCCCAGTTCAGGGCCACGGCCACGTCGAGGTTGCCGCCGGGATTGAGCACGGGCGTGGTGCTGATGCGGACGCGACAGGAGGACTCGCCGCCGCGGATCTGCGATCCGAAGCTCTTGGTCATCACGCCGTGATAGCCCTCAGCCGCGGCGGCCTGGAGGAGCGAATCGCCAGCGGAAACGATGCCATCCCCCCCTGACCCGGCCATTCCGAAGACAAGATCCTTGCGCATGAGCACCTCCGGGAAGGGTTGTGACTGGGGAGGGCCAGGCGTGCGGTCGCGGCCCATCACCCCACACACGAAATACATAGTCGTGGCGTTCCCATTACCCTAGCCGCAAAGGCCATTGCTTTTCATCACACCTTCCCGGGGAGCGGACTGCCAGCCGGGTGTCAGCCCAGCTGCACGAGATCCTCAGGGGCCCCCAGGCTGAGGGCGGAGACTTCCAGCCCCTGGTCCTTGGCCTGGCGCTTCACCAGCCCGGCCAGCACCTTCCCAGGGCCGAGCTCGACGAAGGTGGTGACCCCCCGGCCCAGGAGCAGGTCCAGGGTCGCCTGCCACCGCACGGCGCCTGGGATCTGGCGGACCAGGCCATCCCGGAGCGCAGCCGGCTCGGATACGGCCGCCGCATCGACATTGTTCACCAGGGGGCAGACGGGTTCCCGGAAGTCCAGGCCCCTCAGGATGGGCTCCATGCGGGCCTTGGCCGGTTCCATGAGGGGGGAATGGAAGGGCGCGCTCACCGGCAGCCTCATGGCCCTGCGTCCGCCCCGGGCCTTGGCGGCCTCCAGCGCCGCCTCCACGGCTTCCACGTGGCCGGCGATGACGATCTGGCCGGGCCCGTTGAAGTTGGCTGGGACCACGATCTTGCCTGTGGCCTGGGCGGCCTCGGCGCAGCTGGCTTCCACGTCCTCCAGACTCATGCCCAGCAGCGCCGCCATGGCGCCCACGCCCACGGGCACGGCCTCCTGCATGGCGCGGCCCCGTTCCCGGACCGTGCGCACCGCGTCCTCGAACCTGAGGGCGCCCAGCGCCACCAGGGCGCTGTACTCCCCAAGGGAGTGGCCGGCGGCGAAGTCGGGCTTAGGGAGACGATGGGCCCAGGCCCGGACCACCATGAGGCTGTGGGTGAGGATGGCGGGCTGGGTGTGCTCCGTGAGCCGCAGGGTCTCCTCGGGCCCCTCGGCCATCAGCCTCGACAGGGGGAACCCCAGCGCCGCATCGGCCTCCTGGAGCACGGTCCGGGCCGCGGGCTCGGCCTCGGCAAGCGCCACGCCCATGCCCACGGCCTGGGAGCCCTGCCCCGGAAACAGCCAAGCCACCTTGCTCATGGGAACCTCGAAGAATTAGCCACAGATGAACACAGATGAACTCAGATGAAAGGAAATCCGTGTTTATCCGCGTTCATCCGTGGCTGAAGATTAATCCTGGGGCAGCAGCAGGGCCACGCGCTCCTGGATGCGCTCGTGGAGCCGGTGTTCTACGGCCCGCAGGGCGGCCCGGATGGCGTTGCGCACGGCCTTGGCATCGCTGCGGCCATGGCCGATGATGCTCACGCCCTTCACGCCCAGCAGCGGGGCGCCTCCATACTCCGCGTAGTCGAGCTTGTTCTTGAACCGCCTCAGGGCGGGTCTGGCCAGCAGGCCGGCGAACTGGGTGAGGGCGCTCTCCATGAAGCTGTCCCTGAGGCCGCCGATGATGCCCTCGGCCAGGGCCTCGCTGGACTTCAGCACCACGTTGCCCACGAACCCGTCACAGGCGATGACGTCGAAGTCCCCGTTCCAGATGTCGCGGCCCTCGGCGTTGCCCTCGAAGCGGATGTCCAGCTCGCGCAGCATGGCGGCAGCGTCCTTGGTCACGTCCGTGCCCTTGCCGTCCTCCTCACCGACGCTGAGGATGCCCACCCTGGGCCGCGCCACCCCGAGGACTTCCTCGGCGTACACGGACCCCATCACCGCGAACTGGGCGATGTGCTCGGCGCGGGAGCCCACATTGGCCCCCACATCGAGCAGGACCGTGGGGGCGCCTTTCATGTTGGGCAGGACGCTGGCCAGGGCCGGCCGGTCCACGCCCTCGAGCTTCCCGATGACGAGGCTGGAGGCCACCATGGCGGCACCCGTATGCCCCATGGACACCACCCCGTGGGCCCGCCCCTCGCGCACCAGCTGGGCCGCCACCCGGATGGAGCTGTCCTTCTTTTCCTTCAGGATACTGGTGGCCTTGTCCTCCATGACCACGGTCTGCGGGGCGTGGACAATCTCGGTTCGGTCGAGCAGCTCCGGGGTGAATCCGTACCTGCCCAGCGCGGGCCGGAGCACGGCTTCATCCCCGACCAGGAACAGGAAGAGCCCGGGCCAGGCCTCGAGGGCCTCCCGGGCGCCCTGCAATGTGGCATGGGGAGCGTGGTCGCCCCCCATGACATCGAGCGCAATCCGATGGTGGATGTCCACCCGCGAATTCTCTAGGCAGTCGCGGAAACGCGGACGGCCAGCTTGCCGCGGTAGAAACCGCAGCTGGGGCAGACGCGATGCGGCAGCTTGGGCGTCTGGCAATTCGGGCAGGTGCTGGCGCTCATGACTTCCAGCGCGTCGTGGGTGCGCCGGCGGTCGCGGCGGGCCTTGGAATGGCGGCGCTTGGGATTCGGCATGGCTTGCTCCTAGGGATAGAACACAAAGTTCCAGGTTAAGGGTATTAGGATTCCGGGTCCAGCTTGATTCCCGCCAGCGCCTTCGCCAGGGCCTTGTTCAAGGCCGAGGGCACCCGGTCGGCCTCGGGCTGGCATTGACAGGATCCTTTGTTCCAATTCTTACCGCAACTGGGACAGAGCCCCTTGCAGTCCTCGACGCAGAGGGGGTGCATGGGGGCCTGGAGCTCGAATTGCTCCCGCACCAGCTCCGCCTCGTCCAGGTTGTCCTCCGGCAGGAAGACCACGTCCAGGTCCTGGGACCCCAGGGTGTGGGCCCCACGGCCCACCAGGTCCGCATCTCGGCTGCCGAGGAACTGGCTCTCGACCACCAGGGGCCGATCCAGGGGCGCCAGGCATCGGCTGCAGGCACCCTGCCACAGGGCCTGACCCTTGACCTCCAGGAACACATCGCCGTCCGAAGCCAGGGCGAACACCGACCAGGTCAGGTCGTGCAGGGACACGTCCCCTTCCAGCGCCACGCGCTCGGTGGTGCCGTTCAGGCGCAGGCCCTCGGGGGGCAGTTTGTAGGGATTGATCACTTCTGGACTCCGGCGTCCGCCGGGGCCGCGGGGCTGGGACCCGCACCGCTCCTGGGCGCGCTCACCGGGGAGGAGCCGGTCACCTGGCCGGGCGTACGCAGGATGGGGCCGGAATCTTCCTGGTTGGCAGGGTCGCCGGCGCACTTCAATTCGTAGGTACCGGAGGCCCGCGAGGACTTGCCCTCATAGGGCTGGCCAAAGGGATCCTGGGCGGACATGCCCACCTTGATGAGGCTTTCCTTCACCAGGGAGGAATTGCCATCCACCATCGCGTCAAAACTGCCGAAATCCGGGAAAAAACCGTGCTTTAGGAAGTACTGGTCGAGGCCCTCGGCCACGATCTTGAGGTCATCCTGGGCCTTGAGGTACCGGGCCTGGGCGGAGTGCTTCCGGTACTGGGAGAAGCCCAGGGTGCCCAGCACGGCGATGATCATCATCGCCACCAGCAGTTCCAGCAGGGAGAAGCCCCGGGTCCCGGGGCGGGCCTGGATGAGGGCAGGGGTGGAGGTCATAGGTCGGATCCGGTGAGAGGGCCGGATGGGTCGCATCCGAGCGTTCCAGTGTGCCAGGGATGGCTGAAAAAGCAAGCATTCATGGGCTTCCTGCCTCCTTGGGACCCTCGGTTCCGCCCCCCTCGTCCACCGGGGGCGGAGGGAAGTCCACGGGCCAGGGGAAGTCCTTCGGCAGGGCCTCCAGCCCGCCCAGTTCCGCCAGCCAGTAGCGGTAGGCCCGGAAGCTCATGCCCAGCCGCTTGCCGGCCTTGGTCTTGACGCCGCCGACGTCATCGAGGGCCCGGCGGAGGAAATGGCCCTTCAGGGCCTGGATCCAGGCCTCGAGATCAAACCCCTCGGCGGGAATGACCAGGGGAGCGGGGCGCTCTGCCTCGGTCTGGACGGACAGGCCGAACTTCTCGGGCAGCAGTTCCCGGGTGATGGGTCCCCCGGGGTTGAGGGCCACGCAGCGCTCCATGAGGTTCTCCAGTTCGCGCACGTTGCCCGGGAACCGGTAGGTGAGCAGCTGGGACATGGTCTCGGCGTGGAGCTGCATGGGGGGTTTGCCCAGTTTCAGGCAGGAGCGGCGGATGAAGTGCTCCGCCAGCACGGGCAGGTCCTCGGGTCGCTCCCGGAGCGGGGGCATTTCGATCTGGAGGATGTTCAGGCGGTAGTAGAGGTCCTCCCGGAAGGCCCCGGATCCGGCCCGGGTCCGCAGGTCGCGATTGGTGGCGGCGATGATGCGGACATCCACGGCCCGCTCCTCGGTGGCACCCAGGCGGCGGAACCGGCGCTCCTGGAGCACCCGCAGCAGCTTCACCTGCAGGGACAGTGGCATTTCGCCGATCTCGTCGAGAAAGAGGATGCCGCCCCCGGCTTCCTCGAAGAGGCCACGCTTCAGGGCCCCGGCCCCGGTGAAGGCCCCCTTCTCGAAGCCGAACAGCTCGCTTTCCAGGAGGGCCTCGGGGAGGGCGCCGCAGTTCACGGCCACGAAGGGACCCTTGGCCCGGTCCGAATAGCGATGGATGAGGCGGGCCACCACCTCTTTCCCGGTGCCGCTTTCGCCCGTCAGCAGGACCGTGGTGTCGGCGCGCGAGACCTTGCCGATGAGGGCATTGATCTTGCGCATGGTGGGTCCCACCCCCACCAGTTCGCCCAGGTCCGCTGGGGGTTCCGATTCCGGCTCCGCGGCCGCAAGCAGGCCCTTGAGCGAGGCGATGAGCTCCTCGTGCTTGAAGGGCTTGGTGATGAAGTCCACGGCCCCCTGGTTCAGGGCCTGGACCGTGGTCTCCGTGGTGGCGTAGGCGGTCATGATCACCACGGGCGTCCCCAGGCCCTGCTCCTTCATCCAGGAGAGCAGCTCGATGCCGGAGCCATCCTTGAGCTTGAGGTCCGAGAGCACCCCGTCGAAGGTGGTCTCCCGGAGGGCCCGCTGGCTCTCCCCGATGCCCGACACCGCCTCGCAGCGGAATCCCGCCCCTTCCAGGGCCAGGGTCAGCACCTCCCGGAGGCCGGGTTCATCCTCCACAAGCAGGATCCGTTGGGTCGAGGCGAGGGACATGGCAACCTGTGCATATGACGCGTTGGGTCAGTCATCCTATCCTGAACCCATTCCTGGCTGGAGTCCCGTGAAGCATGTCGTGTTCGCCCATCGGAAGCTGTCCTTCGGGGGGGGCGAGCGGGTGCTACTGGAACAGGTGGCCGCCCTGGCGGACCTGCCCGTGAGGGTGACCGTGCTGTTCCGGAAGGAACCGGGGAAACGCGACATCGAACCCGAGCTGCGCGAACGCAATCCTAATGTGACGGAGGTGATCCACCTGCCCGGAGCGGTCGGCGCCTTCCGCTGGCTCTGGCAGACGCGGCCCGACCTGCTGGTCCTCTGCAACCACAAGGGCGTCCAGCGCGCCCTGCCCTGGCTGGCCCGCTGCGGGCTCCGGGTGCCCTGCGTCCTCACCCTCCACGAGCACTACGAACGCCACCTGCGCAAGTACCGGGGGGTCCGGAACCTCGTGGACCGCTGGCTCTGCACCTACGACTTCACGGCCGCCGTGCGGGCCCACCTCGGCGACGCGCCCTGCAGCATCATCCATCCCCTCTATCCCAGGGCCGACGTGGCGAGGGTGGATGACGAGGCGCGACACGCGGCTCGGCGCGCGCTGGGCGTGCCCGAAGGCCCCTTGGTCGTGGGGTACGCGGGGCAGATGGACGCCCGGAAGGCGACCGTCGACGTGATCCGGTTCGCGGCCCGACTCCAACAGGAGCTCACCGCTCCGCTCCACCTGCTCCTGGCTGGCCGCGAGGATCCGGCTTATGCCCGGGAGATCCAGGCCGCCCTCGAAGACGAGCACCTGCTGGACCGCTGCACCCGCACAGGCCCGCTGAAGGACCTGGCCCCGGCCTTCGCCGCCCTCGACCTCTACGTCATGACCAGCCGGAACGAGGGCTTCTTCCCCATCGCCCTCATCGAGGCCCTCGAACGCGGAGTGCCCGTGCTGGCCCCGACGGTGGGAGGCATCGGGACCGTCCTGGAGGATGGCGAGGGCGGCTTTCTCCTGCGGAAGGCGGATGACCGGGGCCCTGTCCCGGAGCACCTGCTGGCGGCCGCGGCGGCCCGGCTCGCCCCCCTGCTGGCCGACGCCGAGACCTGGGAAGCCCAGCACGCGAAGGCCCGTGCCTTCGGAACCGCGCTGACCCGGGACTACGACGCCGCGGCCAGGTTCCGCGAGGCGGTGGCGGAATGGCTGTGATCCCGGACCACGCCACCTGGGTGCGCTTCCCGCGCTTCGTGGGCGACGCCGCCATGCAGCTGCCGGTGCTGCGCCTGCTGAAGGAGATCAATGTCGGGCCCCTCGTGGTGTGGGGGCCCAGGCTCACCGTGGGCCTCGTTGAAGGCACCTGGTTCTGTGAGGCGACCCTGCCGGACGAGGGCAAGCCCGGCCCCCTCGCCATGGCCCGGATCCTGAGGAAGTACCAGGCCGCCCGGAGCATCCATTTCACGAAATCCCTGCGCCCCGCCCTGGCCGCCTGGCTGGCCCGGGTGCCCGAACGCATCGGCGTGGACGAGAGCCTGGCGGGCCTCTTCAACACCCACAGCGGCCCCTTCTGGGAGGCGGAAGGCCCCTTCCTCCTCCGCTACCACGCCGTGCTGGCGCGGCGCTGGCCGGACCTGCCGGCCATGCCCTACGCGG